>ENA-UPSB01000775-UPSB01000775.1-bioreactor-metagenome-genome-assembly--contig:-NODE-775-length-47014-cov-976.444090_pt1 | contig 47014 bp, 54 predicted proteins | sample MGYA00238182_ERZ773286 | MGnify/ENA primary metagenome ERZ773286 (study PRJEB29026, sample SAMN07631240) | bioreactor metagenome | isolation source: Switchgrass digestor | place: USA: Dartmouth...
TGGATGCTTATTACAACAAATACGAACGAGATCCCCAAACAAGAAAACGCTATGGCCGGAGATGGAAACGCATCAGGGACAGATATATCTCAGAGCATCCGCTTTGCGAGGAGTGCCAAAAGTACGGAAGGCTTACACCAGCCGAAGAGGTACATCATATTATCCCTTTATCCAAAGGCGGAACCAATGCAGACAATAACCTTATGAGCCTGTGCAAACAATGTCACTCATCGATCACTGCTCGCGAAGGAGAACGATGGGCAAGACGGTAGGGGGGTCAAAATCTCTGGCGGAGTAGTTTTGTGCAACGGGCGGGGGGTCACGCGCGAAAAATCGCAGTTTCAAACTGGACAAAATTATCTTATAAAACATGAAATAATCCATTGAAATAATCTGAATAATGATATAACATATTAATAATTTAATATAAAATCAGGTGCTGGTTATGCATTACTAGAAAATGTGTGAATCAGTGAAAAGGGAAGACGGGTGAAAATCCCGCGCGGTCACGCCGCTGTAAAAGTGGAGTTCTCCATAGATACCACTGGGAAACTGGGAAGGTTTGGAGAATGATGATGCTTGAGCCAGAAGACCTGCCTGCATTTTTAACACCATTTACTCTACGAGCGATAGGGGGTGTTGTGTATGTCTGCACAGTATTATTCCGGGTATGCATGACCTCTTGACTATTTATGTTGAGAGGTTTTTTGTTTGTAAAATAATATTTGTATGAGGAGTGAGTATTATGTCCAAAAAATTACAATTGGCTTTGGGTCTTGGACTTATGGTAATACTGATGCCAACAATGGCTTCAGCTATGCATATCATGGAAGGATTCTTACCTCCGGTCTGGGCAATCTCATGGGGAGTATTGTGCGTACCATTTATAGTTATAGGACTATTTTCAATAAATAAAACTGTACGAGAAAATCCGCGATTAAAAATATATCTTGCAATGGCAGGTGCATTTGCATTTGTACTTTCCGCACTCAAAATACCTTCTGTTACAGGAAGCTGTTCACATCCAACAGGATTGGGATTGGGAACTATCCTTTTTGGCCCAACAGCTATGTCAGTACTGGGTCTGATAGTGCTTTTGTTTCAGGCTATACTTTTAGCTCATGGCGGACTAACAACGCTTGGCGCAAATACCTTTTCAATGGCAGTTGTAGGACCTATTGTTGCATTTGCAACGTACAAGCTGGTAAAGAAAGCGAAAGGACCTCAATGGCTGGCAGTGTTTTTAGCGGCAGCACTGGGTGATCTGTTGACGTATATGGTGACATCAGTGCAGCTTGCACTAGCTTTTCCAGCTGAAGTAGGTGGTTTTGCTGCATCACTGGCTAAGTTTATGGGTATTTTTGCAGTGACACAGATTCCTCTTGCAATCAGTGAAGGTATACTTACAGTATTAATATTTAATGCAATAGCTGCTTATGGCAAAGATGAATTGAAGAGCTTAAATCTATTACAAAAGGGGGCTTAATCATGCAAACTGAAGCGATAAGGCAAACAAAAAAAAATAATCTTTCTGTTAACCTGCTGTTGATTCTTATTATTATAGCTTTAGCAATTATTCCGTTGTTTATTGCTAAAGATGCTGAGTTTGGTGGAGCAGATGGGCAAGCGGAGGAGGCAATAGCAGAAATAAATGCAGATTATGAACCTTGGTTCTCACCCATTTTTGAACCGAAAAGCGGAGAGATTGAGAGCTTGCTTTTTGCATTGCAAGCTGCTATCGGCGCCGGCATAATCGGGTATGGATTAGGTTATTTGAAAGGCCGCAGAAAGAAAGAAGATGAGAAGAGCGCATGATTTCTATAGATAAATATGTTTACAGCTCAAAGCTTAAACATACAGACCCCTTGCAAAAGGTTACATTTGCCTTGCTGACGCTGGCTGTATGTCTATGGGCAGATAACTTGATAATATCGGTTGCAGTGATTTTTATTATGGGGGGCATGACCGTCTCAAGAGGTGGGACTCCCCTCCGTTTTTTTATAAAACTACTGTTATTGCCTGTTTCTTTTTTGATAATAGGGGTGTCTACCGTTGCAGTGAATATATCCGAGCAACCAGAAAGCCTGCTGGCAGCAATTCCTGTTGCAGGAACATGGATAGGTGTCTCAAATGAAGGGCTGCAAGAGGCGATTAAGCTGTTTTTCAAAGCACTGGGAGCTGTCTCATGCCTTTATTTTCTGTCCCTTAGTACCCCTATGGTGGATTTGCTGGCGGCACTACGGAGACTTCGGATGCCAAAGCTTTTAGTGGAGCTTATGGGGCTTGTATACAGGTTTATATTTGTATTGCTGGAAACTGCAGATACCATCTATAATGCACAGAATTGCCGTATGGGCTATTCAAGCCTGACTGCCGGATATCGCTCTTTAGGCTCATTGATTTCCATGCTCTTCATAAAATCATACAAGCGTTCGGATGAACTATACACTGCACTGGAGGCAAGAGGATACGAGGGAGAGCTCAATGTACTTGAAGAAACCTATGAAAAGCATTGGAAAGGATATGTCCTGGCAGTAACCATCAACGTCATACTTGTTTTATCTTCAATAGCTTTAAAGCAAGTATAGGAGGAGTTATTCATGATAGAGAACATCCTGGAGGTAAAGGACCTTCATTACACATATACTGATGGAACACATGCTTTAAAGGGAGTGACACTTGATATAAAACAAGGAATGACAACTGCCGTACTGGGTGGAAATGGAGCGGGAAAATCAACACTGTTTCTTTCTCTAAACGGAACACTCAAACCAACGGCCGGTAAGGTGCTGTTTAAGGGACTTCAGCTGGACTATTCCCGAAAGGGCCTTAGAGACCTTCGCAAATCTGTGGGTATTGTGTTTCAAGACCCGGATAGCCAGTTGTTTTCGGCAAGTGTACTTCAGGATATCTCCTTTGGTCCAATAAATATGAAGCTGCCTGAAGAAGAAGTCCGCAAGAGAGTAAATGCTGCAATGGACAGGATTGGTATATCACACCTTAAGGATAAGCCAACCCACTGTCTCAGTTTCGGACAGAAAAAGCGTGTAGCCATTGCCGGAGTACTGGCTATGGAGCCCGAAGTGCTGGTGCTTGATGAGCCTACGGCAGGACTTGATCCCATGGGAGTTAGTGAAATTATGAAACTTCTTCGGAAAATACAAAAGGATTTAGGATTATCTGTGGTTATTTCAACCCATGATATTGACATAGTACCGCTTTACTGTGATTATGCCTATGTGATGGATCAGGGCAGGATTGTGCTGGAAGGTACTCCTAAAGAAGTATTCGCTCATAGGGATGAAATAAGGAGTGTAAACTTAAGACTTCCACGAATCGGACATTTGATGGAGATACTAAAGGAAAAGGATGACTTTGAATTTTCGGAGAATGCCAATACCATATCCGAAGCGAGAAAAGCTCTTAATGACTGGAAGAAAAGAAAAACTACCTAAAAAGGAAATTGCGTTGTACAGTACTATATAATTTGCGCCAAGAAACCACTAATTTCAATGAGCAAAATATCGATGCTTCTACGGTTTTTGTGAAATTGAAATAGTGAGTTTCCCGCATAATTTATATAAAGGCATAAGTGTGGGTGGAATAATGAATGATTATATAATAAAGTCTGGTAAAAAGCTAAGAAAAGGGTTTACAACCGGAAGCTGTGCGGCAGCTGCCGCAAAAGCCTGCGCAATTATGCTCTTTGAAAAGATAGAGATTCCGGAGGTTTCTTTAACTTTTCCCGGAGGGGAAGAAATAATTCTTAAGCCGGAAGATATCATTCTCAATGAAGCTTCCGCAAGCTGTTGCATCATAAAGGATGCGGGGGATGACCCTGATGTAACAAACGGAATAAGGATCTATGCCAGGGTTGAAAAGGCAAAAGCCGGTATTTCCATTGACGGAGGGATAGGTGTCGGAAGAGTAACCTCTGCGGGTTTGCCCTGCAAAATAGGAGAGGCGGCTATCAATCCCGGACCAAGAAAGATGATTTTTAATGCGTTGGAAGAGGTTGCCCGTCTATACAAATACGATGGCGGATTTCATGTGGAAATATTTGTTCCCCAGGGAGTGGAAATTGCAAAGAAAACCTTCAATGAAAGGCTTGGGATTGTCGAAGGCATATCCATCCTGGGAACTACAGGCATTGTGGAGCCCATGAGTGAAGCTGCATTGATAGATACAATCAAGCTGGAAATGTCTATCAGAAAGCAAAACGGTCAAAACGTGCTATTCATTTCTCCCGGAAATTATGGAGTTGGTTATGCCAGAGAGCATTTGGGCATTGATGTTGACAGCGCTGTAAAAATTTCAAATTATATTGGTGAAGCTCTTGATTATGCGATATATTTGGGCTTTAAAAAAATCCTGCTTGTCGGACATATAGGGAAATTGGTCAAGTTAGCTGCCGGTGTTATGAATACACATTCGAAAATTGCTGACTGCAGAAATGAAATATTTGCCGCTCACAGTGCATTAGCCGGTGCAGGAAAAGAAACGGTCGAAAAAATCATGAATGCAAAAACAACAGATGAAATTCACAATATCCTGTTGCAGAACAATATATCCAAAATGGTGTATGAAAGCATATTGGGGAAAATAGTATATCATTTAAATTATCGTGTGATGAATAAGGCAAGGATTGAAGTTCTTGTATTTTCAAATGAAAATGGCGTGTTAATGCAGACAGATAATGTGTTGGACTTTATCAATGAGCTAAAGGAGGTTGGGCATTGAAAGGAACTTTATACGGAGTTGGTGTTGGACCGGGAGATAAGAAGCTTCTTACTCTATTGGCGGTTGAGACTTTACATAAGGCAGATATTATTGCAGTACCTGATACCGGAGGCGAGAAAACAGCTCTGAATATTGTGGGTGAGTATATCTCCGGCAAAAAGATAATGTACTGCAGTATGCCTATGACAAGGGATACAGCAATACTGCGGGAGAGTCATAAAGCTTGTGTAGAGCTGATTTGTGCAGAGCTCGAAAAAGGCTTGAACCTGGCATTTATAACGCTCGGTGATCCTACAATTTATTCTACATATATGTATGTGCACAGGTTGGTTGTTGAAAAAGGATATTCTGCTGAAATTGTTAACGGGATTCCCTCGTTTTGCGCGGCTGCTGCCAAACTGGGCATTTCATTGTGTAATGGGAAGGAAGCATTGCATATTGTTCCTGCATCCTATGAAGGTGCGGATGAACTCTTACGTTTGAACGGAAGCAAGGTGCTTATGAAAAGCGGAAAGGGTATTTTAAACATAAAGCAGAAGCTGGAGAAGCATAATTTGCTTGACAATTCCAAAATGGTAGAATGCTGCTTTATGGAAAATGAGAAAATATATAACAGTCTTAGGGACTTAAATGAAGATAGCAGTTATTTTTCGATTATTATAGTTAAAGGAGAATAAAAATGGTCTATTTTATCGGAGCAGGACCGGGCGCGGTTGATTTGATAACAGTGAGGGGACAGGAGCTTTTGAAAAAAGCTGATGTTGTCATATATGCAGGGTCTTTGGTTAACCCGGAGCTCCTTAAGTGTACAAAGCCTGAGTGCAAGATTTACAACAGCGCTTCTATGACACTTGATGAAATTATAGATGTTTTCGTTAGAGAATATTCACCTGATAAGATACTGGTAAGGCTGCATACAGGCGATCCAAGTATTTATGGAGCAATCAAGGAGCAGATGAAGTTGTTGGACAAGCATAAAATTCCTTATAACGTTGTGCCCGGAGTCAGTTCATTTTGCGGTGCGGCAGCGGTGTTAAATGCTGAATATACACTGCCTGGTGTGAGTCAGACTGTTATTCTTTCAAGGATGGAGGGAAGAACGCCCGTACCTCCGGATGAGGATATAGAAAAGCTTGCATCTCATAAGGCTTCCATGGTTTTGTTCCTTACGACCTCAATGCTTGAGAAGCTTAGTGAGAAGCTTGTAAAAGGCGGATACAAATCCGATACGCCTGCTGCTATTGTCTATAAGGCTACATGGCCGGAGCAGAAGATTGTCCGTACCACAATTGCAGAGCTTCATAAAAGTGCAAAGGAAAACAATATTACCAAAACGGCCTTGATACTTGTAGGGGATTTTCTTTCTTGTGAGCACGAGCTTTCAAAGCTTTATGATGCAAGCTTTACCCATGAATTCAGGAAGGCGAAAGAACAATGAGGATAACCTTGATTTCCTTTACCCAAAAGAGCTCACTCTTATGTAAGCGCCTGGTTGATTATCTTAAAGAAGAGGGACATTCTATCGTTGCATATTCAAAGTATGGAGGCGGCGAGCTGCTTCAGATGGAAGACAATCTTAGCGCACTTACAGGAAAAGCCTTTGAGGACAGCAATTCAATAATATTTATTGGAGCTGCCGGTATAGCCGTAAGAGCAATTGCGCCATTCCTTAAAAATAAGGCATCCGACCCGGCGGTCATTGTGATAAATGAAACAGGAGAATATGTGATTCCCATATTGTCAGGGCATTTGGGCGGTGCAAACAGCCTGGCCCATAAATTGGCGTCTTTTTTGGGAGGAAGGGCAATTATTACTACTGCTACAGATATTAACGGCGTTTTTTCGGTTGATGTGTGGACAAAGGAAAACGGTCTTCATATTTTGAACATAGAAAACATAAAGCATATTTCTGCCGCATTGCTGAAAGGTCAAAAAATTGGTTTTCGCTGTGATTTTCCGGTGGAAGGTGAATTACCGGAATTCTTTACAAAGGATACAACTGATTACGGAATATATATATATGATCACAAAAAGCAAAATGCGGACAAGCAGCCTTTTAAAAATACATTATTTTTGTGCCCTAAGCTATTTGCTGTGGGAGTGGGATGCCGGAAAGGAATTCCGGAAGAGATATTGGAAGAAGTATTTCTTGAAACACTGGCGGCAGAGAACATACCAAAGAATCTTGTTTACTGTGTTGCAACCATTGATATAAAAAAAGAAGAAGAGGCAATTATACGGCTTTGTGACAAATTCAGATACTGTCTTAAGCTTTATACCAATAAAGAGCTTATGGAGGCTAAAGGGAGCTTTTCATCATCGGGGTTTGTAAGGGCTGTTACAGGTGTGGATAATGTCTGTGAAAGAGCGGCCATACTGGCCAGCAATCATGGGAAATTGATAATGGGAAAAAGAGCTAGAGATGGAGTCACTGTTGCTATCGCAGAAAGGGCATGGAGGTGTAGCTTTTGAATATAATCATGGCTGGAGTTGATTATCGCAGCGCAAGCCTGGAATTAAGAGAAAAGGTTGGGTTCAACAAAAATCAAATAAGAGATATTCTAGCCAAAATAAATAAGGAGGCTTGTGTTTCCGGAGTGGTTTTGATTTCAACCTGCAACCGCACAGAGGCGTACATTTCATTAAGCCATTGCGAAGAAGCGGATCCGGTTGAAATATTCTGCAATGCTGCCAATCTTGATGATGATATGAAGAAGTGTTTTTATGTTAAAAAGGGTGAAGATTTGGCGGTTTATCTTTTTGAGCTTGCCTGTGGAATTCACTCAATGATATTTGGAGAAGACCAGATATTGACGCAGGTTAAAGAAGCAATGCTGATTGCTATTGATGAGGGAGCAAGCGATGCGGCATTGAACACACTTTTCAGGTGCGCCATAACCTGTGCCAAAAAGGTAAAGACTCAGCTGGTGCTCAATGCCGTTTCGCCTTCGGTAGCCGGGCAGTCGGTACAACTGGTAAGTGAATATATTGAAAAAAAAGCAGGTTGCAAAGCGTTGGTTATCGGTAACGGAGTAGTTGGAAGAAAAGTTTGTGAGGAACTGATTGCAAAGGGATGTGAGGTCCACATAACTACCAGAACCCACAACAACAAAAGCATAATTGTTCCTACAGGCTGTAAAGTTATTCCGTATCACGACAGGGAGTCATTGATACCATATGTGGATATTTTAATAAGCGCAACATCAAGTCCCCATCAGACTGTTACTATCGATATGATTGACAGATGTGCAAATAAGCCCAAATACATTATTGATCTTGCAGTACCCAGGGACATAGACCCTGAGGTCGGGAAGATAAACGGTATACTGTACTACAATATTGACAGCCTTGGGGAAACCGCACGGAAGGACAATTCTAAGGAAATATCAGCCATGAAGAGTTTGATAGCAGAGCATATTGAGAATTTTAACAAATGGTATGCCCAAAGAAAACGACTTATGGCGGTAAAATAATAAAAATAAATGGGTGGGGTAGAGTCATGATTAGTATTATTGGCATAGGGCCGGGAGAGAAAGCACAGATAACACCGCTTGCGATAGAGGCACTAAAAAACAGCGAGGTAGTTGCCGGATACACTTTATATATAGATATAATCAAAGATTTGATTGAGGGCAAGGAAATAATAGCAACCCCCATGATGCAGGAGGTAGAAAGGTGCAGGATGGCTGCGCTGGCTGCAAAAGGAAACAAAAATGTAGCTATGGTTTCAAGCGGAGACGCAGGGATTTACGGGATGGCGGCCCTGATGATTGAAATATGTGAGGAGCTTGGAATCCGTGAAGAGATCAGGGTCATAGCAGGAATTACTGCAGCAAGCTCTGCGGCAGCGGTTCTTGGAGCACCTTTAACACACGATTTTGCGGTAATATCCTTAAGCAACCTTCTTACAAAATGGGAGGACATTGAAAAGAGATTGGATCTGGCCTCGCAGGCCGGGTTTGTAATAGTGATTTACAATCCATCCAGCAAAAAGAGAGCGGATTTTCTTAAAAAAGCCTGTGAAATCGTGATGAGAAATATAAGCGGGGATACAATGTGCGGATATGTAAGAAATATAGGGCGAGAGGGACAAACTCACAAGATATTGCCGCTTAAAGAATTAAAAGACGAGGTGGTGGACATGTTTACCACAGTAATAATCGGAAATTCCACTACCAGGGTCATAAACGGGAAACTGGTAACTCCTAGGGGATACAGAATATAATTTCTGCATTGGATTGAAGGTAGAATAAGATGAAAAAAGTGATTGTATTTGCAGGAACAAATGAAGGAAGAAAGTTAAGTACTTTTTTAGCCGAAAACGGTGTTGAGGTTACAGCAGCTGTAGCCACCGGATACGGTTCACTGGTGATGCCTGACATGCCTTTTTTGTCGGTAAAGGAGGGAAGGCTTTCCCTTGAAGAGATTACAGAACTTATAAAAAGCTATGACTATATTGTGGACGCAACACACCCTTATGCCAAAATCATTTCGGAGAATGTAAAGGAGGCTGCGAAAAGATGCGGCAAGGCTGTGATGAGGCTGGTAAGGCCTTCATTGGAATATGAAAATGTCCTAGAGTTTTCAAGCATAGAAGCAGCATGTGCCTATCTTAACGGTACAGAGGGAAATATTTTTGTGACAACCGGAAGTAAGGAGTTGCTGCCATATTCAAAAATCGAAAATTACAGAGAAAGAGTTTTTGTCAGAGTACTGCCAACGGCTGAGGCAATAAAGGCATGTTCGGATGCAGGCTTTAGCGCGACGAATATAATTTGCATGCAGGGACCCTTCAGTGAGAATATGAATTTGGCGACCATGGAACAAATCAATGCTAAGTTTTTGGTAACAAAGGAAACCGGGAAAAGCGGAGGCTTTCAGGAGAAGATTGATGCAGCAAGAAAGCTGGGGACAAAGGTTATATTGATAGGAAGGCCTTGTAAAGAAGAAGGCATGACGCTGGAGGAAATGTTTATATATTTTCAAAAGGAATTTGGAATTACGCAAGAAGAATCCTTGTCCCATTTTCCAATGTTTATTAGCCTGAAAAACAAAAAGGTTGTTGTCATCGGAGGGGGAAGGATTGCCACAAGAAGAGTCCAGGTTCTTATACGCTATGGCGCGGAGTTGGTTGTGATTGCTGCCTGCCAGTCGGAAAGTATAAAGCTTTTAGCCGGCGAAAACAAGCTTACACTAATTGAAAGAAATTACCTGCCGGGTGACCTGAATGGCGCTTTCATGGCAATTGCTGCAACGGACGACAGGGATGTGAATGAAAAGGTCTGCAATGACGCACGGAAAGAGGGGATTCCAGTAAATGTATGTGACAGAAAAGAGCTGTGCGATTTTTACTTCCCTGCTATATTTGAAAACGGGGATGTTACAGGCGGACTGATTTCAAAGGACGGCAGCAACCATAAAGCGGCAAAGGAAACGGCTGCAAGAATAAGGGAATTCTTAAAGAACCGGAGGGAGCAAACATGAAAACAGTGAGAGTTGGCAGCAGGGACAGTGGACTTGCAGTCATATAGGCTCAGATGGTCATAGATGCCATAAAAAAATACGACAGTAATATAGAAGTTGAATTAGTCACCATGAAAACAACAGGGGACAGAATTTTAGACAAAACCCTTGATAAAATCGGTGGCAAGGGATTGTTTGTTAAGGAATTGGACGAAGCGCTGCGAAACGGAGGTGTGGATATAACTGTACACAGTTACAAGGATATGCCCATGGAAATTAATTCTGAATTACCCGTGGTGGCCTTGTCGGAACGGGAAGACGAGAGGGATGTTCTCATCCTTCCTGCAAATCAAGGTGATAAAAGCAAGCCGCTAGGGTGCTCCAGCAAAAGAAGGATGCTGCAGCTTAAAGCTCTTGGCTTTGACAATATCGAGCCACTCAGAGGGAATGTTATCACCAGGCTAAAAAAGCTGGATGACGGAGAATACTGTGGAATTATTCTGGCTGCCGCCGGGATTAAGAGGCTTGGACTGGAAAACAGGATCAGCAGGTATTTTACAACGGAAGAAATAATGCCTGCGGCCTGTCAGGGAATCATTGCCGTTCAGACCAGGAAAGGTGAAGATACACGCTATCTCGCTAATTTCCATAGTGAAAGGTCAAAAATAGTTTCCGATGCCGAACGTGCCTTTGTTGCCGCTTTGGATGGAGGCTGCTCATCGCCGGTTGCAGCTTATGCATATTTCGAAAACGATAAATTAGTGCTAAGAGGGCTCTATGTGAACGAAGAAAAAAATATAGCAATAAAAGGTATAGAGTATGGCAGGGCTGAAGATGCAGTCAAAATGGGTATTTCGCTTGCAAAGAGGCTCAAGGGGGAGGCGTGCTGACTTCATGAAAAAGGGCTTTGTGGTTTTGGTAGGGGCAGGTCCGGGCGACAGGGGGCTTTTAACCCTTAAAGGAATGGAATATATAAAAAAGGCTGAGGTTGTTGTTTATGACAGGCTTGTTTCAGATGATATTCTGGAGCTGATACCGGACAATGCAAAAAAAATAGATGTGGGTAAGGAAAGCGGCAGGCATCCGGTGCCTCAGGAAGAAATCAACAGAATTCTTGTGGATGAAGCCTTAGCGGGAAAACTGGTAATAAGGTTAAAGGGTGGAGATCCCTTTGTATTCGGACGCGGCGGAGAAGAGCTGGAGCTTCTGGAGCTAAACGGGATTCCTTTCGAGGTGGTTCCGGGTATTACCTCAGCGATTTCTGCGCCTGCATTTGCAGGGATTCCCATAACCCACAGGGATTATTGCAGCAGCTTTCACGTCATAACGGGACATCAAAAGAAGGGCGAAGAGCTGTCGGTTAACTTCAAAGCACTTGTACAGTCAGGAGGCACATTAGTCTTTCTAATGGGGATTTCTTCTCTGCGACAAATACTTGATGGACTTTTGGCAGAAGGTATGGATAAGCATATGCCGGCTGCAATTATTGAAAATGGAACAAGAGCCGGTCAGAGAAAAATTCTGGGCACAATTGAAAACCTTTATGAAAAGGCTGTAGAGAAAAGCGTCAAATCTCCTGCCGTTATTGTGGTAGGAAAGGTTTGTGGTCTGAGTGACAGATTTGACTGGTTTTCAAAAAGAGAGCTCATGGGTGTGAAAATCATTGTAACAAGACCTAAGGACTCTGCCGGTACATTGACCGCCAAGCTTAAGGAACTGGGTGCAGATGTTATAGAATATCCATGCATTGAGATAAAGGAAATTGAAAATAACAGCCGGTTGGAAAGAGTAGTAAGCAACATCAAAGAGTACTCATGGATTGTTTTTACAAGTAAAAACGGAGTTAATATCCTGTTTGAATATTTGAAGAGGCAAAACAAGGACATTAGAATTCTGGCCGGTCAAAAATTTGCCGCTATCGGGAGTCAGACTGCTGAAACGCTTGCCGGCTACGGAATTATAGCAGACTACATACCTGAGATTTTTGACGGAAAGCATCTGGCGGAAGGGCTTTGTAAAATAGCGGGTGCTGATGAAAAAATACTTCTTTTGAGAGCTTTAAAGGGTAGTGCTGAAATAACGGCTGTTCTAAAAGAAAATGAAAGAGCATTTGAAGATGTTCCGGTATATGATACCTTATATGTCAATAAGGGAAGCCGGGACATAGAGGCTCTAATAAATGGTAATCCAGGCATTTATGTGACATTTACGAGCGCATCGACTGTTGAAGGCTTTGTCGGATCAATACAAGGAATTGACTTAGGCAAGATAACGGGAATATGTATTGGCAGCCAAACTTCAAAAGCTGCTGAAAAATATGGAATCAAGCACTATATATCGGATGAGGCAACCATTGATTCAATGATAAGTAAAATTACGGAGGTGCAATATGAACGCAATACGGCCACGAAGACTGAGAAATGATAAAAACATAAGGGATTTGGCAAGAGAAACAAGGATTTCATCCAAAGCATTAATACTTCCATTGTTCATAAAGGAAGGGAACGGAATTATCGAGCCCATAGAATCTTTAGAGGGACATAACTATTACAGCCCCGATACCGTACAGGCAGGGATAGAAGATATTCTTAATGCCAACGTTAAATCGGTTTTGCTTTTCGGTATTCCCGATAAAAAAGATGATGAAGGGAGCGGAGCTTATAGCGAAGACGGAGTCGTACAAAAAGCCGTAAGGAAAATCAAGGAAAGGTATCCGGAAATAACTGTAATAACAGATGTCTGTATGTGCGAATATACGGCAAACGGACACTGCGGCATAGTGAAGGACGGCAAGGTCATAAATGACCTGACGCTTCCCTACATTGCTAAAATCGCTCTTTCCCATGTTGAAGCCGGGGCTGATATTGTCGCTCCGTCAGACATGATGGACAACAGGGTTGCAGAAATAAGGAAAACCCTTGAGGGCAAAGGCTTTCATGATACTCCAATCATGTCGTATTCAGTAAAATATGCTTCGTCGTTTTACGGACCGTTCAGAGATGTGGCCAAATCTGCTCCAGCCTTTGGGGACAGAAAGACATACCAGATGGATTATCACAACAGGCGTGAAGCTTTAAAGGAAGCCATGCTGGATATTCAGGAGGGTGCGGATATTTTGATGGTAAAGCCGGCCATGGCTTATCTTGACATTATAAGAGAGCTTAAGGATAAAACACAAAACCCCATTTGCGCATACAGCGTAAGCGGTGAGTACGCAATGATAAAAAGCGCTGCCAAGTTGGGCCTTGTTAATGAATATGCTGTTATGTGCGAAAGTGCCGTCAGTATGTTCAGAGCAGGTGCGGACATGCTTATAACGTACTATGCAAAGGAATTATCAAAAGCAATTGAGAAGGGAGATATCGGATGATGAGCAGCAGTTTGATTGACAGAGCCAGGAGTGTAATGCCGGGCGGGGTGAATAGTCCTGTGAGATCTTACAGGGCAGTTGGAGGAGAACCTGTTTTTATAAAAAGAGCGAACGGCTCCAAAATTTATGATGTAGAGGATAGAGAATATATTGATTATGTCTGTTCATGGGGGCCCATGATTCTGGGACATAACAATAAAAAGATAGCAGAAAGCGTCAAAAAGGCTGTCGATTACGGGTTGAGCTTTGGCGCACCGACGGAGAAAGAAGTAATAATGGCTGAGCTTATTACTTCCATGGTTCCGGGAATTGATATGATAAGGATGGTAAACAGCGGAACAGAAGCTGTCATGAGTGCCTTACGGCTTGCCCGTGCCTTTACTGAAAAAAGTAAAATAATAAAATTTGATGGCTGCTACCATGGACACTGCGACAGTATGCTAGTTAAGGCGGGATCGGGGGCTTTGACTCTTTCACATCCCGACAGTCTTGGTGTAACTGGTGAATTTGCAAGAAATACTCTGATTGCAGATTATAATGATATAGAGAGTGTGAGACGACTCTTTGCAGAAAACAAGGGAGAAATTGCTGCTGTCATCCTTGAACCTGTGGCGGCCAATATGGGTGTAGTTCCTCCACGGGATAATTTTCTTGCCGGACTCAGAGCTCTATGTGATGAAAACGGAGCGCTTCTGATTTTTGATGAGGTCATTACAGGATTTAGGCTTTGCCCGGGAGGAGCACAGGAATATTTTGATGTCAGAGCGGATATTGTCACCTTCGGCAAAATTATCGGAGGAGGTATGCCTGTTGGGGCATATGGGGGAAGAAAAGAGATTATGGAGCTTGTATCACCCCTTGGGGGAGTTTATCAGGCGGGTACCCTTTCTGGAAATCCCATAGCGATGGCAGCAGGAATAGCACAGTTGACGGAACTTAAGGAAAACAAGGATATATATTTGCGAATAGACAGAATGGCAGAGTCACTGGAAAAAGGATTTAAGAGGATGGCAAAAGAGCTGGAGCTGACTCTCACTGTGAACAGGGTCGGATCCCTGTTATGCGTATTTTTTACAAAGGAAGCTGTAACTGATTTTAAAACTGCTAAAAGCAGCAATACAAAGCTTTATGCAAAATTTTTCAAGCATATGTTGGATAACGGTATACATATGGCGCCTGCACAATTTGAAGCCATGTTTGTGAGTGATGCGCATACAGAGGAAGACATAGAAAAAACATTGGAAAAAGCAGAAAAATCCTTGAGAGAAATGAAAAACGGAGGAGATTTTGCATGAGAGGAATACTGATACTGGCCCATGGAAGCAGGGAGAAGTCAACAGAGCAGACTTTACAGCAGGTTGTAAATTATCTTGGAGAAATATTCAGTGAGGAAATTATTGAAACTGCATACCTGCAGTTTTCAAACCTGGATCTTCATACCGGGCTTGAAAAGCTGAGAGCAAAAGGTGTTGATAACATAATTGTCATACCTTATTTCCTGTTTGAAGGTGTACACATAAAAGAAGATATTCCGAAGGAAATTGACAAATACCTTAAAGAAAATAAGGATGTAAAAATTACAATGGGAAAGACGCTGGGAGCGGATAAAAGATTGGCGGAAATATTAGCCGACAGGATAAGGGATGCATTATGAAAAAGCAAATATTCATAATCGGATGCGGCCCCGGGGCGCCGGAGGAAATCACAGGACATGGTGCGAAGCTGCTGGAAATCTGCCATGAGGTCTATGCATTTGACAGAATCGGAGATTTGTACAAAGACTTCAAAGAGGGTATTATTAAATGTTCATATCAGGACATCGAAGAGAAAATAAGAAGCTCAAAAGCTCAAAAAATGGCTGTTCTTGTTTCCGGAGATGTGGGATTTTTCAGTATGGCAAAAAGGCTGGATGAAAAATTCAGAATTGATTTTGATGTGTTCTTTACATGCGGAATCAGCAGTCTTCAATATCTTTGCAGTAAAATCAAGCTAAGCTATGAGGATGTCAGAGCTGTGAGCCTCCATGGAAGAGAAGGTAATCTTCCGGGGAGTATCGCATATAACCGGTACACTTTTGTTCTGACCGGCGGGGCTAACAACGCTTCGAAAATATTAAAGGATCTTAAGCAAAATGGCTTGTCAGGGATAAAAGTTACAGCCGGGGAGCTGCTTTCAATGCCGGGTGAAAGAATTTTATGCGGAACGGTGGAGGAGCTTTCTGAGATTTCCTTTGACAGCCTTACGGTTCTTTTGTTTGAGAATGAGAATTGTGTAAACAGGGATATGCCCCTTTTTGACAAGGAGCTTTCAAGGAATGAAACTCCAATGACGAAGCAGGAAGTGCGCTGGGTTGCAGTAAACATGATGAAGATAGAAGCACGAGATGTTTTGTTTGACATAGGGGCGGGCAGCGGCTCGGTAGCTATAGAAATGGCTAGAAAAGCCCACGAAGGATTGGTTTTCGCTATAGAGAAAAAAGACAATGCATTTGAGCTTCTCTGTAAAAACAAGTCCGATCTCGGCGCGTTAAATGTAATACCCGTCTTTGGAGAGGCATTGGAGGAAATAAGGAAGCTGCCTGTCCCGGACAAGGTGTTTATCGGAGGAAGCGGAGGCAATCTGGATAAATTGGTTAAAAGCCTGTATAGGGCAAATGAAGATGTAAAAATTTTGATTACGGCAATAACCCTTGAGACTTTAACTGAGGCCCTTGAGGCATTCAAAGAGATAAATTTTGAAACAGATATTGTTTGTCTGAATTGTTCAAAAAGCAAAAAGGCCGGAAGCTACAATATGATGATAGCAAACAATCCTATTTACATAATCTATGGTGAAAAGAATGATGAATAAAAAAATCAACAGAATCATGATAGCTGGAACAAACAGCGGCTGCGGAAAAACAACAGTGACCTGTGCAATACTAAAAGCGTTAAAGAACAGAGGGCTCAAGGTAGCTGCCTTTAAATGCGGCCCTGACTATATTGACCCTATGTTTCACAGCGAAATAATTGAGACAAACTCAAGGAATATTGATTTATTTTTATGCGGAGAAAGGCAGGCAAGATACCTTTTTGCCAAAAACAGCGAGAATACTGATGTTTCGGTCGTGGAAGGCGTTATGGGCTTTTACGATGGGGTGGGTGGAAATACCGGTGAAAACTCTTCATGGGATATATCAAACAAGCTTGGAATTCCTGCAGTTTTGGTAGTTAACTGCAAGGGAGCTTCGGTCTCCGTTGCCGCTATGATAAAGGGTTATCTGGATTTTGATAAAAACAGGATTGAAGCTGTAGTTTTAAATAATGTTTCAAAGCACATGTATAAAATGTACAAAGAAACTATTGAAAACCGTCTTGGAATAAGAGTGGCAGGTTATATGCCTTTTGAACCCGAGGCAGTCATTGGGAGCCGTCATTTGGGGCTGGTTACCGCAAAAGAAATAGGTTCGCTGAAGCAAAAGACGGAATTACTTGCTGCTATAGCAGAAGAGACTATAGATTTGGACCTGCTTCTTGATATTGCAAATAATGCGGAACATTTTGACTATGAGAAAATTGAAGTTGAGCAAATATCAGATGTAAGAATTGCAGTTGCTAAGGACAGGGCATTTTGCTTTTATTATCAGGACAGCCTTGAGCTTCTCGAAAAAATGGGTGCAAAGCTGATATATTTTTCACCTACTGAGGACATTAGGCTGACGGAGGATGTTGACGGCTTGATATTAGGAGGCGGATATCCGGAGCTTTATCTTGAAAAGCTCAGCAAAAATGCCGGAATGATAAACAGCATAAGAGCTGCATGGCGTGAGGGAATGCCGATTTATGCCGAATGCGGCGGCTTTATGTACCTGGGAAAAAGTATTAATTCCTATGCAATGACCCACATAATTGAACCGGGCTTTGAGATGACGGAGAAACTTCAGAATTTCGGGTATGTTACATTGACTGCAAAGGACAACACCATGCTTTTGGAGCATGGAGAGTCCGCCACTGCCCACGAATTTCATTATTCTAAAAATGATTCTGATTCCGGTAGCCTTACAGCCAGAAAAGCAAGCGGGAAAACGTGGGAAACCGGATATTGCAAGGAGAACGTATTCGCTCTTTACCCTCACATTCATTTCTGGGGGAACATTCAAATGGCAGCCAGATTTATTAAAAAATGTGAGGAGTACAAAAAATGAGATATCTGTTTGTTATTGGTATTGCTTTCATACTTGATTTGATATTCGGAGATCCATACTGGCTACTTCATCCCGTGTGTATAATTGGAAAGGCAATCAGTGCTTTGGAGAAAATGTTAAGAAAAATCGTAAAAAACGAGCTTTTTGCAGGGACAGTTCTCGTGCTGGTTATATCGGGATTAGCTTTTTTTGTTCCATTTTTGATACTGTATCTGGCAAATACTTTGAATTACTATCTGGCTATGGGGATTGAAATTTACTTCTGCTACCAGATTTTTGCCGTAAAATCCCTGAAAAAAGAGAGTATGAAGGTTTATTACCCTCTCAAGGAAGGCAATTATCCGGAAGCTAGAAAATACTTATCCTACATTGTCGGAAGGGATACGCAGAATTTGGATGCTAAGGGTATCACAAAAGCCACAGTCGAAACGATAGCCGAGAACACCACTGACGGTGTCGTAGCTCCGCTTTTTTATATGGCAATAGGAGGCGCGCCCCTTGCTTTTTTATACAAGGCGATTAACACAATGGACTCCATGATAGGCTACAGAAATGAAAAGTATGAAAAATTCGGAAAGGTTGCTGCAAGGCTTGATGACATTGCAAACTTCATACCGGCAAGGATAACTGCACTGCTTATGATTGCGGCAAGCGCATTAAACGGCCTGGACTATAAAAATGCTTTTAGAATGTTTCTAAGAGATAGGAAAAACCATAAAAGCCCAAATTCTGCACAAACCGAGTCGGTATGTGCCGGAGCTTTGAATGTACAGCTGGCGGGCAATGCCTATTATTTCGGACAGCTTGTCCATAAGCCGACTATTGGTGATAATAATCGGGAAATTGTAGCTCAGGATATAGTTCTCACAAACAAATTGATGTATACGACTTCTGTTTTAGCAGTGATTGCTGCCATGATTGTAAGGGGGTGTATCTGGTGGATGATATAGCAATGCACGGCGGCGATATCTATTCATATATGGAGATGAATGGAGCAAAACCGCTTGATTATTCGGCTAATATAAACCCTCTGGGTTTGCCTGACAATGTTAAAAAGGCGTTGGCTCAGAAGATTGAAAGCTATAGTGCCTATCCGGATACTAATTGCCGTAAGCTGAAGGAAGCTGTAAGTGCCTATGAAAAATTTGAAGCGGACTGCATACTGTTCGGAAACGGCGCGGCAGATATAATCTACAGAATATGCTATGCCTTAAGACCGAAGACTGCTCTCCTCACAGCGCCAACCTTTTCCGAATACGGACAGGCCCTTGAGAACACCGGCTGTAAAATCGAGTATTTTGGATTAAGCCCTGAATATGGCTTTACTGTGGGAACCGGCATATTGGAGCAAGTGTCAGGTAAGGATATTGTTTTCATTTGTAACCCAAACAACCCGACGGGAAATTTGGCAGACAGGAGCTTAATATACAAGCTTGCAGAAAAATGCCGAAAGGAAAACTGTATTTTGGTCATTGACGAATGCTTCATGGATTTTATCGCTGAAAAGAAGAGCTATAGCTTTATAGAGTATCTTGAGGATTTTGACAATGTGATAATTGTAAAGGCTTTTACGAAAATATTCGCGATGGCGGGGCTCAGGCTCGGGTATTGCTTATGCAGCAATAAAGAAATACTGTTGAAGATTGAAAAAGCCGGGCAGCCGTGGAGCGTGTCGACACCTGCTCAAGTAGCAGGGATCGCCGCAATTGGAGATAAGGATTATCTAATAAGGACTGCCAGGATCATAGATGAAGAAAGAGGCTATTTGTCAAAAAACTTAAGCAGCTTTGGCTTCACGGTTTTTGAAAGCCATACTAACTTTATTTTATTTAAAGCAGAACAGACGGATTTGTATGACAGGCTTTATAAAAAGGGCGTACTGATAAGGAAATGCGCCAACTTCAAAGGACTTGACGATACATATTACAGAATAGCTGTCAGATGCCGTGAAGACAATGAAAAGCTGATTAATGCAATAAGCGAGGTAATAAAAAATGGCTAAGGCAATCATGATACAGGGGACAACTTCTAATGCAGGCAAAAGCCTTATAACTGCAGGACTTTGCAGGATTTTTTCACAGGACGGCTATAGGGTGGCGCCTTTCAAGTCACAGAATATGGCACTGAATTCCTATATAACTGAGGACGGGCTTGAAATGGGCAGAGCTCAGGTTGTACAGGCCGAAGCCGCATATAAGAAGCCGGATGTCAGGATGAATCCCATCCTCTTGAAGCCCACAAGCGACAAAGGTTCACAGGTCATTGTCAATGGCGAGGTTGTGGGCAATATGAAAGCTATGGATTACTATAAAAACAAAACAAGATATATACCGGAAATTATGAAAAGCTATAGCTCCCTTGCCGCTGAAAATGACATTATAGTGATTGAAGGTGCAGGGAGCCCGGCAGAAATAAACTTAAAAGAAAATGACATAGTCAATATGGGCATGGCAAAGATGGCAAATTCCCCTGTGCTGATTGTTGGAGATATTGACAGAGGCGGTGTGTTTGCTTCACTTTACGGAACTTACATGCTACTGAATGAAACTGAAAAGAAGTATATTAAAGGGAACATCATCAATAAGTTCAGAGGCGATATCAAGATCCTGGAGCCGGGGCTTAAAATGCTGGAAGACCTTATACCTGTTCCAACAGTCGGTGTAGTTCCATACATGACTCTGAGAATAGATGATGAGGACAGCCTTTCTGAAGTATTTGAAAATAGCAGTGTGTTGGCGGACATTGATATTGCTGTCATAAAACTTCCACGAATCTCAAATTTTACGGACTTTAATGCTTTTGAATTGATTTTGGGAGCCAAGGTTAGATATATTTCGAGTGCAAAGGAATTTAAGTGTCCGGATTTGCTGATTCTACCGGGAACAAAAAATACAATTGACGATTTAAAATGGATGAGAGAGTGTGGTATTGAGGCTGAAATATTAAAATATGCAAGCAGGGGGAATCCTGTATTCGGTATTTGCGGCGGATATCAGATGCTCTGCAAAAGCCTTAAGGACCCTTACAATGTGGAAGGCGGCGGCGAAATAAAGGGCTTGGGACTCATTGATGCCCATACCGTATTTGAAAAGGAAAAGACAAGAACCAGAGTAAGCGGCATTTTTAAATGCGCTGGTGGTATTTTTTCAGAGCTCAATGGAAAAAGCTTCGAGGGCTATGAAATACATATGGGTATAACAAAGGCTGAAGGCTTTTTGTCGATGCTGAAAAGCATGGACGGCGGTGAGAAAACCGACGGGCTTTGCCAGGGGAATGTTTATGGCAGCTATGTCCATGGAATTTTTGACAGCGAAGAGGTTTTAAAGACCATTATAAAAGCTTTGTACAACAAAAAAGGTCTTGAATACAATGAAACCTTAAGCTGTGACGTTAAAGCGCATAAAGAGCGGGAATATGACAAATTGGCAGATGAGCTCCGCAAATCTCTCGATATGAAGTATATTTATAAAATTATTGATGAAGGTGTTACTCTATGAACGGGTTGATTCATATTTATTGCGGCGACGGGAAAGGGAAAACGACAGCAGCGTTGGGACTTGCATTGCGTGCCTGCGGCAGCGGCTATAAGGTAATTCTGGCTCAGTTTTTAAAGTCATGGAATACAAGTGAATTGAACATTTTGGATAAAGTGGAAAATGTATTAATTTTAAGAAGTAAAAAACCGGGCAAATTTACTTGGCAATTAAACGATGAGGAGAAAGCGGCACTTAAAATAGAAAATAACAGAATCTTTGAAAAAGCTATTGAAGTTATATCATGTGATAAAAAAATCCTTATCATATTCGACGAGCTTATTGGAGCAATAGAAAAAAACCTTATTGACAAAGAAGCAGTAGTGGACTTTCTGAAGACCAAGCCGCTCCATGCCGAAGTAGTTCTTACAGGGAGAAATCCTGATGGGGAATTGCTTGGTTTGGCCGATTATATCTCTGAAATTAAAAAAATCAGGCATCCATTTGATAGTGGTGTTAAAGCACGAGAGGGGATTGAATATTGATGAAATTGTATAGACCCGATGAAATTGAAAAGAGAAGCTTTGAAATAATAACTCAGGAAATTGGAGATATTGAACTGGACGCGAAGGTTGCGCCTATTGTTAAGAGAGTAATTCATACTACTGCGGATTTTGATTATCTTCATAATCTTTGCTTTTCCGAAAATGTAATAAATATTGCGCTTGAAGCCATTAAGAAAGGGGTTGACATTGTAACAGACACCAAAATGGCTTTATCCGGTATCAACAAGGCTGCTTTGGCAAAAGCCGGCGGCAAGGCATATTGCTATATGGCAGATGAAGATGTTGCAAGAAAGGCGAAAGAGCAAAATTCAACCCGTGCGAGTGTATCTATGGAAAAGGCGGCAGAATTGGACAAGCCTCTTATTTTTGCTATAGGCAATGCGCCCACAGCCCTTATCAAGCTGGATGAATTGATAAAAAGCAATAAAATAAAACCTGTTTTAATTATTGGCGTACCAGTAGGCTTTGTGAATGTCGTCGAGTCAAAGGAGCTTATTATGAAAAGCGGTGTTCCTTATATCGTTGCAAGAGGGCGAAAAGGCGGCAGTAATGTGGCGGCGGCAATTGTAAATGCTCTCTTGTATATGGCATATCCACGTGAAAGCTAAAGTGTTAGGAGGAACTATGCAATGAAATAGACAAAACAGCTATTATTGGTGCATCAAAAGAAAGAACTAATTAAAAATCTATTAGTAAATATTGACTTTAAATTTATGGCATAGTAAAATACCAAAAGATAATGTCACGTAGGCATTATTAGGGTACAAAAGAAAAATTTATTATTTGAAATAATAGCGGTCACGAAGACTGTTTCTTAGTGAAACTTTTTTTGTTGACCGCTTTTTATTTATATTAATTTTTGGAGGAAAGAACATGAAAAAAATTATTGCACTATTTACCATGATTTGTATTATGGCTATACTTGCAGTAGGTTGCCAGAAAGCAGAAGTAAAACAAAACGAAGAAACTAAAAGCACAACAGTGAAGATTATCGACTCCAGAGGAAAAGAAGTTGAAGTAAACTATCCGGCTAAGAAAATTGTATGTCTGCTAAACAGTGGTTTGAATGACCTTTATATGCTTGGTGCGAAAGACCAGGTTATCGCAATAGACAAATGGACATATGATACAAAGGATGTTTTTGAACTTACTGCGCAGATTGATGAAAGGGTAAAGAACAAGTCACTCCCCGCTATTGACAAAAACATTGAAGAAATCGTTGGGATGAACCCGGATGTGGTAGTCATGTGGGCCGGTCAGGAGGATGATATTAAAACTCTGGAGGACAAAGGGGTTAAGGTAGTAGGAATACAAGTGGATAACTTTGAGCAGGTCTACACAAAGATGGAGATACTGGGCAAAATCTCAGGCAAAGAAAACAGAGCGGCAGAGATTATTGACTACACAAAAAAAGAACTTCAAAATATTAAAAATAAGATTAAAGCTATTGATGAATCAGAGAAGCCGTCATCCCTATTTGTATGGGGACCTTCAAAGCTAGACATCGCCGGAAGCAACAGCACCGGTGACAGTATTATAAAAATGAGTGGAGCGAAAAATTCTGCTGCCGATATAAATGAGGAACATATTGTTGCAAAAATGGAGCAGGTTGTTAACTGGAATCCTGACTTCATCATTTTGTGGAATATCAAGGATTTGGATCCCGATGACTACTTCAAAGATGCACAGTGGAGCAATATAAATGCCATAAAAAACAAAGCAGTTGTTGAGCTGCCCCATCCATTCTATTGCGATCTTTGGACGGTTAAATATATATATTCGGTTAACATCATAGCAAAAACCCTTTACCCTGATTTGTTCAAGGATGCAGACATTGAGAAAACAAAAGCGGATATGCTGAAAAAGTTATATAACATCGATTTTAAATAGAGTAAGATAAATAGAGCAAGGGATTAAGGAAATATTTATGAAAAAAGACATAGAGAAATTAATATATTTCTTACCAATACCGGTTTTTTTAATTACTTTGTGCATTGGTTCCTATCACATACCAATTGCCAAGGTGATAGATTTAATGCTTTATAAAATAAGCGGATATACATTCTTTCATAGTGTAATTGACACAAACAGCCTGAATGTATTATTAGAGATAAGGTTACCAAGGGTTATTCTTTCAATGCTTGTTGGAGCAAGTCTTTCGGTTTCGGGGACCTCCTTCCAGGCTGTATTGAAGAATCCCATTGTTGAGCCATATACCCTTGGCTTATCATCAGGGGCAGCTTTTGGAGCTGCCCTTGCGTTGTCATTTCTTAATATTCCGGTACAGATCAGTGCATTCATTTTCGCCATTATGGGTGTTGCCATCTGCTATATGGCTGCTATGAAAGACGGGGATACATCTGTGGTATCATTGGTTTTATCGGGAGTTGTAATATCAGCTTTATTTACTGCATTATTATCAATACTGCAAATAATGATTGATCCGTTAAAACTTCAGGGATTAGTATACTGGATAATGGGAAGCCTTCATACATCAAGCTGGGAGAAAGTTGCCTCAGTACTTCCATATATGGTTATTGGATTCTTGTTAACATATGTTTTCAGATGGAAACTGAATATACTGGCATTGGGTGGCAGGGATTCGGTGATATTGGGGGTAAACCCTAAAAAATATAAGATGCTTTACATACTTGCTGCTACATTGCTGGCGGCTGCAGCGGTATCAGTTTCCGGAATTATCAGTTTGGTTGGTTTAATGATACCACGTGTGTTAAGAATTCTTTTTGGACCTGATAACCGTAAATTAATACCATTGTCTTTTTGTCTGGGAGCATCTTATTTGGCAATTGTAGATTGCTTTTCAAGGAATCTTTTCTCATTTGAAATTCCTATAGGGATATTTACAACTATACTTGGTGCGCCATATTTTATTGTCCTTATTAGAAGGAGCAAGGCAGGTGTGTGGCAATGATAAGATTTGAAGGAGTGACAATAGCATATCAAAAGCAAACAGTACTTGAAAATGTTAATCTTGAAATTGAGAAAGGTATAATTACAACCTTTTTGGGGCCCAACGGCAGCGGCAAAACCTCACTGATATCCTCCATCAATGGAACTATAAAACCTGTGTGCGGTAAAATATATATCGATGACAAGGATATTTCAAAACTAAAGACCAAAAAACTTGCCGGAATAGTTGCAACAGTTCCACAATTATATAATACCAACTTTAATTTCACTGTTTTAGAGATGATTTTATTAGGTAGGTCTCCGCATATTGGCTATGTTCCGGGGAAAGATGATATAGATAAAGCGGATGAGGCAATCGAGAAGATAGGTATTGAGTATTTAAGGGATAAAGAATTCAACAGGTTAAGTGGCGGGGAGAGGCAGCTGGTGATGATTGCACGAGCCATTGCTCAGGATACCGAAGTAATACTGCTTGATGAACCTACCTCTTACCTTGATTTAAAAAATCAGCTTAAAGTATTGAATGTTGTAAAGCAAATTAACTCATCGCAAAAAGTTACATGTATAATGACCTTGCATGATCCCAACCATGCGCTCATGTATTCCGACAAGATTGTTATGTTCAAAAACGGAACTTTAGAAACCGGTACAATTGAAGATATGATTAATGCCAGGAATATATATGAGGTATATGGAGTAAAAGCCGATATAGTAAAAGTGAATAATAAAAAATTTGTGATACCCGATTATTAACTGGATGATATAGCATAAAAAGAATAGCAGAGGTGGAAAAAATAATGAGAGTTTTCGAATCCCATATCCACTTTCCCATTGATATGTATGAAGCTGAATTTACCGAAAAGATAAATGATGTGACTTTGCGGTTAACAGATAATTTAGTAGAAAACATGATCAAATCAAATGTGGTTAAAGCTGCATTGTTGGGGGGACGAGGAAAAGTAAATGAAATGGTGAAAGAGGCAATCCATAGATATCCGGAAATTTTTGTTGGATTAGCTTATATTGATATAGACAAAGATGGCCCAGCGATTTTGAACTACTATAAGGAATCAGGATTTAAGGGAGTTAAAATTATTTGTCCTAATTATAATTATGATGAAGAAAGGTATTATCCATTTTATCAGTTGGCTCAAGAATTAGGGCTTGTGGCTTTGTTTCATACAGGGGTCATTGGAAATGCTGTAGATTACCTTGTAGAGTCTCCTTTTGATAAAAAACTTATTGAAATTTCAAGGGATTTTGAGACAAAAATAAAACGATTTAATACATCTTCGCGTTTCATGCTGCCAATTTATTTGGATAATATTGCATTGAAATTCCCGGAATTGAAGATTATAGGTGCTCATCTAGGTTATGGCATGTATGAGTTATCCTGTGCAATAGCCCGTTTTAGAAGAAATGTGTTTTTTGATCTTTCGGGCGGAGATGTTGTGAGGAGGCACATCACGGAGAAAAGACTGATTGGAAAAGAGATTTCTTCTTATAAAATTCTGTATGCCTCCGACGGTTTACCTGATAAATTATATGATGATATAAGTATATGGGAAGAAGAACTTTATAAAATGGGGCTTAGTGAAAAAGAAATAGATAATATTATGTACTTGAATGCAGCCAGAATTTATGGAGTTGAAGAGCCGGAAGGATGATGTTATCCTATAGGTAACAATCTGCTGTCTTAAAAAGGTAGTGTTTTGATAGGGGGATGCAAGTGAGAATAGCTGTAATAGATGGTCAAGGCGGAGGTATCGGAAAATCAATTGTTGAGAAATTAAGGAAGGAATTGATGGAAGATATTGAAATTGTTGCTCTGGGAACAAACTCGCTTGCCACATCTTTTATGATGAAGGCTGGTGCAAATGAGGGAGCTACAGGAGAAAATGCAATTGTTTATAATTCTAGTAAGGTCGATATAATAATCGGGGCTATAGGAATTATTGCGGCAAATTCAATGTTAGGGGAATTGACTCCAACAATGGCTAAAGCAATTGCTGAAAGTCCAGCTAAAAAAGTGCTTCTTCCATTAAATCGATGAAATATCGAAGTTGTAGGTGTTGATAAGAGTGAGCCTTTGCCGCATCTTATTGATAAGGTGGTTCAAAGTATTAAAGAAAGCATGAAGAGGTGCTAATATGTGTGAAGCAAATGTTTATTTAATTGATGAGAAAGGTGAAGAAAAGCTGTTTCTTGAATCTGTTGACAAGATACTCCCAGAAGAAGAGAACTTGATATTGGAAAATATATTTGGACAAAGGAAGATAGTAAAAGCAAGGATTAAGGAAATGGAACTGGTAAATCATAGAATTGTTTTGCAAAGATGATTTACATGAGGCCATTTACGATAAAAAGACAAAATGCATGTGTATGTAAAATAATTCTTTGCTACAGTAAGAAGGGCAGAGTAAATACAAGAAATCTATGGGTTTGAAGTATCAGCCTAGATGGTAAGCAATATCACTGATAAAATGTTACCTGATATAGGAGAGTAGCATAAGGCCAATGGATGAGATTTATCCGATAGTATTTATTACGCTATTCATTCTCAATTGAATTTTACAAAAAAAGTGAAATTCTAATTACTGGCAGTGAAATTTGAAGGGCAATAATATTAACCAATAAAAATAAAGTGAGCAAGCTTTGACAAATTTCAACATGACCTTTGTTATATAATAAATAGTATAATCAACATAAATAAAACTGATAAAGGCAAACTTGTTGAAAGACAAGGACGCAAAGCCACGGGTCTAAAGCGGTATACCGCTATGATGGCCGGGTTGCCGGAACTAAGCTGCTTTAGGCTCATTGGTGTTTTTATAGCATCAGTGAGCCTTTATGTATACAACCTGAATTATTTATAGCAATGATTTCGAGCCATTATGACTATGATTTGCCGGAAAAGTGTTTACAAGTTTGCCAATAAATCCTGAAAGGAAGTGGTGAGTTTGTTACCGGCTAAAGTTGTAATGGCTGATGATGAACATGGAGTAATGCTGATACTCTGCTCAATTCTTAGTAAGCTTGAAGGGGCTTTGGTTATAGGAACAGCAGATAATGCTAAAGATGCAATAGCACTTGTAAGAGAGCATAACCCGGATTTAGCTATCCTGGATATTGAGATGCCTGATATGAAAGGGATAGAGTTAGCTGAAAAGCTGAGAGATATAAAACCGGATATAGCAATAGTCTTTATAACCGCACATCATGAATACTCTCTTGATGCATTCAAACTGTATGCATCCGATTATATATTAAAGCCAATTGATGAGGATAGAGTAAAATCTACTTTCCGACGCATATATAAGATGCTGGAAATATCAAAAAAGAGTAATACTTCCCAAAATACGGAGACCTGCAGAATTTCAATAAATCTGGGCAATGAACGAGTCTTTATAAAGCTGGATGAGATATTTTATATAGAAAAATCCGGACGTCACACCCTTATTTCATGCTCCAACGGGAAATTTAAAACCCGACAAACCCTGCAGGAGTTGGAGAAGTACTTGGGAAAGATGTTCTTTCGTTCCCATAAATCTTTCATTATAAACACCGATCGGATTGAAAAGATAGTCTCTTTTCCCAATTCATCGTATTATGAGGTAAAATTCAATAATTGTGAAGACAAGGCTTTACTTAGCCGTGACCGTATATCTGAGCTTATGAAGTATTCTGACTATAATGTTTAAGGGGGTATTGCGATGGATGTTATGCCGTTAATTCCCTTTTTAGGTGTGTCTGTTCCTGAAAGCCTGGTTTTGTATTATATGGTACTGGTATTAACGAAGAAAAAGGAGTCACCGTTTGTAGTAATAATCCTTTCCCTGCTGACTTCGATATTCTCATTCAGTATTCGGACAATGCCGGTACGATTTGGTATCCATACCATATCACAAGTAGCACTCATGACTATATTTTTGAACCTCTTTTTTCGATTGCCCTGGCATACTTCAGCAGTTGTAATGGTGCTTTCAAGTGTGTTTTTGGGATTGGCGGAGGGAATCTCAGTTCCTCTTCTGGCTTGGATTTTTAAATTAAAACTTGAACAAATCATCTCTGATCCTTTGCTAAGAATACTTTTTACTTTGCCACACTTAGTTTTACTTTCAGTATTAGCGTATATCATTGGCAAACGAGGATGGCGCTTACCGTTAATATCAGAAAAATTGGGAATAAAAAATGAGTCTGACAAAAGAACAACAAAGCAATCCATTAGGCAAAATTGTCTTTTGACATTATGCCTGGTACAAGCTTTAATGCTTGTTTTATTAAATCTTAGTTTTCATGCTTACAACACAGGTGTTTATCCCAGTTTTACACTTAAAACCCTAATAGAAGTTGGCAGCATTGTTTTATTGGTCTCTGTTTTAGCAACAATTTTTGTATCCGGATATCTGTTAAAAGTCATAGAACACGATGCAAAACTGGAAACAGAAATTCATTATGCCAGAGAGAGACACAATTTACATTTGCGTTTGCAGGTTGAGCGTCATGATTTTTACAACCACCTTACTGCTATTTATGGATATATAAAAGCTTGTCATTACGACCAGGCAGAAGCCTATATCGAAAATCTGTATCATACTGTCAGCCGTATAGGAAGCCTCCTGAAAATTGAACCTCCGGAATTAGCGGCTATTATAAGTACAAAATATGAGGAAGCAAAAATTAACGGAATCAAGTTCTATTGGCATGTAAAAATACAAGACGGTTCACTTCCACTTTCGCCGGAGGATCTTACTCAATTAACCGGTAACCTTCTGGATAATGCTTTAGATGCAGTAAAAACCAATGATTCCCCACGAGTAGACTTAGTTCTAGTATGCAATAAGCTAGGTTTGGAATTAAAGGTATCCAATAACGGCAGCCCCATCCCTCAAAATGTAAGGCAAAATATTTTTACTGCCGGATATACGACTAAAAGCATTAAACAGCATAGTGGTCTTGGCCTATATATAATTAAGCAGATTATAGATCGTTATGACGGTCAATTAGAGTTAAGAGAACCTGATGATTATTCTGGAGTTGAGTTCGTGATTTATATTCCTTGGAACAAGTAATTATAATAAGTATTATGTGCTAATTGTATGAATGAATAGTAAAACCAAAATGGACAGATTACAGGGAACTGAAAATATATGTAATTAAATAAAAAGAACATCAATCTTGAAGGATTTAAAAGATGTTCTTTTCAATATTACCATGAATACCAGATGCTAAATTATTGGCTTGTTGTACAGATAACTAAGGAAAAGATATTATGTTAAGAATAAATTTGTTTTCCATTTTACAACATTACTTCCCTTAGAGCAGACATGGTTAATTGGTTATGGCTGTCGGTTGAAGGCAACCACTCTTTAAATGGGGGATTGGCCCTTTTTTAATAAAATCGAAAATAGTTATTGACATATGCCGAAAACAGGGTATAATATAAGCTATAAACGACATATGTCATAAACTATCTGGAGGTGAACAGAATGCCTGGAAGAGATGGAACTGGCCCAATAGGTGCTGGAACAATGACCGGAAGAGGTTTAGGATTTTGCGCAGGTGCCAATGCAGCAAGATATGGCACCGGCCGCGGTCTCGGATTAGGTCTGGGACTTGCTTGCAGACGTGGTTTTGGAAGGTGGTTTAGCAGGGGTTTTGCAATTGATGAGGCAATTCCAAAAACACAAAAAGAATTGCTTCAGAAACAAAAGGCTATATTAGAAAAGCGTCTGGAAGCTATTGATAAGCAATTAGAGGACCTATAACGGTCATCAGAGGTAACCGGAGGACGCTCCGGTTATATCTGTTTTGGAAATGAGGTGATAAGATTATGCCAAGACCAATGAAATGGAGAAGAGTATGTTGCTTACCGGAAAGAAACAGGTTTGGGCCTCTTGATACAAGTTTGGATGAAAAAAATTATATAAAAATGACGGTTGACGAGTATGAAACGATAAGACTTATTGACTTAGAAGGATTCACACAGGAGGAATGCGCAAAACAAATGAATGTCGCTCGAACTACCGTCCAAGGTATTTATGTCGAGGCAAGAAAGAAACTGGCCGAGTCGCTGGTGAACGGCAAGGTTCTTTTGATTGAAGGCGGGGAATACCGTCTTTGCGATGGATTAGGTAACGGATGCGGACGAGGCTGTCGCAGGCACCGGAATAGTTGGCGCTTTGCAGGTAGTGATAGAGGTGACTGATATTGTATTCTGAAAAAGTAATAGAACATTTTATGTGTCCTCAAAATGCTTATAGTATGCCGGATGCCGATGCAGAGGGGAGTTTCGGTGATCCTACATGCGGAGATTATCTTACGATTTATATTAAAGTAAAAGACAATCGTATAAGTGAAATAAGCTTTCTTGTGTTTGGTTGTGCTGCGGCAATTGCAACATCCAGTATGACGACGGTATTAGCTAAGGGTAAAACCCTAGATGAAGCATTGGAAATTTCAGAAGAAGATATCATTCATGCATTAGACGGACTTCCCGATAACAAGGTTCATTGCTCAAATTTAGGCGTTAGCGCATTGCGTAATGCAATCTATAACTATTTAAATAGAATGGAGTGGAGTTATTGAATAAATTGTCAACTAAACGATTAGTATTATCAGGATTGTTTCTTGCACTTGGACTTTTATTTCCATTTCTAACAGCACAGATTCCAAGTTTAGGCAGTAGGTTATTACCAATGCATATTCCTGTTTTGCTTTGTGGTTTTATTTGCGGATGGCCATATGGCTTGATCATTGGCCTTGTTTTGCCTGTTTTCAGGAGCATGCTGTTTGGAATGCCGCCGATGTTTCCAACTGCTGTAGCTATGGCTTTCGAGCTGGCTGCATATGGTCTCATGACAGGTCTTCTGTACAAATTACTCCCTAAAAAGAATGTTTCCATATATGCGTCTTTGATTTTATCAATGGTTTGTGGAAGAATCGTCTGGGGAATTGTTAGCTTCTTCCTGTATGGACTGAACGAAACTGCATTTACATGGGAGATTTTTATGGCTGGTGCGTTCCTCAATGCAATTCCAGGCATAGTGATTCAAATTATTATTATCCCTGTTGCTGTTATTGCTCTGTCAAAAGCAAAGCATATAGAAAGTGTGAGCTAGAATGAATATAAAAGCCTTATTACTCAAGCAGTATGATTTGTATCCCAAGATGCAAATTCAGGACATTGTTAAGCTTATATATCAGAATGAATTTGCCGGCGGACACCTAATCGAAAATGAGGACGATATTTTACGCAAATTGCAGGAGGAGTTGTGTTCTTTAAAGCATTCCTGTATGGACAAAAGGATACCCTGTGATGCCTTTGAGGATATCGGCAATAATCTTTGCAGGCTGCATTTAGCAGCTTTGAAGTATTATGATATCAGCCTTAATACTGTAAATAAGCTCTTTATAAGTACAGCCAACTCGATCAAAGGAAGCATTCAGAGCTTTGAAGAAAAACTGGATGTGCTTAGACAATGCTGTAAGGAAGGACTGCTTCCTTATCCGTTGGAAGAGTTGGAAGCTTATTTGTGTTCCTATAAGAAAAAAGGCTATCCGCCAGTTAGTCACAGTGAGATATTCAGGGCTGCTTATTCACCTGCGTACCGTATTGTAAGGTCAGAATACCATGATTTTTTTGAGGTATTTTGCAGGATCGATTCCTTGATGAAATCAAAAGATAGGGTCACTGTTGCCATTGATGGAAACAGTGGTGCCGGGAAAAGTACACTGGCATCACTTATAGGCAATGTATATGAGTGCAACATATTTCACATGGATGATTTCTTCCTGACACCTGAACTAAAAACAGAAGAGCGCTTAAGGGAGGTCGGCGGAAATGTAGATTATGTCCGGTTCAAACACGAAGTGATTGACGGGATAAATAGTGGCCGTGAATTTCAATATCATAAATACGACTGCAAGCAAAGAATCCTTGTAGGGCCGATACCGGTAAGTCCTCAAAAACTAAATATTATAGAGGGTTCTTATAGCTTGCATCCGACTTTAATAGAAAACTATGATTTAAAGATATTTTTAAGTATTGATGAAAAAAAACAAATTTCTCGAATTCTAAAAAGAAATGGAGCTGCCATGTTAAAAAGGTTTCTTTGCGAATGGATACCTATGGAAAATCGATATTTTAAAGAATTGAACATTAAAGGGCTAAGTGATCTGGTTTTTAGTTCGGTCGTAGTCCCGGATTCGGTTAGCGCATTGCGCAATGTAATTAATAATAATTTAAAAAGAATGGAGGATTCTTATGAAAATAGCAATTCCAGTAGATGAGAAAAGTTTGGAGTCGAATGTATGTGTATCCTTTGGACGGGCTCCCTATTATCTCATTTATGATACTGAAACCAAGGAAAGTGTATTTCTTGATAACAGTGCAGCAGCAAGTACAGGCGGAGCAGGAATTAAGGCAGCACAAACAATAGTGGATAATAAAGTGAACGCTTTACTTACTCCCCGATGTGGCGAAAATGCAGCTAATGTGCTCAAATCCGCTGATATTAAAATATATAAAACAGCGGGTATTTCCGCTAAAAAAAATATTGATGACTTCATCAGTGGAAAGCTATCCTTACTCGATGAAATTCATCCTGGTTTTCATGGCCATGGAGGGAACTAAAATGAGGATAGCTGTGCTAAGTGGCAAGGGCGGCACAGGAAAAACACTGGTGTCGGTTAATTTAGCTGCGGCTGCAAAAATATCAACGTATATTGACTGTGATGTTGAAGAACCAAATGGCCACCTTTTTTTTAAGCCCGAAAACATTCAGGAAGAAGAAGTACATGTACGAATTCCAAAGGTGGATGGCAAGCTATGCAATGGATGTCGAAAGTGTGTTGACTTTTGCAAGTTTAATGCCCTTGCCTATATAAAAGATAAACTGATTATATTTGAAGATATATGTCACTCTTGTGGAGGTTGTATCTTGCTTTGCCCTGAGAAAGCGTTAACAGAGAAAGAAAAGGTTATTGGCAAGATCCAAAAAGGAGCTTCGGACCAGGTAACTGTATATACAGGAATATTGAACACCGGTGAACCTTCGGGTATACCAATTATAAAAAAGTTGTTTAATGAGAACAAACCTGAAAGGAACAAGACGATATTTATCGACTGCCCTCCCGGAAGTGCCTGTATAGTCATGGAAAGCATTAAGGATGCAGACTACTGTATATTAGTAGCTGAGCCTACATTGTTCGGAGTTCATAACCTTAACATGGTATATGAACTGGTCAAGTTATTTAATAAGCCGTTCGGAGTGGTTTTAAACAAGTGTCTTGACGGTGAAAATCCGTCGGAAAAATTTTGCATAGAAAAAGGCATTCGGATTTTAGGCCGAATACCTTTTGATAATGAGCTTGGATCATTGAATTCAAATGCAGAAATTGCTGTAAGGAAAAGTGAAAAATATCGTACAATCTTTTCTTCTTTGCTGGAGGACGTGAAAAAGGAGGTGCATCATGAAACAACTTCTGATTCTTAGTGGTAAGGGTGGTACCGGAAAGACAACCATAGCAAGCGCGTTTATCAAGCTATCTAAGGCTCGCGCTTATGCTGATTGTGATGTTGATGCACCTAACCTGCATCTTATAACAAAGCAAAACTCCTTGCCAAAGAAAAGAGACTATTATGGCTTGCCGAAAGCCGAGATAGATACAGAGTTGTGCATAGAGTGCGGACAATGCAGGCAAAACTGCCGTTTTGACGCTATTTCAGCAGATGGAAAATACAAGGTAGATCCTTTTGCCTGTGAAGGCTGCGGGGTTTGCGAGCTTGTTTGCCCTGTTGAAGCTGTGACTTTAAAACCTGCTGTAGCTGGTGAACTGCTGTTATATACAGAAGGAGAAAAAGTATTTTCTACAGCGCAGCTAAAAATGGGCAGCGGAACCTCCGGAATGTTGGTTACCGAGGTAAAGAAGCAAATGAAGTCAGCAGCCGCTGATGTGGAGTTTGCCATTATTGACGGATCTCCCGGTATAGGCTGCCCGGTTATAGCGTCTTTGAGCGGTGTTGATATGGTGTTAATTGTGGCCGAGCCATCCATATCCGGAATTAGTGACATGGAGCGGATTATAAATACAGCGACGAAATTTGGCGTAAAGACGGCGGTATGTATCAATAAGTTTGACACAAATATGCAAAACACAGAAAAGATAGAAAACTTCTGTAAAGGTCAGGGAATTAGCCTTATGGGTAGAATACCCTTTGATTCGGACGCGGTAAAAGCAATTAATAATGGGCAGACAATTGTTGATATAGTCTGTGCCTCAGGTGCAGCAGTGAAAGTAGTTTTTAGCAAGACAATGGAGCTGCTGTTTGAAGAAGGTGGTGGGCTGAGGTCATGATTATCAAAACATTAGTTGAGAATACAGCGCTATCGAAAGACTTCGGTAGCGAACACGGACTTAGCCTTTATATAGAAACGAATAGTCGCAAAATTCTTTTTGATGTTGGCGCTGGTGAGTTATTCCTTGAAAATGCAAAGAAGCTGAATGTAGATATTTCTGAGGTGGATTATCTCATTATTTCACATGGGCATTATGACCATGGTGGCGGGTTAAAAGCATTTTTACGTGAAAACACAAAAGCCGAGGTATTTCTACACCGACTGGCATTTGAAAAATACTATGCTTTGCGTTCGAATGATGAACTGGAGTATATTGGCCTGGATGAAGAACTGAAACAAAACAGGCGAATTGTACTTACATCAGACTGCTTTTTTATCAATAAGGGGATTCAAGTGTTCTCAAATATAACTCAAAAGGAACCTCTTCCAATTTCAAATAACGGATTGCTGATGGAACATAACGGACAAATAGTACAGGACACGTTTGTGCATGAACAAAACCTCATTATAGAGGAGGATGGGAAGACGCTTTTGGTAACAGGGTGTGCCCATAATGGTATTGTAAATATTATTGAACACTTCCATGATTTAAAAGGACGCATGCCTAATTATGTGGTAGGTGGATTTCATCTTTCCAGCCGTTCATCGGGAAACAATGTGAACCCTGAGATGATAGATAAAATAAGCAAGTACTTGATAAATACAAATGCAAAATTTTGTACCTGCCATTGCACAGGTATAGAACCATATAACAGGCTTAAAGCTGCCATGGGCGATAGTATTGATTATCTCTCAGCAGGCAGTGAAATAACAATCTAAAATAAAGGAGTTAAGACTATGAGCGAAAATTGCAACCAAAGCTGCAGCAGTTGCTCGGAGGACTGCGCAGAAAGAAAAGAGAAGAAAAATGATTTCTCCGTGAAACCACATGAAATGAGCAGCATTAAAAAGGTTATTGGTGTTGTCAGCGGTAAAGGAGGGGTTGGAAAGTCACTGGTAACTTCCATGCTAGCTGTTACCATGAATAGAATGGGTTATCATACCGCTGTTCTGGACGCTGATGTAACCGGGCCTTCTATTCCTAAGGCATTTGGTATCAAGGAAAAAGCCACAGGAAGTGAATTTGGCTTATTCCCAGTTAAAAGTAAGACAGGTATTGATATAATGTCTGTTAATTTGCTTTTAGAGAATGATACCGATCCAGTTGTGTGGAGAGGACCCCTGATCGGAAATATGGTAAAGCAGTTCTGGTCAGATGTTATCTGGAGCGATGTGGATTTTATGTTCATCGATATGCCACCGGGCACCGGCGATGTTCCCCTTACTGTATTTCAATCCATTGCTGTTGATGGGATCATTGTTGTAACTTCGCCTCAGGAGCTTGTATCCATGATTGTATCAAAAGCAGTCAGGATGGCTGAAATGATGAATATTCCTATCGTTGGTTTAGTAGAAAATATGTCCTTTTTTAAATGTCCTGATTGCGGCAAGGAACACAAAATTTTCGGCGACAGCCATATTGACGAAATTGCCGAAAAGCATAATTTAAAAGTGCTTGCTAAGCTTCCGGTCAACCCCAAAATTTCTGCCGCCTGTGATAAGGGTATGATAGAACTTTTTGATGGCGATTGGCTTGAACCTGTAGCAAAAGTATTGGAGAAAAACATTGAGGAAGATAATAAATGAGTGCACATTCAGATTTGGCAAGAGAATTGTTTAGAAAAGGCTACAATTGCTCTCAATCTGTTTTTGCTGCTTTTTGTGATGAAACGGGGCTGGACATGGAAACAGCATTAAAAATTGCATCTTCTTTCGGAGGAGGTATGGGTAGGTTGCGGGAAGTATGTGGTGCTGTGACAGGAATGTTTATGGTGGTCGGCATGAAATATGGTTACACAGATCCATCCAGCAAAAATGCGAAAGCAGAACATTATGAGCTAGTTCAAGATTTGGCAAAACAATTTGAAAATGAAAACGGATCAATCATATGCAGGGAACTGTTAGGTATTTCAATTAAGCATGATAAACCTATACCCGAGACCAGAAATGATAATTATTATAAAAAGCGGCCTTGCGCAGAACTTGTTGAGCAAGCTGCAAGGATACTTGATGGATATATTATAAGTAAAAGAATGGAGGAGAAAACCATGATGAAAATTGCAGTAGCGAGTGAGAATGATATGGTAACGGAGCACTTTGGACATTGCGCCAACTTTAATATTTTTGAAGTTAAAGACAATCAAATAGTTAAATTTGAGTCTATACCTAATCCAGGGCATAGGCCCGGCTTCCTTCCTAACTTCCTAAATGATATGGGAGTTAATGTAATTATATCAGGAGGCATGGGCAGTGGTGCCATTGATATCTTTAATGAAAAAGGCATAGAGGTAATTGTCGGGGCAAGCGGTAATGCCAAAGCAGCGGTAGAAGCGTACCTGCAAGGTACTCTAAAATCTACTGGTTCTGTTTGCCATGAACATCAGCATCATGATGAATGTGGAGAATAAAACCGGACTTTGAATTGTTATTTTTCTTACTCGAAATGTTCCGGCACAGTTTCTGTCGGAACATTTCATTATAGGAGGGTTGCCTGTGGGATTAGTTGATGTAAAAAATTTAAACAAATCTTATGGTGATATCAAAGCTGTTAATGATTTATCTTTCCAAATAGATCAGGGAGAGATTTTTGGATTTTTAGGTCCAAATGGTGCTGGAAAGACATCTACAATCAATATGATGATTGGTTTATCCAGGCCTACTAGCGGACATATTATGATTGATGGAATTGATGCGATAAAAGACATAAAAAAAGTGCAGAAAATTATTGGAATTATTCCTGATGAAAATAATTTATATGATGAAATGAATGGCTTCGATAATCTCTGCTTTTGTGCTTCGTTATATGGGATACGTAGAAAAGAACGTGAAAAAAGGGCAATGGAATTGCTGAACTATTTGATTTAACTAAAGCAGCGAAACGCCCTTTGAAAACTTATTCAAAAGGAATGAAACGAAAACTTACAATAGCAGCCGGAATTATACATAATCCTAAAATATTATTTTTGGATGAACCAACAACAGGCATAGATGTTGAAAGTGCAAGGCAAATTAGAGAGCTTATACTGAACTTAAAAAAACAAGGCAAAACAATTTTTATTACCACCCATTATATCGAAGAGGCTGAACGAATCTGTGACAGGATTGCTTTTATTGTGAATGGTAAGATTGTAAAGGTTGGTACGGTAACTGAACTGATGGAAAACGTAGAACATGAGCATAAAATTAAGATGCAGCTTGACAGTAGCATAAAATACGTGAAAGAAGAACTGGAAAATAAATTTGTAAATTGCACAGTAGAGATTCCAGATGAAAATTCTTGTTTAATTATTTCTAAAGAACGAATAGCTTTATCCCCTATCCTTCAACTGCTGGATAACAAGGGAATTTCCGTTTACGAAGCAAAAGAAATAAAGCCGTCATTAGAAGATGTTTTTGTTAAACTAACAGGAATTGAAGCTTCAAAACTAAAAAAGGAAAAAGAGAAGGTGGGAAAATAGAATGGATACTTTAGTTGCGTTTTGGAATATCTTAAGAAAAGACATTGAAAATTACTATTTAAAACCACCAAACATAAGTTGGGGGATTATATTTCCGCTTTCTTGGGCTCTTATGCTTTTCATGCGTTCACAACAGGCTGTAGAGATCATAGAAATCCTTCCGGGTCTTATGGCAATGAGTGTTTTATTTGGTACAACATCAATGCTGGCGGTGACCATTACTTTTGAAAGAAAGGGACGCTCTTTTGATAGGCTGCTGCTTGCTCCTATAAGTTTGAAAGTAATGGTACTTGCAAAAATTATCGGATCTGTGTTGTTTGGAATGTTTAATGCATTTGTTCCGATAATTTTTGGTGCATTTCTCTCGGATTTATCAGGTGTTAACTGGGGATTTGTTTTTATTGGAGTATTATTCATTGCATTTAGCTCAACATTGGTAGGTCTTGTTATTGCGGTTTCTGCAAAGGAAATATTTGAAGCACAAACTTACTCAAACTTTTTTCGCTTTCCAATGATATTTTTATGTGGGCTTTTTTTTCCTGTTTCAACCTTGCCAATATTTTTGCGTCCACTTTCATATGCACTACCGTTGACTTATGGAGTAGATATTTTACATATTGCTTTGGTAAAAAGTGGGATGATGAGTGTTTGGTTAGATATCTTGATCCTTAGTGTTTTTTCTGTGCTACTGTTTTACATAAGCATGAGAAATATACAACGAAAATGGATATTATAATATTTTCCCTTTAACGGTTATTTATACTTATTATTGAGGCACTTCTCGGATTTATACTTTCCAAAAGCATCTGCCGTCTTACAAGAGACGGCAGATGCTTAAGGTACAGAGTAAATGACAATACTAAAGTGATAGTGGAAGTGTATCTGCAAGGTTCCCTAAAACCCACAGGTCCGTTTGTTGTGAACACTAGCATAGTGATGAAAGTGGAAAATTGTCTCTTTCACTTAGCTTTTCAAAGACATTGTAGACGAAATTCTGGTCTATAATAAGCTAAACGGTTATATAGTATTATGATGCAACCGTTCAATTAGTAAATGGTTAATTTTACGATATATAGGAATAGCTGATAAACATTATATGAAATTTTTACTTTCATATTTAGAAGATAAATAAATCAAGTAAATCGCAAATTATATGTAACTATAGCAGTAAAAAGGCAAAAAGATTTTCAAACAAAAATCATGTCATCTTCATGCATCATATATTCTATGAGTACATAGATTCCTGCCCATAACGTAACTTCGTATTGTCCGATATATTCAAGATATTTTGGTTTAAAAGTAAAAAATGGAGTTACTTTACCTAATTGAACACCATCCTGAGAAATTGTCACGCCATTATTCTTCTGCCTTTCAACAACCAAAAGGCCGTAAATAGTTTCGACATCCATTCTATCTACGAGAGGCGGACGTAAGGTTAACCTTTGTAGCATTGTCCGGTCTGGGTTAATTGCAAAATGTAAATTTGCAGTTGCTATAGCTTTCTCATCTTTATAAATTACATATTTTCTTGATTCCTCATAGTTCCAAGTTCCCTTTTTTGCTGGTAGATTCACGATATCTGTTGTGTAAATGAGATTTCCTTTTCCATCATAGATTTTTTTAGATGCACCAATAAATTTCTTCTTGCTTATTTTTGCTACAGCTGTACCACTTTTATCTATTAATTGCCAAAAAACAACCCTTTTCGTATTCGTAGTTTCATTTTGACCCTCCTATATCATCAAATAAATTGCTCCACCGACAATGCCTGATCCGAGCATGACATAAATAGGATTCGGTTTCCATTTCCGCAAAATAAATATAGCCATAGTAAATAATAAAACAGAAACCAAATTTATTGTTAGAGGATTTGTTGAAAACCCGTCTTCTCCCCAAACAGTCAACGTAAATATTGACAACCCTGCTGATGCAATCAGCGCTACAATGGTGGGCCTTAAACCAGACAAAACTCCTTGCACTAAGGTCAATTCTTTGAATTTAAAATAAATCCATGCCAGGAGTGAAACGATAATACAGGATGGAAAGATACATCCAACGGTAGCAATAATCGCCCCTGGTATACCTGCAATTCTAATTCCCACAAAAGTGGCTGAATTGATGGCGATAGGTCCGGGTGTCATTTCTGCAATGGTAATGAGATCGGTAAATTCCGTTAATGTCAGCCAGTGGTGTAAATTAACTACTTGATTTTGAATCAGCGGTATTGCAGCCATTCCACCTCCAATGCTAAACATACCGATTTGAAAAAAGCTCCAAAAAAGTTTTAAGAGTATCATTGAGAGTCACCGCCCTTTTGGACTTTTTTCATTTGAATCAGAATCTTTGCCGCTCCCATACACCCACACACTAAAACAATATATATAACGTTAATCCTAAAGAAAAATGTGGCAATAAATGCACCCACCATAATAATCATAGATACTATGTCCTTCTGCTTCAAGACATTACTTCCAAGATTCAAAACCACATCCGCAATTACAGCAGCAACGCCAGCTTGCATCCCTTTCAGAACCGCATTTACAACAATGTTATCGCGAAATGCAGTGTAAAAAATGGAGATAACAGAAAGAGTTATAAACGGCGGTAAAACTGTGCCTAAAATTGTTACCAGGGCACCCAATATTCCAGCAACACGATACCCCAGCAGTATCGCTGCGTTAACTGCAACTGCTCCTGGTGAGGATTGTGCAATTGCTGTTAAATTTAGCATTTCATCATCCTCAATCCATTGTAAATCATCTACAAATTTCTTTTTCATCAATGGTATAATGACATATCCTCCTCCAAAGGTAAAAGCGCTTAAATAAAAGGTAGAAATAAACAATTTTATATAAATGTTTTTTTTATTCTTCAAATCATTAGCCCCCTTTATTTTATTTTATAACTTGAAAAAGTATATATAAAATAGTATTATTTTATAAAGTTTATAAGATTTTTATTATAATAAGGTGATTCCAATGACATTAAGGCATCTGAAAATATTTGTCACTGTATGTGAAACCGGCAGTGCAACTGCAGCCGGAGAGAAGTTACATATTGCGCAACCTTCTATTAGTCTTGCGATATCAGAGCTTGAAGATTATTATGGGATAAAACTATTTGATCGCATTGCAAAAAGACTCCATATCACAGAAGTTGGAAAGAGCTTTCTTCAATATGCAGCACATATTGTGGGACTTTTTGAGGATATGGAAAAGGAAATCAAAAACTTTGATGTAACGGGAATTATCCGTATTGGAGCAAGCATTACCATCGGAAATTATTTATTACCGGGCTATATAACTCAGTTTAAGCAAATACATCCTCAGATGTATGTTAAGGTAATCATAGATAATTCAGAAAAAATCCAACAATATATTTTGTCCAATCAGATTGATATTGGGTTGATAGAAGGTGTTGTCCATAGCTCTTATATTATAGAGCATAAATTCCGCGATGATGAATTGGTAATGGTCTGTGGGAACGATCACCCCTTTGCTAATCAAAAAAATATTGAGATTTCAAAGCTTCAAGGTGAAAGTTTTATTTTAAGAGAAGCAGGAAGCGCTGGGCGCGAAATCTTTGACAGTACAATGACCTCCCATGGAATAGAAATTTTACCAGCTTGGGAGAGTACAAGTACTCAAGCAATTGTAAGGGCGGTGCAGGCAAATTTAGGTATTTCCGTGCTGCCTTATTTACTGGTAAAGGACTCTCTTGATCGCAAAGATATCAGTCAGTTTCAGATAAACGGGATACGTTTTCAGAGAAGTTTTTCTGTCATTTACCATCAGAATAAATATCTAACAGAGAGTGCAAAAGACTTTATTGCACTATGCAAATAAAAGGATACCTCCTTATAATAACTTTTAATTTCTCGCATTTTCTCGTTTAATCTTAGAATTTCATATCAATTCAAAAAATTAGTTTGGACAAAAATTGAATGTTAGTATAATAGTGGATTATACTAGGTAGCCTTCGGCTTGACTGTGCTTTTTTCACTATCACGCCAATGGCTTCCACATGTCTCTAGCGACAAACCTCCTATTTCTCACTGGGTCATGCCCTAAATTCCTTCGTACTGTCTTGTCCAGAGGTGGAATGTCAGTCTTGCTCCTTAACTGGGTCGTGCCCTAATGGAAAATATTCAACCTGACTATCCCGGCTCTCAATTGTTAATACTCTTCTATAATCAAACGTTATACTTCTAAATCCCTTATTTTAACCTCTAATTCTGATATCTACAGTCATTGATTTCAGAATATTTAATTGCTATTAGAACTAATATTCATGTCCTAGGCTACTCTTTTTATATCTTTCATCATTTTTTCACCATTGTAATTACTTCCTGTTTTCAATATTGCATAAAATACTCTTATCAACTTGCCACATAATGCTACTATTGATTGCATTTTCTTTAGTGGTCTATTTTCCCTATTGATATAGTACAAGTGCAATTGCCTAAATTCAGCGTTTCTTGCTACCAATTGTAATACTGCTTGAAATATCGCATATCTACCGTCAGAGCGTCCCCTTCGAGTTATTGTTGTTTTTCCTTTATGCTTGCCAGAACTGTTTTCTCTTAGGTTTAGTCCCATTAATTTAACTATTTGTTCTGGTGCATCAAATCTGCCAATATCCCCAACAGCACCTAGAAAACCTGCTATTGCAACTATTCCTATACCTTTAATTCCTAAAAGTTTGTTTGCATTTGGTACTTTATTTACTTGCTCTTCTACTTTCTGCATTATAACTTGAAGTTTTCGTGCATAAATCTCATATTCATCCAGAAGAGTACTAATTTCAAGCACTGCTGATTCTAAACCATGCTTTAAACCAATTGATTCTTCTGCTGCTTTTATGAGCTTTCTGGCATGTTTATTACCAATTGCTCTCTTAATTGTTTGTTTCCAAATGGCTACTATTTTCTCTTCTCCCATTTCAATTACTGCCTGGGGAGTGGGAAAATACTTCAACGTAAGTAGCGCAGCCTTCCCATTCCATTTCTTAAAAACAGTATTAAACTCAGGAAAGTATATTGCCAGCCATCTCTTTACCCTATTTTGTATACTTATCAACTGTACAACATTTTGCCTGCGCAGTTCCATAAGATTTCTTATTTCTCGGTATACACCTTCTGGCATATACGGAATCAGATATCTTCCGTCTTTGACCAGCATTGCTATTGTTTTTGGATCCTTTCGGTCATGCTTACTTGGTGTGTTATCATCTAGCTCTTTAGAACGCTTTACGTGATATGGATTAACCATACCAAATTCTACGCGCATGTTCTGCAAATGACATCCAAAACCATACCAGTAATGACCCGTAGGTTCCATTCCAACAAATGCTTTTGTCTTGTTATTTTTCTTCATCAACTCTGTAGCCCAGTTGTCAAAAGCATTGAAGCCTTCTCTGTTGTTCTCAAACCTGAATGCTTTATTAGAAAATTCAAATCCTCTAAAATCGAAAGCTCTAGCGTAATGAATCTCGCTACCGATATCTACTCCTATCACCATCGTTTCAGATGTAATTTGCATTAACTTCTTATTTTGTGTACAATTCATATTAGTTACCCTCCGTATATTTGATTTGTGCCTTCACTTGCCGTGCTTCAGCACACTTCATATTGTACGGTAGGGTATCTATTTTTTCAAAGATCATTTTTCTTACTTACAGGAATGCTCCTTCAGTGCTAAAACTGGGAGCGGTATCTTTTTATTTAATCATATATTTACCTGTATACACTGATGATTCTTTTAAGAGCTTTTTCTGGAGCACAATCATAATAATTCCCGTAATAATCAGAACCAATGATACTGCTTGCGATATTCTAAGCCCCGGAAATAGATAAAGGCTATCTGTACGCAACCCCTCAATCCAAAAACGGCCTAAGCCATATCCGATAAAATAAGTTGCTAAAAGCTGACCACTAAACTTTGTTCTTTTGCGAAAATAAACCAGTATGGCAAAAACGCATAAGTTCCACATGCTTTCATAGAAAAATGTGGCTTGGTGCCATTCTCCCAACTGCTCTATAAATACAGCGTAGGGGAAGAATTGAAGATCCGGGTTTGTAACGAGATTGCCGAAGGCCTCCTGGTTCACAAAATTACCCCATCGACCAATTGCCTGTCCAAGAATTAAGCTAGGCACAACCATATCAACAAACCGGAAAAAAGGGAAGTGGCTGCGTTTTGAAAAAATAATCGCAGCTATGATTCCACCGATAACTCCTCCATATATAGCAAGACCACCTTCCCAAATAGCAATCACCTTTGTAAAGTTGCCGCTATACTGTTTCCATTCAAATGCAACATAATAAATTCTTGCGCAGATGATTGCGATAGGGAGTGCTAAAAAGAGAAAATCAAAGATAATATCACTTTTTAGGTTCTGTCGTTTTGCTTCACGGCAGGCAATCAAAAGACCAAGTAGAATCCCGAACCCAATAATAACGCCGTACCATGCAATATTTAGTCCATTAATGCCAAATAGGTTTTCTATAAAATATTTATCTATCATAAATCCACCTTTCTAAAGTGTTTACAATGAATATAATTTTGAGTTAAATCAAGTTTTTTCTACTGCCACTACTACAGTGCATGAAGGTTATTTTATTGTATTATTTTATCACAGTGAGGTATTTACTTAAACCATAAAAATGTAGCATTAAATTATATTAACAAATATGAAAAGAATAAAACGAGAAAGACCTTTAGCAGGGATAAAATAGAAAAATCCTACAATGGAAACCACTATGAACAATATAACACGTTAAATGATGCATTGTAATGTTTTGAGTATATCTGTAATCAGTCATTATATTATAGGATTACTAAGCCAAATGAATTTTGAAAAATTACTATCGGGATTATACCGTAAGAATTTTTGCTGTAATAATAATGTCTTTATTAAATATTAAAAATATTTTCAACGTGAAATCTCATTAATATTCTCAGTTCCTATAAAAGGTATTTTACTTTTGGGAAATACAACCGATTCAAACAACAATTCATACGAGTTAAGACGTTATTTCAACAGGTTGCGCAATTACCCTAGGAAATATATGGAATAGGTGATACTATGGAGCCAGAGGTGACATAGATGAATGAAATTTCAATTCATAAAATTGGACAAGCATTAGGAACATATGTGGCAAAAAAAGTTTCCAGAGCAGATCAGACAGAAGTTCTGTCTTTCGGCGCAGAAATTTTGGTAGGCAGTATTATTAAATTGTGTATTCTTTTTTCCTTTGCTTTCATCATGGATATTACTGTTGAAATTGCGATATTGCTTATCGTAACTGGCATCATTCGCACCTTATCAGGTGGAGCACATTGTTCAGCATACTATAGGTGTTTAGCAACAAGTGTTTTCATATTTACAGTATTGGGATATTCCATCAAAGTAAATTACACATTCATCCGGCAGTTACATCCTGCTATTTTACTTGGCATTCTCGTATTATCATTTAGTTTATATTGGGTTTATTCTCCACAGGCTCCTTCCAATAAACCTTTTAAGGACAAAAAAATAGAATCAACCTTCCGCTGGTACACATTACTAGCAGTTGTGATTTTATCTATTACTGCAATTACCTTGGGGTTTAATAGCTTGCCTGCCTGGATTATATCAATTGCACTACTTTGGCAAGCCTTTACATTAACACCTGTGGGACATAGATTTATTGGCTTATTTGATATTCTGCTTACTTTTAAAAGAAGGGGGGCGAATTAGAATGTTAAAATTTATTAGCAAATCTTTATTTCAAGGATTGGCAGCAGTGTTTGCTGTAGTAGCTATGACGAATATTGGAACAACGAGCATGTTTCTAATGCACCAGCCGGAACCACCAAAGAGCTTGAAAAAGTAGAAAAAACTATTTTGACTCAAAGGCACCGGCTATGGTAGTAACATATAAAATATAACAGTACTAAATTGAAAAGAAATTGAAGCCTTTATGGGATAAATTAAATAATGAGCGTTAATAGCAAACTTGTCGAAAGGCAAGGACGCAAAGCCAAAGGGTCTAAGGTGATTAGTAACACTATGATAGCCTGGTTCCCGCATTTACTGTGTGTACTAAACCTGCCCACTTTTCGTCTGGCAGGTTTTTTCCTTTTATTTTACTTGATACGTATTGATTTTTTAGATTTGATATCGTGTATTTGAATGTAGATAAGTGGGGCGGTGCAAAGGATGTCGAGCTACCAATGTCTTCAAAATTGCAGTTACGGATAACAAAAAAGGGTATCAGGCATCATTTAGTTTCTAATAAAGCTTTAACTGTTGCTGACAGAACCTTGAGATCTCGTTCATCACACTGGTAAAGCAAGCGAGTAATTTGATCTATTTCATTATTGGTAT
>ENA-UPSB01000778-UPSB01000778.1-bioreactor-metagenome-genome-assembly--contig:-NODE-778-length-46862-cov-6.716517_pt1 | contig 46862 bp, 36 predicted proteins | sample MGYA00238182_ERZ773286 | MGnify/ENA primary metagenome ERZ773286 (study PRJEB29026, sample SAMN07631240) | bioreactor metagenome | isolation source: Switchgrass digestor | place: USA: Dartmouth...
CCCGGGTTCGCGGAGTTCCCGGGGCCTCCCTTGCCGTTGTTCCCCGGGGTGCCGGGGTTCCCGGGGCCCCCCTTGCCGTTGTTCCCCGGGGTGCCGGCCTTCCCGGGACTCTTACCGTTGCTGCCCGGGTTGCCCTTGTCGGCGTTGATCTTGCCGCCGGGCCCGGAGTTGCCCTTGCTGCCCTCGCCGGATCCGGCGTTCTGGCCGTCCCCCTTGCCGGCGCCCTTACCAGCGGTCGCCTCACTGCGCCGCTGCTCCGCCCGGCTGAGCAGCTCGCTGGGGTTGATGCCCAGCTCCTTCAGGAACTTCCCTGGCGCCTGATCCCGGATGGCGTCAGACGTCACCTCCGGGTGCTCGGCCTGAATCTCCTCAAGGATGATCAACTGCGGCAGCGTGAGGTCCTGCTTGCGGGCCTCCTCCACCTCCTCGGCGGTGGCCTGGACTACCGCCACCCCGGTCCGGGGTTCGTCGCCCAGGCTCTGGGCCTGTTCGGCCACCACCTCATGCAGGGCTGTGCGCGACCGCTCCACGATGTCCTGCGAAAGCGAGGGCCGGAGCACCTTGCCCTCCAGCGGGGCGACTGCCATCACCACGGCACTCTCCTCGGCGGCGGGGTTCAGCTTGCCCATGGCCACCGCCTGGGCCGCTATCGCTCCCGCCACCTGTTCCACCGGCTGCCGCCGCCACTGGATGGCGTCCAGCACTTCCCGACCGTCCGCGTTCAGCCCCTCCGCGGCTACGACCTGCCGCCGGCCGTTCACGGTGAGCTGGATGGACGGGTTGATGTCGATCATGACCAGCGCGGCCGGCTGCGCGAGGGTCCAGTGCCAGTACCCTGTGGGCACGAGCAGCATGAGGAGAACCGCCGCCGTGGCCGCCACCCAGGTCCAGCTGAAGAAGCTGTGCCAGGCGCCGGCCTCGGGGACGGGGATCTCATCGCCCACCGCCGGGTGGCCGGCAGGCAGGGGAACCCGCCTGAACTCGCCCGACGGGGTGAGCACGATCCCGGTCCTCCCCTCCACCTCCAGCAGAATGCCCTTCTGCATTTGCGATGCCTCCCCGTGCACCTAGACCGCGATGTAGTGGCGCAGGTGAACAAAGTCTTCCAGCAGGAGCAGCGCCACCGCGATGATGTACTTGCGCTGCCGCTCCAGAGTCTTGCGGCTCACGCCGACCCGGTCCTCCAGTTGCTTCAGCGGCAGTTCCCGCCGGGTGAGCAAGTGCTGAGACAGGAGCGGATCGGCGGCGACCGTGCGGGCGATGCCCACGGCCCGGGCCCGGGCGTCGGCATGCTTGGGGCAGACCGCCACCAGATCGCTGAAGCAGATGCCGAACTCGGCCAGCCGCCGGGCGTAGCGGGCGATCTCCTCCCGGCGCTCCTCCGCCTCCTGCTGCCGCTGGTGCTCGGCGATGGCCTCCCGCATCTCGACGCCCTGCAGCGGGTTGCCCTCGCCGTCCTCCGAGGTGAGGTCGCTGAGCGGCACCTCCACCCGGCTTTTTTGCCGACGGTAATAGTCCATCATCCGGCGCTTGATCACCAGCTCGGCAAACGGGATGAACGCGCTGCCCCTGGCGGGATCAAACCGGTCGATGGCCTCGTTGAGGGCGAGAAGGCCCACCGATACCTCTTCGTCCTGGCCAACGGTGAGGTACCGGCCGGAGACTTGACTGCCCACTCGCAGCACGAGAGGCGTATAGGCTCGGATGAGCTCTTCCCGCGCCGCCTTGTCGCCCGCCTTCGCCGGGCCGAGCAACCGTTCGGCCAGGGAAGGACCAGGGCCGTCGGCGCTGTCCGAGAGGCTCAGCAGAAAGGTCAGCAGCAACTCCGTCACCTCTCGTCTGCCAAAGTAATACGAAGTGAGCCCCTCGAAAACGGGGGGCCACACCAGTGGGAAGTGGCGGAAAACACTCGAGCGTGGTCAGAACAGCCGGGCCTGGGTGCTCCCGCTGTCGGACTGACCCGGGTAGGGGATGTTCAGGTACTCGTAAGCGCTGCGAGTGGCCACCCGCCCCCGCGGCGTCCTTTGGAGGAACCCGATCTGCATCAGGTAGGGCTCGTACACGTCCTCGATGGTCTCAGGCTCCTCATTGGTGGCGGCGGCCAGGGTGTCGAGCCCCACCGGACCTCCGCCGTACTTCTCGATGATGGCGCGCAGCACCCTGTGGTCCACCTTGTCGAGCCCCATGGGGTCGACTTCCATCAGGCGCAGGCCCGCGTCCGCCACCGCACGGGTGATCACCCCGTCCGCCCTCACCTGGGCGTAGTCCCTGAGCCGCTTCAGCAGCCGGTTGGCGATCCGGGGGGTCCCCCGGGAGCGGCGGGCGATCTCCTCGGCGCCGGACGGGTCGAGCTTCACGCCCAGGATGCGGGCCGACCGCAGGAGGATCTGGGTCAGCTCCTCGACACTGTAGAACTGCAGTTGCATCACCACGCCGAACCGATCCCGCAGCGGCGACGTAAGGGCACCGTAGCGGGTGGTCGCGCCGATGAGGGTGAAACGGGGCAGGTCGAGCCGCAGCGTGCGGGCGTTGGGGCCCTTGCCGAGGATGATGTCGAGGGCGAAGTCCTCCATCGCCGGGTAGAGCGTCTCCTCCACCAGCCGGTTCAGCCGGTGGATCTCGTCGACGAAGAGGACATCCCCTTCGGAGAGCTGGGTCAGGATCGCCGCCAGGTCACCCTGATGGGAGATGGCGGGCCCGGACGTGATGCGCAGGTTCACGCCCATCTCCTGTGCGATGATGTGGGCCAGGGTGGTCTTGCCCAGCCCGGGCGGGCCGTAGAGCAGCACATGGTCCAGGGGCTCGCCCCGCTGCTTGGCCGCGGCGATGTAAATGGAGAGCTCCTCCTTCACCCGCTCCTGGCCGGGGTAGTCCGCCAGGCGCTGCGGGCGGAGGGTCTCCTCGATGCGCACATCCTCCGGCCGCTTGTGGCCGGAGAGGAAGCGTTCCTCACTCATTCCGCCTTACCCCCGGTCGAGTTGATTCAGCCCCCTCCGGACGGGAGCCGCCGAGGACCCGTTCCTCACTCATGCTTCCGCCCCAGCCAGACGGGGGGTCGAAGGCGCGTGCGTCAATCCTGGCGCCTTCACCCCGGTACAGTTGCCTCGCACCCAGCCGGTCAGGGGACTCTGAGGCGGCGTCCGTCAGCCATGCCGCCTTAACCCCGGTACAGCTGCTTCAGCCCCAGCCGGACAGGGGCTCCGAGGCGGCGCCCGCCACTCGTGGCGCCTTGACCCCGGGACAACTGCCTCGTACCCAGCCGGTCAGGGGACTCTGAGGCGGCGTCCGTCAGCCATGCCGCCTTAACCCCGGTACAGCTGCTTCAGCCCCAGCCGCACGAGGGTCTCCACGGTCGGCGCGTCGCCGGCCTCACCGCGGGCCCGGGCCAGGGCCTCCATCGCCTCGGTGCGAGTATACCCCAGCGCACAGAGCGCCTCGGCCGCCTCTGCCCACACGTCCCCCTGGGGCGGAGTCGCGGCCCCCGTGGCCCCGGGCACCCCGGAGGGTGAACCCCGCAGTTCGACCTTCCCCTTCAGCTCCAGCACCAGCCGCTGCGCCGTCTTCTTCCCGATGCCGGGGATGCGGCACAGGGTGTCAATGTCTTCGAAGAGCACCGCCCTGCGGAACGCCTCGGGGTCGGTGGTGGAGAGCACGGCCAGGGCCACCTTGGGGCCGATGCCGTCCACGCGGAGCAACTGACCGAACAGGTCGTGCTCAGCCGGGGTGAGAAAACCGTAGAGCGTCAGGGCGTCTTCGCGCACCTGCAGTGATGTGTAAAGCTGCACGGTCGACCCCACGGCCGGCAGGCGAGACCGGGTCGAGGCGGGCACCAGGCAGCGGTAGCCGACCCCCGCCACGTCGATGACCACGGAATCGGCAGTGGCGCTGACGAGCTCGCCGCGCAAGTGAGCGATCATGCTACGACAGACCTCCCAACCGTGAGGTGAACTTCTCGCCGTGGAGGGCTGCGATGGCCACGGCCAGAGCATCCGCCACGTCGTCGGGCTTCGGGATCTCGGGAAGGCCGAGCAGGGCCCGTACCATCCGCTGGACCTGCATCTTGTCGGCCCGGCCGTATCCGGTGACGGCCATCTTGACCTGCATCGGGGTGTACTCCCGCACGGGCACACCGTTGTCCGCCGCGGCCAGCAGCACGATGCCGCGGGCCTGGCCCACGTGGATGGCGGTGGTCACGTTGCGGCCGAAAAAGAGCTCCTCCACGGCCAGCACGTCGGGCCGGTGCTCCAGCAGCAGGTCCACAACGCCCCGGTAGAGCACCTGCAGGCGCAGTTCGGTCCGCATGTCCGGCGGCGTTTCCAGGCAGCCGTACGCCACCGCCCGCTCCCGCCCGGCGCCTGCGTCCTCCACGACGCCGTAGCCCATCCGGGCCGTGCCGGGGTCGATGCCGAGAATTCGCAAATGCCCACCACCTCTGTGACTGCTCAACTAACCCCGCGGTTCTGTTCGAGGTCCGAACGGCCCAGTCCTGCCCTATCGCCGGATTTCGCCATTGAAGTTCCCACAGGTCACATGCTATTCTCAGGTGGCAACCGAGCCATGTTTTCAGTAACCGTGGGACCGTGGCTGCCGGGCACGGGGCGCCGTCGGCGCATGACGCCGCGGCGGCCTGCTCCAGGGTCCTGCGGCACGCGGAGGAGCCACCGGAACCGCGGGGCCGCCAAAGCCTCGGAGCAGTGGGGCGCTGTTCCGGGCCACGGCGCAGGGGGACCGCCGATGCTCCGGCGCCGCAAGGCCGTCAGGCAATCCGCGGAGCCGGCGGGACAAGCGATGACGCCGTGCCCGCAGATACGGCGTTCAGACGATGTTCCCCGCCGTAACCGTTCAGCAGGGCCGCCGGGCCTCCCAGGCCGTGGTAGCGCGGCACCGTCCTGTTCCCATGCACCGAACCACCACTGGCGCGCCTCCCACGCTGTGGCAGTATGGCACCGCCCTACTCCCATGCACCGTACCACCGCTTCCGCGCCTCCCACGCTCTGGCAGTATGGCACCGCCCTACTCCCATGCACCGTACCACCGCTTCCGCGCCTCCCACGCTCTGGCAGTGCGGCACCGCCCTGTTCCCATGCACCGTACCACCACTGGCGCGCCTCCCACGCTGTGGCAGTATGGCACCGCCCTACTCCCATGCACCGAACCACCGCTGCCGCGCCTCCCACACTGTGGCCGCGTGACACCGCCGTACTCCCACGCAGCGGAACGGTGCTACCATATGAAGGGCCGTGACGTCTGGCTTCGAGTCACGACGACGCAACTGTACTCCGGAAGTTACACCCGATTCCACACAACGCATGTACAGAACGCGCATCGGACGGAGAGGGGACTTGACCGTGACAGACAGGAGCCACAAGGGCTTTCGCGTAGTGATGATCATCGTGGTGGTCGTCGTCCTGCTCCTGGGTGGCCTGGCGGCGGGGGCGTGGTACCTCGCGCCGCCGGTCAACGTGCTCCTGATGGGGCTCGACGAAGGCAAGACCCGCACCGACGTGGTGGTCCTCGCCCACCTCGACCCCCGTAAGGGCCTGCTCACCCTGCTCTCGCTGCCGCGTGACACCCTGGTGGAGATCGACTGCACCGGACTCAGCGACTACTGCGTCTCTCCCGACAAGCTGGCCCACGCCCACGCCTACGCCGGCGAGCGGGGGCCGGAAGTCACCGTCGCCACCGTGGAACGACTGCTGGGTGTGAAGATCGACCACTATGTGCGGGTGGATTTCGAAGGGTTCAAGCAGGTAGTGGACATTCTGGGCGGCGTGGACCTGGTCATCGACCAGGACATGTACTACGAGGATCCCTACGCCGACCCGCCGCTGCTGATCAACTTCACGGCGTCGGAGGAGCCGCAGCACCTGGACGGGCAGCGGGCCCTGGAGTTCGTCCGCTACCGGGGCGCCACCGGCGACATCGGCCGCACGGAGCGCACGAAGCACTTCCTCGTCGCCCTGGCCAGAAAAGCCAGGCAGACCCAGTCGCTGACGAAGCTGCCTGAGGTGATCCGTACCGGACTGGCCTACGTGGACACCGACATCGACACCACGACCGCCCTCACCCTGGCCCTGGGCGCCATGCGCGCAGACCTGGACAACGTGCAGATGGAGACCCTGCCGGGTTACGATGACCCCCACAACCCCCGGGGGTGGGTCTGGATTCCCGACGAGACGGCGATGGCCGACGTGGTCGACCGGCTGATCGTCAACCCGCAGCCGCCTTCTGCGGAGCCGGAGGAGGGATCTGGCGAGCAACCGGCGGAGTAGAACCGGACGAATGGTGACGCGACAGGCGCCCCGAGGGCTCATCGCCTTCGGGGCGCCGTTCGCGCGCCTCAGGTCCGCCGCTGGCGCCAGCGGGCGCGCAGGTCGAAGAACTCCCCTCCCGGGCCGTCGCCGATGAAGAGGGGCACCTCCTCCACCCGCTCGCCACAGATGCGATACGCACCGATGCTGGCCGGGCCGTTCAGCGAGATGATCAGCCGAATCGCATCCGGGTAGTGGACCGCCTGCTCCACGTCGTAGCTCGACGGTGCAGCGGGTGCCGTGGGATGCGAGTGGTAGATGCCCACCAACTCGTGCCCCTGCACAGCGATGCGCCGCAGAGCTTCTTCTTGTTGTTCGCGCTCCACCTCGAAGAAGATCGGGCTGTTCCGGGCGTTGTCCGTAGCGAACACGGCGCGCACCTGGCCATCCCTGCCGGCCAGGATGCCGCAGGCTTCCACGGGCTTCTCCTCCAGGCAATGCTCCAGGATCCGCTGAAGTAGCCGCCGCCCGATGACCAGCCGCTGCGCCGCCATGACAAACTCCCTCTGCTGTCCTCAGACAGATCCGCCTGCCCTGCGGACCGCCTGCCGCAGGTCGAACCACTCGCCGTCGACGTGCCGCGCCAGCACCACCAGGTGTTCCGACACTTGCCCGTCCACGATGCGCCAGGCGCGCACCCGTGGGCGCCGGGCCTTAAGTGAGATGATCACGTAGAAGGCCTCGGGCCAGGTGGCCTGGGCGATGTCCGTGCGGGACGGCACCGCCTCGCTGGCCACGTGAGAGTGGTAGATGGCCACGACCTCCTGACCCTTCTGATGGGCCTCCTCCACCGCGGTCAGCAACTGGCGGTCGTCCACCCGGTACAGGACGGGGCTGCGCTCCTGGTTGTCCGTGGCGTAACCGGCGGCCACGTATCCGGACGCGCCGGTCAGGAGGCCGCACGCCTCCAGTGGCCGCTCCTCATAGCAGTGGATGATCATCCGACGGTAGATGTTCTCGGGTATGACGAGCCGTCGTTGCGCCTCGGCCAACGGGCTCTCCTTGCGCCGCGTCCTCGTCCACCAAAGCACACGCACGCCCCCTTTACCTTGCTGCGACCGCTGCTGGAAGTGGCCCAGCTACGGCAGCCGGCCACCGCGGGTCGGCACGCACCAGGCTGCCGCCAGCCTGTTTACACCAGGCCGCGCCGCTTCAGCATCTCTTCCAGGTCGCCAGGGCGGCGCTTGAACTCGGTGCGGCGGTTCTGTGCGATGATGCGCCGGGCGACCTCGGGCTGGACGGGCAGGTCGGGGTCCGCCAGGATCGCCTCCACAGCCTCCTCGAGCACCGTCAGGGTGGTGCTGAGCACCGGGCTCTTCAGGTGCCGCTCGAGCAGCCAGACCAGGAGCCGGTCGGCGTCCGCGTAGCTGAAGCCCAGTTCACCCTCGTCGGTCTGGCCCGGCCAGAGCCCGGCGGTCGGCACCCGGTTGACCAGGTCATCGGGCAGCCCGGCCTCAGCTGCCAGGCGCCGGACCTCAGCCTTGGTGCAGTCCCGGATTGGCTGCCGGTCGGAGATGCCGTCACCGCGGATGGAGAAGTACCCGAGAAAGTACTCCACGCCGTTGCCAGTGCCCACCATCAGGCCGCGGAAGGCGTCGGCGAAGAAGCCGGCCGTCATGATGCGCAGCGTCGGCTTCAGGTTGTTGATCGCCCACTGGAGCCGCTCCTCCTCCAGGGGCAGGCCGGCCTTGGCCGCCAGCTCCCGGGCCGCGGCCGAGTAGAGCGTCACCGCCATGTCCCACAGGTCGCTCAGGTTGATGGTCACGGCCGGGATGCCCAGGTGCCGCGCCACCCGCTCGGCGTCGACGATGTCCTGCAGGCGCTCGCCCTCGAGCTCCTCCTCGGTGGAGCAGGGCAGGATCAGCGCCACCGTTCCATCCGGCGCCGCCTGCTTGCTGATGGCAGCCGCCGCCGAAGAGTCGACCCCGCCGGACAGGCAGTTGATCAGGACCTTGAGACCGTAGCGCTCCATATATTCCCGCTCACGGGCGGCGCGGTCGGACAGGGATGCAATCCGGTGCTGCTGCGTCATACTCGGTCCCCCTCTGTGGGTGGAAATCGGTCAGGGAGTCACGCTGCCAGTCGTCAGGAAGTTTTGCACTACTTGTATATAATACGCCACACCAACTGCAATGCACGACTCGTCAACCATGAGTCGTGACGTGTGCAACCCGTACGGTGCGGCATCGTCGTGGGCACGTGCACCCAGGCGGGCAAAGGTGCCCGGGACCCGTTCCAGGTAGTAGGCGAAGTCCTCACCGCCCATCGAGGGCTCCATTTGCTCCACCTTGTCTGCGCCCAGTACGTCCACGGCCGCCTGCCGGGCGAGCGCCGTCATCTCCGGATGGTTCACCAGCACGGGATAGCCGTGCTCGTAGTGGAAGCGGTAGGATGCCCCGGCCGCGGCGCAGATCCCCCGCACCACCGCCTCGATCCGCTCCGGCATCAGGCGGCGCAGCTCCGGGTCCATTGTCCGAACGGTTCCGACGAAGCTGACCTCGTCCGGGATCACGTTGTGGGCGGACCCGCCCTGGATCATCCCGATGGTAACCACCGCCGGCTGGAAGGGGTTGACGTTGCGGGCCACCACCTGCTGCAGCGCGGTGATGACCTGGCAGGCGGTGAGCACCGGGTCAACAGTCAGGTGGGGTGTGGCCCCGTGCCCCCCGCGTCCGACGATCGTCACCCGCAGCTCGTCGGGCGCTGCCATCATCGGCCCCTCCCCGAAGGCCATCCGGCCGGCCTCCAGGAACGGCTCGACGTGCAGGCCGAAGATGGCGTCGACCTTCGGCTGATCCAACACGCCGTCGCGAATCATGAGCGACGCGCCACCGGGGTTCTTCTCCTCGCCGGGCTGGAAGATGAGTACCACCTGCCCGGGCAGTTCGTCTTTGATGGACCACAGCGCCTTCGCCGTGGCCAGCAGGATCGCCGTGTGCACGTCGTGGCCGCACGCGTGCATCACGCCGGGCCGGCGCGAGGCGAACGGCAGCCCGGTCTCCTCCTGAATGGGCAGGGCGTCGATGTCGGCCCGCAGGGCCACCACGGGACCGGGGCGTGCACCCCTGATCACCACCTGCAGCCCCGTTCCCCCGCCGAGGCCGGCCCGGAACGAGTATCCCAGCTCTTGCAGTGCCGTCGCCAAGTACCGGTGCGTCTCGTGCTCGCAGAAGGAGAGCTCAGGGTTCTGATGGAGGTCACGTCGCACCTTGACGCCGTACGGGTGAACGGTCCTGGCCAGTTCCCACACCTGCTCCTTGGTCAACATCCCTACGGGTGCCCTCCCCACAAAGTCTTGAATATGGGTACTACCTCGCGCAGGCACGAAAACCCTGCTTGCCGCTCCGTACCCCCGCTTGCCCGTGTCCGACGTGACAGGCACCGCCCCTACACAGCCGCGCCGCGAGACGCAGGCGAGCCCTGCTGCGCCGCCATGCGGTACCGTTCACTGTAATACTCAAGCAGGACATACACGTACCGCTTCTCATCTGGAACCGGTGCCAGGGCAACCCCTGCCCGCCTCAGGCAGTCCGTGATCACCGGAAAGCTCAGGTTCTGGGCCCAGATCTCGTAGCACCGGAACCGCGCCTGCCTGCTCCGCTCCCGCTTCAACTGGTCACGCCGCTGCTGAGCTGCGGCCACCTCGGGATCGGGGAAGCGCTCCGTGGGCCCTGCGTGCTGCGGGCCGTGAAACTCGAAGGCCGTCTTGCGGCCGTGCAGCAGGACGTCGTATTCCAGCCACGCGCCTGTCTCGTCGTTTACCAGCCAACTCGCAGCTCCGTTCCGGATCACGGGCAGCTGCGTAACGAGGGCGACGATCTGCTCCATCAGAAACTGGCCCCACGAATAGCGGTCCGTCTTCTCCGCCCGCTCGGCTGCTTTGAGAAACTGCGCCAACTCCGCCTGGCGCCTCGCCTCGGGCGGATTGGCAGCGGTGAGCCGAAACTGCTTGCGGCGCGCGCAGTAGCCGTCGTCGCCCTCCAGCCATCCCCGAATCCGCAGCAGGCTCACGTGATGGGTGAGGGTGTTGTGGCTGTACCCCGTCAGTTCCTTCAACTGAAGGTAGTCAAACTGGCGCCCGAACCTGCGGATTACCCCCCAGATCCACCGTGCAGCGTGGGGGAGCTCCCGGTCCCTTAGGATGTCCTCAGGAAGGACCAAGAAGTGCGGACCCCGGGGCCAGCGAATCTCTACCTGAAGCTTGCTCCGACTCATGCGGATGACCTTCAGCCACCCTGCAGCCTGCAGCTCGGCGAAGTACAGACGGATGCTGTTATGGCTTAGCCCGGTCTCCTTGCGCAGTTCGCCGAACGTGACGACCAGACACCGGCCAGGCAGGCGCGTGTCCCGCATCAGACGCAGCATGCACCAGAAATACTTGGCCCCCTCCCTCAGGGTGCGGTCACGCCAGAGGGCATCGGGCACAAGTACTTCCCGCGGCCTGAGCATCACCCTGAGCCGCCCCGGAATCCGCACGCTACCTCCCCCCTCTGCCGGCCAGATCATCTATTCGGCGCCGATCATCCGTTCTCCTCCTGTTTTTCCAATATTCGGTGCTCCGCCGGCTCGCCCGCCTGCCGACGGGGATCTTCACCCCTGGTACTCAACCGGAAGCACCTCGCCTGCTCATCTACACAAGTGTTGACACAGGCAACCCCCACCGCAGCAGGCTTCCAGCCCCCGCCCGAAGCCCTACAGCCATACGGCTTGCGCTGTGTCAACGCTTGGGAGACTCGCCGCCAGCCGTACGAGGCGCAGACGTCGCCCCCTCGGGCACCTTACCCCGGGCCCCCGCAACTCCCCCCTGTGCCGGAGCAGCCCTGCGCCACTCAGCCGGGGCCATCCCGTCCCACGCAGCCTCGGCAGCCCTCGCCTCGACCCACCCTCACAAGCTTTCACACAGGCAACCCCCCACCGCAGCAGGCTCCCAGTCCCCGCCCGAAACCCTACAGCCATGCGGCTTGCGCTGTGTCAACGCTTGGGAGACTCGCCGCCAGCCGTACGAGGCGCAGACGTCGCCCCCTCGGGCACCTTACCCCGGGCCCCCGCAACTCCCCCCTGTGCCGGAGCAGCCCTGCGCCACTCAGCCGGGGCCATCCCGTCCCACGCAGCCTCGGCAGCCCTCGCCTCGACCCACCCTCACAAGCTTTCACACAGGCAACCCCCCACCGCAGCAGGCTTCCAACCCCCGCCCGAAACCCTACAGCCATGCGGAACACGCTGTGTCAACGCTTGGGAGACTCGCCGCCGGTCGCACCGGGTGCGGGCGTTGCCCCGGCCCCCCAAGCCGCCAGCCACACCGGGCACGGGCGGCGCAGCCCATCAACCCGGCGCCGCGCAGACTGGCGGGAACTTCGTTGTCCGCCATGGGGGGCCGTGCGTCGGCCAAGGGCAAATGAAGGGAGGCACCCCCGCGGGTGCCTCCCAAGACTTATAGACTCACCTTGCCCCGGCTCAGCCAGTACATCAGCAAGTTCCCGATCAACACCAGGATCAGGATCAGCACCGAGAGCACGGCGGCAGACTGGGGTGACGCGAACGAACTCAGATGGTACAGATGGTAACCAACCGGCGTCGCCTTGCTGCTGTACAGCATCACCGACATGGTCAGTTCGTAGAACGACGGCATGAACACCAGGAACCAGCTGCCGATCACCGAGGGGGCGATCAGCGGAATCGTCACGTCCTTGAACAGCCTTAGCCAGGTGGCGCCGCTGGAGAGCGCCGCCTCCTCCAGGGAGGGGTGCACCTGCTCCAGGGCTGCGGCAGCCTGCCGCACCGCGTAGGCAAGGTGACGCACGAAGTAGGCGACCACCAGGATCCAGAACGTGCCGTAGAGGTTCAGCCCGTACTTGCCCGAGAAGGCCAGGATCATACCCAGGGCCAGCACGATGCCCGGCGTGGCGTTGCAGAAGGTGGTCAGGAAGTCCGGAATGGTCCGGAAGCGCATCCGGGTCTTCACCTTCAGGTAGGCGACGAGCAGGCCGACCAGCGTGCCGCCCGTGGCGGCGAGCAGTGCGGCGAGCACCGATGTGCGCAGCGTCCGCCAGGTGTCGTCGTCGGCCAGAACCGCCCGCCAGGGATCCAGCGAGAGGTTGTTGAAGGCGAACCCCTTGCCCATCGTCTTGACCAGGCTCGTCATCACCAGGGCCAGAACCGGCAGGATGGCGAAGATGAAGCAGACGATGGAGAAGACGACCACCAGCGGCCACTTCCACCGCCCCAGCTCAACGACCACGGGATGGGTCGACTTGCCGCCCAGCGTGAAGTACTCTCGCTTCGACAGGTACCAGTTGGAGAACCAAAGCACCACGGTGGACAGAAGCAGGAGCACTACGGCGAGGGCGGTGGCTTCGTGCATCGCATCCGGAGTGCCCACGTAGACGTAGCTGACGATCCGGGTGGTCACCACCTGGAGTCGGCCCTGCGTGCCGATAATCGACGGAATACCGAAGCAGGAAGATGCGGCGACGAAGACCAGCAACGCACCGGCGGCAATCGCCGGCGCCGTGAGCGGCAGGGTGATGTCCCACAGCGCCCGCAGCGGGTTGGCACCGGAGATGCGGGCCGCCTCCTCGAGCGACGGGTCCATCTTCTCCAGAGCCCGGCTGATCGACAGGAAGGAGAACGGGAAGTAGAACAGCACGAGCACCCAGACCAGACCGCCCATCGTGTAGATGTTGAGCGGCCCCTGCTCGATGCCCGGGACCAGCGCCCGGATCCACTGGTTCAGGTACCCGATGCGCGGGTTCGCCAGGTAGGTCCAGGCGATGGCCCCGACGAAGGGCGGGATCATATACGGGATGATGATCAACATTCGGAAGAGCTTCTTGAACGGCAGGTCGGTACGGCCCACCAGCCACGCCAGCGGAAACGACATCACCGTACCGATGATCATCGTCAGCCCCGCAGCCTTCACGGTGTTCCACACGGCGGTCAGGTTGGCCCGGTTCAGGTAGACCTCCCTGAAGTTGTCCAGGCTGACGTGGCCGTCCACGATGAAGCTGTTGATCACCAGCAGGCAGATGGGGAAAATGCCGAAGACGAGGAGCACGGCCACCGCCAGGGCGATGGCCACGCTCTTAGCATCCAACCGCAGCCGCATACTAGTTAGACCCCATGATCTGGAGGAACTTGTCCTTAACCGCACCCGAGGTTTCGGCCAGATCTGCCCAGTCCACCTTCATCGAGTTCGCATTGAACTCGGCGAGCGGCCTCGCGCCCTTGGGCGGATCCACGTCCGTGCGCACCGAGTGCATCCAACCGATCGTGATGGCCTGCTGACCCTCCTGGGAGAGCCACCAGTCGACGACGGCCTTCGCAGCCTCCGGATTCTGCGTGGTGCTCAGGATCCCGATGGGCGACGGGATAATGACGCAACCATCCTCGGGATAAACGATCTCAACAGGTTCGCCACGATCCTTGATCTTGAGCAGGTTTTCCTCAAGGATGATGGCTACCTTGAACTCACCAGTGGCCAGCTTGGTCTCGACGGAAGAGTTACCGCCGCCGTTGACCGCGCCGTTATCACGCATCTGCTCCCAGTACTCCCAACCGTACTTCTGCGCCAGCGCATACGTGGAAACGAGTGCAGTGCCAGACTGGGTCGGATCGACGAACACCACCTGGTCCTTCCACTTGGGAGCCGTCAGTTCGCGGAAGGACTTCGGGGCCTCCGCGGCCGAGACGAGATCGGTGTTGTAGCCGATGACCACGTTGTTAATGCGCACGCCCGTGTAGGTGTAGTCCTGGCTGTCCGAGTCCACCGCGACCGCGTCGAAGTTCACCGACTTGTACGGAAGCAGGAGGTTGTTCTTCTTCAGGTAGATGTAGTAAGAAGGATCCGCAACCATCAGCACGTCTGCGCCGATCTTGCCCGCCTCGATCTCAGCGGCCATCTTGGCCGTCACCTGCTCGGTGCCACCCTGGAACCATTCAACCTTGAGATTCGGGAAGGCCTTCTCCAGCTCAGGCGAAACGACATCGATGATGTCGGGGTACATCGAGGTGTAGATCGTGATCTTGCCGGACGGCCCGGAGCCCGTATCCGTCTGCTGTGCGTCAGTGCCGGCAGTCTGCCCAGAGCTCGCCGTCGAGCCAGAGTTGCCAGACTCGGAAGCCTTACCAGAGCTGCTACCGCTGCCGCACCCGGTGAAGAGCGCTGACAGAGCCAGGAGAAGCGAGAGGACTACTGCAATCCGTTTCATGACAGAACTCGGCCTCCTTCTGCGTCTGCGTCTGCCAATCCGAGACTAAAGCGGGAACGCGAAGGCGTGCTGAATCTGGAGCACCACAGAATCCCCTTCGGCAAACTGTCCCTGCAAAGGGTTGCAGGTCACACGGATCTCGCCCCCGCTTGTCTGCACAAAGTAGTCAATCTGGTCCCCCAGGTAGTACCGCCGGAGCACGGTACCCCGCACGGTGCCGATTCCGCTGCCCTCGTGCTGCATGACGATATGCTCGGGACGGATGGCAGCGATGACCCGCTTGTGGTCGCCATCGGGCAGGTTTACCTTCAGGATCAGGTCGTCGCCGATGCGGATGGTACCGTCCTTGTCGAGAACATCCGCTTCCAGGAAGTTCACGAGGCCCACGAAATCGGCCACGAACCGGCTCTTGGGTCGATCGTAGATCTCGCGGGGCGGAGCCACCTGTTCGATGACGCCCTTGTTCATGACGATGATCCGGTCGGACATCGCCATGGCCTCTGCCTGATCATGCGTAACATAGATCACCGTGATGCCCAGGCGCCGCTGGATCTCCTTGATTTCAAAGCGCATGGCCTCACGCAGCTTGGCGTCGAGGTTGGAGAGCGGCTCGTCGAGCAGGAGCATCTTCGGCTCGGCCACGATGGCGCGCGCCAGGGCCACCCGTTGCTGCTGACCGCCCGAGAGCTGGCTCGGCATCCGGTGCTCCAGCCCGCTCAGGTGCACAATGTCCAGCGCCCGCAGCACTCGCTTCTCAATCTCCTGCTTCGGCACCTTGCGAATGCGCAGCGGGTAAGCAACGTTCTGGAAGACATCCATATGGGGCCACACCGCGTAGGACTGGAAGACCATGCCGATGTTCCGTTTCTCAGGCGGAACAAAGACAGACGTGCTGCTCACCAGCTTGTCGCCAAGCCAGACCTCACCATCGGTTACCTTCTCGAAACCGGCCACGATGCGAAGCATCGTGGTTTTCCCGCAACCAGACGGACCCAACAAGGTCAGGAACTCGCCGTCATTGACGGTAGCAGTAAACCCAGGGATTATCGTGACATCCCCAAATCGCTTTACCACATTGTTGAAGCGAATCTGTGCCATCGTGCGCCCCCGTTTACGCAGAGTTCAACTGACTCCGCTAGCAGATTCGACCTCCATTTCTGCGGGTCCTGCCCTCACCGGTGAAAACAGTACGTTATATCCGTCCCAGACTATAAGAACAGAGGCCTGTCACACTGTGACAGGCCTTTGTTGCCATGACCTATTGTTACTTCTTCTGCTCTTCCTTCTTCACGAACGAGCCCTTGGCACCGCACTCGCACTTCTGCGGCTTGCAGCGGCCCTCGCGCTCCCGGCCGCACTGGGTGCAGACGAACACAGCCATGTGTGCCACCTCCTCCACAATTGGTGCTACGTCCTTAGTCTAGCACCACTGGAGACAACTTGCGATGGCACAAAATGTCCAGGCGCAAATCTTCCCTGAGCACCCGGGTGACCTCGGGCCAGGTGCAGCACCCGCCCTACCGGCTCTTGGCTGTCCGGACCACCGTACGCTTGCGGGGCAGGGCCCACACCAGGGCTGCAGCCGCAAACGCACCGCCGACGATACTGTAGATGCCGAACACCGACGGGAGGGCGGCCGCCGCGGGGAAAGCCGCGGCGATGAGCAGGCTGGAGCCCAGGCTCTGGAACGAAAGAATGGTGGCCCGCTGCGCAGACGGAATCGCCTGGTTGATGCGGGCAGAAAGCAGCGGATAAACCAGGCCGTCCACGCCCTCGTTCAACACCAGGGCGGCACCGCCGCCGGCGCTCCGCGCGAGGCCGGCGAGCATGATCAGGGCAGCCTGGCCCAGCGGCCCGCATCGCAGCCACAGGCCGGCCCCGTCCTCCCTCAGCCGTTCGGCCACCCACCCGCCTGCGGCCCCGAGCAGTCGTCCTGCGCTGAAAACAACTCCGGCTCCGAACAGGCTGAGCCCCAGCGCAGGCAGGTAGACCTGGGCGAACTGGCTCACCATGGAGGCCACGGCTTCGTACACCCACGCAAAGGCGATCATGGCCAAAAGCTCGGGCTGACCGCGCAGGTAGGCCAGTGCCGCACGGGTATGCGCCCACGGGCTGCGCCGTCCCTCCGCCATCGTGGCCGGCGAGACCGGTTCGGCAACCGCTGTCGGGGACGAGGCAACAGACGCTCCGGCTCCGCTCACCGCACCGGCGGCCGCAGGCCGGTAAGGCGCGGGCTCCCGCATCGTCCAGACCACGGCCGCGGCCAGCAGGGTCGCCGCACCGTGGGCGAGGAACGGCGCCACGGGGTGCCGCTCGGCCAGCCACCCGGCAATGACCGGCGCCACGGCCAGGGTGGCCATTTGAAGGGCAGACGCCCGCGCCAGCGCACGGCGGGCGAAGTCCTCGCCACCCAGCGCCTCTGCCGTCTCATACAACAGGGCCGTGTCCGCACCGGAGAGGAAGGTCACACTGAGGCCGGACAGGCCCAGCAGAAGGCAGGCCGTGAGCGTGTCGGAGATCGCCGCGTAGCTGAGGTACGACGCGGCGCTGAGCACGAGGCCGATGAGCATTGAGCGCCGCCGACCCAGCAGGTCGGCCACGACGCCCGTGGGCACCTCACCCAGCAGGATGGCCAGGTGAAAGGCAGACTCGGCCCAACCCGGGTTGCCGCCCCGGGAGGCCACGAAGACAAACCAGGTGGTCCAGGTGAACGTCAGACTGGAAAGCACAGTGTATGCATAATAACGCTGCAGGTTTCGTCGCATGATGTTGCTCCTTCCCGTGAAGTGCACGCGAAAAAGGCGTCACCGGACTCGCCGGTGACGCCTCGCCGCGCACAGCGGGAAGGGTGCAGCCGGCCGAGCCCGACCCGAAAAAGGCACAGTACCCCCCGGGACGGTGCTCAGCAGCTGCCCTTGAAGCTCAGGACAAAGGTATGGGCGAAGCCGTTGCGGTTGCGGATGGTCAGCATCGGCTTCGCCCTCCCTTCAGCAATCAGCATAAGTTACACGCCGAATGCTACCACAGCGCTGCGTCTGCGTCAACTCCATGGCGGGGCCCTGCCACTGCGCAGGTCGCTCCCCACACGTGGGGCCCCGCCCCCACGCGCTCAGCCCGCCCCCGCTTGGCGCCCGCACCGCTGCACCCCGCGGAAGCGGCCTTGCGCCTCGACCGCCTTGTGTGCACTCCTAGACCGTCAGGTCCGCCCAGAGGGCGCTGGAGAGGTAGCGCTCGCCGGTGTCGGGCAGCAGGACCACGATCGTCTTCCCGGCGTTCTCGGGCCGGCGGGCCACCTGCAGCGCGGCGAAGGCGGCTGCGCCGGAGGAGATGCCCACGAGCAGGCCCTCCTCCCGGGCCAGGCGGCGGGCCGTTGCGATCGCGTCCTCGCTGGCCACCGGGATCACCTCATCCAGGATCTCGGTGTTCAGGTTCTTGGGGATGAACCCGGCACCGATGCCCTGGATCTTGTGCGGACCGGGCTTGCCGCCGGAGATCACCGGCGACTCGGCGGGCTCGACCGCCACCACCTTGAAGCCGGGCTTGCGGGACTTGATGACCTCGCCAACACCGGTGATCGTCCCGCCGGTGCCGACGCCGCCGACGAAGATGTCCACCTGGCCGTCGGTGTCCTGCCAGATCTCCTCGGCCGTCGTCTTCCGGTGAATCTCCGGGTTGGCCGGGTTCTCGAACTGCTGGGGCATCCAAGCCCCGGGCGTGTTCTCCAGGATCTCCTTCGCCTTGGCGATGGCACCCTTCATGCCCTCAGAGCCCGGCGTCAGGACCAGCTCGGCGCCGAAGGCCTTCAGCAGCTTCCGGCGCTCCAGCGACATCGTGTCCGGCATCGTCAGAATGCAGCGGTACCCCTTCGCCGCCGCGACGAAAGCCAGGGCGATCCCCGTGTTGCCGCTGGTCGGCTCGACGATCGTCATGCCGGGCTTCAGAATGCCCTTCTCCTCCGCGTCCTTGATCATGGCGTAGCCGATGCGGTCCTTCACCGACGACGCCGGGTTGAAGGACTCCACCTTGGCCAGCACCGTGGCGACGGCGCCCTCCGTCACCCGCTGCAGCCGTACCAGCGGCGTGCGGCCAATGGTATCCGCAATGCTGTCGTAGATCCGCGCCATCCTGCATCCTCCTCATTTCCATGTTATCCTATCGGATATATCAGGATTACGTTCTCCATTGTATCCATGCTTCAGCCGGGTGTCCAGTACTACAAATTGAAAAATGCAACACGGAGGACGGCATGTGCCGCCCCCCGTGCGCGCTGTCTGCACTACCGCCAGTCGTCGATCACGAACGCGTCCGGGCGGTTGTATCCGGGGCAGTTGGGCGACTGCATGCAAAGCCCGGGAATCAGGGCCCGATAGCCCCGATTCAGCAGCGCCCTGTAGACGGGTTCCCGGGCCATGTTGACGCCGGTCAACACCTGCCCCATCCCGCGCGCGGCCGCCAGGCCCTCGCAGGCATCGATCAACGCCGCGAAGCTGCGGTCGTCCCGCGCCGCGCCGAACTTCACATAGAGCGTGTCGCTCCCCGCCTCGGTGCCGGCGCCGGCATGGCACACGGCAAAGCCCCTGAGGCGGTCGCCGTCCAGCAGCAGAACCGTATCGCCCCAGCCCTGCGCATCCACCACCTCGATCTCCCGGGTGAGGTCGAGGCCAGGCAGGAGCAGGTCGGTCAGGCGGAGGGCCTCGGCCAGGACCCCGGCCCGCTCGGCGGCTGCCAGGCCGCCGTACGTGGCCACGGGTCCGCCAACACCGGCCGGAGGCAGAGTGCGGCCCATCACCAGGTGCAGATACTGCGGGTAGTAGCCGTAGCGTCCGTAGAGCGTGATGTGCTTCGTGTCCCTGGCGAAGGTGAAGATGCCCCGCTGGGTAACCCCCATTTCGGCAAACCGGGCCATGGTCTCGTCCAGCAGCGCCCGGCCGATGCCCCTGTTCCACAGCGACGGGTGAACCGTCAGCGGGCCGAACAGCCCCAGGCTGCCCCAGCGGGAGATGAAGTTGGAACCCACCACCCGACCCTCCGCCTCGGCGACCAGCGCCCACTCGGGGTAGAGCTGGTGTCGGCAGCGCACCACCGCGGCATCGCCGCTGAAGCTGAGGGGATCTTCCAGCCCGTTGAACGTCCCCAGGGACAGGCGGAACACGTGGTCGACTGCGGGAAGGTCTGCGGCGGTCATCTTGCGAACCTGCGCCACATGAGCGTGCGGGTGCGCCATGGTCCTTCCTCCTGGCTTCGTACTGAGGCCAGGTGCTCTGCGCAAGACGCCAGAGCCCCGGTCACACCCGCACAATACCAAAACGCCGCACAGGAAGAATCAACCTTCAGTTCTAGTCCCCGTCCTAGTCCCGGGCGCAGACCGGACAGTCGGGGCGGCGGGTCACGCGGACCTCGCGGAACCTGGCCGTCCAGCCATCGTAGCACATCACCCGGCCGGTGAGCGGCGAGCCGATGCCCACGATCAGCTTCAGCGCCTCCGTGGCCGCCGCCGTGCCGATGACGCCGCCCGCCGCCGACACCACCCGGCCGGCTCCGTCCGCCCCCTCGGGCTGCAGGCCGGCCTGGGCGGCGACCGCAGGGTCGATGCAGCCCAGACAGGGCTCGCCGGGCCGGTAGCTGAAGACGGCACCCTCCGCCTCGTGCACGCCGGCGAAGACGACCGCGGTGCCCGAGCGCAGGGCGGCCTCCTGTATCGCCTTCCAGTCGCCGGCCGTGGCCACCACGATCTGGTGCGCCGGCACCAGCGCCGCCAGGGCGTCGGGATCGGTGGAAACCGTCACCGCCGTGTCGGGGTTGATGCCCAGCAGCTTCGTACGGGCAGACTCCGCCCGGTTCCGGCCGATGTGGGCCCGGATGTGGGCGATGGAGCTCGTGAAATCCGGGAGCGTCACGTTCGCCGGGTCCCACAGGGTCATGCGACCCACCCCGGCAGCGGCGAGGTACAGGGCCGCGGCCGACCCGGCAGCCCCGAGCCCGGCCACCAGCACCACCGACTCCTTGATGCGCACCTGCCCCCGCCCGCCGATCTCGGGCAGGATGATGTGCCGGCTGTAACGCAGCACTTCCTGTTCGGTCAGCGTCATCGGCCCACCCCCCTGCAGAACTGCTCGTAGTCGATGAGCTCGTGGATGGTGGGGTGATCGCCGCAGACCGGACAGTCGGGGTTGCGCCGCACCTGCACCTCCGCCACGTCCATGTCGAGGCCGTTGTACACCAGCAGCCGGCCGACGAGGGCGGCACCCCGGCCGGTGAGCACCTTCAGTGCCTCCATGGCCATCAGGCTGCCAATGAAGCCGGGCAACACGCCGATCACGCCCGCCTCCGCACACGAGGGCACCGCCTCGGGCGGGGGCGGCGAGGGGTAGATACACCGGTAGCAGGGTCCCTGCCCCGGGATGAAAGTGGTCACCTGGCCGTCGAAGCGGAAGATGGAGCCGTGCACCTGCGGACGCCTGGCCAGCACACAGGCGTCGTTGACCAGATAGCGGGTGGCGAAGTTGTCCGAGCAATCGAGGATAAGGTCGTACTGGGAGAAGAGCTCGAGTGCGTTCTCACGGGTGAGGTTGACCGGATGGAGGTCCACGTGGATCTCAGGCCGCAACGCGGAGAGCTTGGAGAGCCCGCTCTCCACCTTGAGACGCCCCACGTCGGCGGCGTCGTGCAGGATCTGGCGCTGCAGGTTCGACAGGTCGACCCGGTCCGCGTCGCACAGGCCGATGCGGCCGACCCCGGCAGCCGTGAGCTCGTACGCGACGGGCGACCCCAGACCGCCGCAGCCGACGACCAGCACGGAGGACCTGGCCAGCCTCTCCTGTTCAGCAGGCGTGAAGTAAGCTTCCATCTGTGCGATACCCCTTCTGTTGCCACCTTTCTCGTCGGATGCGCTTATCTGTCTACGCCATCCCAGTTCAGTCTAGCATCTGGAGAAGTAAACCTCCAGACTGGGTTTACGTAAACCGCCTGCGAATTCGGCCGTTGGCGAAGCGGGACAACAGGCCGAGAACGAGCTGTCGCAGGAAGACCCAGCGCCGCCGGCGGACCGCCCTGCAGCGGGCATGCCAGGCCGCCTCCGCAGCGGGCCGGTGGAGCACGGCGTGCCTGTCGTAGCCGCTGACGCGCTGCTCTACTACCAGGCGCACATGATCGGGATGCAAGTTCATGACGGACACCTCGATCGTAGCGGGCTCCGTCCGGCGGGCAGCCGCCGGACAGGCGCAGCAGGGAATGAGCGCCAGTCGTTGAGACAGCAGGGGGCCACGGGCGCCTTCAGCCCGTGGCCCCCCACCCCCTGCCGCCGCCGGCAGGGGGACGAACATGATGAAGGCCACAGGCAGCCTGCTCGCTGACCTGTGGCCGCTGTTCGGTCAAGGCCGCGCTAACCGAACCGATCGGCAACAGGCCGCGAGACGCGCGTCAAGGTTCCGTGCGACCGAGAGAACGCCTTCCGCATCTCGACGGCCCCCTTTCGGCGAACTGAAATCGACTGGCGATTCCCGGAAGTGAGTATATCCGGGGACAGGCCGTCCTTTCAACGCACAGCCGCCGGAGAGAACCGGCCAACCGGATTTCTACCTGCCCGTCCGGGGCGCCGCGTCCACGCAAGGCCGGGACCCGGCGACGCGGGCCGGCGGTCCCTGGCCGTCCGGCCCCCGCCACACTGGGCCCCGCCGCAGCCGGTGTACCTTCCGAAACCCCCGCCGAGGTTCGCCGCATCGCGAACGCTACGCCACCACCCCGACGCCGCCAAGGATCTACCTCCCCGGCAGCGTGACCCCGCCGATCCCCCCGCCGTAGAGCGAGTCGGGCACGGGACCGACGATGACGGTGTCCGAGAGCGGCAGTTCCTGCACCAGGAGGATCTCCTGCGTCGTGAGCGGCAGGATGATCCGCATCGTGGCTGTGGCCTCGAGCCACACCCGGTGCCGCGTCTGGTTGATGCCCTCGCCCCGGAACTCCTGCCGCACCGTGATGGAGACCGACCCCACCGGCACGAGCTGCACCGCGAGCCGGGGGCCCAGGTTGGAGAGGAGCGCCGACCCGGTGAGGGCGCCCAGCGGCAGCCGCACGGGCTTCTCGGCCAGGCGGTTCAGCTCCTCCTGCACGGCGGTCGCCGCCTCGCTGGCCACGCGGTTCACCAGCGGCGTGTTGATGTGGTAAGCGGCGATCCGGCCGTCGGCGTCCTTCTCGTACTCCACCACCTGCGCGCCCGCCAGGGACCGGCTCACCTGGCCCGCCACCACCCGGTTCACGGCAGCGGCCCCCAACCGCCGGGCTTCCACCTCGGCCACGGCCCGCAGCGGCTGCAGGAGCAGCAGGTCACCAAGGCGGACCAGCAGGTAGAGCACGGCAGCCGCCAGGATGACGTTGCGCAGCCAGACCCGGCGGATGCGGAACCGGGCCCACAGGCGGCGCAGTCCCCTCCCCGGCCGCACCCGGAAGCGCACCGGACCCCTGCGCAGCGTGCGGCCAGGCCGCATGCGGTCGAAGCGGGACATCGCCCTTCCCCCTTTCCCGGACCGCCTGCCGGGCACCCCCGGCGGCTCCGCCGGCAGGCGCGCCTGTCTCCCCACATACCGAGCCTATGCCGGGCGGCGGGACGAACATGCCTGGGCGGGGAGGCGCAACGAGGGGCCCCGCCCGGCAGAGGTTCAGCCCGACCACGCTGCGCCTGGACGCGGAGGGCAACGTCCTGGCCGGCTACGAGGGCTACAGCCGGGAATCCCCCGACGGGCGGTTCCTGCTGCGGGTGGACGGTATGGGAAAGGAGCGGACGGCGACCGTCCTGGAACTGGCGACGGGCCGGGAGGCCAGCATCCGCTCGCCGGCGGTCCCCAGCTGGACCCCCGACGGGTACCTCATGGTCCTCCAGGCAGACGAATAGGCCGGGGCAACCCTGCCCCGGCCTCACGTATCCTGCGCGCAAACAGGCGGCGTCACCGCCGCCTGCATGCCCTACTCCACCACCACCCGGCCGAACTTCCGCTTGCCCACCTTCAGCACCTGGCCGGCCCGCAGCGTCAGCTCGGCGCGGGGATCGGTGACCCGCTCGCCGTCCACCGTGAAGCCGCCCTGCTCGATCAGCCGCCGCGCCTCGCTCACCGACGGGGCCAGGCCCGTGGTGGCCAGCAGCCGCGCCGCCTGGATGGGCATCTCGGCCGCCTTCACGACCACGTCGGGGATGTCGTCGGGCACCTCGCCCCGGGAGAACTGGGCCACCCAGCGCTCCTCCGCCCGGCGCGCCTCCTCCTCCGTGCCGCCGTAGGTGGTGATGATCGCCCGGCCCAGTTGCTTCTTGAACGTCATCGGGTTCTCGCCGGCCGCCATCGCCGCCTTGATCCGCTCGATCTCCTCCTGCGGCACGTCGGTGAAGTATGTGAAGTACGTGATGATCAGCTTGTCCGGGATCGACATCGTCCGGCCGAACATCTCGTCCGGCGAGTGGTCGAGGCCGATGTAGTTGCCCAGGGACTTCGACATCTTCTCCGTGCCGTCGAGCCCCTCGACGATGGGCGTCATCAGGCAGACCTGGGGCTCCTGGCCCGCGTTCCGCTGCAGGTCACGCCCGGTCAGCAGGTTGAACTTCTGGTCCGTGCCGCCCAGCTCCACGTCGGCCTGCACGGCCACCGAGTCGGTGCCCTGCATCAGCGGATAGAAGAACTCGTGAATGTAGATGGGACGACCTTCCTCGTAACGTTTCTTGAAATCTTCCCGTTCTAACATACGGGCAACGGTGGACTGGGCCGCCAGCTTCGTGACGTCGGCGAAGGTCATGGGCGCCAGCCACTCGCTGTTGCGCCGGATCTCCAGCTTGCTGACGTCCAGCACCCGCGCGGCCTGCTCCAGGTAGCGCTGCGCGTTGCGCGTGGTCTGCTCGTGCGTGAGCTGGGGCCGCGCCTCGTTGCGCCCCGTGGGGTCGCCGATCATCGCCGTGTAGTCGCCGATGATCAGCACGCCCTGGTGGCCGCACTCCACGAAGTCCCGCAGCTTGCGCAGCGGCACCGTGTGGCCGAGGGTGAGGTCCTTGCCCGTGGGGTCGATGCCCAGCTTCACCCGGAGCGGCCTGCCCGTCTTCACGGACCGCTCCAGCTTCTGCCGCAGCTCCTCCTCAGTCACGATGTCGACGACCCCGCGCATCAGGATCTTGAGTTGCTCGTCCACGCTCATGAACCCCATCGCCAACCGTCCTTCCCTTGGGAGCAGGGCGGAAAGCAAAGCGCCCTGCCCCGGTCGTCTTGGCCCAGGGACGACGTGCATCGGCACGCCGCGGTACCACCCTGGTTGACCCCCGGGGAGGGAGCCCACTCTTGCGTTCCGTTAACGGGGAACCACCGTCCCGGTCTATCCATCTAACCAGATGAGCGCCGCACAGGCGCCCCTGGCCGACGGACTCGGCGGGCAGCTCCGGAGTGTACTTCAGCGCCGGGCCCCGGGACTTCGCACCGACCAGCCCCTCTCTGGCGGCGGCGTCGGCACCTACTTCTCTCCGTCATCGCCGATTTGCACCACATTCTAACACAACCCTTCCACCCGTGCAATTCCGGGGCCGCTAAAGGAGTCTCGCCGCGAAGGGCGAATTCCTCTCATTTTGTTGGAGGTGTTTACGTTGCCCAATACCCGACGGCCTGACGGTTCACCACCGGAACGTAAGGCCCCAAAGAAGAAGCGCAAAGGCGTACGCCGCTGGCTCGCCCTGGCCTTCTTCGTCTTCCTGGGCTTGATGATCGGTGGCGCCGGCCTGGCGGGTGCGTACGTATACCAGGCGTACCAGGACCTGCCCACCTTCGAGGCATTTGACCCCTCGCTCACCTCGATCATCTACGACCGCTACGGCAACAAGGTCTATGAGCTGGCGGCCAAGGAGAACCGGGTGCTGGTGGACCTGGAGGACATCCCGGAGGACGTGCGCAACGCCGTGATCGCCGTGGAGGACCGGCGGTTCCGGGAGCACTTCGGCATCGACCCCATCCGGCTGGCGGGCGCCGTCTGGTCGGACATCAAGTACGTCCTGGGGGTGCCGGGGTCCCAGCTGGAGGGCGGCTCCACCATCACCATGCAGCTGGCCCGCAACGCCTTCCTCACCCTCGACCAGACCATGAAGCGCAAGGTCCAGGAGATGCTGATCGCCATCCAGCTGGAGCGGCGCTACACCAAGGATGAGATCCTGGAGCAGTACCTGAACACCGTCGCCTGGGGCGGCCAGGCCTACGGCATCGAAGCCGCCGCCCAGATGTACTTCTCCAAGCACGCCAGCGAGCTCACCCTCTCCGAGGGGGCGCTGCTGGCCGGCATCCTGAAGGGTCCCTCGGAGTACAACCCTTTCACCAACCTGGAGGGCGCCCTGGAGCGGCGGGCGATCGTGCTGGACCTGATGGTGGAGCAGGGCTACCTCGACGCCGCTGAGGCCGAGCGGCTCAAAAAGGAGGTCCCGCAGCTGAAGCGGGCCGAGGTCACCCCCACCTCCGTCACGTTCACCGGCGACTGGTACGTGGACCACGTCATCACGATCCTGACCGACCCCGACGAGGCGGCCAAGTACAACCTGCCCACCTTCACGGCCGATGACCTCTACCAGAAGGGGCTCCGCATCTATACGGCCCTCGACCCGGAGAAGCAGCGCATCGCCGAGGAGAAGCTGTGGGAGATCATGCCCGCCGCCACGGTGGAGTTCAGCGGCAAGGAGGACACCGAGGTCCCGGAGGCTGCGGTGGTGGTCATGGACCACCGGACCGGCGAGGTACTGGCCCTGGTGGGCGGCATGCATCACGACCACATGCTGGGCTTCAACCGGGCGACGCAGGCCCGGCGGGACCCCGGCTCCACGATCAAGCCGGTCGTGGCCTATTTGCCAGCCATCGACCTCCTGGGCTGGGGTCCGGCGACCATCATCGACGACTCGCCGCCCCGCCTGAACGAAGACGGCACCAACGTCTGGCCCGAGAACTACGAGTACAACTACGCGGGCCTGCAGACCATGCGCTGGGTGGTCGAGCAGTCGCGCAACGCCGCGGCGGTGCGCACCCTCGAGGCCGTCACCCCCGCCAAGGGCGTGGAGTACGGCCGCAAGCTGGGCCTGCCGCTCGTCACGCGCGAGGAAGACCCGGCCTATAACGACGAGAACCTGTCCCTCACGCTGGGCGGCCTGACCCGGGGCGTTACCCCCCTCGAGATGACCGCCGCCTTCGGGGTGATCGGCAACCTCGGCCAGAAGGTCGACCCCGTGGTGGTCACCCGCATCGAGAACAAGTACGGCGAGGTGATCTGGGAGGCCAAGCCCGCCGTGGAGCAGGTGGTGGACCGAGCTGCCGCCTGGCTGATGGTCGACGTGCTGAAGGGCGTCATCAAGAACGGCACCCCGGCGTACGAGACCAAGGGTTGGCACGGCTGGCCGGCCGGCGGCAAGACCGGCACCACCGAGGACTGGCACGACGCCTGGTTCATCGGCTTCACGTCTGAGATCGTCGTCGGCGTCTGGACGGGCTACGACAACGACGAGGGCCGCCAGCGGCTTCCGTACGGCGTCAAGAACTGGACGGGCGCAGGGCCGCCCACCCGGATCTGGACGGCGATCATGGACGAGTACTACCAGGAAGCCCCGCCCGACTGGGAGCGGCCGCGGGGCGTGGTCCAGGCGCAGTACTGTGCGATGACCGGCAACCAGCCGTCCATCTGGTGCCCGCAGGACCAGATCAAGACCGACTGGTTCCTGGTGGGTCACGAGCCCCAGCCCGAGACGTGGTTCCAGCAGGTCGAGGTGGTGCAGGTGCCGTTCCTCACCACCAGCGACGGCAAGGAGATCAAGCGGTACCTCCTGTGGCAGGAGGGCTGCGAGGGCACGCCGGAGCGACTCACGCTGATCAAGCGGCCCACCACGTGGGTGAAGCACCCCACCAACCCGAACAACATCTGGCGCTACTGGCCGGCCGACTGGTGGCGGGAGGTGCCCACCGAGTACTGCACGCCGGTGAAGGGCAGCGGGTCCGGACAGGGTTCCGGCAGTGACCAGGGGATGAACCCCGGCAGCAACCAGGGCACCCGTCCGGGCACGAACGCCGGCGGCAACGCCGGAAACAACCCGGGCAGCAGCCCGGGCGGCAACACCGGGACGACCCCCGGCGGCAACTCCGGAACCAACCAGGGCAGCAATCGGGGCACCAACTCCGGCACGAACCCGCGCACCCACACGGGGACCAGTCCCGGCGGCAACACGGGGAACAACGCAGGGCCCACCCCTGGTGGAAGCAGCAGCGGCCCCGGCAGCAACGCCGGGTCCCCTTCCGGCAGCAGCACCGGAGGCAACACCGGCAACGGGTCGCGGAGCAACTACTGGAGTAACATCGGCGGTTACCTGGACGGCAACCCTGGCAGCTCCGGCGGCGATGACGCCGGAGGCAGCGCGGAGGGCGGCGCCGGTACCAACCCATGACGGAGACGAGACCGCAGGGGAACCAGAGCACATCTGGTTCCCCCCTTTCCTTTTCTGTGCCGGGCGACGCCACGCGGTGCACACTACCCCTGGTGGTGACGCTTCCCCGCGCGGCGGCAGGGTTCCCGTCCACGCGGGCAGAAACTTCCGTTCGGGTGATCACCATGCAAGTGCGCGACCCCGTCCACGGGGACATCTTCCTCACCGACACCGAGGCCCGAGTGCTCGACACCCGCGAGATGCAGCGGCTCCGCACCATCAAGCAGCTGGGTACGGCGCACCTGGTCTTCCCGGGGTGCGTCCACACCCGCTTCGACCACAGCCTCGGCGCGCTGCACATGGCCCACCGGATGCTCGAATCCCTGCGCCTCCAGGGCTGCGCCATCGACCCCGAGGAGGCGCAGCTGGTGCGCCTGGCCATGCTGGTGCACGACGTGACCCACATCCCCTACGGCCACACCTTCGAGGACGAACGGCAGATTTTCCCCCGCCACGACGCCGGCCCCCGGCTCGAGTACTTCCTGGGCATCCAGAGCGAGCTGGGCCGGGTGCTGGCCGCCGCGGGCTACCTGGACGGGGTAAAGGCGATCCTGAGCGGCCGCCCGCCGGCGCCCTGGATGGGCCAGGTGGTCTCGTCCACCATCGACGCCGACCTGCTGGACTACCTGCGGCGGGACTCCTTCTTCGCAGGCCTGCGGATGAACTACGACGACCGGGTGCTCTCCTACTTCGTGAAGGAGGACGGCCGGCTGCTCATCAACATGGTGAAGCACGGCCTCGACCGGCCGGACGCCCGCACCGAGATCATCCACCTCCTCCGCATGCGCTACGTGCTCACCGAACGGCTCTACCTCCACCACACGAAGATTGCCGCCGGAGCGATGATCTCCAAGGCGGTGGAGCTGCACGTGCGCCACACCGGCCTAAGGGAGGAGGCGCTGTACGGCCTGGGCGACCAGACCTTCCTCGACCTGCTGGCGCGGCTGCCCGGACCCGGGATCATCCAGCAGCTGGTGGAGGGCGTCATCGACAGACGCCTGTACAAGCGGGCCTACGTGCTGTCGGGCGACACCCTGGGCGACCGGACGGACGAGTTCATCGCCCGTTACGGAGGCCAGTCCGAGGCCCGGGAGGAACTGGAGGAGCAGATCGCCCGGAAGGCCCGGCTGAAGCCCGGTCAGGTGATCGTGTACTGCCCGAGGAGGAGCTACTTCAAGGAGGTGCGGGTGCCCGTCCGCTCCCGCCACGGCATCGGCCCGCTCCTGGAACTGGACCGCTCCGGCGAGGTGGCCGCCATGGCCCGGCAGTACGAGGGGCTCTGGCGGATGTACGTCTTCTGCCCGGCAGAGCGGGTGGACGCGGTGCGCCGCGCCTGCGAGCGCATCTTCGGCTACGAGAGCGAATACCATTAGCAGGAAGGAAACGCTGCTTGCCACCTGCTGCATGCCGTGCTAGAATATCTCAGTGCTAGCACTCACCATGCGCGAGTGCTAACAACTTTATATTGTCCGAGGAGGGAAAGTCATGGCCGTTCGCGCAATCCTGCTCGCTGGTGGGCTGGGCACAAGGCTCCATCCCCTGACGGTTGAGCTGCCGAAACCCATGGTGCCCGTACTCGGCAAGCCCTGGCTCAGTCGGTTGATCGAGCAACTTGTCACGTTCGGGATCACCGACATCACGCTCAGCCTCCGTCACGGCAAGGAGGTCGTCACGAACTACTTCCGTGAGCCGCCGCCCGGCGTGAGGCTTCGCTTCGCGATCGAACCGGAACCGCTGGGCACGGGCGGGGCCATTCGCTTCGCCGCCGGACCCGACCCAGACGATACGCTCCTGATCCTAAACGCTGATATTGTACAGACGTTCGACTTCCAGGGGCTGCTGGACTTCCACCGCAGCCAGGACGCCCAGGTGACCATCGGGTTGGTTGAGGTGGCCGATCCGTCCGCCTATGGCGCTGTTGAACTGGATATGAGCAATCGAGTAACACGATTCGTGGAAAAGCCACGCCCGGGTGAGACGGAGAGCCGGCTGGTCAACGCCGGAGTGTACGTCTTCAACCCGGGCGTTTTGTCATGGATTCCCGAGGGGCGCGCCGTCTCCGTCGAGCGCGAGACCTTCCCGTCCCTGCTGCGGGAGGGCGTGCGGGTACTCGGCCACGCCTGCACGGGGTACTGGAAGGACATCGGCACCAGGGAACGCTATCTGCAGCTGCACCGCGACATCCTGGAGGGCAGATGTCCGATCGCGGTCACAGCGCCGACCCGCGGCCCCGCCCTCTGGCAGGCCGACGACGCCCAGGTCTCCCCCCTGGCCCGGCTGATCCCGCCCGTTTACATCGGTCCGGGCGCGATTATCGAAGAGGGCGCCCTTGTGGGACCCAGGGCCGTGGTGGGCGCCCGCTGCGTCATCAGCAAGGGGGCGCGCGTCAGCGAATCTGTGCTGTGGGACGGTGCGCGCGTGGGCGCGGGCACAACCGTACATCACTCGGTGATCGGATTTGCCACGGGCATCGGCGGGGGCAGCGTCGAGAACGTGCTCCTGGCCGGTTGGAGGTGATGGGCCTTGGGCTTGCGGCTGGCGATCGTGAGTACCTATCCGCCCCGGAAGTGCGGGCTGGCGACCTTCTCCGAGCACCTGCGGGGCGGACTGCTCGCCGCGGGGGCGCAAGAGGTGAACGTGGCGGCGATGGTCAAGGACGACACGGATCAGGAGCAGCGGCCGGAGACCGTTCTCCTGATTCGCGACAGCGTGGAGATTGACTACCGCCGGGCGGCCCGGTTCCTGAACGAGAGCGGCTACGACGCGGTGCTGCTGCAGCACGAGTTCGGCATCTACGGCGGCACCGCCGGCAACATGGTGAACCACCTGCTGGACGGGCTCAAGATCCCCGTCATCGCCACCTTACATACCGTGCTCGCCCGGCCTGAGCCGGAATATCACCGGTCCATGGCGGAGCTGCTGGATCGCATCGACGTGGCGGTGGTGATGGCCCACAGGGGTGCGGAGATCATCCAGCAGGTCCACGGCGTGGACCCTGAGCGCATCGTGTACATCCCCCACGGCGTGCCCGTCCCGCCCAGGGGGTCGGCCGACGAGTGGAAGGCGCGCCTCGGGCTCTCGGGCCGGACCGTGGCCATGACCTTCGGGCTCCTCGGCCCGGGCAAGGGCATCGAAACGGCGCTGGAAGCGATGGCGCTGGCGGTGGAGAGCTGCCCCGATCTCCTCTACCTGGTGGTGGGCGCCACCCACCCGGAAGTGCTGCGCTGGCAGGGCGAGCGCTACCGGCACGGGCTGGAGGCGCGGGTGGCGGAACTGGGGCTCGCCGACCACGTGCGCTTCGTCAACCGCTACCTCGACGAGGCCGAACTGCTGGGGTACCTGCAGGCGGTCGACATCTACCTCACCCCGTATCCCGGCGCCCAGCAGATCAGCAGCGGCACGCTCACCTACGCGCTGGCCATGGGGAAGGCCATCATCTCGACGCCGTACGTGTACGCCACCGAACTCCTGGGCAGCGGCGTCGGTGTGCTGGTGCCCTTCGGCGACGCCGCAGCGATGGGGCAAGCGCTGCGCGAGCTGGCTACAGACCAGGGGCTGCGGAGCAGCCTGTCCGCGGCCGCCCGCGCCCGGGCGAAGGGTTTCACCTGGCCCGAGGTGGGGCAGTCCTACGTCGACCTGGTGACGCGGCTCACCTCCCGGGGGGCACGAGTGCAGTCCGGCCCCGCGACTGCAAGCCATACACCACAGACGGGTGCGGGTGTGGCGCAGAAGGCGCAGGCCGGTTCGGTGGCGGTCCAGGTGCCGCCGACCGGCACGGCCGCGGCCCAGGTGCAACCAGTCGGTGCGGCCTCCGTTCGCACGGCGCCCGCGGGCGCGGCCACACAGAGCGATCCCCTGCCCGCGCCCCGGCTCACGCACCTGCAGCGGCTGACCGACACCACCGGCGTCATCCAGCACGCGGTGGGCCACATCCCCAGCCTGGCCACCGGGTATACCGCCGACGACAACGCCCGGGCCCTGCTGGTCTCGGTCTGGGCGGCCAGGGCGGGGGATGCGGCCGCGGCGGGCATGCACGACACCTACCTGGCCTTCCTGGCCTACGCCCAGCAGCCTGACGGCTGGTTCCACAACGCGTTCGGCTACGACCGCCGCCCGCTGGAAGAAGAGCGGTCGGAAGACTGCCACGCGCGCTGCCTCTGGGGGCTGGCGGCGGCGGCCATGCACCTGGCGGGCCGGCCCGCCGCCTGGACGGCTGCCCACGTGTTCGCCCGGGGGCTGGGGGCCTGCGAATCGTTCCAGTCCCTGCGGGGGTGGGCGGGCCTGGCGGTGGCCACGTCGGAGTGGCTGTTGCACCGGCGCGCGGGGGTGCGCCCGGACGGCGGGCCCGACGACGAAGAGGTGCGCACGCTGCTGGTCCGCAGCGCCGAGCGCCTCTCCCGGGCGTGGAAGCAGAACCGCACCCGGGACTGGGCCTGGTTTGAGGAGCGGCTCACCTACGACAACGCCCTCCTCCCCTTCGCCCTCCTGCGGGCGGCGCGGACCCTGGACGCCCCGGGTTACGGGCAGGTCGGCCTGGCGGCCCTGGAGTTCCTGGCCGAGGTCACCTTCCGCGGCGGCGTCTTCTGGCCGATCGGCAACCAGGGCTGGTACGTGAAGGGCGGCCTGCGGGCCGACTTCGACCAGCAGCCGGTGGAGGCGGCCTCGATGGTCCTGGCGTGCCAGGAGGCGGCCTACCTCACCGGCGACCGGTCGTGGCACAACCTGGCCGTGGACGTGGCCCGCTGGTTCACAGGCCGCAACGCGCTGGGGCTGCCGCTGCTGGACCCCGAGACGGGGGGTTGCCATGACGGCCTGAGCGAGCACGGGGTCAACCGGAACCAGGGGGCCGAGTCGACCCTGGCGTGGCTCATCGCGGCGTACGGGCTCAATCGGCCTGCGGCCGCCATTTCGGCTGCGAGGTGATGGGCATGACAGAGATTACCACCGCAGTGCCGGACGTGATCTTTCGTGAGTACGACATCCGCGGTGTATACGGGCAGACCCTGACTGATGAGACTGCGCGCCTCGTGGGCAGGGCGTTCGCCGGGATGGCCCGCGAGCAGGGCTTCCGGGAGGTCCTGGTCGGCCGGGACAACCGCACCTCCTCGCCGGCCCTGGCCCGGGCCCTGATCGAGGGGATCACGGCCGAAGGGCTCGACGTGCTCGACATCGGCCAGGTGGTAACGCCCGTGCTCTACTGGGCCCGCGAGTTCTACGGCATCGAACCAGCCGTGATGATCACCGCCAGCCACAACCCGGCCGACGAGAACGGGTTCAAGCTCTGCCTGGGCCCGGGCACGCTGTACGGCGAGGCAATCCAGGACCTCCGCCGGCGGGCCGTGTCTGTCGCCGCCGGGGCTGCGGCGGCGGCATCCGGGGTTCTTCGGGGCGCGACCCCGACGGGGACAGCCGCAGCGGGAGTCCCGGCTGAAACAGCCACGACGGTGGCTGCCGCTGCGGAACCGGTCCCGGCAGCACCTGCTTCTGCTGCCGCTGCCAGGTCGGGCACGGGCGTGCAGCCCGCCGCCCGGGCCGGCCGGGTACGCCACGCCAACCCCATCCCCGCGTACTGCGAGATGATCGCCGGCCGGGTGGCGCTCGACCGTCCCCTCAAGGTGGTGGTCGACGCCGGCAACGGAACCGCCGGCCCCATCGTCCCGGAGCTGTTCCGGGCCCTGGGCTGCGAGGTGATCCCGCTCTACTGCGAGTCTGATCCCACGTTTCCGAACCACCACCCGGACCCGGTGCGGCCCGAGAACCTGGTGGACCTCATCCGCACCGTCCGGGAGACCGGCGCGGACTTGGGCCTCGCGTTCGACGGCGACGGCGACCGCCTCGGCGTCGTGGACGACCAGGGGCAGATCCTGTGGGGCGACCAGCTCATGATCCTCTTCTGGCGGGAGATCATCCCCCGCTACCCCGGCGCCACTGCGCTGGTGGAGGTCAAGTGCTCGCAGGCCCTGGTGGAGGAGATCGAGCGCCTGGGCGGGAAGCCGCTCTTCCACCGCACCGGCCACTCGTACATCAAGAAAAGCCTGCGGGAGCTGGGCAGCCCCTTCGCAGGCGAAATGTCCGGCCACCTCTTTTTCCGGGATGAGTACTACGGCTTCGACGACGCGCTCTACGCCGGCGCCCGCCTGTGCCGGATCGTGAGCCGCAGCGACCGCCCGCTCTCCGCCCTGTGGGCCGACGTGCCCCGCTACCCCTCCACCCCGGAGGTGCGGGTGGCGTGCCCCGAGGAGTTGAAGGCCACGGTGGTCGAAGGGGTGCGAGAGCATTTCCGGGGCCGCTACGAGGTCCTGACGGTGGACGGCGCCCGCGTGCTCTTCCCCGGCGGGTGGGGGCTGGTGCGGGCGTCCAACACGCAGCCGGTTCTGGTGCTCCGCTGCGAGGGGCGCACCGATGCCGACCTCGAGCGGGCGAAGGCGGAGATGACCGCCGCCCTGCGTCGGTTCCCGGAACTGGGGCCGGTGGAATGGCGGTGACGGACCACCCGTGGGGTGCCGCCTCCAGTGCGAAGACGCCTGTCGTTGCGGGGGCCGGGGGGCACCCCTGGCGCCTGGGGCTGGCCGGCGCCGGGGCGTTTGGACGGTTCGTGCTGACCGCCCTGGCGCCGCTGCCGGACGTGGAACTGGCCGGGGTCTCAGCCCGCAGCGACGTCAGCCGGGCCGCGGCGCTGGCGGCGTGGCGGCGGGCCCGGGAGGAGGCCGGCCTGGCACCCGGCGCCCCTGACGCCACATCGGATCTGCTGGAGCTGGCCCGTCGCGCCGACGTCGATGTCGTCCTGGTGGCCACACCGCCCGACCTGCAGCCGCAGGTGGCGCAAGCCGCGGTTGAGGCGGGAAAGGCCCTGTTCCTGGAAAAGCCGGGGGCGCTCTCCGCCGAACGGCTGCAGGCACTCGCCGCCCTGGCGCGGGAACGGGGCGTGGCCGCCGGGATGAACTTCGTAATGCGGGCCAATCCGATCATCAACTGCGTGCGCCGCTGGTACCAGGCCGGGCTGTTGGGCCTCCCCGAGCGCTGGCACGTCGAGAACTGGGCCGGCGGGGAACTTCCCACCGACCACTGGTTCTGGGACCCCGGACGGAGCGGTGGCGTACTGATCGAGCACGGCGTCCACTTCTTTGATGAGGCCGCCTGGGTGCTGGGCGCCCGGCCGCTGCGAGCATGGGGGGCAGGGTGGCCCCACCCTCGCCGAACGGGGCTGCCCGCCCGGGCGATGGCGGTGGTCGAGTACGAAGGAACGGCCGCCGGACGCCCCTGGCACCTCGTGGCCAGCTTCTACCACGGGTTCGTGCGGTCTGCCGACGAACACCAGGTGCGAGAACTGGGCTTCACGGCGGGGTGGCTCCGCATCGACGACTGGATCCCCCGGCGGCTCACGGGCGAACTTCGCCTCACGCCCGAGGCTGTTCGGGCGCTGGAGGAGATAGCGCGGGCGGAGTTGACTGCATTCGGCTGTGACCCGGCCGTGCGGACGGGTGCGGGGGTTGCACCGCGGGGGCACGACCCGGCCGGGCGTGCGGCGGCCGAACAGGCCGGGCCAGTCAACTCATCAGGGAATCGCACGCTGGCCGGCCAGGCACCCGCTGGCCCGACGCTGCTGGTCCTCCCCCTCGGCGACAACCGGGTCCGGGTTGACATCCATCTGGAGGGCGGCGAACCTCTGTACCGCGAGATGGTCCGCCGGGGCTTCATGCAACTGCGCAGAGCGGCAGCGGGCGCCGGCGAACCGCTGGCGCCGCTGGAGGCCGGTGCGAACGCCCTGGCGGTGGCGGAGGCGGCCCGGAGCGAGTCATGGCAGGACGTAACGACGTCGAACCGCTCGAGTGCGAGTAGGTAATCCACAGCGCGCATCGGTCGCCGCAACCCCCCATCACTCCGGAACCCACGCCGGTGCTTCTCCGCCGGAGTTAGCGCTGCTACGTTGGGGGAGGCCTTCGGCGTGAACCAACCTGGCAGACGGCGGGTCGACGTGGCGTACGTGCTCATCTACGATCGCAACACCGAGCGAGTTCTGATGGTGCTCAACGACCACGGTTCCTGGAGCCTCCCCGGCGGGGGGCGAGAGCCGGGTGAGAGCCTCGCGGAAACCGCTCGGCGGGAAGCCCTGGAGGAGACGGGGCTGGAAGCGTGCATCGGACCCGTTGTGCATGTCAGCGAACGCCTGGGCCAGACGCACGATCTCTTCGTCACGTTCCGCGGCGAAATCGTGGGCGGTACGCTGGGAGCCGACCTTCTCAGCGACGTTCGGCAAGTGAGCTGGAAGGACCTCGATGAGGCGCAACGACTGATGCCTTATTACGACGATCTCCGCGAGATGCTGACCGCCTCGCCCCGTACCGAACCAGCAAGGCCGGGGAAGGAGTACGGGGCTGAGCCTGAACCCAACCGAGATCGGCCGGGGTGCGACGACACCCCGGCCGATCGCTGCATGTGGAACTCTTCCGGGGAGCGGCACCGCACATGCAGGTGCCTCGGTTGTGCACTGGGTCGTGGAGTGAGCCTCACAAGACGTGAAACAGCAGAAGCGGCGTGGCATCAGGCCGGCAGGCAAGACCCGAGCGCCTGCCGCCCTGCGGTTTTCCCCGTACCAAATCTTGTGAGGGTGGCAGGCCGAAGGTCGGGGTCAGCGTATGAGGCGGCATGTTCACCCCACGCATCGGGTGCCCGTGCGTGAGCTTCACACGATTTGCAACAGCAAAGACCACACCGCAGTAGGCACGCCGGCGCAGCCCGCGTGCCCGATGCGGTGCGGGTTCCCTCGTGTCAAAGCTTGTGAACGTGGGCCAGCACAGTGATGGCGGGGCGGAGCGCCGGCCGAGGGCCCACAATGCGAAGGGGCCTCGCTGGCGCTCGGAAAACGCAGAAAGCCTGCGACCTCCGAACCAGCAAGGCCCGTGCTGCGGCGTTGCCGCCCGCGCAGTTCTCACTTCACCAGTCATGCGGCTCTGACGGAAGCACCCAGTCAACTTCCTCACTCCGGTGACTCCGTCGCCATCATCCAGCCACGTCGCTCCGTGGGACAGCGCCGTCACCGTCGTGCTGGCAACTCGCCCGCCCCTACAGGTCCGCCGCACGCCCTCACTCCTGCAGCTTCGCCACCGTCACCCCGTCGCCGCCCTCGCCGACGCCGCCAAGCCGGTACGAGACCACCCGGCGGTCGGTGCGGAGCGCCTCCGTGATCGCCTTGCGCAGGGCGCCCGTGCCCTTCCCGTGGATGATGCGCACCTGGGGCAGGCCGGCGAGCACGGCGTCGTCGAGGAACTTGTCGACCTTCTCCAGGGCCTCGTCGACCATCAGCCCCCGCAGATCCACCTCGGTGGGTACCTCCTGCGCCTTGGCGGCGGCCAGGCTGCGGTCGCGGGTGCGCACGCCCGGCGCGCCCTTCGCCTTCCCGGCGCGCTGCTCCTCCTCCACCCGCTCCAGGTCGGTCAGCGAGACGGTCATCTTGATGATCCCCGCCTGCACCAGCACGTTGCCCTGCTCGTCAGGCGGAGTGAGCACGTAGCCGCGGGTGTCGAGCGAGATGATGCGCACGGCCTCGCCCGGCTGCAACCCCCGGGGAACCTCCCCCCGCCGCTGCGCCCGCAGTTCCGCCTCGCTGGGCTCCACGGCAGCCCGCGCCCTGGCCAGGCGGCTGCGGGCCGTCTGGATCGCCTGCATCCGTTCGGCCTCACGCTGCTCCCGCAACGCCTGCTTCAGCTCGCTGATCACCGCCTCCGCCTCGCGCCGGGCGGTGGTCAGGATCTGCTGCGCCTGGACCCGGGCCTTCTCCAGCGTTTCGGCGGCCTTCTTCTTGGCGTCGCCGTAGCGCCGCTCGTACTCGTCCCGCATGCGCTGGGCCTCCGCCCGCAGGCGGTTCGCTTCGGCCCGCTCCTTCTCCAGCTCGGCCCGGGTGGCATGGATGCCCTGAATCAGATCCTCCACCCGCTCCTGCTCCTTCGTGAGGAACTGGCGGGCGCGGTCGACGATATGGGGGGAGAGCCCCAGGCGCCGGGAGATCTCGAACGCGTTGGAGGAGCCCGGCACGCCGATCAGCAGGCGGAAGGTGGGCTGCAGCGTCTGCACGTCGAACTCCACCGAGGCGTTCTCCACGCGGCTGCGGGTGTAGGCATAGGTCTTCAGCTCGGAATAATGGGTGGTCGCCACCGTCTTCGCCCCGCGGGCGTGCAGATGCTCCAGGATCGACATCGCCAGCGCCGCGCCTTCCGTCGGGTCGGTGCCGGCGCCCAGCTCGTCCAGCAGGACCAGCGCCGGGCCGTCCAGGGCGTTCAGGATGCGGATGATGTTGGTCATGTGGCCCGAGAAGGTGGAGAGCGACTGCTCGATGGACTGCTCGTCGCCGATGTCCACGAAGACCTGCTGGAAGATGCCCACCCGGGTGCCGTGGGCCGCGGGCAGGTGCAGGCCCGACTGCGCCATGAGGACGAAGAGCCCCATGGTCTTCAGCGCCACGGTCTTGCCGCCCGTGTTGGGGCCGGTGATCACCAGGGTGTCGAAGGTGATGCCGATGTGGACATCGATGGGCACCACCTTACCCTTCAGCAGCGGGTGCCGCCCCTTGCGGATCTCCAGCAGGGGCTCGCGCACCAGCTCGGGCTCGGTGCAGTCCAGGTCCAGCGAGAGCCGGCCCTTGGCCGAGGCGAAGTCGATCTGCGCCACCGCCTGGAGGGTGTCCATCAGGGCGTCGGCCTCCTGGGCCACCAGGCTCGACAGGCGGGTGAGGATGCGGTTCACCTCTTCCCGCTCCTTCAGGGTCAGCTCCTTCAGGTCGTTGTTCATCTCCACGATGGCCAGCGGCTCGATGAAGAGAGTCGAGCCCGAACTGGACTGGTCGTGGACGATGCCGGGCACCTGCGCCCGGTACTCGATCTTCACCGGGACGACGAACCGGTTGTCCCGGATGGTGACGATGGGATCTTGCAGGTACTTGGCGGCCGGACCCCGCACGAAGGCATCCAGCCGCTCCTTCATGCGGTTCTGCAGGGTGCGCATGGACCGCCGGATGTCGTACAGGGCAGGGCTGGCGTCGTCGCGCACCTCGCCGTGCTCGTCGATGCACTGCCGGATCTCGGCCTCCAGGCGGTTGAAGGTGCCGAGCATCCGCGACAGGGCGGTGAGGATCGGCAGGTCCTCCTGCTCTTCCAGGAACCGCTTCAACCGGCGGCTGCTGGCCGCGGTGTCGGCCACGTCCAACAGGTCGGTGGGCTCCAGCATGCCGCCGCGCACCGCCCGCTGCAGGTACGGACGCAGGTCGTGCAGGCCGCCCAGGGGGATGGAGTGACCGCCCTCGTAGAGCCGGCGCGCCTCGGTGGTCTCGGCCTGGCGGTGCCGGACCTCCAGGAAGTCGGTCGCGGGCGCGAGGGACTCGACGATCTCCTTGCCCAGGGAGGTCGCCGTGCGCTCGGCCAGCATCTCCTTTATCTTGGCGAACTCCAGCGTTCGCAGCGTGCGTTCATCCATGGCGATGTAGTTCCGCAGCTCCTCTCGTCGAAGGGGCGTGGAGAAGGATGGCAACACTCATGTAGACGTCCAGGAGGATGGATTGTTCCGGAACCGGTGGGCCTCCGCCCGGGTGGGTCGGTGCGGGGCGCATTTCGACCGGAACGGAGGCCGGCACGCGGGCCCGCACCCGCCTGCCGCAGGCTGGTCCACCCTCGACTGCGGGGGCAGCGCCGCTGCCGGTTGGCCTACCCCATTTCGATCCCCCGGTGATGCTCACGGGACGAACTCATCCGGAGGGACGCGTGGCCGCCGCCGGCCTCCTGCTGGATGTGGCCCTCCCTGACACCGGGGCATCCGTTCCGGTCACCGCTACTCCACCACATCCAGGATCGCCGGGGCGATGTCCACCAGCGACCGGATGCGCCCGGCGACCGCCCCGGCCCCGGGGCCGCGCACGATGGTCGCCACCGGGTTCAGGGTGTGCGTCTTCACCGACAGGTCCTCCAGGTTGCCGTGGTCCGACGTGATGATCAGCAGGTGCTCCGGCGGCAGCTCCTCCAGCACCCCCGCGAGGAAGGCGTCCATACGCTCCAGGACCTGGCAGGCCTCCTCCATGTCGCAGGCGTGGCCGGCCTTGTCCGTAAGGAAGTGCTCGTAGAGGGTGAAGTGGTACCGGGCGGCCACCCGGGCGGCCCGGCGACCGGCCTCGACAGGCTCCACCGGGTCCAGGTCATAGCCCATCTCCCGCAGCACGTGGTGGTCGATGTCGAAGCCGACGGCCTCGCCACGCCGGAGCTGGTCGAAGTTCCGGAAGACCGACAGACCCCCGGCCAGTGCGGCCAGGGTCGAGGCCGACGGCCGGTAGCGCCGGTCCTGGGGCTGAGGCCTGCCATTGTTGACCCATTCGAAGAACTCGGGGCGGAAGGCGTTCAGGAACGTGGCCGTGAGGCCCCGTTCCACCACCCTTCGGAAGATCGAGTGCTCCTCCAGGATCGCCTTCAGGCTGGGCGTCGGATAGGCGTGCAGGTGGCGGCCGATGGCCCGGGCGGCGTTCTGCCCGGTAAAGATGGTGGTCTGCCCCGTCGCGCTTTGGGGCAGACCCGGCACGTCGAGACAGGGGTCGGTGGCCACGGCGGCCACGTTCGGGCCGGTGTAAGGTACGGCGCCGCGCCAGAGCGGCTGGCCGCCCAGGAGGGATCGCAGCACCGGCATCTTCGCCGCGATCAGCGGGTTGACCGCCGGGTCGTCGCCACCGAGGCCCAGGCCATCGATGAAGAACAGGAAGACCTTCATGGTGCACCTCCTGCCCACGCGCGTTCCCCATGCGCCGCCCCCACGTGAGGTCCAGTCGGGGGACCGGGCGGCCCTGATGCACTGACGCCCAGGTGAGGTCAGTTGGGGATCCAGTCAGCCCCGAGGTGCGGCCACTCTTGAGGCCGGACCGGGAAGTCCCGGTGCGCGGCCCCCACTTGAAGCCGCCGGAGGGATCGGGCAGCCCCGATGCGCCGCCCCCTCAGTGCGGGCCCTCGGATTTCTCGGTCCCACGCCGACGGGCGGATCTCCCCGCCCTTTCAGAAAAGCGCCTCTGCGCAGGCCCTCCCGACTCCTCGGCCGCCCGCCGCAGCGCACGGTCGACAGACTCCTCCACCAGCGTCGGCAGGCGCCGGGCGAGGACCCGCTCCACCACCTGCTCCACGTCCCGGGGCGTTGCGGCGTCGAAGTCCCGTTTCAGGATCACGCTGATGCCGCCGGCCTGCTCAATCCAGGCCTCCTTCACCTCCGAGATATCCTCCACTTCCTTGTGGCGCAAGGCGGTCATGAGGTCGGCCATGGAGACGCGTTCCTTCAGAAGGTTTCGCCGCAGCACCCGCCCATCCTTCACCAGCAGGGTGGGAAAGCCCTCGGTCCACCGCTCGAATCCCTTCCAGTAGAGGTTGATCGCCGTAAGGAGCACATGCAGCCCGCCGATAAGCGCCACGGGGATGATCCCGTGCAGGAAGTCCACGTCCAGCTCCCCGATGGGGATGGCCGCCACCTCGCCGATCATGATCACCATGGCCAGGTCGAAGGGTGCCAGGTTGGAGATGGAGCGCTTGCCGGTCCAGCGGACGACGAGCATGACGATGACGAAGGTCAGGACCGTTCGCACCACCAGGACGGGGACGTGCTGGAAGATCTCTTTCATCCAGTCGGTGGTGAAAATCTGCGCCAGGGTGAGCATGCTCGATTCGCCCCTTTCGCCCGGCCCTGAAGGGCCGCCACCTCTCTAGCATGCCCACCCTGGTCATCGTCTCCCTGACTGTCGCTGCCGTCGACCGCCTTTATCCCTGCTGGCGCCCTGGAGCCCGGACCCCCGGTGCGGCGGAGCACCAAAGGTGCAGTGCGTCCCAGCTATGCCAGCCGGTCACAGCCGTTGTGAATGCCGCCGGCTCTGGCCTCCTTAGTTGCCGGCCGTCTCGGCCAGCTCCTCCCACTCCACGTAGAGCCGTTCCAGCTCGGCCTGGACGGCGTTGTACTCGGCCACCGTCTCGCGGCCCGTGGTGGTCTTGTAGATATCGGGATCGGCCATGCGCACCTCCAGCTCGGCCTTCCGTTCCTCCAGGCGCTGGATGGCGGCCTCGAGCCGCCGTGCCGCCTCGGCGGCCTTGCGCTCCTCCTTGCGGGAGCGACCGCCCTGGCGGCCGGATCCGGCTTCGCCCCGGGACCCGTCCTGCAAGGTCTTCTGCTTCTGGCGCCGTTCGCCGCCCTCCGCCCCCGCCGCCTGCGCGGCCAGGAGCGCCAGCCGCTCCTTCTCCTCCCGGTAGGCGGTGTAGTTGCCCTCGTAGACGCCCACGCCCTCGGGAAGGCCGAACTCCCAGATGTGGGTGGCCACCCGGTCGACGAAGAACCGGTCGTGGGAGACGAAGACCACCGTGCCCGGGTAGGCCTGCAAGGCCTCCTCCAGCACCTGCTTGGACTCCAGGTCCAGGTGGTTCGTGGGCTCGTCGAGCAGCAGCACGTTGGCGCCGCTCACCATGAGTTTGGCGAGGATCAGCCGGTTTCGCTCGCCGCCGGAACAGTCGGCGATGCGCTTGTAGGCGTCGTCGCCCGAGAAGAGGAACTGGCCCAACAGGGAGTGGGCGTCGAACTTGGTGAAGCCAGGCAGTTCCATGATCTCCTCGATGCAGGTGCGGCTGTAGTCCAGGGCGTCCAGGTCCTGGCTGAAGTAACCCCGCTGCACCCCCACGCCCCAGCGGTAGCTGCCGGCGCTGGGCTGCAGGAGCCCGTGGATGATCTTCAGGAACGTGGTCTTGCCGGAGCCGTTGGGGCCTACCAGCGCTACGCGGTCGCCCTTGTGGAGGGTGAGGTTCACGTCCCGGAAAATGGTGCGGTCGCCGAAGGACTTGGTCAGCCCCTCCACCTGGAGCACGTCGTCGCCAGACTCGTAGTCGATGTCGAAGCTGAGCTTCATCGTGCGCTGGCGCACCTGCGGCCGCTCCATCAGCTCCATCTTCTCGAGCTGCCGCTTGCGGGCCATGGCCTGCCCCCTGCGGTTGGCGTTGGCGCGCCACTTCTCATAGAAGGTGCGCAGCCGCTCAACCTCCCGCTGCTGCCGCTCGTAAGCGCTGAGCAGCGCCTCCTGGCGGCGCTTCTTCTCCTCGAGGTAGTAGGAGTAGTTGCCATAGTAGATGTCGCAGGTGTTGTTCTCCAGCTCCAGGGTGCGGCTGATCACCCGGTCGAGGAAGTAGCGGTCGTGCGAGACCAGGATGGCCGCAGACTTGATCTGCTTGAAGTACCCTTCCAGCCACTCCACCGCCTGCAGGTCCAGGTGGTTGGTGGGCTCGTCCAGCAGCAGGAGGTCGGGCTCCTGGAGCAGCAGCTTGGCCAGCCCCAGGCGGACCTTCTGCCCGCCGGAGAGAACCTCCACGGGCTTCTCCAGGTCGTCCTCCCCGAAGCCGAGACCGAAGAGCACCGCCCGCACCCGGGCCGGGGCGTCGTAGGCGCCTGCGGCCTCGTAGAGGGCCGTTACCCGGGTGTACTCGTCCATGATGGCCTGCAGCTCTTCTTCCGACTCGGCCTGGCCCATGCGGGCCTCCAGATTGCGCAAGTCGCGCTCCCACTTCTCCAGGTGGCCAAGCACCGACTTGGCCTCCGCAAACACCGTGCGGCCGGGCGTGAGGTCGGGGTCCTGACTCAGGTAGCCGATGCGGGTGCCGGCGGGGATGATGATCTGCCCCTCGTCGTACTCCATGCGGCCCATAAGGATCTTGAGCAGGGTCGTCTTGCCGCTGCCGTTGCGGCCCACGAGGGCCATCTTCTCGCCCTCGTTGAGGAGGAATGACACGTCTTTGAACAGCAGGTCCACGCCCCAGTACTTGGCGAGGCCCTGCACGGTGAGAATGGCCATGAAATCGATCGCTCCTTCCGTCGTCCCCACTGTTCTGGCATCGTCGGGTCCAGGGGGACGGCAGGCGGGGGAATGGGCGGCGAACTGCCGGGCCCGGCGGTACCGCGGCGGACGCCGCGCCCCACGCAGCCCCACAAGCATGCAAAGGCCGCGGGCAAGCCTTCCTCCCGCGGCCAAGGATGTGCGGTGACGAGGCTTACCGCCCTGTGTGCCAGTCATGGTCCCGTCCTGCCGTCAAAAGGGCACACTGCCCCCTTGGTGCCTCACGGGCGTTCGGCAGCGACCGGGCTGACCAGCAGCAACAGCATGGCGGTCTCCTCTCCTCCAATTCACAAAGGTTAAATTCATGATATGCCGCTGGGCCAGTCCTGTCAAGCCGACCCACGGGCGGGGGGCCTTATGAGGCGTAGCAGATGAAGATCGCCTCGAGCCTCTATCGAACACCTGCACACCCGTTATCCCGGGGACCGCTACCAAGAGGAGCAAGAGGGCGCCCCCGCCGAGCATCGCCAGGCCTGTCAGGATTCCGGCGAAGTGGCAGAGGTGTAGGGCAAGCAGCGCACCCAGCGGCACGGGCCACCGGGAGAGCAGCAGTTGCGCCCGGGTGACGGGGAGCGACGGGTTCAGGAGACCGAACACCTCGCCCGGGCCCACGGCCAGGGGAGCAAGCAGCCGTATCGTCCCGAGTCACCGGCACGTCACACCGTTGAAGACGTTCCGACCATGGCGGCGCTCGTTCAGCGCATCTTGCAGCCTATTAGTATAGTTCTTGGTTATTAATGCTGATAAACTTTGCTCTCTTTGGAGAGGAACGGGGAGAGGGCCAACCGGCCCGGATGTCTCCCTCTCCGTGATGGGCGCCGCAGGCCGCGCTCTCGTGCGGCCCGAGCCCCTGGAATGACGCTGGCGCCGGGGTCGCGCACGTCTGGCCCCGCAGACTGCTGGCCTGCGGGAGCCGCAACCCCGGCCTGGAGGAGGCGGCAAAGCATGGCTCCCGAGATTCACCCCGAGACACGGTTGGGTCCGGTGCACCTGACGGTTCGTTCCCTGGACCGGCAAATCGACTTCTATCAGCGCGCGCTGGGACTGCAGGTCCACTGGCGGTCGGAGGGCAAAGCCGGGCTGGGGGCCGGCGGCGAGGACCTGCTGGTCCTGTACGAGTCGCCCGGCGCCCGGCGGGCGCCGCGCACCACGGGCCTCTACCACTTCGCCCTGTTGCTCCCCGAGCGGCGGGAGCTGGCCCGGGCGATCGTGCGCATCGCGCAGCTGAAGGTCCCGCAAGCGCCCACCGACCACCTGATGACCGAGACCACCTACCTCTCCGATCCCGAGGGGAACGGCATCGAACTCTACGTCGACACTCCCGAAGACGGCTGGTTCGGGCAGGAGAACGGCCATTTCGTCGCCCGGGACAAGAACGGCGTGCTGCGCTCGGGCCGGGACCCCCTGGACCTGGACGAGCTCTTCGCCCATCTGCAGCCCGGAGACCGCTTCGACGGCCCGATCCACCCGGCCACCCGCGTGGGCCACATCCACCTGCACGTGGCGGACGTCGGCGAGGCCATGCGCTTCTACCGGGACGTGCTGGGCTTCGGCGTGCAGATCGAGGACGACACGATGGGCTTCGTCTCCGCCGGAGGCTACCACCATCACATCGGCTTCAACACCTGGGTAGGGCCCGGTGCACCCCCACACCCGCCGGGATCACTGGGGCTGCGCCACTACACCGTCGTGCTGCCCCATCGGGACGAGCTGGCCCGCGTGGCTGCGCAGGTCCGGGCGGCCGGGGTGCCGGCGGAGGAGCGTGCAGACGGCCTGATGGTTGCCGACCCGTCCCGCAACCACCTGCTGCTCACGGCACAGCGGTGATGCGCCCGGCGCGTTCCCGGCTGCGGCTCCGCTGACCCCGCCCGGGATCGCCTACCGGGAGACGCCAGGCAGGCTGGGAGTACGGACTCCTGACGAGCGGGGGACGTGCAGCCGCGCGCACGGGCCTGACGCTCACGGCGCGCTCCAGGACCGCCGTCCGGTCACGTCTGCCACTCACACATGGGCATGACACAAGTGCAGAGGGGATGTGCGCGGCACATCCCCTCTTGGCCTGATGTGGGTGGTGGTCCGAACCCTCCGCTCCGCCGGCCCCGGTCGCACGCTGCGACGGCGGCCCCGGATCTTCTGAGACTGCGGAGCACGGGCCGCTACCCTGGACTTACTTCATGATCGACACCGAGGTGGCCTTGATGAGCGCCGCGACGCTGTCGCCGGGCTTGAGCTCCAGGTCGCGGGCCGAGTCGGCCGTGATCACGGCCGTCATAGTCTGCCCGGACACATCCAGGGTGACCTTGGCCATCACGCCGTCAATCTCGACCGCCTTGACCGTGCCCTTCAGCTGGTTGCGAGTGCTGAGCTTCACGCTGCTGTACCTCCTTCCGTCACCAACGGCAGTGTCAACGGGATACAGGTCAAGCAGGTGTGAGCGCGCCGGAGGAGAGGTCAGGCGCAAGGCCCGGCAGGTTCGGCACACTCAGACCGCCCGTGCGGTCTCCCCCTACGCCCACACTCGCCCTCTGCCCGCACGGGCGAGAAGCCTGCGGACGCCAAGCCCCTACCAGTTCTCGCAGACCGGAAATCGAACCCCTACCCGAACGCCTCCCCTCAGTGCGCCAGGGCCGTGTACGGGCTTCGCGAGCCGGGCGGACGCAATGCAAAAGAGGGATGTGCCAGGCACATCCCTCTTTGGCTTGGTCGGGGTGACAGGATTTGAACCTGCGACCTCACGGTCCCGAACCGTGCGCTCTACCAAGCTGAGCCACACCCCGGATGAGTTGTGAGCCATGTATCGCACACAGTGAGACTTTGGTGGGTTGTGCACAGCCCGGTGACGGGCCCGGTTGCGAACCGTGAGCCGCAAATGGGTGACACAGCCGCCTGCGCTCCGGCACGGCGACACCTCGCCCCCGGGCTCCACAACTCACCGCCCACCGCGCAGATGGTCGGGCTGACAGGATTTGAACCTGCGACCTCTTCCACCCCAAGGAAGC
>ENA-UPSB01000779-UPSB01000779.1-bioreactor-metagenome-genome-assembly--contig:-NODE-779-length-46657-cov-921.064697_pt1 | contig 46657 bp, 48 predicted proteins | sample MGYA00238182_ERZ773286 | MGnify/ENA primary metagenome ERZ773286 (study PRJEB29026, sample SAMN07631240) | bioreactor metagenome | isolation source: Switchgrass digestor | place: USA: Dartmouth...
AGTGGCTTCGGTCACTGATTTAATACAATATTAATTGTACAAGGAGGTGAAAAATTGCAATTCGCAGAGATATTTACCGGCAACATCACAACAGGTATGGATGTTCCCGCACCCAGGACCAACGTCAGCCAGACCCGCAGCTATGCAGGGAATGCTGCGAAGTTCGGGAAGATACTCGAAACGACCATGTCAAGGGCACAAAACAGACCGGGCAGAACGCAGGGTGTTTCCGCAAGGAGGAGCGATCCTTCGGACTTCTGTAACGACAGCAGTCTACAGGGTCCGCATAAATCTCCCGGCGAGAGAGTCGTAAGACCGTCCGTATCCGACACGCAGAGCAGGAGAAAGGCAGAAAATCTGAATGATGATGAAAGGCCTGATACCGAAAGCAATAAGCGGGCCGGGTCTGTTGACATGCTGGAGGTATTGGCGCAGCTTACCGGGTTGGACAGGACGGCACTGAAAGAGATCCTGGCGGCGGCGCTTGGCATATCGGAGGAAACATTGTCCGTTCAGCAAGGTTTCGCTGAAACCGCGGCCGAACTTGCGGAAATGCTTGGCCTTGATACGGCGCAGAAAGATGCCCTGGTGGAATTGATGAAGCTCATCGAAGATGCAGCCGGCATACGGAATATGGCTGAAATTGACGCAGGTACCGGTGACGGACAATCTGCCGGAGTCATACAGGTCGGCATTGCCCCGAATGCCGAAGGTTTCTCCGAAACAATGTTCTCCTCAGCATCGGAAATTTCTGATCAACTGCGTGCCGCAATACTCAGGAAACTGAAAGAGCACGTCGCAAAGACGGACACTGACGGCGGAGACAGAAATGAAGGAGTCAGGGATGCAGTGCTGAACATGCTGGAGAGAGTGCGTTTCAGCAGGAGAAATGCGGTCGGCGAAGGTACCGGCAATGTATCCGAACCGGAACAGGCAGGCAATGAACCGTTGTCCGGCGGCATCGAAGCGTCCCCGGGTAAAGCTGAAGTGGCTGAAATGACCGGAACCGGCGGGACGAACGGCAGTGATGCTCTTAAAGAACCTGTACTTCAGCAGGATACCGGGACGATGGATGATGGGGAAACGCCGGAGGCCGGGATGCTTGCGGTACAGCAGGATAATTTCGGCCCTGATGCAGCGCGGCAGACAGCCGCTGAAAGAACGGCAAACCATACGGTATCGGTAAGGCAGATCATCAGCCAGATAACTGAAAAGGCTTCTGCCACACTGGCGCACGACAGATCGGAGATGGTTATCGAACTTAAGCCGGAGAGCCTTGGAAGGTTATCGCTTAAGGTCGTTACTGAGAACGGCATAGTCATGGCGAAATTCGTGGCAGAAAACTTCCATGTGCAAAGGCTGCTGGAATCCAACATGCAGATGCTGAGGGAATCACTGGAAAAACAGGGCATCGTCGTGCAGGATCTCAGCGTATCGGTCAGGCAGGACGGAAAACAGGCGAGGGAGAACGGACCGCAGAGCAGGAGCTTGCCAGGTGTCCGACCTAAAGGAACCGCACCGATGGCGGCAGCCAGGATACTGGACACACCAGGCATCGCTGAAGTTCCGGGAACCGGCGATCCATGGCTCTGGCAGGGCAGCACGATCAACCTGACGGCATAGGAGGTGAATGAATGAGCGTTGATGCAGTGACCAATCAGAAAACGATACAGCAGATAATAAAAGAAAATGAATCAAAGACCGGCAGCAGGGACACCACCGACGAGCTTGGGAAAGACGATTTTCTCAACCTCCTCGTGACTTCACTGAGATTCCAGGATCCATTGAACCCTACGGACGACAAGGAGTTCATCGCGCAGTTGGCGCAGTTCAGCGCACTGGAACAGATGCAGAACCTGAACACGAGCTTTACTGCAACAAGGGCATACAGCCTTATTGGGAAAAGTATCCTTGCCAATGTAAAGGATCCTTCGACAGGTGAGGTTACCGAGGTGTCAGGAGATGTGACCAGCGTTACATATTCCGGCGGGAAATATTACGTAGTAGTCCGAGGCAAAGAAGTGCCGGTGGAAGATATAATCGAGGTGGCTGAAGGAGCATATGCTTCTCAGAACAACCTGTCCCAGTTTACAGGCATTATCGGCTGCCTTGTGAACGGCATCGTTTACAATCCGCTGGACGGTGATATGATCAAGGTCAGCGGAGTCGTCAAATCTCTCCAGAAAGGCATCTACGAAGATTATGCCGTACTGGACGGCGTAAGCGTCGAGATTGCAGGACTGAACACGACGGTCAAGACGACGGATGTCGAGTACGTAAGGAACAAGCTGACCACCGCCTGGGAAAACGGCGAGTATATCGACATAATCATCAAAGACAGTTCTACCGGAAAGAGGGTTCCCGTGACTGCCATCATTACCGACCTGGAATTCGACAACAAAGGCAGGATCAAAGCGGTCCTGAACGATGTACATGTGCCCCTGGAAAGCATCACGAACATAAGAAAGCAGACGGAAGGAAAATCTGCCGAAGGCGGAAATGAAACAGGCACTGTGGAAGAAGCCGGAGACGGATCCCGGCAGGACGGAGAAAATGGAACCGATACGGTAGGCAACAGCGGAGAAACATCGTCCGATGGACAGGCAGGTGACGATAATGGTAATTGACAACACGGGCAACCGCATTAACAGGACCGTCATTACAGGCATTCCGTCGACCGTACAGCCGGTCAGGACAGACAGGCCTGAAAGCAGACAGGATACGGCAGCCGTAAGTTTCGACAGTATACTGCAGCAAAAGCAGAAGGAGAATGAAGAGATAAAATTCTCCAAGCATGCGGAATACCGGCTCCGGTTCAGGAACATAAGCCTGACGCCTTCTCAGAAGGACAGGATGATGGAAGCAGTGGCAAAGGCCGAATCAAAAGGGGTAAAGGATACGCTAGTCCTGATGGATGACCTTGCGTTTGTGGTCAATATAAGGAACAGGACGGTGATAACGGCAGTAAACAGCAGTGAACTGAAGGAGAATGTATTCACGAACATAGACGGAGCAGTGATAATCTGACAGCCGGACCCTTTCGGGAGGCTGGGCATCCCTGAACGACGGACGGGATGTATAAGTTCTGAAGGAGGTCGAAACAACTTTATGATGAGATCGATGTTTTCCGGTGTGTCCGGACTCAGGGCACATCAGACCAAAATGGACGTAATAGGCAACAATGTCGCAAATGTCAATACGGTAGGTTTCAAATCAGGAAGAGTGACATTCCAGGAGATATTCAGCCAGACGCTGCAGGGAGCGAGCGCACCTGACCCGGTTACCGGCAGGGGCGGAACGAACCCGATGCAGATAGGACTGGGCCTTGGAGTGGGTGCGATCGATACGATCACTACGAGAGGAAGCGTGCAGAGGACAGACAACATTACTGACCTGTCGATAGAGGGTGACGGTTTCTTCATCTGCAAAGGCGGCTCCAGTGACACGTTCTTCACCAGGGCAGGCAATTTTACCTTCGACCTGCTTGGAAATCTTGTAACCAGCAGCGGGATGAATGTATATGGATGGCAGGCGCTTAAAAACGACGGCAGCGGGGAATTCGACACGGACAGGCCGATAGAGCCTATAAACATTTATTCTGATGCATACAGGAACAAAAGGATAATTGCAGCCAAGAACACTTCCATGATACAGCTCGCAGGCAACCTGGACGCTGCGATGCCGACAAGCAGCGGACCCAGCGAACCCGGCGGAACGGGTGAAACCGGTGAAACTGGCGAAACTGGCAGTAACCAGGATGATAACATTTTGCTGGTGCCGATGACCGTATATGACAAGCTGGGAAACGCTTACAAGATCGAAGTGCGGTTATGGAAAACAGGTGCCAATGAAGATGGATCGACATGGCAATGGGATATACCTTCTTCCAGCGGAGTGTACACTGTCTCAGGTGCCAGCGGGACACTTAACTTTACACCTGAAGGAAAGCTGAAACAGGCGCCAAATTCGCCCCCTATAAAAATTACTTTTGAACCTGATACATCGAAGGGCACGGATCAATTTGACATTGAACTGGACTTCTCAAAAATAACTTGTTATGCGGCAGATAACTCTGTCGCGCCGCAGTATGTCGACGGATATACATCAGGAAGCCTGGTTTCGATCAGCATCGGCTCCGACGGTGTAATTACCGGTATATATGACAACGGACAGCAGCAGGCGCTCGGGATCATAGCCCTGTCATATTTCGGGAATCCGGCAGGGCTGCAGAAGGTCGGCGACAATATGTATCTGCCTACTCCCAACTCCGGAGAATACAAGGCATTCAGGCCCGGTTCCGGCGGCACCGGGATGCTCAACCCGGGTACGCTTGAAATGTCCAATGTCGACCTGTCAAAGGAGTTCACAGAGATGATCATAACCCAGAGAGGCTTCCAGGCAAACAGCCGTATCATCACCACATCGGATGAGATGCTGCAGGAACTTGTAAGTATGAAGAGATAATTCCTGTGACAGCAGCTGACAGGAGCGCCTGAATTGCAGACAAGGCAGGCAGCAAACGAAAAGAGACGGTTTTAGGTATTGCCGGGGCGCTCCTTCTGGCCGGGCAAATAACATACAAGTGATTTTGTATATAGTATGCCGATCAGAAGGAGCGCTTTCGAAAATATAAGAAGAAAGGGGAAAACTCGGTAATTTTTCATGAAAAAGCGCGGGAAATGCCATTTTATGAAAAACTATTGAGTTTTTGGAGCAAAAATATTATGATAAAACTGACCAGGTTAAACGGTTCGGTTTATGTCCTTAACAGCGATCTGATAGAAACTGTGGAAGCGACGCCTGATACGGTCATAACCACAGTCGATGGAAAAAGATACGTCTGCAGGGAATCTGTCGATGAGGTCATCAGAAAGGTAGTAGAATTCGAAGGAAGCATCAGGTTTTATGCAGACTCACAAAAGATAGAGGGGGCATAAGAATTGGAGTCCAGGAGCACGTTTTTCATTCTCATTGTCATAGTTGCAGTTCTCGCTCTTTCACTTGCCGCTCTTGCCGGATACCTGCTGATCGTGCAGGGCAACTCTGACGGCGGAGGGAATGCCCAGCAGAATGGTGTCGGAGAAGAAAGCGGTGTAATGCCGAAAGAGGACGATCTTATGAAGATCCCGCTTTACGACGGTGCAAAGTATTTTACACTGAAAAAAGCCAACCCGAACGATTCGTCCATAATCCAGGTAAATGTAACGCTGAAATGCTTCAAGGCATTGAAAAAGAACAAGAAAGTACTTGTCGATGAGCTTATAGATGCAAAAAAGGAAGAAATACAGGAGCTTGTCGTAAAGTTCTTCCTGAAACGGACCATTGATGAGATCAAGGATGTGGAAATGCTCGACAAGGCCAAAGACGAGCTTACCGGCCAGATCAACAGCCTGCTGAACGAAGATCTGGACAAGCCTGAGGATATCGTGTACAGGGTGATTTTTTCCGAATGGCTGTTCCAGTGATCCGTTCAGTGATAACGGTCTGAGACGGGAGGTGGTTTTATGGGGGACATTCTTTCGCAGAATGAGATAGATGATCTTTTGAAAGCGCTAAGCTCAGGTGAGATCAACGCACATGAGATCCAGACCACAACGCAGGAAAAAAAGGTCAAGACCCATGATTTCCGGAGAGCCAGCAAATTTGCAAAAGATCATATAAAGACCCTCAACATAATATACGACAACTATGCAAGGCTGGTTACGAACTTCCTGACAGGCTATCTGAGGACCCTTGTACAGGTCGACGTCGTATCCGTGGAAGCGCTTCCGTACAGTGACTTCAGCAACTCGGTAGCGAATCCTGTCATAATGGCAGTCGTGGACTTTGCTCCGTTGTCCGGGTCCATCATATTTGAGATCGAGCCCCATATAGCATTTGCGCTCGTGGACAGGATCCTCGGCGGAAAAGGGTCTTCCATGGAAAGGATACGGGAGTTTACGGAGATTGAACTGGCCATAATCGAGAGAATCATGATCCAGATGCTGAATCTGATGCGTGAGCCGTGGGAAAATGTTTTATCGATCAGACCAAGGCTGGACAAGATTGAGACCAATGCGCAGTTTGCCCAGATAGTCGCGCAGAACGAAACGGTGGCGCTTATAACGCTGAGCGCGCGTGTCGGCGAAGTTGACGGAATGATGAACATATGCATACCCCATATGGTGGTTGAACCGATAGTTTCAAAACTCAGTACCAGGTTTTGGTTTTCGACTGTGGAAAAAGAAGCCACGCCTGAGATGAAACGGGATATCGAAAGGGGAGTACAGAACACATCCGTTCCGGTGAAGGCAGTACTGGGAAGGACGACGGTAACGGTAAGGGATGTTCTTGAACTGCAGGCCGGAGATGTACTTGCGCTTGATACCGGTGTCAATGATGAACTGGAAGTACGCGTCGGTGATCTTCTGAAGTTCTACGGTATCCCGGGCGTAAAAAAGAACAGGGTGGCAGTCAGGATCACAAAGGCAGTGAAAAAGGAGGAAGAGTAATGGGTGACATGTTATCTCAGGCTGAAATAGATGCATTGCTGAAGGGCACGATTCCTTCAGGGACGTCCGATGCGGACCTGGATCCCCAGGAGATAGATGCTCTTGGAGAGATAGGCAACATAAGCATGGGGACCTCAGCTACTACACTGTTTGCGCTGCTTGGACAGAAAGTGACGATAACTACTCCCAAGGTGTCGGTTTGTACATGGAAAGAAATTTCTACACAGTATTCCCAGGCGCATGTAGGAGTACGGGTCGAGTACACAAACGGCCTGATCGGTACGAACCTGCTGATATTGAAGGAACATGACGTAAAGGTCATAACCGACCTGATGATGGGAGGCGACGGATCGAACACCGAAGGCAGCCTTAACGAGTTCCACCTGAGTGCTATCAGCGAAGCGATGAACCAGATGGTGGGATCATCTTCCACATCCATGTCTTCCATGTTCGACAAAAGGATAGATATTTCACCTCCGAAAGCATTTATATTCAACGTTGAGAACATGGATGCGACCGCTCTCATGGATGACAATGAGAAAGTCGTGAAGGTCGCTTTCAAGATGGTCATAGGCGACCTGGTGGACAGCGAGATAATGCAGATCATACCGATCTCATTTGCGAAAGAGATGATTGGAGCCCTGCTGAGAATGGAGACGGACAGCGGTACATTCAAGCTGCCGGATGAAGTTTCGGGAGGCCATGCTCAAAACGCGCCCGTCAATGAAACATCATATTCTGCGCCGGGTCCGGCGGTCCCGAATTTCCATGATCAGCCGCAGACGGCGCATCAGCCGTACAGCCAGCCTCAGTCGGCACAGCAGTCATATCGCAGCGCTCCTCAGTATGATCGCGGATTCATGGAATACGAAAGGCAGCAGCACAGAGAGCCTGTCAACGTACAGCCTGCCCAGTTCCAGAGTTTCGAGGAAGACCGGATCGTACTGGACAAGCACAATATCAACCTCATAATGGATGTGCCGCTTCAGATCACGGTCGAGCTGGGAAGGACACAAAGGCTGATAAAGGATATACTCGAGTTCAGCCCCGGATCCATAATAGAGCTTGACAAACTGGCCGGAGAACCGGTGGATATACTTGTGAATGGAAAGCAGATAGCCAAGGGAGAAGTAGTGGTCATAGACGAAAGCTTCGGCGTCAGGATAACCGATATCGCAGACCCCAGTAAGCGGCTGTAAGAAAAATATGCCTTGATTATGTATCTGCGAAATGTTAACATAAATATACATGAATAACAGTTAAATAACATAATATTCGACTCACTACACACAAGGGGAGAGAATTTATGGGAAAAACCGTCTTGATTGTTGATGATGCTGCATTTATGAGAATGATGATAAGAGACATATTGACGAAAAACGGGTATGAAGTGGTCGGAGAAGCAGAGAACGGCGGACGTGCCATAGAAAAATACAAGGAGTTGCTTCCTGATCTGGTGATAATGGATATCACAATGCCCGAAGTCAATGGTATCGAAGCAGTCAGGGAGATCCGAAAGTTGAATCCTGATTCCCAGGTGATTATGTGTTCGGCCATGGGACAGCAGGCCATGGTCATTGAGTCGATACAGGCAGGCGCAAGAGATTTTATCGTTAAACCGTTCCAGGCTGAGAGAGTGATAGAAGCCGTAAAGAAAGTACTGGGCTGAGATGCCTGCAAATGATGCCGGAAAAGGCCGGGCAGGCAGTAAGGCAGGCCGCTTGCAGGCCGGGGGATCACAATGGGACAAACAGGGATAGATGCAATACTGAAGATAATATTGTTTCTTATCGGTTTCAGCGCGTTGCTGTTCCTTACATATGTCACAACCAGGTATATCGGACGCAGACAGGTCAGGTCGATGATGGGCAGAAATATCAGCATAATCGAGACGGTGATGCTTGGTCCTGACAAAAGGCTGCACCTTGTAAGAGCAGGAAAAAGCTATGTGCTGATAGCCACGACTGCGAAATCCGTCGAATACCTCACTACGGTGGAACTTGATGAAGATGCAGAAGCAATTGCTGCTGAAGAAGACAATGGCACGCGATTTGATTTCAGGTCTGTTTTCGAGAAGTACAGCGGTATTTACAGAGCAAAGGCCATGAAGAACACGAATGAAGAAAAACCGGTATCATCAGGGGAAGAACGTGAAGAACCCACTTTCAGAAAGAATCTTGAGAAACTCAGGATCATTTTGAAACGAAACCGGGAAAACGGTACCGGTAATGATAAAGACGGGGTTGACGATACTAATGATAAGGATGAAACGAGGTCTTAAGATCGCAACAGCATTGACAATCATGACTCTTTTCAGCTCGGACGCATATGCTGAAACCACTTTTCCCTTCAAATTCGGTTTCAGTGTAGAGCCGGCAGCCACTCCCCAGGAAGTTTCGTCAAGTATCCAGCTTCTGCTTATCTTAACCGTATTGTCTCTGGCTCCAGCCATCATCATAATGATGACCTCTTTCACAAGGATAATAATAGTGCTTTCCTTCCTGAGAAATGCGCTCGGGACACAGCAAATGCCGCCTAATCAGGTTCTGATCGGGCTTGCTTTGTTTTTGTCGCTTTTCATAATGACTCCTGTTATAAACGAAATAAATACGCAGGCGTATGAACCCTTCAACAAAGGCGAGATAACACAGGAGCAGGCGTTCGAGAATGCGGAAAATGCCATGAAGGGGTTCATGCTGAAGCAGTTCGGGGACGATGAGAAAGAACTGGCTTTCTTCGTATCCCTCGCGAAGATAGAAACACCGGTCAGGAATCCGATGGATCTGCCAATGACCGTCGTAATACCTGCCTTTATCATAAACGAACTGACAATAGCGTTCAAGATAGGATTTCTGATATACATACCTTTTCTTATCATCGACATGGTAGTTTCGAGCACGCTTATGTCAATGGGCATGATGATGCTTCCGCCGGTAATGATATCGCTGCCGTTCAAGGTGTTGCTGTTTATACTGGTGGACGGGTGGAATCTGATTACACAGACGTTGGTTTCGTCTTTCATTACATAGGAAGGGCAACAGGCAATAAATATTTCACAGGAGGTGCAGGATGGACCAGGAAACAGTGATCACTATTGCTCAGAATGCTTTGCTCACAGTGATATATGTATCGGCTCCTCTGCTGCTGGTCAGCCTTATCGTCGGACTGGCCGTAAGTGTGTTCCAGGCGACCACGCAGATACAGGAGGCGACCTTGACTTTCATACCCAAAATATTGGCAGTCATCCTGACACTCGCAGTGCTTGGTTCATGGATGCTGAGCATGATGACCGACTATACGCTGAATTTGTATAAAAGCATATTGCAGTTTATCAGGTAGGAATCGCGGTATAAACTTCAGATAATGACTGTTCTGTGTGTAAGGGGGGAATTTGGTTGCAGCTGCCGGCAGGGATAGTCATAAACGGCGTTGAGGTGTTCTTGCTGGTTTTTGTCCGTATGACCGGCTTGTTTGTAGTTGCGCCCATTTTCGGAAGAAGGAATGTCCCCGCATATTTCAAGATAGGATTTTCATTTTTCATATCACTGATACTTATCAATACGACCGTGCTGCAACCGGCTGAATATGCTGATACTCTGCCCGGTTATGCGCTTCTTGTCATGAAGGAGTTCCTTGTGGGGCTGTCAATGGGGTATGTCGCTTATCTTTCATATACCGCGATATATATAGCCGGCGAGCTTATCGATATGAAGATAGGGTTCGGGGTAGTCAATGTTATCGATCCCATAAGCAATATCCAGGTGCCTGTTACTTCGAACCTGTATTTCATAGCAAGCATGCTGATCTTCCTTGCCATAGGCGGCCATCATATGCTTATAAAGGCATTGTTCGACAGCTTTGCATCAGTGCCGTTGGGGAGCACTGCTTTCAATGACAGTGTCCTCAGCATCTTAATGGACCTTTTCAGTACGATACTTGCCACAGGCTTCAAAATGGCGGCGCCGGTAGTTGCAACCGTACTGATCACGGATGTCGCGCTAGGTACCGTATCCAGGATGGTCCCGCAGATGAACGTCTTCATGATAGGCATGCCGCTCAAGATAATTGTGGGGCTAATAATAGTGGTCATTACGATACCGATGTTCATAGAGATAATGAAATCGGTCTTTGAACTGATGGGTGTCAGTGTAACCAATTATCTGAAGGAGCTAAACCCGGGATGATTTATGAGGTAAATCTCCAGTTGTTCGCACAGGGCCCCGGGGGCGAAGACAGGACTGAGAAGGCGACCCCGAAGAAGAGGCGTGAGGCCAGGCAGAAAGGTCAGGTTTTCCAGAGCAGGGAAATAACCACGACCATGGTGCTGCTTATCACTTTTATATCGCTGAGGATCTTCGGGGCGGACATTTATACGCAGCTTAAAAAATTTTTTGAAAAGGTTTTTACGGAATACCCGAAGGCCGAAGACCTGTACATGCCGGATATACTGATCAGAGTGTTTATAGACGGCGTGCTGGTGTTTTTCAGATCTGCCGGGCCGGTTTTGATTATGAGTCTGCTCACGGGACTAATAGTCAGTTACGCGCAGGTTGGTTTCCTGTTCACGACAGAGACGCTGAAACCAGCTTTCAGCAGGATAAACCCGTTGAGCGGAATGAAAAGGCTTTTCTCCCTGCGCTCGGTGATTGAACTGATAAAAGAGATACTGAAGGTCGGTATCGTCGCCTATGTGTCTTATTCGTATATAGACGGAAAAGCGCAGACGATAGTATCGCTTATGGACATGGATATACTGAGCATAGCAGCGTTTATCGGCGTAACTTCCGTCGATCTTGCCGTGAGGATATGCCTTGCATTACTGGTGCTTGGAGCGTTCGATTTCGCTTACCAGTGGTGGGAGTTTGAAAAGAACATGAAGATGACCAAGCAGGAAGTGAAGGAAGAACTGAAGCAGACAGAGGGAAACCCCGAGGTAAGGTCCAGGATCAGGCAGAAGCAGCGCCAGCTTTCAATGCGCAGGATGATGCAGGAAGTACCCAAAGCTGATGTGGTCATCACCAACCCGACCCACCTGGCGTGCGCGCTGAAATATGATGAGAAGGTCAATCCTGCGCCCGTGCTGCTGGCAAAAGGGCAGGATTACATCGCGTTGAGGATCAGGGAGATAGCGAAGGAAAACAATATTGAGATAGTCGAAAACAAACCGCTGGCAAGGACCATATATGAAACCGTGGATATTGGACAGGCCATACCGCCGGAATTGTACCAGGCAGTGGCAGAAGTGCTAGCATTCGTATACAGCCTGAAAGGCAAGACGAAAGCAGGCTAGCATGCGAAGTACCGGTTTTCCATGCTGTGGGACTGGGCACAGGCAAGTCTTTGCATAATACGGAAGGGGGATTCAAAAAGCTTTGAGGGCCAGGGACTTTTCATTACCGGCTGTAATAATAGCAATAGTTCTGGCGTTCATCATACCTCTGCCGAGCGCCATCATTGACGTGCTGCTGGCGATCAACATAATGATCTCGGTCATAATCCTTCTTAACACAATTTACATGAAGGAAGCGCTGCAGATGTCGATTTTCCCGTCTCTGCTGGTCGTTACCACGCTGTTCAGGCTTGCGCTCAACGTCAGCACGACGCGGCTCATAATAGGGAAAGGAGAAGCAGGCGGCGTTATCGAAGGTTTTGGAAGGTTTGTCGGCGGAAACGATCTTGTCGTCGGTTTTATCATATTCATCGTGATCACCCTCGTTAATTTCATAGTCATCACCCGCGGCGCTGAAAGAGTCGCAGAAGTTGCTGCAAGGTTCACGCTGGATGCGATGCCGGGCAAGCAGATGGCAATAGATGCCGACCTCAACGCCGGGCTGATAAATGAAACCGAGGCCAAGGAGAGAAGAAAAAAGATCCAGAAGGAAGCCGACTTCTACGGTGCGATGGACGGTGCCAGCAAGTTCGTTAAAAATGACGCCATTATGGGTATAGTCATCACGGTACTGAACATAATCGGAGGCATCATAATGGGTATGGTGACCAGGGGCGAATCCGTCCAGGAGGCTCTTCAGACGTACGCCATCCTGACCATAGGCGACGGCCTTGTCAGCCAGATACCTGCCCTGATGGTTTCCACATCGACCAGCTTTATAGTCACAAGGGCAGCTTCCGAATCAGATATGAGCGCCGACTTCCTGAAGCAGGTGTTCAGCAACCCGAAGGTGCTCTACATCGCGGCGGCCCTGAGCTTCATCCTCGCTTTCTTCCTTCCGACGGTACCATTCCTGATACTGGCTGCGGTACTGGCTTTCCTCGGATATACGTTGTCCAAACAGCAAATAGCCGAGCAGAAACAGCAGGAAGTACAGATCGAGGAGACTGAAGTCGAAGAGATACGGAAACCCGAAAACGTGGTTTCATTACTGCAGGTGGATCCGATCGAAGTCGAGTTCGGATACGGCATTATCCCTCTGGCTGATGTGAACCAGGGCGGAGACCTGCTGGACAGGGTTGTCATGATAAGACGGCAGCTGGCGCTTGAACTGGGAATGATAGTCCCTATAATAAGGCTCCGTGACAATATCCAGCTTGCTCCCAACGAATACCTGATCAAAATAAAAGGTGTGGAAGTCGCAAAAGGCGAACTGATGCTGGACCATTACCTTGCCATGGATCCGGGCCTTGCAGAAGAGGAAATAGATGGCATAAAGACAACTGAACCGGCGTTCGGACTTCCGGCGACCTGGATCACGGAAGAACAGAGAGACAGGGCCGAAATGCTTGGATATACGGTCGTGGACCCGCCTTCGGTAATAGCGACCCACCTGACGGAAGTGATCAAGAAATACGCGCATGAACTGACGGGACGCCAGGAGGTCCAGACATTGCTGGACAACGTAAAGCAAAATTACCCCGTGATAGTGGAAGAACTCGTTCCGAAGCTGATGACCGTCGGCGAGATCCAGAAGGTGCTTGCCAACCTGCTGAAAGAAGGCGTTTCCATAAGGGATATGGTGACCATACTGGAGACGTTGGCGGATTACGCGCCTGTCACCAACGATCCCGACATGCTTACGGAGTATGTCCGGCAAAGGCTTGGGAGAGCGATATCGAGAAAGTATTTCACGGATCAGAATACCAGCGTCATTACACTGGATCCGAAACTGGAACAACTGATGATGGATTCTCTGCAAAAAACAGAAACAGGTACATACCTTGCCCTGGAGCCAAGCGTCACAAATACGATTCTCGGAAGTCTTTCAAGGCAGGTGCAGAAACTGGTGCAGCTTGGGAAACAGCCAATAGTCCTGGCTTCACCGATAGTGAGGCTATATTTCAAAAAACTGGCTGACCAGGCGATACCGGGCATTGTTGTGCTTTCCTACAATGAACTGGATCCCGAACTGGAGATCCGGTCGGCAGGAGTAGTCAGCATTTAGCGGTTCTTGCAGGACTTTAGGTTAAATGGCAAAATATATAGTTTTATGATAAAATAATGAGAGAACAGCAGCGATTTAGTCGAGTGAGGAAAACCATGAAGATACGCCGTTACGTGGCAAAAAACACACAGGAAGCCATTCTGAAAGTAAAGTTGGATCTGGGCAGCGAAGCCATTATCCTGAATACGCGGAAAGTCAGGAAGAAAGGTCTGGCGGGGCTATTCTCAAAGCCAATGACGGAAGTGCTGGCAGCCGTTGACGAATACAGCGTGCCAGGAAAAGATGACGGAAACCCGGGAAAAGGAACGGGTCAGGAGCTTAATGGCGCACAGAAAAAAGGTTTGGAGGAATATTCGGGATCAAGTATTTCCTCCTTGTCGAATTATGAAGTAAATTCAGACGAAAAGGAGGAAAAAATAGCTAATCTGGAGAATAAAATATCAAACATGGAGGAGATCCTTAGAAAACTCTGCAAAAAGGTGCTTGGAGATGAGAAAACTGCATCCGGGACCATGGGAGCGGAACAGAAAAACCTGAAAGCAAGCATTTCGGAGGTTTTTTACAATAACCTCGTGAAGAATGAGGTCGATCCTGAAATCGCAAGAAAGCTGGTAAATACTGCTGCATCCAGACTGCCGGATTCCTGCGGCGTCAGTGAAATGGCGGCACAGTTGTCCGGGATCATATCCGGCCTGATGGGCAGGCCCGAAACGATAAGGGAAAGCAATGACGGCAAGCCGGTGACAGTCATATTAGTCGGACCGACCGGAGTCGGCAAGACTACCACGCTGGCCAAGATAGCAGCCAATTACCTGCTGATCAAAAAGAAATCGGTAGGCCTGATAACTGCCGATACATACAGGATCGCAGCTGTGGAACAACTGAAGACTTATGCGGAGATACTGGGGATCCCGGTATCGGTCGCATATACGCCGGCGGAGATGAGGGAGGCAGTGAGCCTCCATTCGGACAAGGACCTGATCCTGATAGATACGGCAGGCAGGAGCCATAAAAACAAAGCCCAGTTTGAAGAACTGAAGGCGCTGATAGAGGCTTCCGAAGCCGACGAGATATACCTGGTCCTCAGCGCCACCACAAGTTCGAAGAATTGCAGGGAGATATTGAAAAGTTACAGCTTTTTAAAGGATTACAAGCTGTTATTTACAAAGACAGACGAAACTCCGGTACTGGGCATCATACTCAATGCAAGATACATAACGGGAAAAAGCCTTTCATATATCACTACCGGGCAGAGCGTGCCGGATGACATTGAAACGGCGAACATCGACAGTATAACAAAGAATTTGGTAGGGAGTAACCTGAGAGATGGATCAAGCTGAAAAACTCAGACAGGTAATAGATGTTCTGAAACTGCGGAACAAAAACAACATGGCGGCAATGCCGGCAAAAAGATCAGCCAGGGTTATCACTGTTACAAGCGGTAAAGGAGGAGTCGGCAAAACAAACGTTTCGATCAATCTGGCCATAGCTTTGAGTGAACTGGGATACAGAACAGTGATAATCGATGCGGATTTCGGCCTGGCGAATATCGATGTCTTGCTGGGAATAGTACCGAAATATACGCTGCTGGATGTTGTAAAAAACAGGAAAGACATTACTGAGATACTGACTGACGGGCCCAGCAACATCAAGTTCATATCGGGCGGATCCGGAGTGGAAGATCTGCTCAAACTGGACAGGGAGCAAATAGCCAGGTTTATTGAAAACATAGCGCTGCTCGACCGGATAACGGATTTTATTATCGTTGATACGGGCGCAGGATTGTCAGATAATGTGATGAGTTTCATAATGGCCGCCGATGAGTTACTATTGGTAACGACACCTGAACCTACATCGATAACGGATGCATACGCTCTGATAAAGATGGTGTCCAACAAGGACAGGATGATGTCCAACACGCTCAAGGCCAAAAAGATAAGGCTTGTCGTCAACAGGGCTGAAAACAGCGAGGAGGCCAATGATGTACTGAACAATCTGGTGATGGTGGCTGAAAGGTTTTTAGGACTCGGACTGGAACCTGCAGGTTACATATTGAGCGACAGCGCAGTAAAAAGGTCGGTAAAGCAGCAGCAGCCATTTATCCTGGCTTACCCCAAGAGCCAGGCGGCCAGAAGTATCAGAGAAATATCATCGAAGCTGGCAAACTTCCCGGATGCAGAAGAAGCACAGCAGAGCCTTGGCATCAGGGGATTTTTCAACAGGCTTGTCAGTGTTATGAGAACATAGATGGAACCCGGGAGATGCGTATGGAACTGGCTGATATTGAAACAGGTACACGGCTGGAACTTGAGCCGGAAAACAGCACATACGTCGGAAAGACAGTCCTGGTGAGCAGTTTCGACACGGCGGAAGGCACTGATACGGCTTTGATTACGGCTCCTATTTCTGAAGGCAGGATCGTTCCGCTGGACAGAGACTCGGTATATAATGTCTGCTTTCTTAAAAGAGACGGCAAAATGCTTAATCTATATAAATTCAGTGCAGCCATCAGGGAGAGGCTGGTGGTCGACAACATACACCTGCTTTTGATAGAGAAGCTTGGAGAGATAGCAAGGATACAGAGACGAAGTTTTTTCCGGCTGGATTGTTATGTGGATGTCCGGTACAGAGTCATAAATCCGTCCGATAACGGGAGAAACAGTGATATCCCGTTCAGAAAAACCATCACGAGCGATCTGAGCGGCGGCGGGATACGCCTTTTGCTTGATGAGAAGCTTAAACCCGGTACATATCTGGAATGTGAGCTTTTCAGCGAAACTGACAGAAAGATCCGGTTTTACGGGAAAGTCGTCAGGTTCGAGTACGTGGAATCGGAAGGAAAATACAGGTATGCCGCCGGCATAGCTTATGTCGATATAGATGAAAATGACAGGGAAGAAGTCATCAGGTATATATTCAGTGAACAGCGCAAATTGCTGAAAAAAGGCTGGAACAGATAATGTCGAAAACGATAGGAGTACTTATAATAGACGATTCGGCCTTTATGCGGAAAGTGCTGAGGGATATACTGGACGGCACACATGATATAAAAGTCGTCGGGGCAGCCAAAAACGGGCTGGAAGCGCTGGACATGGCGCGTGATCTTCATCCCGATGTCATAACGCTCGACCTGAACATGCCGTCGATGGATGGGCTGACTTGCCTCAGGGAACTGCAGAAAATCACTGATGCTCCTGTCATCATGCTGAGCAGCCTGACTGTCGACGGGGGGAAAGCTACGATAGAAGCTCTGGAATCAGGGGCTATTGACTTTGTTACGAAGCCGGCCAACATATTTGATGTATCCGGAGAGCAAAAAAAGGCCGAGATAATCAAGAAGATCAGGATTGCTTACGGTTTCAGCAAAAAGAAGCAGGCTTCCCCGAAAAAGACCGGGCATGTAGCCGACGGACCGGAGCAGAGGCAAAGGAGCAGCGAACTGAAAGCATTGATCGCTATCGGTTCGTCTACAGGAGGTCCCAAGGCACTGCAGGAAGTCATCCCTTATATCCCGGAGGATATCCCGGCCGCTGTCCTGATAGTACAGCATATGCCGCCCGGTTTTACAAAGTCGCTTGCTGAAAGGCTGGATGCACTCAGCGGAATGACGGTGAAGGAAGGCGATGACAATGAAGTCATTTGTCCCGGGCATGTATATATAGCCCCCGGCGACTACCACATGGAAGTGGTGAAAGACCAGGACGGCAGGATGAGGATCATGCTGACCAGGGACGATCCTGAAAAAGGTCACAGGCCATCGGTAAATGTTCTGATGAAATCAATAGCCAGAACCGGTTTCCCCAATGTGATCGGTGTTATAATGACAGGCATGGGGACCGATGGAAAAGAAGGAGCAATAGGTATCAAGGAAAAGAATAAAGGAGTCATTATATGCCAGGATGAGATGTCCTGCGTCGTATACGGGATGCCAAAGGCGGTAGTGAACACCGGCCTGGCTGATGCAGTAGTTCCATTGAAGGAAATAGCAGGTATGATTGTCAAATATTTGGGGGTGGAGCATTAATGGACATGAGTCAATATCTGGAGATTTTCATCGAGGAGAGCAAAGAACATTTGCAGAGTTTGAATCAGAGTCTGCTGCAGCTTGAAAAAAACCCCGGGGACCGGTCGATGCTGAATGAGATATTCAGGGTCGCGCACACGATCAAGGGAATGGCCGGAACGATGGGTTTCAATAAGATGTCCAGATTAACCCATGATATGGAAAATGTTTTACACGCCCTGAGAAACGATGAGCTTGAGGTAACCCCTGATCTTGTTGATATCCTCTTCAAATGCCTCGATGCTTTGGAGGGCTATACGGCAAATATAGTCGAAACAGGCTCCGAAGGCGATCAGGACAGCAAGGAGTTGTCTGAAGTACTTTCCGGACTGCTCAGGAGCAAAAAGGAAAGCGGCGCGAAGGCGGACGGACAGTCCAAAACCGTTGCTCCGCCCGCACCGGAGAGCAATAGCGGGATTGCTTCAGACATGGGACTGGACCAGTATGAGACCAATATCATCAGCAAAGCGGCTGATATGGGAAACAGTGCTTACCAGATCACCGTCAGGCTCAATAAAGGCTGTCTGCTGAAATCAGCCAGGGCATTTATAATATTCAAGACCCTTGAAAGACATTCCGAGATCATAAAATCTGTACCTCCCGTGCAGGATATCGAGGATGAGAAGTTCGACTTCGAATTTACAGTAGTCGTACTTACAAAGGAAGATGCGGAAGTTATCAAAAAAGATCTCAATTCCATCGCAGAAGTCGATGAAGTAATCGTGAAACTGATAAAGGAAAAGAATGAACCGGCGCCCGGTATGCAGTCAGAAGAACCCGGGGAGGCCGATCATCCGCAGGGCCCTGCTGATCTCAAACATGATGCCGTACATGGACAGGACAAAACCGATTCCATGGCGAAGAAAACCAAGACAGGCAAGACAGTTAGAGTCGATATAGACAGGCTCGATGTCCTGCTGAACCTGGTGAGCGAACTGATAATCCAGAAAACGCGCCTCGAAGGCCTTGAAGGTATCGAAAGGACTCAGCAGTATGTCGAGGCGATAGAATACCTGGAACGCATAACCACGAATCTCCATGATGCTGTAATGAAAGTAAGGATGGTGCCGGTCGAGACAGTGTTCAACCGATTCCCGAGGATGATAAGGGACGTGTCCAGGGAACTGGGCAAAGAAGTAGAGCTTGAAATGTCAGGCGTCGAAACGGAACTTGACAGGACTGTCATTGATGAGATAGGCGACCCGCTGATCCATCTGCTGAGGAATGCCTGCGACCACGGAATAGAGCAGAAAGAACAGAGAAAGCGGCTTGGCAAGCCGGAGTACGGAAAGATAGAACTAAAGGCCTACCAGGACGGGAACAACGTGGTCATAGAGGTCGGCGACGACGGCCAGGGAATAAATGTGGAAAAGGTAAGGCAGAAAATCATCGAGCGCGGTCTCCTTTCAAAGGATGTAGCGGCAAACCTGTCGAAGAAGGACCTGATAGAGTACCTGTTCAAACCGAGCTTCAGCACAGCGGACAAAGTCACCGACATTTCCGGAAGAGGTGTTGGCCTGGACGTTGTAAAAACAAAGATCGAGGCTCTTGGCGGTACGGTCGAGGTGGAAACGGAACTTGGCATGGGAAGCAGGTTCTATATAAGGCTGCCGCTCACACTTGCAATAATCCAGGCTCTGCTCGTCATGATCGGCGAGGAAAAATATGCGATCCAGCTGAGTTCGGTACATAAAATAATCAATATCACGCCGGAAGACATAAAAACCGTGCAAAAGCAGGAAGTCGTCATGTACAGGAATTCCGTTATCCCGATCGTCAGGCTGAGGGAAGTGCTTGAAGTGCCCGGAGAAAGCGATGCCGACCAGAAAGTAATGACACTCGTCATCGTCAAGAAGGGCGAACGGCTTACAGGCTTTATTGTCGACAAGATAATAGGGCAGCAGGAGATAGTCCAGAAATCCCTGGGCAAATACCTGGCAGGGACAAAAGTTATCACGAGCGCCACCATACTTGGCGACGGAAATGTTGCGCTAATACTCGATGTCAATGCTTTGGCAAATTGAATCTTAACGGCTGGAAACAGATCTATTCGGAGGGGGTTCGGATATGGCGGAACAAAATGCGACAGAAGCGAAGAAATACCTGATTTTCAGGCTTGAGGGCGATGAGTTCGGAATAGAAATAAGCAAGATATCGACAATAATCGAGAAGGACATGGATATTACCAGGGTCCCGAGACAGCCTGCTTTCCTGAAGGGAGTGATCAACCTCAGGGGCGAGATCATACCCGTGCTTAGCCTGCGCCTTAAATTCGGCCTTCCTGATGATGTATACAACGAAGATACCAGAATCATCATAATTAAGCTGGATGACCTGTCCGTCGGGCTGATCGTGGACTCTGTAGCGGAGGTCGTGGAGTTGGACGATGAAACTACTGAGAGCGTTTCCAACATATCAGGCGAGAAAACGTTTGAATACCTAAAGGGTGTGGGAAAACTCAACGGCAGGATAATAACGCTTCTGGACCTTGAGAAGATAGTCATGCTGGAGGAAGCTGCCACGTAGATACAGGATGGATTGGTTTGAACGGGAGAATGTGCCATGGTAAATATCAATGATCTTAACAGTATCCATATCGATGTTTTGAGGGAGATAGGCAACATAGGAGCGGGGAATGCCGCAACAGCGCTGGCAAAACTACTGAACAGGAAGATAGATATGGATGTTCCCAGGGTAAAGATACTGGACTTCAAGGATGTCAGCGAGACCCTCGGAGGAGCAGAACTGCCGGTGGTCGGAATAATGCTCAAGGTCACCGGCGATCTCACAGGGAACATATTGTTCATACTCAAAATACAGGCTGCGGTAATACTCGTCAACATGCTCATGGGAAAACCGTCTGGCGGCTCTGATGACGCGGAAGTTCCTGAATTCAGCGAAATCGAGATCTCAGCGCTGAAGGAGATCGGGAACATACTGGCCGGTTCATATCTGTCATCGCTGTCATCGCTGACGAACCTCAATATCGTGCCGTCAGTGCCCGATCTGGCTTTCGACATGGCCGGAGCCATACTCAGCGTGCCGGCGATAGAATTCGGCAAAGTTGGCGATACCGTGCTTTATATCGAGACTGAATTTACCGAAGGTGACAAAAGGGTCGTCGGGGATTTTTTCCTGATACCTGATGTAGATACTTACAGCGTGTTAATGAATGCATTGGGAGTTAGTTTCTGAATGGTAAAGATCATAAAGGTGGGAATGGCTGATTTGCAGTCGTCCGTGCATCCTTGTATCATCACGACGCTTGGCCTTGGATCATGTGTTGGAGTGACTCTGTACGATCCGGTCAAAAAGGTTGCCGGACTGGCTCATATAATGCTTCCTTCGAGCCAACAGGCTCGCAACAATTCGAATATAGCAAAGTTTGCAGATACTGCGATCGTGAAGCTGGTCAATGACATGGTGGCTTTAGGCGCCGACAAATCAAGGCTTGTGGCCAAAATAGCCGGAGGGGCGCAGATGTTCTCATTTGCCGACGGTACATCTGAAATGCTCAGAATAGGAGCAAGGAATGTGTCTGCGGCAAAAGAAGTGCTGAGTATGCTGCGGATCCCCATAATTTCCGAGGACACGGGCGGCAGCTACGGAAGGACCATTGAGATACATTCCGAAGACGGCAGACTGAAAATAAAAACAATCGGACACGGTACAAAGGAGATATAGGTATGGGAAACATTCGGAAACTACCGTTTTTATCCGGGTGTTCGGCAGCGATCCTGGCGGGTATCATTAGCTATGCCGAAGATGTCGAAAACCAGACGATATATATCCGGATGGCAGTAATGATGTTTCTTTTTTATATGATCGGCGTCCTGGTAAAAAACACTGTTGTAAATATAAAGAAGGAAATCGAAGAAAAGAAGAGGGAAATGGAGCAGGAAGAAGCCAGGAAGCGAAAGAAGCAGAAAGAAGAAAAAATGAAAGAGGTGCTTGAATCGCGGGAAAGTGACGGAATGCAGGATGATGGATCAGAGCCGGGAACTGCGCAGGGAAAAAGCGAACATGATACGGACCTGGAGGAGGAGTTCAGAGTGCTCAGCGATGTCATCCTGACAAAAGCAAAAGAATAAACCGGGTATACGGGGGATTTAAATGCAGAATGACTCTAAGAACCTAAAGGAAATATGGAAAAAGTATCAGGAAACGAGAGACCCTGCTTTGAGAGAGACCCTGATACTTATGTACTCGCATCTTATCAAGTATATAGCGGGGAGGCTGAACATTTACTTCGGATCTAACGTGGAATACGAAGATCTGATAAGTTATGGTGTATTCGGACTGATCGACGCCATCGACAAATATGATATAAATAAAGGCGTAAAATTTGAGACCTATGCTTCATTGAGGATCAGGGGAGCTATCATCGACAGTATCAGGGAAATGGACTGGGTCCCAAGGTCACTGAGACAGAAGTGCAAGGAACTTGAGAAGGCATACTGGGAAGTGGAGAATGAGCTGGGCAGGTCTGCGACTGACAAGGATATAGCCGACAAGCTGAATATATCTGTCGAAGAACTGCATAAACTGCTGAATGAAGTCAATGTATCCTCACTGATATCATTGGAGGACTTCCTGGAGCAGAACTACGAAATAGGAGTGGAGCCAACCAGCGGCAGAAGGCAGGACAGGCCTGAGTACGAGGCTGAGATCAACGAACTGAGCGAGATACTCGGGAACGCAATAGACAAACTGCCGGAGAAGGAAAAAATGGTATTGACGCTGTACTACTACGAGGAATTGACTTTAAAGGAAATAAGTGCGATAATGAAAGTGTCGGAATCTCGCATATCACAGCTTCATACCAAGGCGATAATGCGTCTCAGGGGCAAGCTTGCAAGACAGAGATCTTTACTTGAGGAATAGCTACTTACGGGAAAACGCGCAATAATACCGATAGTTGCGGAGGTCTTGTCTTAATGTTGCGGAACGGTACGGATTACAATGTAAATGACGGTTTTTGCGAACTCCTGTTCAAAGAAGACGGCGTATACCTTTGTGTTTATCCGCCTGAGGGCAACGGCAAAAGGCTCGAACTGAACGCTGTCATCGACCATCTTTCCAGGAAAAAGGTAAGGAATTTTGACAGAAACAAGGTTGAACACGCTGTCATAAGAGCGGACAAGGTCCCGGTAAAAATCGCAGAACCGCAGGTGGAAGAGAAAATCGATGCGACTGTGTCGGTAACGGTATCGCCTGATAAAATGAAAGCATATGTCACTTTCACACCTCCCGACAACGGCAGGATGCTGACTATGGAGGAGGTTCTTGACGAGCTTTCGAAAAACGGCGTGATTTACGGCATAAACAGGACCAATCTTGAGACCCTGATCAAATACCCGGTATACAATGAAATGATATGCATCGCTGAAGGTACGCCTCCGGTAAATGGCGAGAACGGCAGAGTTGAATTCCATTTCGACATAAAACGCGATCACAGGCCGACCATACTTGATGACGGCAGAGTTGATTTCAGGGAACTGAACCTGATACAGAACATAGAAAAGGGCGGGGTACTGTGTACCCTGATACTGCCTTCTCCCGGGATCCCAGGCAAAACGGTGACAGGAACGGACATACCTGCAGCAGACGGCAAGCCGGCCGTCCTGCCAAAGGGTAGGAACGTGGCCGTTTCCGAGGACGGAACGAAACTGATCGCGAACATAAGCGGGCAGATAAGCTATATAGACGGCAAGGTCAGTGTTTTTGCTACTCACGAAGTAAAGGCGGACGTCGACAATTCCACCGGCAACATAAACTTCATAGGAAATGTGGTAGTGATGGGCAATGTATTATCCGGATTTACAATAGAAGCAGGCGGAAGCGTTGAAGTTATGGGCGTTGTCGAAGGAGCTGTCATTAGGGCTGGCGGCGACATTATTCTAAGAAGAGGGATGCAGGGTATGGGTAAGGGCATCCTGGTCAGCGGAGGCGACATCATAGCCAGGTATATTGAGAACAGCAACATAGAAGCGCGGAACGACATCAAGGCTGAAGCAATAATGCACAGCAATGTTAAGTGCGGCAACAAGCTTGAACTTTCGGGAAAGAAAGGACTGCTGGTCGGAGGGACCTGCAAGGTCGGCAAAGAGATCATTGCAAAGGTCATAGGTTCACACCTTGCGACTGTCACCGACATAGAAGTCGGCGTGGATCCGACGGTCAGGGAAAGGTACAAAGCGGTCAGGGAAGAGATAGTACAGATGGAAACGGATCTCAGGAAGGCTGAGCAGGCGATTGCGATACTTAAAAAAATGGAGATGACAGGGACTCTTACACCTGATAAAAAGGAAATGCTTGCCAAGAGTATGAGGACAAAGGTCTATTATTCAAGCAGGCTCCTCGAACTGAAGGAAGAAATGAGCCAGCTTGAGGCAAAGCTCCAGCAGGATGCGTATGGCAAGATCAGGTGTTATGATGTAATATATCCCGGTACAAAGGTAGCTATTGGGTCATGCATGATGTACGTAAAGGAGAACCTGCAATATTGTACGCTTTACAGGGATGGCGCAGATATCAGGATTGGACCGGTAGACAAGTGATCTGATCCGGTTCCGTTGTTCCGGGCAAGGATGTGAGGTTTATGTCTGTCAAGCCTGTCGATTTTCAAATTGCGATACCGAGGTCGGTGGATGCGGCAAAAGCCGTGAGCGATGAGATCCAGAAAAATGCTGCGCTGCAGCAGCAAAAGGCCGCATCAGTACAGAACAAGGCTGAAGATACGCTGAAACAGGTATATTCGCGTTCCAAAACGGAAGAAGTAAGGATAACTGAAAAACAGAAGGAACAGGGACGGCAGGGAGAAAGCCGGAAGAAAAAAGAAGAGGATAAGGAAAAGGACAGTGAAAGGAAAAGCAGCGGAAAGATATACGGAAGCAAGATAACATCTAGCAGGATAGATATCAGGATCTGAATATGCGGCATAGTTATATCCGGCAAAGGGTCAGGAAATGGTATAATAAAACAGTACACGCTAGTTAAATTATACATAAATTACAAAAGAAAAAAAGACCTTCGGGCATTCCAATGCCGGAAACGGCTCAAATCCGGAGAGATGCCTGATCGTCAGTGAGAGGTGAATGAATTGAGCGGATTCTATGTAAGCATGATCTTTATCGGTATCGTTTTGGTACTGGTATCTCTTGTGCTCATCCTTATCGACAGGAAAAATGTCTTCGTGTTCAAAAATTCCGCCGATGAAAAAAAGAAAGAACTGATTGAGATAATCAGTGATGCAGAGCAGATGATCGAAGAACTGAACCGATTTTCAGGTTACATTGTGGACCAGATGGATCTCAAGAACGATGAGCTGAACAGGAACATAATGGAGGCAGAACAGAAGATCAACGCTCTGATCGATAAGGTGCGTCGCACATCTGAAGGGCAGGCCAAAAGCCTCCAACTTGCGGCTGAAACGGTCAAAGCTGCGGTTTCAGTAAGCCATGAACTGACAGACATTTATGAGGCGGAAAAAGCTGACGGAGCCAGGGCATATATTGCCGCAAGCCCGGCAGGAAGTGTGGCTGCAGCATACAGCAGGAACAGTGCGCGTACTGCCGCAAGAAAAAAGGATAATGTCATCCAGTTTAACAAGTACCAGGAGGTCCTTCGCCTTTCGAGGGAAGGGATGGATGAACTGGAGATAGCAAAGAACCTCAATATGGGCAAAGGTGAGGTCGAACTGATAATTGGCCTCAGGAGATGAGCGGAATGAACACAGGACGTTTCCACCTGAAGAGTTTGCTCCTTGGTATCGGCATCGGGATAATCATAACTTCAATAATTAGCCTCATATATCTGTCAGGAAGGGACCCGTTCGAGGGCATCAGCGACGAACAGATAATAGCCCGTGCCGAGAAACTGGGTATGATCATGAAAGATTAGAGCCGGCGATCATTAGCCGGCATTTTTATCATATGATTGCAGCATAGGTAAGTACCATGTGGATGTCTTTGCGGCAGATCACCATTTGGAGAAGTAATGCCTGATGGTTTCCTGCGCAGGCTTGCCCATGACATAATATCCTCCGTCCTTTCCCGGGCAGTATCCTGCCGGAAGGTTCATGGGCCAGTCCCATATACAGTATCCGTAGTGCCAGTCAAGAACTGAACTTTTTTCAAACATCGTCCTGAAGAAATCATTCTGTTCCGCCAGATCCGTTTCTTTTCTGCCTATTATATTCCAGTCATTCGGGACCATGGAGGCGCCGGCAGTGGAAGGACATCCGGTTTCTGCAAAGAAAAAGGGTTTATTGTATATTGTGACCGTATCATATATCCTTGCAAGCTGGCGGTCCCAGTCATTGATCGGATAGTAACCGGAGGAAGAAATGGCGTCAAGGGCGTCCCACCATGTGACGCGGTGTTCCTGGTATTTGTCGCAGTTGTATGAAAGCAAGCCGCTGTATACTGAACGTACGCTTTCTATAAGACGGCGCCATTCCCTGTGCCTGTGGTCTGTTCCAACAAGCTCGCAGCCTATTATAAGCATGTCTGCTCCATACCTGTCGCAAAGCCTCGCATAATGGACGATGTAATCGGTATATTCCCTGAACCAATCGTGCCATTTTGGTTCGCATGGCACATCTTCGTCGAAAAAGCGGATATATGCCCGCCAGTACCCGTCCGACACATTCAGCATTGGCTTGACAATGACCCTGAGCCCGGCGTTTTTCGCATGTGTGATCAATTCTGCCAGCTTCGGCTCATCAAACATGTGGGAACCTTTCCAGTGTATCTCGGTGGAATAGCAATGGTCCTGCCTTGCGGCAAAAGTAATTGCAACGGTATTGACTGAACACCCTGAAACCATTGAATCGATCTGTTTTTTTGCTTCTTCGATGTCGGTTTTTGCTGCATTCCATGAAGTGAAATTGAATGATTTTGTTTTCCACAACTCTTTGCCCATAAACGTACCCTCTGATAGATCGTTAACATCAGTATAAATAATGCGCACGGTCTTTTCAACAGAAGAAGAAGAAGAAACGCGAACGGGTATACCCGGAAACGCATGCATGAAATGAGACTCATGTGCAGTGTACGAGATGTTTTGCAGGATTCTGTTTCTTGACAACATCATGTGCCTGTTGTATAATTCAAGTGCAGTGGCGGAAGCATGCCGAAGTGATGGAATTGGCAGACGTAGTGGACTCAAAATCCACCGGTAGCAATACCGTGCCGGTTCGAGTCCGGCCTTCGGCACCACAGGAAAGAGCAAGGTTTGGAGGCACAGATGCAGTGAACAGACCTTGCTCTTTTTTATGATTACGGCACTTTTTGACATTTGCGTCAGTTTAACGCTGCCCCTTGTTGATATCTTCACCTCCGGAACAAATGATTGCTTCTTTCGTCTATAGATCCGGATGACATTTCACCTGAAAGTACAGTATTAGCGGATGCATAATATTTTTCTGGCGTCAGGCTGATACAACTATAATCAGATTGCTGACTGCTTCATTTACAGGGAGTGATGTTTATGGGTAAAAAGATTCTGTTTTTTGCTTGCCTGGCTGTGATTGCCATGACCTGTTCGGTAGCAGTGGTCCTCAGCATCGTAAGATACGGCCCGGATGAAAGTGCCGATGCAGGATACGACACGGAAGTCGTCCGGACTGACCGAGCAACCACGGACAGTGGAGACCGGCAGGAAAATGACGTATCAGGTATACCTGCAGAATGTGAAAGCACACAGCAAGTCGATGTGAAAGATGATGGAGGCGGCGTCGTATCCGAAGATAGCCAAAACATCCAGGTCGAAAAAAACCGGGAAAGAGGTGAAGACCATGATACTGTGCCCGTGCCGGTCATCTGCGGCAAAAAAGATGATCTGTATGATGCCGATGGAAATACTGAGGGAAATATAGTCACAACTGGCACTGCTGACGGCATCACTGTAATATTCAAGCCGGATTTGCCGCAACCGCGCGGTGATATGGACAGTCAAGGAACTACATTTATTATAAAGCCAAAAGAAGTAATAAAACTTGATCCTTCATTGGCGGATAAACTGAGGAAACATGGGGAAGAAAAGGGAAAAGAAGCATCAGGTTTGTTCAGGACAATGTTGGCTGTTGAGCAGACTGAAGAAGGACTGGTGCTGAAATTTTCACTGGAAAACATCTCTGGGACGGATCTGGAATATTATTCCGGCTCCAGTCAGAAGTACGACTATTCCATATATGACAGCAACGGCAATGAAGTATACAGATGGTCAAATGATAAAGACTTCCTGGCGGTCATAACAGAGATGCTGCTCAGAAAAGGTGAAAAAGCATCATTCAGGGAAATATGGGATTATACCGGCAATGACGGCAAAAGGGTCCTGCATGGAGAGTATTCAGTTGTGGTGAGGATGATCGCGAAATTGAACGACGGAAGGAAGACCGATCCGGGAGAACTGACCGCAAAGGCATATTTCACTGTAGACTAAAGGCATATTTCACGTCATCCGGCGCGGAGCAAAGCAGGGTACGGCTTGCAATACACTGAAACAGCTGCATTTTCGCTGCCGTGACCGCTTACTGTTCATAACAGTATTGCCCTTTTGAAAAAATCTGCTGTCAACCGGTTTATAATCATTTTTTCAGTGGTATATTTAGACCATAGTCAAGATTTGTCAAAATCCTGCATGCAGACAAGCGAGATGTTTTGCAGAGAGTCTGATTTAACAGAGGGGGTTCCTGAATGTATTTCGAGTGGCGAGAAGAGTATCGTACCGGGATCGACGCGATCGACAAGCAGCACAGGCATTTATTGGAAATAGGCGCAAAAATCTTCGATCTTGCAAATACTGACGATGGTTACGACCATTATGATGAAATAATGGAAGTCCTGGATGAACTGAAGGATTACACGGTATACCATTTCGGCTATGAGGAAGACCTGATGGAGCGGTACGGCTATGAACGCTATGAGCCGCACAAGTTCCAGCATTATTTCCTGACCAAAAAAATCGAGAAATTCGATAAAGAAAGATATGACATCGATGAAAAGCAAAATGAAGCAGTACTCAAACTGGCCGAGTTCATTTCGGATTGGGTAACGAACCATATCTTGGGGGAGGATATGCAATATAAGGATTTTTTCAAGAGCAAAGGCCTCTGACGGTTTTTGAAGGGATCGTATTGACAATTGTAAACGTCTGGTCTATCATTATAAAAAAACGAACACAGGCAAAACGGCGTTGAAGGGGAGGAGTACATACGCTCCTGAAACACAGAGAGAAGATGGATGGTGCGAATCTTCATGACGGACGTGTGGAAGTAGCCCCTGAGCTGTGGACCCAAAGGCATGCGCCGAGTAGGCTCCAACGGAAATTTCCACCGTTAAAGGGAAAGCAATATCGGATATCCCTGCATGATATCCCGTATTGGCAGAGTGCAGATCTATGATCTGAATTAAGGTGGTACCGCGGATCCTGAGTCCGTCCTGAGCATGACGAAATGTCTGCTTGGGGCGGACTTTTTGATTTCCGTAAGTTTTGATTGTGTTCGGGAACGAGGAGGTATCATCGATGGATAAAAAGTACTCATTTGAACGGACGGAAAAAGAGATGCAGGAATTCTGGGAAGAAAACGGCATTTACCGTTTCGATCCCGAAAAACCCGGAGATATCTGGTCTATAGATACTCCTCCGCCGACTGTGAGCGGCAGCCTCCACATAGGGCATGTCTTTTCATATGCCCAGGCTGAGATGATCGCCAGATATAAGCGGATGCGTGGGTTTAATGTCTTTTATCCTTTCGGTTTTGATGACAACGGGCTGCCGACCGAAAGACTCGTCGAAAAGCAAGAAGGCGTAAAAGCCGGCAGCATGCCAAGGAAACGGTTCGTTGAAATGTGCCTGACGACTACGTCGAAATATATCGAAGAGTTCAGGGAATTATGGCAGTCGCTTGGCTTTTCCGTTGACTGGTCGCTCCAGTATGAGACCATAGAGCCGAAGGCACAGAAGATATCACAAAGGTCATTCATTAAGCTGTTCAGGGAAGGGAAAGCATACATGAGGGAGTCGCCTGTGCTCTGGTGCACGGATTGCAGGACTTCCATAGCACAGGCTGAACTGGAAACTGCGGAAAAGGAAACGAGTTTCAACTATATACCCTTTGAAACAGCTGAAGGAGATGAAAAACTCATCATTGCCACTACCCGGCCGGAACTGTTGTATGGCTGCGTCAGCCTGTTCGTCAACCCTGATGACGAAAGGTATGCCAGATATGAAGGAAGGACCGTCCGTGTCCCGCTGTATGGCCATGAGATCCCGGTGCTTTCGGACAGGAAAGTTGCGATGGATAAAGGCACCGGCATAGTTATGTGCGCGACTTTCGGAGACAGTACCGATGTTGAGTGGTTTGAAGAACATAGACTGCCGTACAGGAAAACGATAACACAGGACGGAACGATCGACTTGAGCGTTCCTTACATCGGCGGAATGGAAATAAAGGAGGCAAGGAAGCATATCATCGGACTGCTTAAGGAAAAGGGGCTCATAGCCAGGTCCGAGGAACTCACGCATACGGTGGCTGTCCACGAGCGATGCGGGAAAGAAACGGAAATCATACTTTCAAGGCAATGGTATATCGATATATTGTCAAACAGGGAAAAATGCCTTGAAGCAGCAGAGCAGATCAACTGGTACCCGGATTATATGAAAGAGAGGTACAGGGCCTGGGTCGAAAACCTCAAGTGGGACTGGTGCATTTCCAGGCAGCGCTATTTCGGCGTACCTCTTCCTGTCTGGTACTGCAGCCGGTGCGGTAAACCCGCGGCGGCAGACGAGTCGCAGCTTCCGGTCGATCCGGCCGAAAGCAGGCCGGGCAGGCCATGTTCCTGCGGAAGTACTGATTTTACACCGGAAACTGCCGTCCTCGACACTTGGGCTACATCTTCCGTTACGCCCCAGATCAATGCCCGCTGGGGCGAAGCCGATGATATGAGCGAAAGGCTGCTGCCTATGAGTATGCGGACGCAGGCACATGAGATCATACGGACATGGGCTTTTTACACGATAGTCAAAAGCCTTTACCACATGGGCCGGATCCCATGGAAAGATATCATGATCTGCGGTTTCGTTCTTGCAAAGAAAAATGAGAAGATAAGCAAATCGAAAAGCAACTCTGCCATGTCTCCTAAGCTTCTTACAGAGAAGTACTCGGCTGACGCCATCAGGTACTGGGCGGCAAATTCAAGGCTCGGGACCGACACTTTCTTCTCCCTTGATGATCTGGACATCTCCATGAGATTCATAACGAAGCTGTGGAATGCCGCAAGGTTCTCGATATCACGGCTCCAGGACTTCGATCCATCGGAGGAGCCGGAATTGCTTCCTGTGGACAGATGGATAAGGGAACGGTGCAAACAGACCATGCATGAGGCGGGGAAACTGCTGGACCAGTATGAGGTCGGGCTTGCACGGCATGTTATAGACGATTTCTTCTGGAATGATTTCTGCGACGACTACATCGAGATCGTCAAGGAAAGGCTTTACCAGCCGGATATACATGGACATCCGGAAAGGAGATCGGCCCAGAGGGCATTGTATGACAGCCTGTTTGACATCCTGAAAATGTATGCCATATATGTGCCGCATATTACGGAATATATCTACCAGGTATACTTCAGGCAGCATGAGGATGAAATCTCGCTGCACCTGACACGGTGGGAAGATGCGGAAGAGTTCGACTATGACATCCTGGAGTTCGGCAGACAGCTGAAAGAGGCCGTCAGCCGGGCGAGAAGGATCAAATCTGCAAGATCGCTGTCCATGAAGGCTGAAATAGAAGGGCTCGACATAAAGACAGAAGAGAAGTACAAGGAGTATTTCATTCGGTCGATCCCGGATATAAGGGCATGCTGCAGGGCCAGGGAGGTAAAACTGTCAATAAAGTGATTTTGTGCTGACTGCACAAAAAAGCTGTCAGGCATGATATTGATTTATTGCAAATAATTGTTGAATTAATGTATTGCTTTATTTATAATTGACTAAACAGCCTGATAAGGGTTGTTACAATTTCACCTTTCAAGATGACAGAGTAGGTTATTGCGCGTTAAGTGCCAGTTGGACGGGAAGTTGCCGCTGGACGAAAAATCCTTCTTGGATTTGCGGTGCAATAGCCGCATTCCGCTGTCACATGAGGTGAGGGCATTTTCCTTCCTTCTGTGACGCAGCGTCGTTGAGAAGGAGCGCTGTCAACTGTCGTGTCTTTGCAGTTGGCGGGCTTAATGAAAGGAAGGAGGTGCTTATTTTATGAAAAAGACAAAAGTCATCGTTTTTATGAGCATACTTACAGCGCTGAATGTTTTGCTGACCCATGTGGTACCGCTCATAACTACTGATTTTGTCAGGATCAGTTTTGGCTTTATCCCGCTGTCACTTGGTGCTATGCTCTTTGGCCCTGTAATCGGCGGGATAGGCGGTGCGGTAAGTGATCTGCTGGGTATGGTCATCGCTCCGAAAGGCCCTTATTTTCCTGGATTTACGCTGAGTGCTTTTCTGTCAGGCGTTATTTACGGACTGTTTCTATACAGGAAACCCAAGAACCTGGGAAGGATAACGCTTGCAGTATTGTGCGTTTCGATATTCGTCAACCTGGGTCTTAATACATTATGGCTTACCATGCTTCAGGGGAAAGGTTTCCTGGCGCTGCTCCCGGCACGTGCCTTGCAGAACGCGGTAACCTCCGTCGTGCAGATAGTGTTGATCCCCCTGGTATGGAAATATGCGGGCAGGAGTATCGAGAATGAATATCTGCACCAACCGGTTTAAGCAGAGCAGGGGAGTCCTGGAGAGGACTCCCTTTTCATTTGTCCCGCAGTACGGCATGACTATTTCATTATGTCGAAACTGTAGCCTTGTCCGTTGTTGTCATCCATATTATTGAAAGGGTCGTGGAAGCTTAGTTTCAGAAAGTCCTCTTTCAGAGCAGGTATCGTGGCTTCGAAACACGTATCTTTTTTCACCATCGGGATATCCTGCTCATTGTCCCAGTTGCTGCCGTAACCTAAATGGACTGTTATTTCGGAGGCTCCATTCTTTGCCAGCGAGCCGTCGTAGAGAATCGTAATTTTATCGCCTACTACAGGCACTGCTGGGCTGATGGCCACCCCTTTGTCGAGATAGTCAAGATTTCTGGACTTTTTTTCGTTCATTGTGTCACCTCTGTCGTTTATATACCGACTGCCGTATTGCAGCCATTTTTATGAATCATTTTTACGATGATTAGCATATACATCTCTGAATGAAAAATTCGCGGGAGCATATCAATGGATTACAAAGGCTGCGCTCACGGCGGAATTTTTTCTGGCTAATTGCCAAGACTAAATGTGTAAATATCCATAACGACATTGAGAGGGCACAGAAAATGAAAGCAGTTATAATGGCAGGCGGTGAAGGAACCAGGCTGAGGCCGCTGACATGCAACAGGCCGAAACCGATGGTACCGGTCGCCGGAAGACCTGTTATGGAGCACATCGTCAGATTGCTGAAAACCCATGGTATCGATGACGTAGCCGTAACTCTGCAGTATCTGCCGGACCATATCATGGAGTATTTCGGAGACGGCAGCGATTTTAGCGTGAGAATGAGATATTATATCGAGAACAAGCCTCTCGGCACCGCGGGAAGTGTAAAAAATGCAGAAGATTTTCTCGATGAGACATTCATTGTGATCAGCGGTGATGCGCTTACAGATATCGATCTGACTAAAGCCGTCAGCTTCCACAGGGAAAAAGGAGCCATGGCGACGCTGGTCCTGAAAAGGGTGGATGTCCCGCTGGAATACGGTGTCGTGGTTACGGACGGGGACGGAAAGATAATACGCTTCCTTGAAAAGCCGGGCTGGGGTGAAGTTTTCAGTGATACCGTGAATACAGGTATATATATTTTGTCGCCGGAAGTGTTCGACTATTACGAAAGAGATCAGGTGTTTGATTTCGGCAGGGATCTTTTTCCGCTGCTGATGAAGGAAAACAGGATCATGTACGGTTATATAACCGATGACTACTGGTGCGATATAGGAGATATAAATGCATATATCCAGGCCAACTTCGATGCAATGGATAAAAAGGTAAAGGTAACCGTACCCGGTATTGAAATCAGGCGTGGCGTCTGGACCGGCCGTGGTACGGTCATCGACGAGTCGGCCTCGATCGAAGGGCCGTGCATAATTGGCGACTGCTGCCGCATAAAAGGCGGAGCTGTTATAGGGAGCCATACCGTGATCGGCGACAACTGCGTCGTGGAAGAGAACGGCAGCATCAAGAGAAGCATAATCTGGAAGAACTCGATCATCGGAGAAAAAGCAGAGATCAGGGGAAGTGTGATATGCTGCAGGGCTGTGATCGACAGCGGAGTATCCGCCTTTGAAGGTTCTGTCGTCGGAGAAGGATCACATATCGGTGAAAGGACGATGATAAGGCCGTCGGTAAAAATATGGCCCGGGAAATTCGTAGACCGGTGTATGGAGCTGTGTGACAACATAGTCTGGGGATACAGGGCCGGAAGGCATCTGTTCGGCAACAGGGGCGTCACAGGAACCGTGAATATAGACATGACCCCTGAGTTTGCAGCAAAACTTGGTGCGGCGTTTGCTGCGGCAATAAAAGACAGGGGGATCGTTGGAGTCAGCTGTGACGGGACACCGGCCGCAATGATGATAAAAAGCGCACTTGTCTCAGGATTGCTGTCGGCCGGAGTGCATGTGAATGATTACAACAGGCTGCTGCTACCAGCATTAAGATCTGCTGTCAGGCTCTACAGGCTTGACGGCGGGATACATGCCGGAGTCTGCAGCGGAAACAGACAGCGACTGACGATGGACTTCATCGATAGTGCCGGAAGGAATATAGACAAATCGGTCGAGAGGAAAGTGGAATCACTATTTTACAGGGACGATTTCGGCAGATGCGATGCCGGATGCCTGAAAAGCGTGACGGAGATACCCGACTTCAGCGATTTTTATCTCAAAAACATCCTCAGCAGGATCAAGTCCGAAAAGCTGGACTACAGGATAGCAATGAGGAATGGACCCGAACATATAACAAAATCGATGACGTCACTTCTGGCCGACGCAGGATGTGTCGTTGAGATCGCCGATACGGACAGACTGAGCGATATAAAGCAATTCTGCGATTTTGTCAGGACAGGAGGATACGATATCGGTGTATCAATAGAGGAAACATGCGAGAAAATGCTCCTTGTGGACGCGATGGGAAGGCTCGTTACCGAAGATATGTTCTTGGCGCTCGTTTCACTTGTCATCCTTAAAAAAATGAGAGGGAGCACACTGGTCGTGCCCGTTTCGGCAAGCCATGCAATAGAAAAGCTTGCCGAAGAATACCAGGGAAGTGTCGTACGTACCAGGACGGCAGCAAGGGATATCATGGCAGGACTGCTGGCAAGGGAGACCAAGGAGGAACTGATGGAACAGTTCACCATGCATTTTGACGCTGCAGCTGGCCTCGTGAAACTCCTTGATTTTATGAAAACCAATGGAACCAGCCTGCATGAAATGGTAGATATGCTGCCGAAGATCCATATGCGCAGGACGGAAGTGGAATGCAGCTGGGACGCGAAAGGCAGGGTCATAAAAAAGATAATACAGGAGCATTACGGAAGCAAGGTGGAGATGATCGACGGGGTCAAGGTATATAATGACAAAGGCTGGGTGCTGGTCCTGCCAGATGCGGACAGACCTGTCTGCAGTGTAATAGGAGAAGGCTTCAGCGAGGAATTTGCAGAAGAACTGACCAACATTTATGCAAGAAAAATCAGGGAAATAAGCCGTGGTTAGGAAATAATCAATATTTTGAATTTATTACGGCTTCAGGGATAAATGTAAGATTCGATCATGGAACCTTTCACTTGAAATCGGTGTGCTTAACAAGTAGAATTGAGTTAAGACACCGAATTTCTTTGTAGGAGTTGTTATGAACAAACCTGCTGGCCGTTATATTTTATTTATAGTGTTTATGCTGCTTGGAACAGTCATGGCATGGCAGCTGAAAAGTACTCTCAATGCAAAGAGGGTCGCAGCTTCCAGCGCTTTCAACGCCAATGCCCTCAGGGAAGAGATAACGGAACTGAAGCAGGATATCGAGGAACTCAGAGCTGCGATCGATGAAAACATAGCATTGCAGAATGATATCATAAAAGAATATATTGCACTTCAGAACGACAATCAACTGAGCAGTGAATGGGAAATCATCAAACTGCATACCGGCCTTGTGGGAGTAGAGGGACCTGGGATCACGGTAACTCTCGATGACGCACCGGTACGTGAGCCCGATATGCCTCCGTCATGGTTCATCATACATGACAGTGATATGAGGGTCATACTGAACGACCTGAAAAAAGCCGGAGCACAAGCCATCGCAATAAACGGCGAACGTGTGGTGCCGATGAGCGAGCCCGTATGTGCAGGTCCGACAATTATCATCAACGGAAACAGGTATCCTGTTCCGTTTATCATAGAGGCGATCGGAGATCCTGATGTGTTGATCGAAGCTATGAACCTGAGCAGTAAAGTGGCGGAACTGAAGCAGTTCAATATCCAGGTCGACGTAAAAAAGTCGGAAAAAATAACAATATCCAAATTCAGCGGTGCTGATAAACTGGACAGATATATATCGGGACTGGAGGTAGTCGAAAAATGAAAATCACGCGCAATCTGGCGATAATGATGGTGTGTATGCTGCTCGGCATAATGCTGGCGCTTCAGTACAGAAGCGTGAATTATAACCAGAGCATGGCAAGCCTTGAGAATAAAAGACTCGAAGAACTGAAGGAAGAAGTGATAAGGCTTCAGAACCAGAAGAACGAGCTCCAGGAAAGATATCAGAAGCTGGAGGAAGAAAACCAGACTTTTGCAAGGGTCAAGGCAGGAGACAGCGAAGCCGTTCAGCAACTGAAGAACAGCCTGCTGAAGGCAAGGATATTTGCCGGGCTTGAGACCGTCAAGGGAGCAGGGCTGATAGTTACGCTGGACGACAGCTACCCCTACTTTTATGTATCTGATTTCGACATACTCAATGTGGTAAATGAACTCAGAGCCAGCGGCGCGCAGGCAATATCCGTCAATGAAGAGAGGATAGTCGCCATGTCGGAGATACGTGATGCAGGGGATTACATCGTTATCAACGGAAAACAGTTCAAGGCTCCGTTCGTGATAAAAGCGATAGCCAACCCCAATAACCTGGAACGTGCATTGATGATGATCGGCGGAGTCCTTGAGAACCTTGAGAAAGACGGTATTAAAGTAAGCGTCAAAAAATCGGATGAACTGGTGATCTATAAATTCGTCGATGACGGCACGTCTATCAGGACAGATCTGCTGACACCCGTGGAATAAAGGATGCTGTAAAGTAATCGGCATATTTTCCTGCCTCCATAATAAAATTAAAGAAGCAGGCAATATGGCCTTGACTTGGATACCATACGATTTTGGCATGCAAGCCGGGCTTTTTTGCTTATTTTTTCCGGAGGTCGTACAATGGGAGCTTTCAGGAACTTTAATTTTCGCTGCACCGGGACGGCGGCAGTGGCAGCATTCTGCATGATCTTATGTTTTTCAGGCTGTTCTGAACCAAGCGCATACAACCCGGCTCTGAGTGATCTTGGGGGTGTTTATGCCAGCAGTTTCGACGACCTGGACATTGAGATCGAGATAAGCGGAAGGCTGTCAGAGGAAGATGCGGAAGAAAGTGGCACATACGCGAAGGAAAACTGGGGCACCGGCGATGATTACAGTGATGACCCGGAATATGATGAAGACCCGGAACGTACAGTATTCGAAGGGGAAGTCGGATTTGCAGGCCTTGCTGACGGAGGGGAAAGCAATAAACTCCTGAGATGGGGCATATCGAGAAGGCCGGACAATCTGCCGCCGAAAGCTGATCCGGGCGCTCCGGAACTGCTAACGAAGTATGGAGGGGCATGGATAGGCGACACGGAAAAAAGCGTCATATACCTGACCTTTGATGAAGGATATGAAAACGGATATACTCCAATGATACTTGATACCCTGGCAAAACATAATGTCAAGGCTGTTTTTTTCATAACAGGACCTTATCTGAAAGAGCACCAGGACCTTGTAAGGAGGATGGTGGAGGAAGGGCATATTGTCGGGAATCACACCATACACCATCCAAGCCTGCCGACCCTGGATGACAGGCAGGTGGAAGAGGAGATCCTCGGGCTTGAAAGAGCGTTCAGGGAAAAGTTCGGCAGGGGCATGGAGTTCCTTCGTCCGCCGAAAGGAGAGTATAGCGAGAGGACGCTCCGGATCGCCAAAGATCTTGGTTACTGCAGCCTGTTCTGGAGTTTCGCGTATGACGACTGGTACCGTGACAAGGTAAGAGGGCCGCAGTACGCCTACGACATCGTCATGCGGAATCTGCACAATGGCGCCGTTTTACTGCTGCACGCCGTATCAAAGGATAATGCCCATGCTCTTGACAGCATCATAAAAGGTGCGGCGGAGAGGGGATACAGCATTGGCGATCCACGCGATCTGCTGCCGTCCGGGAAGGCTGGAGATGCGACATATGGGGAAAAGTAACGCCGCCGATACGAAGGAGACCAAAAAAAATGCCGGAAGCGGAAACAGCACCGTAAGGAAGAGCGCAAGGGAAAAGTTCACGGAAATGCTTGAGCTCCCCAAAGATTTGGTATTGGACCGCCCAAAGCTGACCCTGATCGGCAACAGGGATCTGATGGTCGAAAACTATAAATCCGTCCTGGAATATGATGCCGGCATATTGAGGATAAATACGGGGACCGGGATAATCAGGATAACCGGATCCGATCTGTCGATAAGGGAAATCACTTCGGAAGATATCGTTGTTTCAGGAATGGTCCGCTCAGTCGAATTCGTCGATGCGGGGTGAAATTCTTGCTGTTCAGATTGTGGAATTATCTGCGCGGATATGTTATTATTATAGTCGAAGGCTTTTTCATAGAAAAGTTCATAAACATCTGCGCCAGACGCCGGATACATCTGTGGGATGTCAGGATCCAGAGAGAGCGCCGGGTGACGGCGAGGGTCAGCATCAGCGGGTTCAGGCTCATCAGGCCTGTCGCAAGGAAGACAGGATGCAGGGTGAGGCTGCTGAAGAAAAGGGGCCTGCCGTTTGTGTTCAGCAAATATCGCAGACGGAAGGCATTTTTTGCAGGAGCCGTTTTGTTCGTTGTGCTGATAAATGTTCTTGCGTCTTTCGTATGGAGTATCGAGATCACCGGTAATGAAAAGCTCGATACCGTTTTCCTGGAAAATGTGCTTGCGGCCAACGGGATAAAGACAGGCGCGCTGAAATACAGGATCGATACCCGCCGTGCTGTTGACAGGATGATGCTGGAGATCGACAGGCTATCCTGGATCAGTATAAATATAAAGGGAACAAAAGTAAAGGTGCAGGTGAGGGAACGAGAGGACATCCCGGAGATAGTGCCGCGGCATATACCATGCGATATTATCGCCCGGAAGGATGGCATCATCAGGCAGGTCATCGCAAAAGAAGGTATCGAGGCAGTAGCGGAAGGAGATACTGTGAAAAAGGGGCAGGTGCTTATATCCGGCCGTGTACCTGTAAAAGGCGAAGAACAGTACAGGCTAGTGCATGCGATGGGAACAGTCAGGGCAAGGACATGGTATGAGGATGAAGCGCCCGTGATATTTACACGGACTGAGACGCTCAGGACAGGCAGGGTGATCAGGGATCATTCGCTGGTCCTGTTTTCAAAGGAGCTGGATCTGATCAGGAGGAAAGTCGGGTTCAGTGAATATATCACTGATGAAGCGAGAAAAAAGCTTACAATAGGAAATGACCTTGTCTTTCCCTTTGAATGGGTCACTGTAAACTATTATGAAGTGGCAACGATAGAAGCCCATATCAGGGAAGAAGACGCCAGGGAAACAGCAGCAAGGGAAGCGTATGAGAAAGCGCTTGGACGTGTGCCTGAAGAAGCTGAAATAGTAAACGAAAACGTATATTTTACTGAACAGGACGGGAAACTGACCGCAAGAGCCGTTCTGGAGTGCATTGAAAATATAGGTATACCCAGTCGGATTGGAGGAAATTGATTGGACGGCTTTGAAAAGACACTGGAGCTTCAGAGAGTGGAACAGGCAATAAGCCTGTTCGGCAATTTTGACGAAAATGTGCGGATAATCGAAGACGGTCTGAATGTGAGGATGATTACAGGTGACAAAGGAATCCGGATAACCGGAGAAAACGAGAATGTTGAAAAGGCTTATGCGGTCCTTGAGAAGATGGTTTCCATCATTGAACAGGGAGAAGAATTGACAAGGCAGAATGTACGGTATCTTGTAGACCTTGCTGCGGACGGCATGATTGACAAGATAACAGGGTACTCGGACGATCATATATGTGTGACGGCCAGGGGCAGGCATATCAAGTCCAAGACCCATGGACAGAGAAGATATGTAAAAGCGATCAGGGATAATACGGTGGTGTTCGGCATAGGTCCAGCAGGCACAGGCAAGACGTTCCTCGCGGTGGCCATGGCGGTCAACGCATTCAAGGACAAGCAGGTAAACAGGATAGTCCTGACAAGGCCGGCTGTCGAAGCCGGGGAGAAGCTGGGCTTCCTGCCCGGCGACATGCAAAACAAGGTAGATCCCTATCTGAGGCCGCTTTACGACGCCCTGTATGAGATAATGGGAGTCGAATCATACCACAAGTACCTGGAAAAAGGAATGATAGAAGTAGCGCCGCTGGCATACATGAGAGGGCGCACACTGGATGATTCGTTCATAATCCTTGATGAAGCTCAGAATACTACGCCAGAGCAGATGAAAATGTTCCTTACGCGCATAGGATTCGGATCAAAAGCGGTGGTCACCGGGGACATAACCCAGATAGACCTTCCGCGGGACAAGAAATCAGGATTGAAGGAAGTCACGAAAATACTGAAGGATATCGAAGGAATAGAATTTGTCTATCTGACTGAAAAGGACGTCGTCAGGCACGAGCTTGTCCAAAGGATCATAAAGGCATATGATCAGTTTGATCAGAACAAGGACTGATTGGGGGCTTCGTTTTGAAAGCTGTCAATAAAAAGAAATCCCGCAGAAGAGTGCTGTCCGGTCTGAAAAACAAAGCTATCCAGCGTTTCATCGTCGGGCTCATAACAGTGACGATCGCGGCCGTCATTGTCGAGAACGGAGCGGCGCCGAAAAAGTACAGGCTTGAAGTGGGCGAAAGCTCAAAATATGATATCACGGCGCCGAGGGACATTGTTAATGTGCTGCTGACTGAAAAGCTGGCATCGGAAGCCGCTTCGAACGTGCCGCCGGTAATGGTGAGGCTCGACGATGTCCCGATTGACATAATCAATACACTGAATGAGTTTATTGACTATATAGAATCGGCAAGGCAGAAAACAGGCAGCCTTTATGGCCAGGGTACCGATATCGTCAACGGAGGCATTGAAGGTATGACAGAGCAGGAGACTGCTGCAGTCGATTACCTGACGCTGAAGCTGGGTGAACTTGGAGTAAAGATAACCGCCGATCAGGCCGGCTTCCTGCTCAAAACGGCAACTGAAGAAGAAATGGGCAGATTCGAAACTTTGCTCATAAGTACGGTCAGCGAAGTGATGAAATCAGAAGTCAACGCCGACAACCTGCCCGATAAGACGGAATACATACAGAATGTATTCCAGATCAGCGACCTCCCCCAGGAACTGAAGGATTTGGGCGGATTCACGGCAAAGGCTCTGCTAAGGCCGAACAGCGTTATCGACGAGGAGGCTACGAGGATAGCCAGGGATGAAGCGTACGAGGCAGCCCTGGAAAATAAACAGATCATACCGGAAGGCTCAAGGATCATAAGTTTCGGCGACATCGTGACCGAAGACAAGCTGGAAGTCCTCAGGGAACTCAACCTCCTTGAAACGGAAGGGTTCGATTACAGGTTCGCGGCAGGGATACTGGCTGTCGTGCTTATGCTGTCATTCCTTCTGATCTGGTATATAAGGACCTTCTGCGGCAAGGTAATGCCGGGCACGAAAGAAATCGTCCTTATGTGTGTAATAATCCTTCTTACACTGCTCGCGGCATGGGTCCTTGAACCAGTCAGCCCGCTGCTGATACCGGTGTTTATAGCTCCGATGCTTATAACGATATTCCTTGACCTCAGGCTCGGACTCGTAGTCAATACCATGCTTTCATTCACTGTTTGGCTCATCACGAACGGAGATCAGCAATTCCTGTATATTGCCATGATAGGCGGCACTGCATCGGCATTCATAGTCAACGGCGCCAACCAGAGGAGCAGGCTTTCAGTTTCCGGCCTGGTCCTCGCAGTGATAAATTCGATGGTGACCGCATGCATGGGGCTGATGAGCAAAAGCGATCTCCGCAACATCGCTTACAACGCTGCACTCGTTTCGATCAACGGGATGCTTTCAACGATATTTACCATCGGTGTGCTGCCGATATTCGAAAGCATATTCAATATCGTAACTCCTTTAAAATTGCTGGAACTAGCGAATCCGAACCAACCACTGATGAAAAGGCTGCTGCTTGAGGCACCGGGCACTTATCATCACAGCCTGATGGTGGGCAACCTGGCCGAAGCGGCCGCAGAAGCGATCAATGCGAACGCATTGCTGGCCAGAGTTGGAGCATATTACCACGATGTAGGAAAACTCAAAAGGCCTGGCTTTTTCAAGGAAAACCAGCTCTCGGACAATCCTCATGAAAGGATGACGCCGAATCTGAGCACTATGGTTATCACATCGCATACTACCGATGGTATGGCCATTGCCGAGAAATACAAGGTCCCGCAGGCTGTAAGGGACATCATAAGCCAGCATCACGGGACCACTCTTGTTGCGTATTTCTATCACAAGGCTAAGAACGGCGACCAGGGAGAAAATGTAAGGGAGGAAGATTTCAGGTACCCGGGACCGAAACCTGCCACCAAGGAAGCAGCCGTGGTCATGCTTGCCGATTCGGTTGAAGCTGCCGTCCGCTCAGCCGCTGAAAAAACAGAGGATAAAATTGAGACTATCGTCAGGAATATCATTAAAGACAAACTGGACGACGGCCAACTGGATCTGTGCGACCTTACGCTTAAAGAACTCGACCTTATCGTGAAATCCTTCATCCATATTTTCGGCGGATATTTCCATGAGCGCGAAGAATACCCGGAAGTAAAGGCCAGGAAGGAAATCGACAAGTCGGAATGGGATCCTGTCGTGCAAAGGGTTTCCAGGACGAAAAATACGTCGTCCCGGGCATCGGAAGACGTTCATGCGGAGCAGCAGGGAACCGGCACGGGCGCAGATGATCCACTGGCATTCAGGGAGGCTGGAAAAGTTGAAAAGCAACAGGCTTAAGAGCGTCAATGAGACGAAAGTGTTCATAGAAAACGAACAGATGCATGTCGATATAACGGAAGAGTATGGAACTATACTCAAAAATACTGCGCTGGCCTGCATGGAGCAGGAAAACATCGCCGTCGCCTGTGAAGTGAACATACTTCTGACGGACGATGCGGCAATAAGGCAGATAAATGCCCAATTCAGAAACATTGATGCGCCTACCGACGTCCTGTCTTTTCCCATGGCAAATATATCAAAAGGGAAAGTAATCGATTATGGGACGGATTCCGATCCGGACGAAGGTCTCCTGGTGATCGGCGACATAGTGATCTCAACTGAAACGGCATTGAGGCAGTCACAGCAGTACGGGCATTCCTTCGAAAGGGAACTGGCCTTCCTTGCCGCCCATGGCATGTACCATCTGCTGGGATATGACCATGAGGACGAACAGGATGAGAAGGAAATGATGGAAAAACAGGAGGCTGTCCTGAGCAAACTGGGGTTAAGGAGAGCATGAAAAACAAGAGCCTGATAGACAGCTTCAACAATGCGATAAACGGCATTATCTCCACGATTAAGAGCGAGCGCAATATGAAGATCCACATCATTGCCGCAGCATTGGTGCTAGTTCTGTCTCTTTTTTATGACCTTACGAGGATAGAGTTCATAATCGTCTGTATGACGATCACCATTGTCATTATATGTGAACTTTTCAATACGGCAATAGAAGTGCTGATCGATACACTGATAGGCATCTATCATCCCAGGGCGAAGACGGTCAAGGACACGGCTGCAGGCGCTGTCCTCGTATCCGCGTTGCTGTCGCTTGCAGTGGCATATTTCATTTTTTTCGACAGGGTAAGTACAAGCCTTGAATCCGGGATCACGAGGATCAAACAGGCTCCGATGCATCTGACCGTTATTGCCCTCGTCCTTACGATGGCGGCAGTACTGGTGCTAAAACTTGTATTCAAGAGAGGTACGCCGTTCAGCGGAGGGATGCCCAGCGGACATTCGGCCATAGCTTTTTCTGCCGCAACAGCGGCTGCTCTTTATACGAACAATGCGGCTATAACGATTTTATTCATAATAGTCGCATTGCTTGTTGTACAGAGCCGGCTTGAGGGTAAAATACATAATATACTGGAACTTATGGCAGGAGCAGTGATCGGCTTCCTTGTAACTTTGCTTTTATTCCAGGTTTTATCATAGACAGTCAGATTTTGTGCAGGGAGGTATGGTATGTTCAAATCCGGATTCGTTTCGATAACCGGGCGTCCAAATGTCGGCAAATCGACACTTACGAACAGGCTCATCGGCGAGAAACTGTCGATAATTTCGAGCAAACCGCAGACGACACGCAACACTATAAAAGCAATAATCAACTCGAACGACAGCCAGATAATCGTCATAGACACTCCGGGAATACACAAGCCCAAAACCATGCTGGGCGAGTACATGGTCAAGCTTGCCGAGAGCACTCTCAATGAAGTGGATATAATACTTTTCCTCGTGGAAGCGACGGATAAAATACCGGGTGCGGGGGATATGTATATAGCTGAACAGCTGAAAACGGTGAAAACGCCCGTCATATTGATAATAAACAAGATAGATCTGGTGAAGAAGGAAGAACTGCTGGAGACGATCAGGAACTTTTCGCAGCTTATGGACTTCAAGGCAGTCATCCCGATCTCTGCAACAAGCGGCGAAGGGACGGACATAGTAATAGAGGAGATAAAAAAACTGCTGCCCGAAGGCCCGAAGTACTTCCCGGACGATGTGATCACGGACCAGCCTGAAAGGACGCTGGCGGCAGAACTCATAAGGGAGAAAATACTTGAGCTTGTATCGGACGAAGTCCCGCACGGTACAGGCGTTGAGATCATTTCTTTCAGGGAACGTGAGGGAAAGGGCATTATCGATATAGAGGCAAATATATACTGCGAGCGGGAGTCGCATAAAGGCATCATAATAGGGAAGCAGGGAGCGATGCTGAAAAAGATCGGGACCCTCGCGAGGGTCGAGATGGAAAACCTGCTTGGCGCAAAAGTGTTCCTGAAACTGTGGGTGAAAGTGAAGCCTGACTGGCGCAACAGCAGCAGCATGCTCAGAACGCTGGGCTATCAATGAAGCATGCGGCTTTACGGCACTGTAAATATTGCAAGTATACAACCCCTTTTTTGGAGAATGATATAAAGAGGAACTGTTTTTGAAACGCTGACACTACAGGCGGATGCAGTTCCGGTCAAAGATATCTAAAGATACCAACGATAAGGACAGAGGGGGATTGCAATGCTGAAGGATTTTGCCTGGAATACTTTCGTAAGTAAAGGGATCCTGGAGTCTTATATTTTCTACCGTGAAATAAAAGAGAAGGAAAGGGAAAGGGCAGCGGAACAGAGGAGACTGGCTGAAGCCGAAGCCGCGACAAGTACGAGCGAGGCGTAGGCCAACCCGGTTAGCTGCCCAGTTCATATGGAAATGAGTTTTCTTAAAACTGAGGGGATAGTCGTAAAAGAGGTCAGTACGGGAGAAGCCGATAAGATAATAACTATACTGACAAGGGGACAGGGCCGCATCTCAGCCCTTGTGAAAGGCGGAAGGCGGCCCAGGTCCAGGCTTTCTGCCGGTTCTCAGGTATTCTGTTATGGTGATTTCGTTCTGTTCAAAGGCAGGGATATATACAGCGTAAACAGCTGTGAAGTGATAGAACCATTCTATGAGATACGGAACGATGTAATTAAGCTTACATATGCGGCGCACTTCACGGATATAGTACTGGAAATGATACAGGAAAACCAGCCTTCGCCGAAACTGCTGAAACTCTTTCTCAATTCACTGCATATGCTTGCCAAAACTTCAAAAGAACCTGACCTGATCACAAGTATTTTTGAACTGAGAGCTGTATCGATCTCCGGGTTTGCGCCCCATGTACAGGCTTGCATGGTCTGCGGCGACGCTCCTGAGAAAAGCTATTCTTTCAGTTTCCGGGATTGCGGATTTTTGTGCGACAGGCCCGGCTGCGCCGAACATGACGGATCCGCTGTACCGCTGTCCGTCGGAGCGTCAAGGGCGATACAGCATATCGTTTACGCACCGATGAAAGAACTGTTCAGTTTTGGATTGTCCGGGGAGGTCCTGGACGAGATTTCAAGGATAACCAGGCGATATCTGCGCGAGCGCCTGGAGCGTGATTTTACCAAGCTGGATTTTTTGAAGAATATATAGGTGCGGGGACACTCCTCTGCAAGGAAGCAATGCCCTGTGGCAGAGGAATGTCCCCGTAATTGTGCGGGGACACTCCTCTGCAAGGAAGCAATGCCCTGTGGCAGAGGAATGTCCCC
>ENA-UPSB01000780-UPSB01000780.1-bioreactor-metagenome-genome-assembly--contig:-NODE-780-length-46603-cov-18.558155_pt1 | contig 46603 bp, 39 predicted proteins | sample MGYA00238182_ERZ773286 | MGnify/ENA primary metagenome ERZ773286 (study PRJEB29026, sample SAMN07631240) | bioreactor metagenome | isolation source: Switchgrass digestor | place: USA: Dartmouth...
GCGAGCAGCTGGCCGCCCAGGCGAGCCTGATGAAGGAGCAGATCAGGCGCTTTATTCTCAGGTCGCAGACCGCCTCTTCCCGCGCGCCGTCGCAGCCGGGGAAAAAGCGCGCGCTTGCGCCCGCGCGCGAGAACATCAGGATTTCGCTGGGCGAAGGCGACAAGTACTAAGCCATACATAGCCAAAAAACGCGGAAAGCCCCGCTTTCCGCATTTTTTCCGGCTAAAATATGCGCAAAAAAGACGCCGGATGATAAAAAGATGTTGACAGGCCCGGCTGCGTCTGCTATTATACTAGAGCGTTCCAAAGACAGCAGGTTGGAGCTGCTCCGTAAATCCTGCCGAGGACAGCCGACATGATGATGTTTGCTAGGTGTCCTTGCGCCTTTGGCGCGGGGATATTTTTTTGGACGCGAATATCTTTTTCCGGAGGTGAAGAATTCGATGCCCAACGAAAAGGTGCTCAGGGAAAAGCAGGAAATCGTCGCGCAGCTCACCGAGAAACTGAAGAGCGCCGGCGGCGTTTTCGTCGACTATTCCGGCATCACCGTCTTGGAAGACACGGAGATGCGCCGCGCCATGCGCAACGCCGGCGTCGAGTACACCGTCGTCAAGAATACGCTCACGCGCTTTGCGGCGAAGAACGTCGGCTTTGACGCGCTCGACCCCATTCTCAACGGCACAACGGCCCTGGCCGTTTCCGCCAGCGACCCTGTCGCCGCCGCCAAGCTTGTCTCCGAATATGCAGGCAAGCCAAACAGCAAGATTAAGATTAAAGCCGGCTTCGTCAACGGGAAAATTATCACCCCGTCCGAAGTCGAGGCCCTGGCAAAGCTCCCGTCGAGAGAAGTCCTCGTCGCGCAGGTGCTTGGCACGATGATGGCTCCCGTCAGCGGCTTTGTCAACGTTCTCAACGCGAATATCCGCGGGCTGGCTGTCGTAATTCAGGCGATTGCCGACAAGAAGTCCGCATAAGTTCCCTTATCGCCACTTACTTTGAACACTACTTTTTTGGAGGAAATGACAAATGGCTAGCGAAAAGATCAACGCTTTAATTGAAGAAGTTAAGAATCTCTCCGTTCTTGAGCTCTCCGAGCTCGTACACGCTCTGGAAGAAGAGTTCGGCGTCTCCGCCGCCGCTCCGGTTGCCGTGGCCGCCGCTGCTCCCGCCGCCGCTGCCGCCGCTCCCGCCGCCGAAGAGAAGACCGAGTTTGACGTCGTTATGACGGACTTCGGCGCTGAGAAGATCAAGGTCATCAAGGAAGTCCGCGCCATCACCGGCCTTGGCCTGGCCGAGGCGAAGGCTCTCGTCGAGGGCGTTCCGGCCAAGATCAAGGAAGGCGTCAGCAAGGACGAGGCCGAGGCTCTCAAGAAGCAGCTCGAAGGCGCCGGCGCGAAGGTCGAAATCAAGTAAGTTTTTCCGCTTTTGCAAAGCACCCTGCCAAGAGGCGGGGTGCTTTTTTTGCATCGCACCGTCGGGCGCTTTGCCATAGCGATTCGGCCGCAGGCGTCCGCCCGTCAAAGGGTGTCCGTCCATATCCCGGCATATACACCCACCCGTAAAGGGACACGCCGCTTCCACCCAATCACGGTATCGGCCGGTTTTGCACGGCGGGCGCGCGCCTGTACCGCACCGCGACGTTTGGCCGCCGTTTTGCCTGCGCCCGCCCCCGCCGCGCCGGATGCCCCTTATTCATCGGCGCTTGCCCGCCGCGTGCGGCGAGAACTTTCGCTAAGGCTTAGGCTTGGATGTTATCCGGCGCACCATGTTGCGGCGCGGGGAGCCCGAACGAATCGTCTCCCGCCCCCTCCCCAGCATATACGCCCAACCGCAAAAGGGCGCGCCAGCTTTCCAGCCGTTCGCTTAAAGTAGCGCTCAGCGGGCGCGCGCCGGAGAGGCGGATGCGTCCCCTCACTCATCTCAGCGCACGCGCGCACGTAGAAGGGCGCGCCGCTTCTGTCCAATCACGGTATCAGCGGTTTTGCACGGCGGGCGCGCGCCTGTACCGCACCGCGACGTTTGGCCGCCGTTTTGCCTGCGCCCGCCCCCGCCGCGCCGGTTGTCTCTTCCCTCATCTCAGCGCGGGCGCGCCCTGTCCTGCCGGAAAGCCTGGCCCGGCACGGCAGCGATTGCTCCGTATAGGTGGCCGCATAATAGAAACTGGCGCGGCGCGCGCAAAGCAAAAAAGAGGCGCAGCTTAAAGCTGCGCCTCTTTGTCTCTCTCTATTTCTCTTTTTCGTTATGGGCGTGGTGTGCCGCATGCCGATATCTTACAGGGAACGGCCGCCGCCGTCAAGCGGCGGGCCAAATCTGTTACAAAACGGTAACAATGCTACAGGGCAAGGCGCATAAACCAGGTCACGTTCGCGTCCTTTGCCGTCATGGACGATTTCCATTCCCGCATGTCGCGGTCGCGCAGCCCTTCTTCCGCGAGGAGTTCGCGGTAGACGCGGCCCGTGCCGGCGTAGTAGATGATGTAGTAGCCGACTTCGGGGTCGTACAGGAGCGTGCCGTCGCCGACTTTCCTGTCGCCGGAGAAGATCCACTCCTCGCAGACCTCCGGCAGCTCCGACAGGTAGACGTTCTCAATTGTGCCGCTCTCCGTCCTCACGTTCGTGACGCCTTCGTACAGCTCCGCGATCTCAAGGAAAGACTCTTCCGTCCCGCCCGTGCTCATCCACTGGTTGTACGCTTCGTTGGCGACTTTCTCCGCTTCCTTCTTATACTCTTCGAGCTTGGCCGCCTTCTCTTCGTCCGTGCCCGACTCGAGGTCGACGGAGTTGGGCGCGATCGTCAGGTACCGGATGTTGTGCGTGAGATACCTGTTGTCGTTGCGGCTGATGAAATACACGACGTAGTAGCCGGTCGTGATTTTCGCCGTGGTCACGTCGCCTTCCCTGCGCTCTTCATCCCGCAGCCACGGGCCGTAGACCGAACCGAGAAGGTCGCCCTTATAGAAGCGCAGAGTGGAGTCGTCCTTCCCGTAATCCTCGGGGTTGTATTCCCGCGCGACGGCGATGAAGTCCTCCTCGCTGTGGATGCGCGCGGCGTACTCCTCCGCGCGCACGCGGGCTTTTTCAAGCTCGGCTTCCTTGGCCTTTTCTATGGCCTCTTCGTCGTAGCCGAGCGCCTCCTCGTCCACCTTGTCCGCGCGCACGAGGAAATAGCGGTACTTAAAGTAGTCGAGCAGGTGCTTGTTTTCCTCGTAGTAGGATTCAAGCTCTTCCGGCGAGTATTTGAGGCTCTCCTCGTACCTGCTTGTGTACTCGTCGACGATGTACTTCCTCTCGACGTTCTTGCGGAAGATTTCCTCCGTCATGCCGTTTCCGTAGATGGCTTCGAGATAATCGTCGAACTTCTTATAGCCGTAGATCTTCGCCGTGTCCATGAGCGTTTTGATCTCGTTTTCCATCGCTTCGCGCTTTTCGTCGGACAGCGTAAAGCCTTCCGCGACGGCGGCTTTATAGATATTCGTCGTCTCCTTCAAATTCTCGAGCGCCAGCGTGCGGAAGAAGTCGGACCACGTCTCTCCCGTTTCCTTGTTGTAAATCTGGCTCTTGAGGGACTTGCCGGCCTGCGGCAGCATGGTGGAGGTGGGGGCGTTCGCGCCCTGGACGGTTATATAGAAGTCGTTGTACGCAACCTGAAAATAAAAATTGAAATCGGCGACGGTGTATTTTTCGCCTTCGACTTCAACAGCCGTCGCGTTGCGGACGAGGTAAGGAGAGTTAATAAAAACCGCAAAAGCCAGCAGGATGACGACGAGAATCACAGTCACGCGCATGGCGATGATCGTGCCGCTCTTCTTCTCCTCCTGCATTTTTTTGCGGTGTTTTTTGCGGGGTGCACTCATAAGCCTGTCATTCCTTCACCTTTTGTTTTCGATAATACGCTGGTTAATTATACTTTATCGGGACAAACCTTTCAAGTTCGAGCGCGGGAAGTTTATGAAAAATTCAAAATCGCCTGCTATTTTTTGTCAATAACGTATAACCCAAAAAAGGCAAAAACATACCCCGCCGTGCCGTGTAGGCCGTTTTATAAACCCGCCTCTCGGCAGGTGGGTTTCCTCCTTGCGGTTTCTCTGCTTCCAACGTCCAGGGCTGCTCCAGGCGTGCAGCCCCGGGAGGCCTGCAATCCGCCGCAAGAGTTCCGGAATCCCTTATATACTGTGCTGGGTTTTAAAAGGCCTATCACGCGCAAAGCAGGGTATTTATCCTGTCGTCATGCCGTACGTGACTTTAAGCTGCAGCGTCTATGACGACGCGCTTGCAGTCCTATTATAAACCGAAGTCGCGTCAATTACAACATGTGATTGACTATTTTGCCGTAGAAATCACGCGGTTTTCCCAACCTGATTTGGCAATTTCGCACAACGTTTTCCATATTCTGCCTTTTCCCGTTTTGCGCCCTGCGGCGCTATGGAGATGGCCAGGACCGATAAGGCCCCAAGCCATCGTGAGGAAGTTTCATGTGTGACACGGCCGGGACTACCGACATTTGTCGATGTCGCCTATCATGTCGTCGATCTTAAAGCTGAGCAGGCGAATCTCGTTTTCATTGGCAGTCACGCGCTCGATGAGCTTGTTGTGCTGCTCCACTTTTTTCTCGAGCATCTCAAGCCGGTAGTTGACCAGCTTGTTGGCCACAACGATACCGGCAAATGATCCGACGAGCGTTCCGGCAAGGGCCAGCAGCGCTACAAGGACTTCAGTTGACACGAAGCGTTCCTCCTAGCAGCACAGCTTATATCTTCGCGCTGTGCGTTCCATCCTATGCAAAAAGTGAGCGGATGTCACTTCGTGCCGTTTTGGCCTTATGCGTCTTTCGGCGACAGGTTTTTAAAGAAGCTGACGCCCGTGGCAAGCGAAAAAACAAGCGAAGCGCCGAAAAACAGCTTTGTCCAGAGCGGGAGCGGGTCCGCCAGCGCGACGGCGCAGAAAAACACCGCGGCAAGGTGCCCGAAGGCCATCTTGCCCGCGTACGCCTTGCCGAACGCGCATCCGGCGCTGATGTAATACACGAACGCGCACGCGCACGCGGCCGTAATCTGGTAGGCGTACGAGAGGATGACGGGGTTCGGGGCGTTTTCGCGGTAGATGGCGATCAGCCACAGGCAGAAAAAGAGCGCCGGGAACACGGAAAGATAGGAAAGCCCCCCGCCAAAGCGGCCGGTGAAAGCGGCGCGCGCGAGCAGGATCAGCGAAAAGCCGGAGATGGCCGCCAGCGCGGCAAACACCAGATCGAATATGCCGGCGCTCCCGCCTGATACCGCCTCGTAGAGATAGAGGGCGGTGCCGATGAGAAACGCCAGTCCCGCAAGGCACCCGGCGAGGAGCGCGGCGCCCCCCGACCGGTACGCGCGCTCGTAAAGCGGCGCGGACTGATACCGCGCCCGCACGGCAAGCCCCGTGATGGCCGCGAAAATGAGCGCGGCGGCGGTCAGGGCCACGAGCGCGACGGTCACCGGAGCGCCCGGGATGGCAAAACCGGAAGGCTCAAACGCCGTCTTCAGTTCCACGCGGCGAAGAAAAAAGCCGCCCGCTCCCAAAACGAGCGCGGCAAACGGCAAAACCCCTGCAGTTTTTCGCATAATTATCTTCCCGTTCCAATAGAATGAAAGAGAAGCGGCCAGTCCCATAAAACCCGCCCCGGCACGCAACGCCTAAACGATTGTACCCCAGAATTGGCATCTCGTCAATGTTGCTTTGGAGGAACATAATGAAGAGAATACTGATTATCTCGCTCCTCATCACGCTGCTTGCGCTGGGGTTTTCCATCCTCATCGCTTTAGCCATGCCCCTTCCGAGCGCGCGTATGCGCGGACAGGCCCCCTCTTCCCCGTCGCCGTCCGACACGGCCTCGCCCTCGCCCTCCGCCGCCGTGCCGACAGGCCGGTTTTTAGACGACACGATCGCCGTGACCGTCGCCTTCCCCGACGAGGTCAGGACGCTCCCGCTCGGGGAATACCTCGTCGGCGTCGTCGGCGGCGAGATGCCGGCGTCGTTTGAGATGGAAGCGCTCAAGGCGCAGGCCGTCGCCGCGCGGACGTACACCCTTACCCGCATCCTCGCCTCCAACAAGCCGGAGCACCCGGACGCCGACGTATGCACCGACCACACGCACTGCCAGGCGTACCTCACCGCGGAAGAGCTCACCGAGCGGTGGGGCGAGGACTTTAATGCCTACTACCAGAAAATCATCGACGCGGTCCGCTATACCGACGGCGTCTGCCTCCTGTACGGCGGCGCGCCGATTGAAGCGGTGTTCCACTCCTCCTCCGCCGGCAAAACGGCCTCCAGCGCCGAAGTCTGGGGCAAGCCGCTGCCGTACCTTGTGAGCGTGGAGAGCTTCGAGACGGCCGACGACGTGCCCAATTATTTATCGTCCGTCACCGTCTCGCACGCCGATTTCAAGAGCACCATCCTGCGCGCCTATCCCAACGCCGCCCTCGGGGACAATCCCGAGGAGTGGATCGGCGCGAAGACGCTCTCGCCCAGCGGGCGCATCGACACCGTCATCATCGGCGGCATCGGCATTCCGGGCACGGAGCTGCGCACGCTGTTCGGCCTGCGCTCCACCGCCATTGAAATCGAGCTGACCGAGACCGACGTCGTCTTTTTCACGACGGGGTACGGACACGGCGTGGGCCTGAGCCAGTACGGCGCCAACGCCATGGCCCGCGCGGGAAGCGGGTATGAGGACATCCTCATGTGGTATTACCAGGGCGCGTCGCTTGGCAGCGTGAAGGAGGTTTTCGCCGGGCAGGGCGCGTAAAACGCCGCGCGCTGTTGTCAATCCTCCGCGCTTGATGTAAAATAAAAGGAATTCATGAACGAAAAGCGGAGGAACTGTTATGGACATAGCGCAGGAAGCGCTCAAACGGCATTACGAGTGGGCGGGGAAGCTCTCCGTCGTCCCGAAAATGACCGTTTCCAATAAGCATGAGCTGTCCATCGCCTACACGCCCGGCGTGGCGCAGCCGTGCCTTGAGATACAGAAAGACATCTCGAAGTCGTATGAGCTCACAGGGCGGCACAACCTCGTCGCCGTCGTTACGGACGGCACCGCCGTTTTAGGCCTTGGCGACATCGGCCCTGAGGCGGGCATGCCCGTTATGGAGGGCAAGTGCGTGCTGTTTAAGGCCTTCGGCGGGGTGGACGCCGTGCCCCTGTGCATCCGCTCGAAGGACGTGGACGAAATCGTGCGCACCATCGAGCTGCTCTCCGGCAGCTTCGGCGGCATCAATCTGGAGGACATCTCCGCGCCGCGCTGCTTTGAAATCGAGCGGCGGCTCAAGGAAGTGTGCGACATCCCCGTCTTCCACGACGACCAGCACGGGACGGCCGTCGTCGTCCTCGCGGCGCTCCTCAACGCCCTGCGCCTGACCGGGCGGAAGCTCGAGAGCGTCCGCGTCGTCACGTCCGGCGCCGGTGCGGCGGGGATTGCCATCGTCCGTCTGCTGCTCTCGCTGGGCCTGAAAGACGTGATTTTGTGCGACCGCGCGGGCGCCATCTACAAGGGCCGGCCGGACCTGAGCGGCGCCAAAGCGGAAATCGCGGAAATCACAAACCCCGAGCGCCGCTCCGGCTCCCTCGCCGACGTCATTTGCGGCGCGGACGTGTTCATCGGCGTCTCCGGCCCCGGCATGGTCACAAAGGAGATGGTGCGCTCGATGGCGAAAGACCCCATCCTGTTCCCGCTGGCCAATCCCGTTCCCGAAATCATGCCGGACGAGGCCAGGGCGGCCGGCGCCGCCATCGTGGGCACCGGGCGCAGCGACTTCCCGAACCAGATCAACAACGTCCTCGCCTTCCCCGGCATCTTCCGCGGCGCGCTCGACGTGCGCGCGCGCGACATCAACGACGAGATGAAAATCGCCGCCGCGCATGCTCTGGCCGCGCTCGTGGGGGACGAGCTCTCGCCCGACCACATCATTCCCGAAGCCTTTGACCCGCGCGTCGGCCCCGCCGTGGCCGCCGCCGTCGCCGAAGCGGCGCGGCGCACCGGCGTGGCGAGGATTTAGCGGCGCACGGCGCGCCGGAGTAGCGAGGAGAGCGGAGTGGTACGGCATTCCGGCGCGATGTGAATATGTGGAGGCAGTACGGCGCACAGGCGCGGCAAGATATGTGGATGCGGTACGGCGCGGCGGCGTGGACGCATCAACGCGCGGCGTGTGGCGTGAGATAACGCACATCAGGCGGCATAGCGCGGATTTGTAAATCAGTGAGGCAGGCGGCATGGCTTAAGGCTATGCCGCCTTTTATTCCCACTTTCCGGTTTATTAAAAGCCAAAAGACATGAGCCAAACCATGCAAAGACTTGCTTTTATGCGGGCGGAAACCATATTGAATATCTGTTCAACCTATGAGGCACGCTTTCTATCCGGCCGCGCGGGGAGGCATCTTTGCGGTGTGGTGAGTCTAAGCGCGGCAGTATCCATGGGTGCGGGGGAGGCATACCGGCGGTAGCCACATGAGTCTCTGTGAGAAGCACCTCAGTGGCGCGGCTTCCGTTCCCGCGCGGGGCACCCTCTGGCGCACGGCGGCTTGAGTCCCCGCGCCACAGCACAACTTGCCGCCCACATCATGCGAAAACAAGCGCCTGCGCCGTACTGGCGCGGGCGCTTGCCTCTTGTGCGCGCCACAACTCCCACTTTTAGAGAGGTCTGTGTGCGCCGGATGCCGCCGCAGGCGCTTGCCGCTTGCGCGCATTTACTCCCGCTCTTGCAGGGTAAGCTGTGCGCCAAGAGCAGTACGGGCGCTTTTTGCCATTATACCGCCCTGCCCCTCCTCGCGCTTTGCGCGGTTACTGTTGCCCCAGATTCACGCTTCGGAAGTGCCGGCGCGTGATGTCCACGGCGACGCCGCCGAGGAGCAGCAGCGCGATGAGGTTCGGGACGGCCATCAGGCCGTTGAGCGTGTCCCCGACGGACCAGATCATCTCCAGATCCGTCGTCGCCCCGAGGATGGTGACGAGGACGTACACCGCCTGATAGAGCCTTATGCTCCGCGTCCCGAAGATGTACTCAAAGCAGCGCATCCCGTAAAGCGCCCAGCCGAGCACCGTCGCGAGGGCGAAAAGCGTCATGCTCGCGCACAGGAAAACGCTCGCCGCGTCCGCGCCGAGGGCGGTGGCGAAGGCGGCGATGTTGAGGTCGACCGTCCCCGTCGTGCCGTAGGGGAGGCTCACGCCGCTGACTAAAAGCGTGAGCGCCGTGAGGGTGCACATCACGACGGTGTCGATAAACACCTCGCACAGCCCGTACAGCCCCTGCATCACGGGGCTTGTTTCGCTCGTCCCCGCGTGGGCGATGGGCGCGGAGCCGAGCCCCGCCTCGTTTGTAAACACGCCGCGGCGCACGCCCCATGAAATCGCCTCCCGCGCGCCGACGCCCGCCGCGCCGCCGAGGGCAGAGCGCGGCGAAAAGGCGAGGCGGAAAATCTGCCCGAAGGCCGCGGGGATCTCCCGGGCGTTTGCGACAATGACGGCGAGGGCGGCGAGGATATACAGCGCCGCCGCGAAGGGGACGACGGCCTCCGTCACGCGGCCGATGCGCTTAAAGCCGCCAAAGAGCGTCAGGCCCACGAGAATGGCCGCTAAAAGCCCGATGACAAGGCCGACGAGCGCGTCGAGCCGCTCCATGCCCGGCGCGAAATGAAACAGCGCCGCTTTGATGGAGCTTGTCATGTTCCCCACCTGCACCGCGTTGCCCACGCCGAAGGCCGCGAGCGCCCCGAAAACGCAAAACAGCACGCCGAGCCAGTTGACGCCTTTTCCAATCCCGTTTTTGATATAGTACATCGGCCCGCCGACGTATTCGCCCCTGTCGTTTCGCTCGCGGTAGCGGATGGCCAGCACGATTTCCGTGTATTTCGTCACCATGCCGATGATGCCGGACACCCACATCCAGAAAATCGCGCCCGGCCCGCCGAGGGTGATGGCCGTCGTGACGCCGGCGATGTTGCCCGTCCCCGCCGTGGCCGCAAGCGCCGTCGTGAGCGCCTGAAACGGCGTGACGGAGCCTTTGTCCGCCTTCTGCTTCCTGAAGATGTGGCCCAAAGTATTCCGCATCATGTAGCCAAACCGCCGGATTTGCAGGAAGCCCATGCGGCAGCTTAAATACAGGCCCGTCCCCAGCAGGAGGACGAGCATGGGCGCGCCCCAGACGACGCCGCTGATCGCGGCGTTGATTTCCGAAAGAAACTGCATGACTCTTTCCCACCCAAAGCATGGTCTTGTCTATAGCTTATTCCAAAGGCAGGAAATTAATCCGTCTTTACCCTTTCGGGCAGTTGAATTGGGCAGTTTATGGTGGTACTATAATAGATACATATCATACCAGAGCGGAATACTCTGGATTCGGAGGAATGGCTATGAAGATTTCACGCTTTGAGGACTTCGTCACGGTGGCGCGAGGGATGACAGCGCCGGCAAAAGTGGCCGTAGTTGAAGCGTGCGACGAGAATACACTTCAGTCCGTCGTCCATGCCGCACGGGAGGGGATCATCTCCCCCATCCTGATCGGCGACGCGGCGGAAATTGCCTACACTCTGCCTACTCTTGGCGCTTCGGCGGATGATTTTGAAATCATCCCGTCCTCCGACGCCGACGCGTCGCTCAACATCGCCGCCGCTCTCGTGCGGGAAGGCAAGGCCAACGCCCTCATGAAGGGGCTGATTGACACCGCCCGCTTCATGAAGATGGTCCTGAACAAGGAAAACAACCTCCTTCAGGGTCAGATCCTCTCGCTCATCGGCTTTTACGAGACGCCGCGCTACCACAAGCTGTTTGCCGTAACGGACTTCGGCCTGAATACATACCCCGACCTGCAGACGAAAAAAGCCATCGTGGAAAACGCCGTGGGCCTTTTGCGGAAGCTCGGCGTGGCGCTCCCGAAAGTGGCCGCCCTGTCGGCGACGGAAAAAGTCAACCAGAAAATGCCCGACTCCGTCGCCGCGCACGCCCTCAAGGAGATGAACGCGCGCGGCGAGATTACGGGCTGCATTATCGAAGGCCCGATTTCATTCGACCTTGCCACAAGCGCCGAGGCGGCGAAGATAAAGCGGTACTCCAGCCCCGTCGCCGGGGACGCGGATTTGCTCCTTGTCCCCGACTTTGTCTGCGGCAACATGCTCGTCAAGTGCCTGACGGGCTTCGGCGGCGCGAGGACGGCCGGAACGGTGCTCGGCGCGCGCGTGCCTATCATTCTCACGTCCCGTTCCTCCGAGGCGGACGACAAGTACTACTCCATCGCTCTGGCCGCCTGCGCGGCGGCCGGGCGCTGACGGAAGGAGGCGCGCGTCATGGACAGGCCGTATCGGATTTTAGCCGTCAATCCCGGCTCGACGTCGACGAAAATCGCGATTTTTGAGGAAGACCGCGAGGTCTTTGGCGAGACGATCCGCCACTCGGTGGAGGAGCTGTCCGCCTTCCCCACGATTCAGGACCAGCTCGACTTCCGGCGCGAAACCGTTGAAAAGGCGCTTGCCGAGCACGGCATCCGGCTCGAGGACATCGACGTGTACGTCGGGCGCGGCGGCGGCCTTCTGCCGCTTGAAGGCGGCGTGTACGAGGTGACGGATTTCCTCGCCGAGCACGCCTCCCGCGGAATGTCGGGCCAGCACCCGGCGCAGCTGGCCTCGCAGATCTGCCTGAAGTTTGCCCGGCGCTTCGGCAAGCGCGCGTTCGTGGTCAATCCCCCGGACGTCGACGAGTTCGACGACGTCGCACGCATCACGGGCATAAGGGGCATCTACCGCGAAAGCCACGTCCACGCGCTCAACCAGAAGGAAGTGGCGCTGCGTTTCTGCAAGGAGCGCGGACTGAGCTACAAAGACGTCAATCTCGTCGTCTGCCACCTCGGCGGCGGCATCTCCATCACGGCGCACCGCCGCGGCCGCATGATTGACTCCAACGACATCATCAAGGGCAGCGGCCCGATGACGCCGACGCGCGCCGGCGACATCGCGTACATGTCCCTGATTGAACTTGCCTTCAGCGGGAAGTATTCGAAAAAAGAGCTGCAGGATAAGCTCAACAAAAAAGGCGGCCTGACCGGCCACTTCGGGACGGACGACATCCGCGTCGTCAACAAACGCATGCAGGACGGCGACCAGTACGCCGCTCTCGTCTACCGTGCGCTTGCCTACCAGATCGCAAAGTATATCGGCGCGATGGCCGTGGCCCTCAAGGGGGACGTCCGCGCCATCCTCCTCACGGGCGGCCTTGCCAAGGAGCAGGGCCTGATGGACATCGTCCGCGGCTACGTCGGGTGGATTGCCGAAGTCGTCCTCATGCCCGGCGAATTCGAGCTGGAGGCGCTCGCCGCCGGCGCCCTGCGCGTCATGCGCGGCGAGGAAGAGGCGAAAATTTATACGGGAAAGCCCGTCTGGCAGCCGCCGGAACCGCACGAATAAGGGAAAGCCTCCCACGCGCCGATGCGCGTTGAGCCGCCTTCATCGCTGATTACACGCACAAAAGCCGCCCCTTCCTGTAAGGTACGGGGCGGCTTTTTTCAGTTGCTGCGGCGGGAATAGCCTCACGCTTTAATCACGAAGTCTCCAAAAAGATGTCGCGGCGGTAAAGCCCGGGAACGCGGCGCAAAAAACGACTTTCGCGCGCAGTCAGACTTATTCAAATCAGCCGCCGGAGGCGGCAAAGAGCCCTTAAACCAAAAAGCCGCCGCATCCGGCGGCTGTGAACAATAAAACGCAAAAACAGCAGCCTGTGGGCTGCTGTTTTTATCCTTTTTCAAAGTGGCGCGAGAACGAGACGCCGTTTTTCTGCATGACGACGTCAAGCCGCGTCCTGTCCCCCCGGATCAGCGACTGGGTAAACTCGAAAATCTCGCCGAAATCGGACTTCGTCCGCCGCTCGTGGTAAAACCCGGGGCTGCCCGGCTCGCACCCGAGGAGCCGCGCCTCCCGCTCGCCGAGGATAACGGCCCTGTACGAGTCCTCGGCCGACGCCGGGACAATGCCGACTTCGTAGAGAAGCGAGTACATCGAGTGCGTCTCCAGAATTTCGCGCGTGAGGTTCGGGTAGACGTAGCGCGGGTAGTAGGATGTTTCAAGGAGAAGCGGCTGACCGTCCAGGCGGCGGATGCGCACGAAGCGGAAGACGGGGATGTCGCCCGACTGAAGCGAGAGCATGCGCTGAAGCTGTTCGTCCGGGCGGATGGTTTCAAACTCAAGGATCGTGGAGGACGGCTTGTGCCCCAGCGCCATCACTTCGCTTGTAAAGGAATAGACGTTATCGTTCCGGCGGCGCATCGCCGGTTCGGCGATAAACGTCCCGCGCCCCTGCTTGCGCACGACAAGCCCCTCCTCCTCGAGGGAGCCGATGGCCTGGCGCACCGTCGAACGGCTGATTCCTAAGCTTTCGCACATCGCCGATTCCGACGGAAGCATATCGCCCGCGGAGAGAATGCCGGCCGAAACGTATTTCTTGATGATGTCGACAAGCTGGTCGTACAGCGGGCGGTCGCTGTTCGGCTGCAGTTTGGCGCTGAGAATCGGATGTGGGTTCATTGCACCTTCCTCCAAAACGGCTAAGTTATACAATAGAATAGCATGCCATCGTGATAATTGCAACGCCGATTTTCCGTATTATGGCAGGAAAATACGCAGGTAGGCGCCCACGATGGCCTCGCCGTAGAGCATGGAAATCACCATGCCCGCCGCGAGAAACGGCCCGAATGGGATGGGCGTGCCGCGCCGGAGCCGTTTGATGAGAAAAACCGGCACCATCACCAGCACGCCGAGGATAGAGGCGACCGCCAGAGTCAGCAGCATGTTCTTCCACCCGAGCAGCAGGCCGCACGCGGCCATGAGCTTGATGTCTCCCCCGCCGACGCCGCCGCGGCTGATGATCGCGAGCACAAGCAGGATGCCCGACGCCGTGAAAAACCCGACGACGTTTTGCAGGAGGACGCCGTATCCCTCAAACGCGGCGTAGACGTTCCACAGCACCGCCACAATCAGGATGAAGATGGTCACGCCGTTTGGAATCTCCTGCGTGTCGATGTCGATAAACGACGCGACGAGCAGGGCCGTCACGAGCGCGAGGGCGGGCACGAGAAACGCCGTCAGGCCCACGGCGCGCACGCACAGGTACCAGAGCGCGCCGTTGAGGAGCTCCACGACGGGGTAGCGCGCCGAGATTTTGCCCCCGCACCCGCGGCATCTCCCCCGCAGGAAAAGCCACGACAAAACCGGTATCAGCTCAAGGGGGCCGAGCCGCTTCCCGCAGTGCACGCAGTGAGACGGCGTGACAACCCACTCTTCGCCGCGCGGGATGCGGTAGATGAGGACGTTGGCAAAGCTGCCTATGAAAAGCCCGACAATCGGGATGATAATACGGAGGGTCTCGATAGTTCTTACCTCCCTCTATGGAAAGCAGGCTTGCCATGAGCGGCAAGCCTGCTTTTTTGTGTGTGCTTAAGCCTTAATGCCCCATGGTGGTGTCAAATGAGACGCGCACCTGCTGATTTACGTAATCCGGATGGTGCGCCAAAAGCCCGTCATGCCCTTCCCATGTGAACGTCATCGTATCAAAGCGGAGCATCGTCGCCTTCAGGTTCGCCGCCGGCTTGTTAAACTCCACGAGGTATTTGATCCGGTACTCACCGGGTTCGACGCTGCCCGGGATGGCGCTGCCCAGCTTTGTGTAGCCGCCGCCGTTCCTGAAGTCAACCTGCAGCACCTTCGCGGACTTGAGCAGTCCGGCGTTGGACGTATCCAGCGTGAACGCGAGGTTGCCGACGGGCTTCGTCACCTTGAAGTAGAGGTAAACTTCCGCTTCGTTGCGGAGCGTGACCATCGTAAACTCGGAGTTGTAGGTCGATTTGAGCGTCACCTCGGCGCCGACTTCACGCGCCACTTCATCGGCCGCCTTCTTGGGGTCTTTCAGCTTGATGGCGCCCGTCGGGTTCGACTGGATCGTGACCTGGCCGGTTGCGGAGTCAAGCCCGTTCCTGTAGGCAAACACCTGCACGGCCTTGGCGACGGTCGCGCTGTTTTTGATGTACGTGATGATCTGCACCGTCCCGCCGTTTATCTCCGTGATGGTATACCCGCCGTTGTCGTTTTCCGCAATCTTCACGTTCGGGCCCGCCGTATACGTCGCTTCCACGGCGTTGTTGATCACAACGGTCAGCGTATTGCCGCGCTTGTCGAATACACAGGGCGCCGGGACGGTGATGCTGTTTTGGGCGGTGTAGTATATGGCCGAGACTTCAGCAGAGGTATAGTGGGTGTTGGTGGGTTTCGAGGCGGTGACGTTGGCAAATCCGCTTGAATAAGACAGCTTGCTTACCTTGTCGGGTAACGTATACTTTTCGCTATTGTAGTTGAAAAAACTATCGTTCTTGTCTAACGTAATCGTCTTGTCAGGGGCTTTGCCGTCGATTTGCGTGACGGTGTATACGTAGTTACTACTATTTCTACCCGTCCGCTGAATTGTCACCTGAACGTCTATCGAAGTACGCTTCGTAAACGAAACGTTCTCGAACACGATGCTGCGGCGCGGCTGCCCGTCTGAATAATCGTACCACACGGTAATTGTGCGATTGTTGTTCCAGCTCGAGCCTGAGACGCCCGTGACGAGCGCGTCGCTGTAGCTCGTGCCGTTTCCGTCCTTAAAGCTGGTAACGGAGTAGCCGCTTGCGCTCGAAGTTGGCAGGGATTTTCCGTCATACCTGAAGCTCGCCGTGGCTGTGAGCTTCGTAAAATTGTCGAAAGCATAGTTCGTATTTGAGTACCTGATTTCGACTTTTTCCAGCTCTCCGTCGGTCTTCTTCTGAGTGCTGGACCGCGACGCCTGCCCGAGCGGGACGTACCCCGAAGCAAGGCCGGCTTTGCTGTCGGCGATGGAAAAGCTCGGCTTGTTTGCGTCAATGAGCTGGAATTGCGTCGCGTAATGCGCCGTGGCGGTGAACGACTGCATCTGCGTCTCGCCGGAGTAATAATGCGGGTTATTCTGTGCCGGCCAGAAGGTGTAGGTGCAGGAGGTGCTCGTCGGGTACGTCTCCGGCTTTAAGTCGGGCGTGTTCAAATCAAACGCCAGCTTAAAGCGCAGGACAATCGGGTCGACGGGATACTGCGCGTCCCCGCCGGACGGGATGCAGGGAAGCACGGAGGCGGGAATCTTCCACTCCACCAGCCCTGAATCCGTCACACGCAGCTTCAGCTTTCCTATCAGGGAGTTGGGATTGTTCTTCGGCTGGTAGACGTAGTTTTCGCCGGACTTGACAAATGTGTACTCCGTACCGTTGTACAGCACGCTCATCGTGCTGCCCGCGAGAACATACCCTTTGCCAATCTGATACTGCGCCCGGAGGTAGGAGGACTCGGTCAGCTTGCCGTCCGAGCCAACTGTCTCGGTGATCGGGTTGTAGCCCTGCATGTGGACGATGGCGCTCTGGAGGGCTCTCGACAGGCTCTCCGCGCTGTTTTCCGCGGAATACGAGGCGGTCACGTATTCCTTCGTCATCTGGTCCCCGTACTGTTTTGCAACGGTGTTTACGGCGTTGTTCCATTGCGTCTGGAACCCGTCGATTTTAGAGATGTTGGCGTCGGTTGGGTTGAGCGTGGCGTTGGCGAACTTTGTGTCGCTGTCGCCCGGGTCAAGGGCAAAGGGGATGGTGAAAAACTGCAGCTCCGGCATCAGCACCTTGTAATACGCCGCCTGGGCGATAGTGTACGCCGCATGGGAAGCAGAGGAAGCAGTTCCGTCGCCGCGAACTGAGCCTGTTGAATCTATATCATTAAAATAATACGTCGGCGCGCCGTCGGACAGGAGGATGATAACCGGTACGGCTTTTTCATCGTCGGCTTCTATATCGTAGGCTTCTTTCAAGATGCTGTAGCCTGCGCGCAGCGCCCGCTGAATGTTCGTGCCACCGTAATCGCGATTGCTTCTTAAGTTGATACCGATTTTGTCTTTAGTGGATGTGATAGTCTCGCCCGACCCTTTGTAGAACTCAATGTCCTTAGTGGACAGTTCGCGTTCAATTTCGGTGTACGTGGCAAAACTCACCGCGGCAATCTTGTTGCCGTTTCCGACAAGCGCCTTCGCGGCGTTGTTCGCCGCCGCAATCATGTTCGAAAGGCGTGTGCCTTCCATGGAGTTGGAGACGTCCAGGAGCAGGACGATATTGTACCGCCGCTGGATGACGGTCTCCTCCCTGAACTGCTGCCCGATGGCGGCAAGCTCGACCGTAAACTCCGTGGACGGCAGCGGGTCGCCCGTCACGCGGGTGTACGCGTACACCTCGCCGTCTTGCATTTCGGAATGCGGTTTCGGCTGCTGCTCGCCCGCCGAGGGGATAATCTTCTTCTCGATTTCGAGTTCAACCGCTCCTGCAATCGCCCCGCTGACAAGCAGCAAGGTAATGAGCAGCGTAAGCAGGAGCGCGAGCGCTTTTTTGCACCGTTTCATTTCCATTCAATCCCTCTCTTCCGATTTAAGAGTGTCCGCTTCTCAGGTTGACTTCTTTCCAGCTGTTGATGGTGTAGCGCGTGGTGAAGCTGCCCTCGCCGACGGCGCCGGTGACGACATACGAGTCGGAGCCGAAGCTCGTCATCGCCCTGTATGTGCCCGGCGAGAAGAATCTGCGTGCGATCTGGCTGTAGGTTGGGTCTTCGGACCGGATAAGCTGCCATGAATCGGTCAGCCCGATGACGGAGCGGATGACCGATTCGTCATACGTGATGGTGGTGCCGGACTTAATGGTCACGTTCCCCGCGCAGATGATGGCGCCGCGGAACTCACCGCCTTCGATGGTGAGGTCGCCGCTGCAGTAGATGATGCCGGAGCTGATGCCGCCCGGGCTGAAGGTAATCGTGCGGCTGCCTTTGAAGACGTAAAAGCCGTGGGCCGGGTCGTGTATCGCGGCGGACGGGTCGTACAGATCGCGGAACGCCGCGTCGCTCGTACCGTACCGGGCTGTCTTTACCTCAAAAACGGCGGGCAGGAGCGTGTCTTTTATTTCGTAGTAGGCGACTCGCGCCGAATTGTCGGCCCCTTCGCGGACGATCTTGCCCGACGCCGTCACGCCGACGCCGAGAATGTGTCTCACCGTGTCGGGCTCGAGATAGACGTTGCTATTGTAATCGCTGATGTAAGGCTCCACCAGTTCGACAAAGCGGTCGCGTTTTTCCTCAAGCGTGCCGTCAAAGAAGTTGTAGCGCTCTTCCTCTGCCGGGACGGACGAGATGTAATACGTCTTTCCCGCAGCGCCTTCTTCTAAAACATAGACCTTGAAGAATTCGCCGCCTTTCGCGTTGACGCTCTCGGCCGTCTGGTAATATTCTTTTGTGCGGCTGGGGCCTGAGAACAGCTCGTAGAACGCGGTGCCGGGGATGACGTACTTCCCGTCAATCCGGATAGTCCCCCCGAAAGGCAGGGCGTTGTTGATGACGGCGGAGCTGTAGTTCGGGTTGCCCATCGACGCCTCCGACGTCATGCCGATGTAGTTGCCGCGGATGCGGATGCTCGTGCCGGCCTGGCCGTCGTTCTGGATGTCGTCCTTCGTCCAGACGCTGCCTGCCACGTCGATGGAGCTGCTGGTCACGCCGCTTTCAATGGCGAGGTTGTTGCAGTAGACGTTGCCGCCTGCGTTGTCCCGGTAGATGTACGGGATGGCGTCGGACGCCACGTTGTCCTCCGCGAATCGCAGCGCGTCTGCCCGCGCCACCGACAAATCAAACCAGTATGTATTGTCCGGGCCGTTTCCGGCGCCGTAGAGGAACTTTGTCTTCAGCTCGTTTACCGGAACCCTGCTTGACGGGCCGTCGCGGTTGACATTGATGGAGCTGTTTTGCGAGGCGATGTGGACGTCGCCGCCGGTGTAGATGTTTCCGTTTACGGTGACGTGCGTGTCGGAGCTGCTGGTGAGAACGCCGAGGCGGTTGCCTTCCTGGGTGCTGGTGCGCCCCGAGGCGTCGACGAGGAGGTTGCCGTCGACATCGCGGGCGGCGGCGACGATGTCGCCGCTGATTGTGATGCCGCTGCCGCTGAAAAACACCGAACCCTGCACGGACAGCGCGTTGGCGTAGAGCGGGTTGGGCTTGACGGCGTAGTAGCGCACCTGCGAGACGGCGTCGTACTGCGGCGCCGCGATTGTCACGGTGACTTCGACGCTCTTCGGGTTTTCGATGTCCGCCTCCCTGGCGACAATCTTCAGGCGGATGGGGTTGTTTTTCGATATGGTATCGAGCGCGTCGTAGAATTCGTCGAAAAGGTATGTGCCGGAGCCGTCGATGTAGCTGCTCAGATCCGGCAGCCAGCTTGTCGAACTGACCGACGCGGAAGAGTCGATGTTGTAGTCCAGTTCGGCGGGATAGCCGTCGTCAGGGTAGCGCTTTTCGGCAAGTCCGTCGCTTAAGTTCAGCTGGACGGCCGCCGCGTAAAGAATGGCGAACACGCGCGGGGCGAACGACGCGATGGTCCGCTCCTGCTCGAGCGTGAGGGGAAGGCCGCTGTCTTTCATGTCAACGAGCTCGCTGACGACCTGCCACTGCTGGTTGATCATCGTCTGAAGCTCCGCCCCCGTCAGAAACAGGAGCGTCTGCAGGTCCGGCTCGGTGACGCCGCTGGCCTCCTCAGCCTTGTAGCACTCCTCCTGAAGGTACTTTCTCGCGAGCATTTCAGCGGGGAGCAGAACTTTCGTATCAAACGCGCTCAGCCGGTCTTCCGCGACAAAATCAAGCCAGTAATACTCCTTCGACCAGTTTGAATACCGCCGGCTGAGCCGGACGTTTGCCCTCGTGAGCGCGACGACGACGGAGCTGACGGCCAGAAGCAGTATCAGCGCCGCCATGACGAGGATCAGTGCCGAGCCTGCCTTGCTTTTGAGGCACTTTATCGTCCACCGTATCAAGCTCTGCCCTCCTTTCTCTGCTTTAAGCGGGCAAATAGACAAGCGACGTATACGCGGCGATTTCGGAGCCGTCCATGCGCTCCACCGCCACGGACACGTTGACCTTATTGTTCTCAAGCGTCTCCGCGGGCGCCTGCATGTATGTCACGCTCAAAACGCCGCTTTCCATCACGAACGGGCTGTCCGAGATGGTCACGTACTCCCCTGCCGGGTCGCCGTAGATGAACAGCGCGAGCTCGGCGCTTGTGGTGTTGTTTGACCCGAACCGGATATTCACGGGGTTGCCGTCTTCGGAGAGGACGACAATCGGAATAGAGCGCAGGGGCAGGTCTGATTCAATTTCCACGTAAGTCGAGTACGAACCGCTTATATTCGGGCGCGCGCAGAGCACGGGGTCTGGTATGGGGCTCACAACAGGGCTCGACGGGTCAACGATGCCCGCCCCGATGGTGTACCGATACTTCCCGCCCGATTCCGTCACCTGGCAGGAAAGCTGATACGTCACGCCCGTCCGCTCCCGTTTGCACAGGAATTCAATGTAGCGGATGCCGCTGCTCAGGCCCATCTGCGGCAGGTACGGCGACGTGCCAGCGCCGCCGCCCGCCGGGACCTCCTCCACGGTGATTACCGCGCGGTAGGATGCGTACGCCTCGGCGGTCGGCGCCCAGTCGCTGTCGAAATAGTGGTATTTCGTGTACTTTCCCTCTTCATCCTTGAGGTAGCCCTTGCTCTGCCAGCTGCCCGGCGAGGCCTTAATCTCCTCCACCAGCGCGACGGCGACGGTGTTGGCCTTGTCGGTGTCGTAACTTGTGCGGCCGACCCGCGTGGACGTGACGAAAAGGTAAAGGAGCGGGCCGGATATGATGGCGATGACGCTGATGGCCGTCAAGACCTCAAGCAGCGTAAACCCTTTTTTGTTTTTCAAAGGCGACCGCCCCCTCTCTGTGCCTTAATCAAACTATCCAAGCAGAACCGTCCCGCGCGTGGTGCCGAGCTTAAAGCGCGGATTGATCGCGTCGTCATTGCGGACGGAGACGACGACCGTTCTGCCCGTGTCGTTCGTAACGTCGAGCGTGACGCCCACGTTGTCGTCCGCGCTCTTGCGGGCGCGCGAGAGAACGCTGATTGTAATCGTGTCTTTTTCGGACTCCAGCGTGCCGCTGTACGTCTTCCCGTCGAGAGTGTAGCTGAAGGAGATGACGTCGCTCCCGGACAGGGTCAGCGCCGCCGTGACGTGCGCGTTCTTATCCGTGGAAACCTGCGTGGCGGAGATGGGATAGCGGCCCATCTGCACGCCGCTGTCGTTGTCGAGGCTGGAGCTGATGATGACGTAGAAATCCGGGGCTCCCGTCTGCACCGCCCCGCTGCCGCCGCCGGCGCCGCGGTCAAACGGCTCGAACGGGTCTTCCCGCCCGGAGGGAACCGGCGCGTCGTACGCGTAGCCCGGGAACGTCTCCGGCAGCTCGCCGACGCTGAAGACGAGGAGGTTCATCGTGCCCGTCAGCTTCCCGTCCGGCGCGGCGCTCAGCGTCGCGCTGCGGAAGAAGACGCGGCGCGAGCTCAGCTCGAAGATGGACAGAAAGCGCATGTACTCGTCAAAGCTGCCGCTGACGTTGAGCGTCAGCTGCTCGGCCGTGACCGTATCGGGCCCGCCGGCCGCGGCGGAAATTGCTTCGCCGCCCGACTTGCCCGCGTTTTTCAGCTGATTGAGGAACGCGTCCTTCGACTGCACGACGCGGCCGCCGAAGGTGATGTTGACGACGTCCAGCCTGCTCTCCTGGGACGCTGAGCTGATGGCCGCCACGATTTCCTCCTGCGCGTAATACGAGGGAATGGAGACGCCTATCGCGGCGATTTCCTCGTCCAGCTGCGCCTCCTGCTCGCGGTAAGTGTCGATCTTCCCGTGCTCGCGGCGGAGGTTTTCAAGCTGCTGCGTCTGGCGCGCGTGGAGCTCGCGCGTCTGGGACAGCTCCTGCCAGGCCGGCAGGACGAAATAGTTGCCGATGACAACGCACAGCGCGACGATAATCAGCACGACGATGAGAATAAACTCGCTTTTGCTAATCGAATAATTCCTACTCACCGCTCGGCACCTCCTCGGAGACGAGCACGGCGGTGGCGGCAAAGCCGAACAGGCCTGTGTCGGTCGTCTCGTTCTTTTCCTGACTGATGACGCTAAACGAAATGTCCTTAAAGGCGCCGGAGAGCTTGAGCGAATAGATGAAGTATGTAATGTCCTCGCGGGTGACGCCCTTTCCGGCGAGGCTCACGGTGCCGTCCTCGTTGAGGGCGAGGCTCGTGAGGTAGACGGAGCTGCTCAGCGCGTTGCTGATGGTCTCGAAGAACGCGCTGTCAACCCGGCTCGTCACGTCCGCCGTATCGAGCAGCACTTTCAGAGAGTCGATAAGCTGCCGTTTGTCCGTGATGGTGTTCTTCAGCTCGCCGATTTCCTTGTACTGCGCCATTTCGGCGGAGATATCGGCAAGCTGCTGTTTGTACTGGTCGTTGAGGTAGCGCAGCCCGAACACGGCCCCGCCGAGGAGCAGCGCCACGATGACCACGGCAATCGCGGCGCGGCGCGCGCTCTTTTTGACGTCAAACTTTTTCCGGCTGCCGAGGCCTTCAAGCAAGTTAATATCCCGCATCGCTTAATCCTCCCTGATTGCCGCGCCGAGGACGGAAAACGCCTTTAAGAACATCGTTTTATCCGCTTTCACGCCGCTTTTTGGCACCATGAGTTTCGTCTGGACCCCGACGCTCTCCGTAAAGTGTGTGGCGAGGTCCGGGAAGATGCTGCCGTCGCCGGCGAGATAGACGCACCCGACGCTTTTCTTCTGCTCGGATGCGAAAAACTCAAGCGTCTGGCGCAGCTGTTCCTCGATATACCGGTAGCCCGTATCGGCCATCGAAGCGAGCTTTGCGCTCTCCGGCGAGTTGTCCAGGCACATTTTTTCAAAATCCGAAGGCGTGCAGCCCATGGCCACGCAGATCGCTTCGGCCGTCTGGCGGCGCCCTTCGGGAATCTGGCGGCTTTGCAGGACGCGCCCGCCCGAAATGATGGTGAAATACGTCGAGGACGATTTGATGTTGCAGATTAAAACGGTCTCGTCCTTCGTCAGCGGCTGGGCGAACGCGCCAAACGCCTTCGCGTCGGCGTTGGCGACGACGTCCATCGCCTGGCGTTTAAACGACAATTCCTCGAGGAGCTTGCGGTACCCCTCAAGGTTCTTTTTCGGCGCGAAGGAGACGATGCCCGTCACTTCCGTTTTCGTCCGGGTGTATTCCTTAAACGAAATCGCGTGCGTTCTCGTTACGCCGGGGAAGCTCTGTGAAATCTCGTATTCCACGGCCGCCTTCTGCTCTTTCTTGTCGAAGGCGGCAAGCTTTAAGTAGCGTACGACGGTTTGCGGGTCCGTCACGCAGACACTCACGGTGTCGGCGCCGGCGAGCGCTTTGTTCTGCTTGAAGATGTCCTTGAGCGTCAGCAGGACGCTGCCGATTTCGTTTTCGTCGTCGGCGATGCCCTCTCCCCTTAAAAACGGGACGGGATATGTCCCGCAGTGGAGAATCTGAGGCCGCGCCCCGTTCCGAACAAGCGCTGTTTTTATTTCTTTGCCCGATACTTCAAGGCCGAGCACCTTGTGCCCCATAATCTTCCTCCCTTCGGCGTCCCGAGAGAACTCGCGCCGATGTTTCTGTCGGATTTGTCTGTGTTATTGAGTCACTTTTCTATGTCGATGCGATGGCCGATCGCAGGGTCACCGACTGCTCCAGCGTTTTTTCCCTGCCGCCGGCCCCGTATGTGATGACGATGTTGTACACAAGCGAGTTGTCAACGATGTCTTCCGTGATCCGGACCGACCGCACAACGGCAATCGGCTCTATGTCCGCAAGCGGCATCACGTCGACGGGGTCGGAGACGGACTGCCCCTCGCCCGTGCGGTCAACGGCGTAGATGGTGCACATCCCGTCGTCCCCCTCGCGGAACAAAATCACTTTTCCTTTTTCCCGCTCCTCCGCGCTGATGGCGAAGGGGTTGGCTCTGAGCTTGAGCCGCTCCGTCTGCGCGCCGACGTTCACAAGCTCGATAGCGCCCGTCGCGTCGTGCTGGCGTATGGAGACGGTGATGAGCGACATCGCCGTGCGCGCCTCGGTGTCGTCGGCGATGTCCGTCTGGATGCGGGTCGACGAGCGCCTGCCGGCGCCGACGAGCCCCAGTACCATCGCGCCGAGCAGGGACAGGACAGCCATCGTCACGAGAAGCTCGAGGATGGTCATTCCCTTTCTGCCGAGTCTTTTCCTCATGGCTGCCTCCTTTCCGCGGCGCTATCTCTCTTTCCGCACAAGGCGGATGGTGCCTTTCGTCTGGTCGTAGTAGAAATTGTATGGGTCTGAGTCAATGCGCACGGCCGTGATGCCCAAAAGGCGCTCCGTGAGCAGCTCTTTTTTCTCGTCGGGCAGGGCAACGTCGCCGCTTTCCGGCTCGTCGCTTAAGGGGTCAAGGTCGGGGAAATGTCCCTCGTAGGCGTAGTACTGGTTGAGAGCTTTTTGGATAAGCTCTTCCTGCTTTTGCCGCTCCATCTCCTTGCCGCTGCGGTAATAGGCGGAAAGGCTCGGCGCGGCAAGGCCGATTAAAATGGCGAGCACAGCGAGCACGAGCACGAGCTCCATCAGCGTAAACCCGCTTTTGTTCTTTATCGCGCGCATGGCTCACCTCTCCAAGAAATATGCCTTCGCAACGGGCCAACAACAAGGTTGGCCCGTTGCGTTTGGTTGCGTGGGTCAGTATTTTGACGGACGCTAATCAACCTCTGTAAAAGGTTATAGGTTAGTTATTAATCACCAAAGTCATCAGCCAAGATTAAGGTGTCGGAGGCGCTTCTCCCTCTCCTACAACGATTTCGCTGTCTGTAACTTGTGCGTAATAAAGGGTTCCACTAACCACTTTATTGAGCCGGAATGTAAAGCCAGTAGAACTACGAGTTACAGTGCTAACAATCGCACATTCCTCGTTACCTAAGTCATCAGCATCTTTATCAACGAGAAGGTTTTTGCCGAGATATGTATTTACCCCTTGATATACGTCCACGGTTGCGTCGCCGACCCCGGTATAAACAGCATTTACTGTGTCACTGCCACTGCCGATGGTTACCTTCAATTTTCCTTCTGAATCAAGTGCTTCAATGGCCATCAAAACGTTGCGTGCATCACTCATGACGGATTTTTCCCGCGCGCTCTTCGTAAACCCCGTAAACCGCGGGATGAGGATGACTGCCAGAATCGCGATGATGGCGATGACAACGATGAGCTCGATGAGTGTAAAGCCTTTCTTGCCACCCAGCCTTTTTCTCAATAACTGATACATAATTACCCCTCTTATCACAGAATTTTTATTCACACACCTTATGTATTAATTAAGGTGAGCAAATCCGTTTAGGACACCGCGTTCATGATCTCCAGCATCGGCAGGAAGATGGACAGCAGGATTATCGCGATGATGACGGCGAGGATGATAATCATAATCGGCTCAATCAACGTCGTCATCTTCGTGATGGCAGCTTCCACTTCGTCGTCAAAGAAGCCGGACGTGCGCAGGAGCATTTCGTCCAGCTCGCCCGTCCGCTCGCCCACGGTGACCATGTGGATAAGAAGCGGCGGGAAAATGCCCACCCGCTCAAGGGAATAGGCGATGCCGCGGCCCTGCCGGATATCGTCGAGGCTCTCCATGAACCGCTCCTCGACGTTGCGGTTGCCGATGAGCGTGCTCATGATGCTCATGGCGTTTATGATGTTCAGGCCCGAGCGCAGGAGGATGGCCATGCTGCGGGCAAAGCGCGAGGTGATGACTTTCACCGTCAGCGTCCTGACCACCGGCAGCTTCAGGCGCAGCGTGTCGAACCGGAAGCGCCCCGTCTCCGTCTTGCCGTACGCCGCAAGCGCCATAATAAGCAGCACGAGGAACAGCAATATGACGAGGATGTTGCTCCTGAGGAAATCCGAGACGGCCATGAGCGCGATAGTTATCCCCGGCATATTCCCGCCCATTTCCGTAAGGATACTGGAGAACATGGGCAGCACCACGACCATGAGGAGGATGACGACGCCGACCGTCAGCACGCCGAGGATGGCCGGGTACGTCATGGCGGTCTTGACTTTGCGGTTTATCCTGTCCTCATTCTCGTAGTAGTCGGCCATCTGCATCATGATGGTGTCGAGCGTACCGGACGCCTCGCCGACGCGCACCATGTTGCGCAGAAACTCCGGGAAAACCTGCGGGAAGCCCGCCATCGCCTGGGACAGGAGCTTGCCCTTTTGCACGTCCTCCCACACGGCCGAAAGCGCCTGCGCGAAGGAGCGCTTGGCAATCTGCTTTGAGACGATGTCGACGGCCTCGATAATCGTGACGCCGGCGTTGATGATGACGGACAGCTGCCGGCAGAAGACGGCAAGGTCCCGCTTCGTCACGCGCTCGCCGAATCTGAATAAGCTAAAGCTCTCTTTCTTTTCTTTCGCCGAGACGACAAAGTACCCTTTTTCGCCCAGCGTATACTCCAGCGCTTCGATGGAGTCGGCCTCGATGGAGTCTTTCCAGACCTTCCCCTCGAGGTTGCGCGCTCTGAATGTGTAAACGGCCACCTTCCCTACCTCCTGCGGTCGAGCTGCGAAAACGCGGCAAGGTCTTGCGCGCGCGCAAACGCGTCGTCAAATGTAATCACGCCCGTGTTGCAAAGGTTTGCAAGGCACGAGTCCATCGTGTGCATGCCCTCGGCGTCGCTCATCTGGATCACCGAGGTCACCTGATGCGCCTTCCCCTCGCGGATGAGGTTGCGGATGGCGGAGTTGACGTGCATCATCTCCGTGGCGAGGACGAGCCCCTTCCCGTCCGCCCGCGGGACGAGCTGCTGGCAGATGACGGCTTCCAGAACCGCCGCCAGCTGCATGCGCACCTGCGTCTGCTGGTCGTGCGGGAACGCGTCGAAGATGCGGTTGATGGATTTCGCCGCGCCCATCGTGTGCAGCGTGGAGAGGACGAGATGCCCCGTTTCCGCGGCGGTCAGGGCGATGGAGATGGTCTCCATGTCGCGCATCTCGCCGACGAGGATAACGTCCGGGTCTTCGCGGAGCGCGGCGCGCAGGGCGGTGGCAAACGACCGGGTGTCCCACCCCACCTCGCGCTGGTTGACGAGGCCCGTCTTGTGGCGGTGGAGATACTCGATCGGGTCCTCGATGGTGATGATATGGCAGCGGCGCTCGGAGTTGATGATGTCCACGAGGCAGGCCAGCGTCGTTGATTTGCCGCTGCCCGTCGCGCCCGTGGCGAGGACGAGGCCGCTTTTCTTCTTCGTGACGGACCGGAGCGACTCGGGAAGCCCAAGCTGCTCGAACGTGGGAATCGCAAACGGCAGCACGCGGATGGCAAACGAGTAGCTGCCGCGCTGGCGGAAGATGTTGACGCGAAACCGCCCGAGCCCCGCACGGGAGAACGAGAAGTCGACTTCGCCCGTCTCGTTTAGGACTTTAAGGTGGTGCTCATCCGTGATTTTCCCGACAAGGTCATTCAGTTCCTCCGGCCGGACCGGCTCCATGCCGTCTATCACCCTAAGGCGCGCGTGCAGGCGCATCATGGGCGGGGCGCCGACCGATAAATGCAAATCCGTTGCGCCGGCCCGGCACGTCTGCTCGAGCAGCGCATCGATGTTAATCTCTGGCATAAACCGTTTTCACCATCTCGCTGACTGTTGTATGGCCCGCCAGCACCGTCTCGCGGCAGCTGTCAAACAGACGCGTCATGCCGTTTTCAAGGGCGATATCGCGCAAAACCTCCGTGCTGGCCCCGGCCTGAATCGCGTCGCGCAGCCGGCGGTTGATGTGCATCACTTCGTGTATCGCAAGGCGCCCGCTGTAGCCCGTGCCGTTGCACTTCGGGCAGCCCACCTTGCGGTACAGCGGGGTGCCCTCCGGCACGCCGAGCAGCTGCGCTTCCGCGGGCGACGCGCCGTACCTTTCCTTGCAGTCCGGGCACAACCTTCGCACAAGGCGCTGGGCGATGATGCCCGAGAGCGCTTCCGCGACGAGGAACCGCTCGACGTTCATGTCAATCAGGCGCGCGACGGAGCTGGGCGCGTCGTTCGTATGCAGCGTGGAGAGGACGAGGTGGCCCGTTATCGAGGCGCGGACGGCAATCTGCGCCGTCTCCTCGTCGCGGATCTCGCCGATCATGACGATATCCGGGTCCTGCCGCAGGATGCTGCGCAGTCCCGTCGCGAATGTAAGGCCGGCCTTGACGTTCACCTGAACCTGGTTGATGCCGTCGAGCATGTACTCGACGGGGTCTTCAATCGTGACGATGTTCACCTCGGGCGTGTTCAGCTCGCGCAGCAGGGCGTACAGCGTGGTCGTTTTGCCGCTGCCCGTCGGCCCCGTGACGAGGATGATGCCGTTTGTGCCGGTGAGGATTTTGTTCATCAGCTCGGTGTTGTGCGGCGAGAAGCCGAGCGTTTCGCGCGTGAACGAGAACGAGGTGCGGTCGAGGATTCGGATGACGACTTTTTCGCCGAACACCGTCGGCAGCGTGGAGACGCGGAAGTCGTAGTCCTTCCCGCCCACGGCCATTTCGATGCGCCCGTCCTGCGGGATGCGCTTTTCGGCAATGTTGATGCCGGAGATGACCTTAAACCGCGTGAGCACGGCGGGATAGAGGTTTTCCGGAATCGTCATCACCTCGACGAGGGAGCCGTCGATGCGGAAACGGACGTTGACCTGTTTTTCAAACGGCTCGAGGTGAATGTCGCTCGCGTGCATGCCGATGGCCTGCATGATGATGGATTCCGCAAGGCGCACCGCCGGGGCGTTTTCAATGTCCGTCTCGTCGAGAACGACGTCGACCGGGTCGCTCTGCCAGTCGCGCTTTAAGTCCTCGATGGCGCGCTCGGAAATCTGGCGCGTGTAGTAAAGCTCAATCGCCTGCTCGATGTCCGCTTCCGAGGCGAGCATCGGCCGGATGTTCATCTCCGTGACAATCCGCAGGTCGTCGATGGCGCTGATGTTGCGCGGGTCCGCCATGGCGACGTAGAGCGTGTTGTCCTTCCGGTAGACGGGAATCGCGGTATGGCGCTTGGCCAGCTCCTTTGGAATCAGGCGCGCGACCTCGGCGTCGATGTATGTATCCTTTAAGTTTATGGGCTCGACGGAGATTTGCTCGGCCAGCGCCTGGATGATCGCGTCGCTTGAGACGTAGCCGAGCTCGAGAAGGATGTCTCCCAGCCGTTTGAGTTTTGTTTTCTGCTCGTCCAGCGCGCGCTGCAGCTCTTCCTGGCTGATAACGCCGCTTTCCACAAGCATTTCGCCGAGTTTCTTTTTCTGCTTCAACTGTCTCCTCCAGCCTGCAAAAGCTTGCTTTCGCTTATGTCCGTCTGCCGCCGCCCCGGGGCAAGTAAAACCCTAAAAGCGGCGTTCATATCTTGAGAGTCTATCAGACCGGTTGCGCTAAACCCGTCAGATAATGTCGAATAAATTGTGAAAATAAACAAAGCTCTGGATCAGCCAGCAGAGCTTTAGCCGATCCAAAAGCTTTTTTCTCTTTTTTCCTTCGGAAGACTCAAGCTCCCGGCCTTATTCAACAAAGCTTTTTGTGCCTATCAACCTCTTGAAATTTCCAGTTTTCCTCATCTTATACAAGTTCCGCATACTTTGTCAATAACAATTTTCATTTTTTCTCAGATTTCCAACATTTTTCTCACAGAAAAATGATAAATATGAAACGCCGTGTTGCAAAAATTGCAACACGGCGTTTTCTCTACTCAGCTTAGTCGGCTCTAATGCAAACTTATGGATTTTTTTGTCATTCGGCGGGGCCTGCAAGCCCTGTCGGTGACCAAACGCGGCCTTGTTGAGGCCCGCCGCACACTCTCCGACAGATGGCGCGGCGGGTCGCAAAATCCCTTTGTGCCGGGTGCCCTGAGCGGGTATGTATTTTTACGACGTCACATATCTCTTCCGGATGTACTTCGACGTGCACGACGTGAGCAGGCCCTGGTAGTTGAGGCGGAACGTGATCATGTCGCCGACCTTGATGGGCTCCGGGCAGTCGTTGACGTCCACGATCATGTGGTCGCTGCTGCCGCCGAGGATGTGCATGTTCGGGTCGATGGGGATGAGCCCCTCGAAGCTCACGTCCTGCTTCCCCAGCGCGAGGATGGCGCGCTTACGCATGCCCTTGTCCACAAAGACGGGCTTGTTGCCGAAGGCGTCGTTGCCCGTCTCGCCGATCGGAACGGTGGGCTTCGTCTTCAGCTCGATGACTTCGGAGCAGAGCAGGAACGCGTCCTGATGGAGCCAGCTGATTTCGCGCCCGTGCGTCGTGTCCGTCCCGAGGAGGATGCCTTCGCCGATGCGCAGCTGGTTGATGCCCGCCGGGAGCGTCCCGTCCTCCACGAGGCGCAGCGAGCTTGTCCCGCCGCCGGAGACGGTCTCCAGTTCGAACCCGACGCGGTTTTCAATCTCCTTTTTGATTTCAAGGAGGAGGTTGAGGTTGTGGATTGTCGGGAGGATGCCGCCGTAGCAGCCCATGTTCGTGCCGATGCCCGACAGGCGCACGCCCGGCAGCAGGGCGACCTGTTCGGCCAAAGTGATCGCCTCGTCCGGCATGGCGCCCTCACGCAGGTCGCCGACGTCGACCATGAGGATGATGTCGTGCCGTATCCCGGCGGCGACGGCTTTGTCCGATATGGCGCGGATGACCGCGTACTCTGAGTTGACGCTGCAGTCGACGTATTTTAAAAGCGCGTCGATGGAGCTGATCTTGGGAATGCGCAGGAGCGTGACGTGGTTTTTAAAGCGCCGCCGGCGCAGCGCGGCGATGTTCTGGATGCGCGAGTCGGCAAACTTTTCGATGCCGCCGGCGTTCATCGCCGAGACGATGCGCGGCAGGGCGGTAAACCCCTTCGTCACGCCGAGCACCTCCACCCCGAAGGGGCGGCAGCGCTCCACCGCGTTGCGCGCGTTTTCCTCGATTTTTCTCAGGTTTATTTCAAGATACGGAGAGTCAATCATTTACTTCCACCTTTCCCATCTCAGGCGGCGGGACAGTTTTTTCCGCATTATGAGACGTTCGACTCCGCCGTACATCTCCTTCCGAGCCACAATTTCAAAACCGCCGGCCTGTAAGTTTTTCAAGCTGCGCGGGTTGTCCGGCGAGACGGTCGCCAGCGCTTCCGCGGCGCCCATGTTCAGGGCGATGAGGTCCTTTAGACGAATAAACACTCTCTGTAGGCCGTATCCCGTGTAATCCGGGTGGACGAACGTCGTATCGTAAGTGACGCATTTTGCGCTCTTTTCTTCGCTGTAATCGAGATATTTTGCGAGGTTGCGCGCGCTGCCGGGATTTGTGACCATCAGCGTGAACGCGACGAGCAGCTCCCCGTCGAACGCGCCGATGCAGGTGTCCTGCTCTAAGGACTCGATAAGCTCCTCCCGCGTGGTGAGGACGAAGGTGTCTTTGTTTTCGATGGTGTCGTAAACCCGCTCCTGCAGGGCGAGGATGTCCTCGAGGTCGTCCGGATAGCACAGGCGCAGCCTGAGCTTGATTTCCGGTTTGTGTTTGTGTTCCAAAGCAAAAACGGAGCCTTTTTCAAGCAGGTCGTAAAGCCCCGATCGTTTCGTGTAAATGCGGCGAAGCTTTGCCTGTCTCTCTTCGTCGCCAGTCATAATGCAGCCCCCTTTCTCCTAGCGATACGGCGGTGGGAAAAAGCGAAATCCTGTATAAACGTAAACGAAGGGAGCGGAGCGACCAAGTCGGCTCGCCCGCCCCAACGATACCCGCATTGACTGCCGGACACGCATTACGGCCGTGTCGATATGATGTTTTGAATATTCATTCGTCTAAATGACTAAGATTATTTTATCACCCGCCGGAAAATGAGTCAATTAACACAAGATTACATAATATTAAAGTTTGTTAATATTCCGGACCGCAAGTCCCCTCTTGCAATTTGCGAAAGATGTGCTAAAATAAGAGCACACAAACGCGCAGGATTAGTTCAATGGTAGAATGTCAGCTTCCCAAGCTGAAGGTGCGGGTTCGATTCCCGTATCCTGCTCCAGAAAAAGACCGGGGCATCGATTGATGCCCCGGTCTTTTTGTCAGGCAATATTGTCACATGGGATCAATAAAGATTTCAGGAGGTCCTGTTAACACCTCAACTATTTTTTTCTCTCGCGTTCAAATCTGAACCCATTTCAGCGTAATCAATAATGACTTTCCTGCAGTCCCTGCACAAAAACGCTTTGACCGCGGAGCCTCTTATGAAGGAAAACGCAGACAGCACCACCGAGCCCTCATATAAATCGGCGCTTCCAAAAAAATGCCCGTTTTTACCCTTTACCCACGCAATCTCCTGCGGGCTTTGAATGAGGCCCGTCTCAAGCTCTTTTTGACAATACGGACATTTCATCTTCTTCCCTCCATCCATTAGATTTTCCGAACATCGTCCCCCTGTGCTTATATGTAAGCCCGCAGGCCGCCGCGGCGAGGACAAGGAGCAATAAGGCGGCGCCGCTTTTCGAGAAAACCAGCGGCATCGCGCCGAGGGAGAGGTTCCCCATCGTATGAAAAATCATGGCAGCAAGAACGTTGCCCCGGCTTTTGACAAACAGCAGGGTGATGAGCACCGAAATCATCACGGTATAAAGCAAATAGCAGACAAGGGCTGCGAGAAAACCGAACCCGGTAAGAGCATGTTGCGTCGTCCCTTCAATAAAAAACAGGGGAAGGTGCCAAAGCGTCCAGACAACGCCGAGCACCAACGCCGATTTCACCGGCGAAGCGACCCGCAGCATGCGCCTGAGCGCAAATCCCCGCCATCCCGCCTCTTCGCCTAAAGGCCCCATGAGAACCAGAATATACAGGAAAGCGACGGGGATTAACCAGACTTCAAACTCCGGCTGCGGCAACGCGCCGCCGGCAAGCCAAAAGATAAGGCAGGTCACGGCGGACACCGCGGGCAAAACAAAAAAGGCAAAAAGAAGCCATCCGGCCCCGATGCGGACACGCAGCATGGACCTGAGCAAAGAGCGGATTTCATCTTTTCCTCCGAAAAGGTACGCCAGAATAAGGCCCGATACCGAAGGGCCGAAGGTACCCGCCCTCAGAAGAACATCGCGGGATAGCGGCATGGGCAGGCTCCATCTCTCCGCCGCCAGCACATAAAGCCAGGGCAGCCAGGATAGGGCAAACGTCACCGCGAAAAACACCGCGGTCTCCCGCTTCGTTTGACGCCGCCCCGCCGCCCCCATAAAAACACCTTCCCGCTTTTATCAGCTTTAATGTTTTTGTTATATCATACAGCGCGCGCCCGTGGAATTAAAATCTGCGCAAAAATGAAAAAAGGCCATTGTCCCAAGCGGGACAATGGCCTTTTTCGCTTCAGGGGCTAGAATCCCGAGAACGTCGTCCTGTCGATGATCTCCTGCTGCGTCTTGGGATCGAGGTCGACGAAGTAGGCGCTGTAGGTCGCCACACGGACGAGCAGGTCCCTGTACTGCTCCGGATGCTTCTGCGCCTCCCTGAGCATCTCGTTGCTGACCATATTGAACTGGATGATATCGCCGCCCGTTTCGCTGAAGGTGCGCAGGAAATTCATGAAGTTGCGCATTTTGACGGGGGTGCCGACGCTGCTGGGGTCGAACTTCATGTTCAGCACGTTGCCGCCGGCGCTCCGGACGAGGTTGAGCTTGGTGACGGAGCGGGTGGTCGAGGTGGCGCCGCTGACGTTGCGGCCCTGATACGGGGAGATGCCGCCCTCGCCCAGCGCTTCGCCTGCTTTCCGGCCGTCCGGCAGCGCGCCGAGCATCGCGCCGAAGAGCTGGTTGTACTGGATGGTGGCGCACGCCATCGTAAAGCGGCGCCCCGCGTGGCCTCTGTATTTGTCAAGCTCGTCGCAGTAGTGGACGATGACGTCGTTTACGATGTTGTCCACGTAGTCTATGTCGTTGCCGAATTTCGGCGCGTCCTTAAGCAGACGCAGGATGTCCTCCGCGCCCTCGAAATTTTTGTCCAGCGCGTCAATCAGCTGCGCCATGGTGATCTTCTTGTCGTCGAAGACAACTTTTTTGATGGCGGCGAGCGAGTCGCCCACATTGACCACACCGGTGACCCACAGCCCCACGCTCGCGTACGGGTTCGTCCCGCCGTCGACGATGTCGCGGCCCGTCTCCATGCAGCCGTCAAAGAGCGACGACATCAGCGGAGACGGCAGAAGCGTGGCCCAAAGGTACTGATAGTAGCTCGAACCGATCAGGCACTTGGGCAGCATCGTCTCGACCTGCTTCTTATAGGCGTTCCAGACGTCCTCGTACGACTTAAATTCCCTCGGGTCCCCTGTGGGATACCCGATTTTCTTGCCCTGAAGGCGCGTGACGCCGTTGTTGAGGGCAAGCTCGAGCATCATGGGCAGGTTCTGCGCGTCGGTGCCGGGGTCGTGGCTCTTGCCGGGAATCGTATGGATGAAGCAGCCTGTCGAGGCGTACTCCCTGGCCAGGTCGTAGGGCCGGCCGAGGTTCATCTGCTGCTTGAAGACGGTCTCGTCGCACAGGAACTTGATCTTGCCGCGGACGGACGTGGCCAGCTGACACGCCCTGTAGACGAGCGCGTCGGACATGGAGTGGTGCAGGCGGACGACGATGTCCTCGATCATGCACACCATGTCCTCCGCGTCGAGAAACAGCATCGCAAGCTCCTCCGTGTCCTGCGTGCCGTCCCGCGTCAGGCCCCCGATGGTCAGGCCGGAGAGCGTTCCCGCGCCGCCGGCGCTCCGGCCCTCCGTCAGCGGGAAGGGGTTGACAAGCTCGTTGAGCTTTAAGTAGAACAGGGCGATCAGTTCCTTCGCCTTTTCCTTCGTCAGCGCGCCGCTGTCGATGTCCTTTCGGTAGTACGGGTACAGGTACTGGTCCATGCGCCCGAAGCCGATGCCCGGGCCCCAGCCTTCCATCATCACGGCAAGGTACGTCAGCCAGACCGACTGCATGGCCTCGTAGAACGTCTCCGCCGGGCGGGCGGGCACCTTGTCGCAGATTTCGGCGATCTTCTCAAGCTCGGCCTTGCGCCGGGGGTCCTTCTCCTCCTTCGCCATGTCGGCGGCAAGAGCGGCAAACCGCCGGGCATAGGTGATGACGGCGCTGAGGCTGATCTTCATGGCCTTGAGGAACATGATGCGCTGCAGGTCGTCGAGGTCAAACGGGTTGAGCCGGCTCAGGTGCTCATCCACGTCGGCGATCAGACCCTCAATCCCCTTTTTGAGGACGCGCTCAAAATCGGGGCAGCAGTGGGCGAAGTAATACCCGGCGTTGGGGTTGCCGCTGCTTTGCGCCCAGACGATAAACTCAAGCTCCTTGTACTCGTCGGGGACGTTGGCGTACCAGACGTCCCGCAGGGAGCGCCCGTCCCAGTATTTCAGAATCTCGTAAAACTCCTCTTTTTCCGCGTCGGTGAGGACGCCTTCCTCGCCCGAGTCGCTTGGCCCGAGCATAAACTGCGTGTACCACTCCCACGCCACTTCCGGCAGGATGGGCGCCGCGACGCGCTTGGACGTGGGGTTGCCGACGATGAGCTCGCCGTCGTAGATGGCGACGGTGATCTCCGACAGGATTTTTTCAAGCGCCCTGGCTCGCCTGTACACGGCGGGCTGGCCCTCCGTCTCCATATAGGACTTCGTGTAGAGCCTTGCCCGCTCAAGGCACATCTTCGGCGTGATGCGCAAATCCTTTTTGATGCGGTTTATCCGTTCTTCTATCGTCACGTTTATCTGCCTCCTCTCGGTTCGCAAAATCCCCGGCGCCCGGCTATCCTCCGTAGTTGATGCGCGACTGCCTGTAAAGCTCCTCTCTGAAGGCGGGGGTGAGCAGGTGCAGCGCGTTAAAGTTGAGGAAAGAGGGCTTGTCGGGCTTGCAGTAGGCGTTGGCGTACGCCCGGGCGATCGCCCGCTGCTCTTCCTCCGGCGTCGCGGCCGGGTCGAACGACTCCGGCATGGTCGCGATGATGATCTTGTCGCCGTAGAGCTCGTAAATTTTCGCGATGTCGTTCATGGTCTGCGGCTGCCAGCAGTCCCAGCCGGCCTTAATCATGTTGGGGACCTGCTTGAAGATCTGGCCGCAGCTGTGCAGCTCCGCGGTCTTCCCCTTCGAGTGGATAAAGTCCGTCACCCGCTTCATGTACGGGACAATCATCTCCTCGACGACGGCGGGCGAGAAGAACGTCTCCTTCTGTGAGCCCCAGTCGTCGTGGATCTGGAACCCGTCAATCTTCGGGAAGTATGTAATGAATTTGTCGAAGATGGCGATGTACAGATCCGTCAGCTTGTCGAAAAGCTCCTTGACGGCGTCCTTCTGGTCCTCGTCCACCATGGCCATGATGGCCCCTTCAAAGTCCATGAAGGAAATCAGGCGCTCAAACCACCCGTTCATAAACCAGACGTTGACGTACCTGTCGCAGTCAACGTAGGCCTCGTTGTCGCGGGCGGCGCCCTCCCAGTCCCATTTTTCGATGTCGGGCCAGACGAGCTTGTCGCGCCACTCGTTGGCGTCCTTCAGAAGGGGCTTGCCCGGGCGGACCATCGAGCCGCCGACCTGCGGGACGTACTCCCACACGACGCCGAACATATCCGGGCCGCCGCCCGATTTGACCGGGTCGAAGGGGAGCGCGTCGATGACAAACGCGCGGGCGACGTTGTCGGGCAGCATGCGCGGCGCGAACAGGCGCGTTTCAATGTTCGTCGGCTGCCAGACGGGCTTGCGGGCAAACATGGCGGCGTAAGCCTCTTTCGGCGTCACGGGGAAATCGTACAGGGGGATTTTGGGCGCCCCGGGGTACATGGAGATCTCCGATACAACCTTGAGTTCGGACGGGCTGAAAGGCGGGATCGTCTTCAAAGCGGCCTCCTCCTTCATCAGTAGTTGTAGTAGTTGGGTTTCACATCGGCGTACTCTTCAACGAGCGCGTCCCAGTTCTTCGGCAGCTCGATCTTCGCGCAGGCCGGGCCGCCGTGTTCGCCGCCGCCGCCGAAGGTGATGCAGGTGGCTCCCTGCGTGCTCCCTGCGACGACGATGAACATGTGGTCGGTCGACCAGAATTTCCGGACGCTGCCGTTTTCACGGTCAAACGGCAGGCGGACGCCCTCCGGTAGGTGGTTGCTTCCGATAAGCCACCGGTAGGCGACCTTCGAGGCGGGCTGCCTGCAGTATTCCTTGATGTATTCGAGCACTTCCTCCTGCGTTTTAAAGCCCGCGTCCGCGAGCACCTTTGCAAAGCCGGGGGTGACGACGTAGCACGCGCCCTTGTCGTAGCCGGAGTAGTCCACGCGGAACATGGTCTCAAAGCACTCCTTGGGGTCGGCGCCGTGGCCTTCCGCGCGCTCCTGCGGCCAGAACATGGTCACGGCGGAGTCGTCCTCGCTGATGCCCCAGCGCACGTGCAGCGGCTTCCAGGGGCTCAGGTCGGCGTTTTCCGCGATGCACACGCCCTGGCGGCTTTCGTGGCCGGGCTCGCACAGGTCCTCGATGCCGAAGCGCACGCCGGAGACGTTCATGATGATGTAGGAGTAGGCCCTGGCGATGGTGGAGGAGGCTTTCGTCCACGCGTTGAGGGCGGACGCGACGCCGATCTGCTTTGCCACCTTGCCGCTGACGGTAATCAGTGGGAACCAGCTCGCCCGCGAGCACGTCCAGCCCTCAAGGCGGATTTTCGGGTCCAGCGTGGCCTTGACCGCCGCAATGAGGACGGGCATGTACGTCGGCAGGCACCCGGCCATGACGGCGTTGACGGCGATTTTCTCAACGGTACACTTGCCGTTCATGGGCGGGATGTAGCCGACGACGTAATCCCGCGGCAGGTCCGTGCCGCGCAGCATGTTCTCCACGGCCTCTTCCGTGGGGGCGATGATGGGCTGGCCCGTCGTCCAGCCGCGCTTGTAGAACAGGTCGCTGATGCCGTCGAGGGTGTCGACCTCAAAGGGCATCGCCTCGTCGTTGCTCCGGATGACCGGCGTCTTCTCCTCCTCGGTGAGCGGCTTTGTCAGGCCGTCGATAATCTCGTCCAAAATGGCGGCGAAGGCGGGGCGCATCATGCCGTTGATGACCCGGTCGTCAATTTCGGGGAACCAGCTCATGTCCGGCAGCGTGGTGGTGACGAAGCGCAGGTGCGGGCACTGGCGGACGGAGGCCCCCTTCTTGCCGGCGGCGAGGAGCTCCTCGTGGCAGATCATGACGGTCGGCTTGCCCAGCCGCTCGATGTACGCGGTGTTGTACGCGTGGAACATGCAGCACGAGCCCATGTCGCCGTAGGCGGCGATGACGCCGTCGACATCCTTCAGCCATTCCTTGAGCTCGGCGTCAAACTCCGGGAGCTTGCACGCCTCGGCGGTGTCGATTTTAAGCTGGATGCTCTTGAACCGGGCTGTGGGAAAGCGCTCTTTCAGCAGGTCGGCGACCACCTGCAGCATGATCGGCGAGTGGGCCTTGAAGTGCGCGAACAACCCGATGGTCTTCCCCTCCAGCGTGTCAAGGCGCGGATTGAGCGCGATGGCGCCGCTGTTGTCGACTTCAGCCCAGGGACTATAGACCTTCATTGCGTCTCTCCTCCTCTTTTAATTTATAGTTCTGCAGCCCGGCGCCGCCTGCCGCCCGCCGGACGGGCGGCGCCGCTTTGTTTCGTCAAAGCCCGCACCCTGCGGGAAACCTTAAGCGTTGCTGACGATAAACCCAGACTTCTGATCCTCGTACGGGTAGAGCCCGGCGGGCCGGCTGATCTCGTCGAGCGCGGCCACTTCCTCGGCGGTCAGGTCCCAGCCGCTGGCCGTGAGGTTGGCCTTGAGCTGCCCGGCGTTGCGGACGCCGATGATGAGCGACGTGACGGCCGGCTTTTGCAGCAGGTAGTTGAGAGCCACGTCCGAGACGGATACGCCGCGCGCGTGCGCGATCCTTTTCAGCTCGTCGACAATCCGGTAAAGCCGCTCGTAATCCACGGACCACGGGCCCGTTGCGTCCTTCGAGGGGAAGCGCGTCCCCTTCGGCCACGGCTTATCCCTGTCGTATTTGCCGCTCAAAAAGCCCCCGTGCAGCGGGCTGTAGGCGAGGATGGAAATCCCCTGGTCGAGGCAGGCCGGCACAAGCTCGTTTTCCACGTCGCGCAGGACGAGGGAGTACTTCGCCTCGAGAGTGGTAAACCGCGCAAAGCCATTCGCGTCGGACACGCTCAGCGCCTTCATCAGCTGCCAGCCGCTGAAGTTCGAGCAGCCGACGCAGCGAACCTTCCCCTGCCGGACGAGGTCGTCGAGCGCTTTGAGCGTCTCCTCAAGGGGTACAATGGGGTCGAAGATATGCAGCTCGAAGATGTCGATGTAGTCCGTGCCAAGCCGTTTGAGACTGGCGTGGCAGACGTTCATCACGTGCTCGTATGTAAGGCCGCCCCTGGACGTTTCGCCCGCGCGCTTTGGCGCCACCTTCGTGACGATGACGGCCTCCTTCCTTCTCGCCCCGAGCGCCTTGCCGAGAATTTCCTCGGCAAGCCCGTCGGAGTAGATTTCGGCCGTATCGAAAAAGTTGATGCCGGAGTCGAGCGCCAGCCCGACGATCTCATTCGCCTCGTCCTGCTGGATGCTGCCGCTCATCCTGTACATGCCCAGCCCGCCGAAAGAGCCAGTGCCAAGGCAAATCTCGGAAACGGAAATACCGGTCTTTCCGATCTGACGCATTCTCATAGAGTTTTCTCCCCTCAAATTGTCTGGAGTTATATGGTGCCGCGATTATCCGCCGATTTGTGTCTTTATCGCGTACTTATTGAAAATCCCTGTGATCTCCGCAAGCCGCTCGTCGGTCAGCGGAGTGAGGTTGAGCGTGTAGTTCAGGCCGATCTGTTCATACTTCGGCTTGCCGTATTCGTGGTAGTTCATCAGGTCCACGCGGTCTAAATTCCGAAGTGTGGAAAGGAACTGGGCTGTTTTCTCGATCTCGTCGCCCGAGTCCGTGTACCCGGGTATCAGCGGAAGCCGGATGATGGAGGGGATGCCCATCGCGTCGAGCCGCTTGAGGTTTGACAAAATCAGCTCGTTGGACTTGCCGGTGTTTCTGGCGTGGCGCTCCGGGTCCATTCCTTTCAGGTCATACAGCAGCAGATCCGCTTCACTCAGCACCTGGAATGCTTTTTCGCTCACGGTGTACCCGCACGTGTCGACGGCCGTGTGGATAAGGTGCTCCTTGCATTTTCTAATGAAGGCGAGGGCGAAATCCGCCTGCGCCGTCGCCTCCCCGCCGCCGAGTGTGACGCCGCCGCCCGAGGATTTGTAGTAGCGCATATCGCGGCGGACGATGTCAAACAGCTCGTCGACTGTGTAGTACCGCCCGAACTGCTCCAGCGCGCCGTAAGGGCAGGCCTCGACGCATTTCATGCAGTTTACGCACTTTGCCCTGTCGACGGCGATTTTCCCATCGGGGTCTGCCTCGTCCGCATACAGCGCGCCTTCGGGGCAGGCGGGGACGCATTTCATGCAGGCGGTGCAGAGGGCCTTCGTGTATTTCAGCTCCGGCTCGAATTTCTGCCCTTCCGGATTGCAGCACCATTTGCACCGGAGAGGGCACCCTTTCAGGAAAACCGTCGTCCGGATGCCGTAGCCGTCCACGAACGAGCCGTGCACGATATTGAAGACAACGCCTTTAAGCTCGTTACTCATCTCTTTCTCCTTTCGAAAACCTCGGATAGACTGCGCGGGCCTTAAGAACCGGGAATGCCTGCGGCATTCCCGGTCCCCGGCCTCAAGGGATTTGCCAAAACGGCCTGTTTTATTGCGGCCTTGTGCCCGCAATATCGGAGGAGGAATCCTGGATCTGCCCGCGCCCAAACCAATGTCCGCGGGCAGGAGATGTCGCAAAAGAACGGGCTTGAGGGGTGTGAGCTCTATTTATGAGCTTCAGGCCGGGCGCGCCTTGGGCGCACCCGGTAGCCGACGAGCCCGCTGTTCGGAGGGAGTCGAACACATTCGCGTTATATGTAGAACCCGGCGCCGCCGTGGACATACATCTTGGCCGGCATCGGGAACGGGGGCTCCTGCGGCGTGAGCTTGCCGGCAAGGTACATTTCCGCGGCCTCAATCTGCTTGTCTATCTGCTCCGGCGGCAGCGGGATCGGCCCGTGGCTCGGGTAGATTGCGTCAAACGCCTCCTTCATGCCGGAGAGCATTTTCATGCTCTCCATAAAGGCGTGGATGTCGCGCCCTTCCCCGAACATGAACACCGGCATGCCGGACACCGAGTCGCCCGCTATGAGAATGCGCCCCTCGCAGTCGAGCAGGGCGATGCTCCCGGGCGTGTGGCCGGGCACGTGCAGCACCTCAAAGTACCGCCCGCCGATATCAATGGCGCAGTCCGCCGCCAGCGGGACGACGCTCTCATCGTTTCGCCCTTCCATCGCGGTATACCGCGCGATTTCGCTCTCGTGCATATACACGGTGTCAAATTCCCCGGCAAAGCCGATGTGGTCCGGGTCGGCGTGGGTGATGACAAGCTCGACGGACTTATCTGTGAGCGTCCTGACAAGCTCCATAAGGCTCCTGCCTTCGCCGCCGAACCCCGCATCGACGAGCAGGGCGTGCTTCGTACCGACAAACAGGAAGCAGCGGACCATATTGTCCTCAATGACGTAAGTGTTTTCGCCCATGGGTACGGCCTTGAGTGGCTGCAGGTTCATCATATCCGGCACAATGAACACCTCTTTCATTCTGTTAAGTCGCGGCGCGAGGAGGATACCGTGCGGCGGCGGACGAAAAGCTCGCATCCCCCGCGGCGGGCGGCGCCGCCGCACGATTTTTTATGTATCGGATTCCTGTCCGGCGCCGGCGGCGCGTTTACCTGCCCGCTTTTGTCAGCGTGGCGCCGGTGATTTTCTTTAAGTTGTAAGGCGGGTCGCAGGGGTCGTAGCCTTCGACCTTCGTAAACTTCCCGTAGCTGCCCAGGCACATCAGGCCGACCGTCTGGCCGGACATGTGGCCGGCGACGAAGATGGCAATGCGCTTGGCGTTGAACGCGGGGATTTTCCCGCCGGGCTTGCAGTTGTCGACGGTCAGGCCCGGTATCTTGCCGGTCTTGGCGATCTCCAGCAGTTCCTTCTGGACGTTCTCGTCAAAGGCCTCCCACGGGACGGCCTTGTAGTCGGCGATGTACCGGGCGAGGGACTCGCGGGTAAAGCCTCTTTCATGGAGCTGATGGGCCTGGCCGGGGTGCAGGATAATCGCGTACGTCCTGTTGTTGAGCAGCGCGAGGATGTCCTGCCCGCCGACGAAATTGGCGGTGGCGTGGATGCTGTCGGGGCCCTTGACGGCGGTCATAATGGGCGGCCTCTCGGACGCGGCTTTTTCGGCGAGGGTCTTCAGGTCCTCCTCAAAGCCTTTCGTCCACAGGCCCGAAGGCATCGCCATGGGGCCCATCTGGAAGGAGCCGTCTACATGGAACACTTCCTCGACCATGACCACGCTGTCCTCGGGGCCAAAGCCGCGCGACACGGAGTACGTCTCCCACGGGCTTAAGTCCTCGTTTTCGCAGAAGACGAGGTTGCAAAATCTCGAGGGCTGGCCGCACATGCCGCCGTGCGTCTCGTACTCAACCCAGCCGAGGTTGAGCGCGCACAGGCTCACGGCGCGCCCGATGGCGTTGTTGGCGGGATTGCCGGGGCCGAGGAACGCGCCGCGGCCGCTCATGCCGATTTCCTTCGCGATGGGGCCGCCGACGTAAATGAGAAGCTGGCTGCTGTTGATGGCGGCCAGAACGTGCCACGCCATGAAGCCGGGGTCGCAGAGGCACTCCACCGCCGTGATGATGACGGGCAGGTACTCGGGTCTGGCGCCCGCCATGACGGCGTTGATGGCAATCTTCTCGATGGTGACGATGCCGTGCCCGGGCTGCATGACGCCATGTATAACCTCGTTGCGGTCGCGGCTTGTGCCGGCGAGCATCGCCTCCACGGCCTCGGGCGTGGGCGGCACAATGGGAAGGCCGTCGGTCAGGTTGTGCTCGACAAAGTACGCCTGGCACTTCCTGTAGGCCTCGTCGTAATCCTTGCCCTCAAAGAAGAGGTTGCCGAAATCGTACTCGCATGGTGGCGGGTTCTTCTCTTCTTCCGTGAGCGGCTCGGTGAGGGCCCGGACGATATCGTCCGCCATGTACTCGGCGATGTGCATGTAGGCTTCGGGATCAGGCCTGTTTCCGGCGTTAATCCATATAAGCGCGGGGATGGGGACGATGCGCAGCGTGGGCAGGCCGTGGGCCCACATGCTGTATTTCCCGTTCGGGTACATCGTCTCAATGCTCAGGTGGACGCCGGGGATGCCGGCTTTTTCGTACTCGACGGGCGGCTCCGTCGGCCAGCCGCCGGAAAGGCGGACGCCCTCGATAAACGCGTCAAAGTCCCTTAAGTACTCAATGTTCTTCTCAATGTCCATGCTCGTCTGACGGTAAATCACCGTCGCGGTGGGATATCGCTTCTGAAGGACTTTCTCAAGCGCGCGGTTGAAGGCGATGCTTTCAGGCAGGGCGCCGATAATGGCGATCCTCTTCCCCTCGAGGGTCGGCAGGCGCGGCGCTGTCAGGCCCTGAATCTTCGCGTCCCGGACGGCGCGGGGGTTGCACACTTCGAGTACGTATTTGCCTTCCATTACAATCACTGCTCCTCTTTTCATTCGATAATGGTCGGGCGGCGCGCCCCATATTTCCGTCGATATGACCAAATCGGCCGTTTCGAGAGTATCTCTTATTGAGCATTATATATTGGAAAAGCTTGATAATCCAATCTAAATATGGTAATATTTTTCATAAAGTTTTGGTTATGGGGGGATAAGGCATGACGCTTGGGCAAATCAACTGCTTTTTGACGGTCGTAAACGAGCAGAGCTTCGCGAAGGCGGCGAACGTTCTCTTTGTCTCGCAGCCCGCCGTCAGCAAAAGCATTGCGAGCCTCGAGGAAGAGCTCGGCTTCCCGCTCTTTGACCGCCGGGGCCGCGAGCTGCGCCTGACCGTCGCGGGCGAGAAGCTGTACGACTTTTTCTCGCGTGTCAAACAGGATTACATAGGCGTCATCTCCGAGATAAATAAGCTTGTGAGCGCGACCGACACGACGGTCCGCATCGGGTGCTCCGACGTGTGGGATCCGGGCAAGTTTTACAGGAAGACCATTGAGCACTTCGCCGGAAAATACCCCTCCATCCGTCTTGAAATTGAAGGCTACAGGCTCCCGGACCTTTTCGGCCGGCTCCAGTCCGGGAAACTGGACATCATCATGACGTTCGAGCTGTACAGGCCGTTGCAGTACGGGTTTTCCGTCCAGCGCCTGACCGATATCGCCTGCAAGATTGTCTACTCCAAAGCGTATTTTGATTCCGTCCGCGCGCTGTCCGACTTAAACGGCGCCGACCTGCTCATCTTCGACGTGGACATCGAAAAGATATTCGCCAAGCTCGTGAAAAAAATCTGCCGCGATTACGGCTACATCACGGAAGTCAGGAACTTCAGCCGCTATGAAAGCGCCGTGTTCAACATGGCCTGCGGGAAAGGCGTCCTTCTCGTCACCGAGTGGGACAACGTCATCGCGGACAAGCTGTACGCCTCCATTCCCTTCCCGCACAGCGCCCCCGTCAACCTCGTCTACCTAAACGCCCCCGACAAGCCGCACATCCAGCTGGTGGTCGACGAGCTCGTTTCGATTTTCGCGCTTGAAAAAGCCGGTGCCGGGGCATCAAGCGGCGCCGGCGGGGCAGACGGCCCGAGGCCGTCTCACCGGCTCAAGGCCCGCCCGCTCACAGTGGAGTAAACCAATAAGGCAAAAGAAAACCATCCGAAAGGCAAGAAAAACCCCGAAAAGCTCAAGGGCTTTTCGGGGTTTTTGCGGCAGAGCGTGATTTTCCAGCGCGGCCTATTATATTTTCAGCCCGCGCCGCCCCATACTAAAGGCATGGTACAGGAATTTGTCTTTGCGTTTTTATTCGGCGGATGGGGCTACGTCGGGCTGGAGCTCCTCTGGCGGGGGCGCAGCCACTGGACGATGTTTTTAGCCGGCGGGCTGTGCTTTTCATTTATCTACGCCCTGTCGACGCGCACGGCGCTTCCCCTCCCGCTCCAGTGCGCGCTCTCGGCGCTGATGATTACCGCCGTGGAATTTCTCGTCGGGTGCGTCGTCAATCTCGCCCTGCGCTGGAACGTGTGGGATTATTCCGGATTGCGCTACCATCTCCTCGGGCAGATCTGCCTGCCCTATTCGGCGCTGTGGCTCATGCTCAGCTGCCCCGCGCTGCTCCTCGCGCGGCTTATCCACAACCATCTCTTCCCGCACCTGCGGTAGCGGCAGGCAAATCCCGTCTTCAGGCGGCGGTGCGCCGGAAAAGCGCCGCTTATGTTCTCCTGCGCGCGCAACCGGGCATAATGGTATAATGGAACAGCCAGTTTATTTTAAAGGAGAACGGTATGATCGATTTCCAAAACGCCGCGTTCGTCAAGCTCAGGCCGGCCGATTTTTCCGCGTTTTCCGACCTGCTTGAGCCCATGCTCGTGGAGGGCGAAGAAATCGTCGCGACGTTCAAGGGGATACGCGACGGCGTCGTCTTCACGAACAAGCGCATCATCTCCATCAACGTGCAGGGCATCACCGGCAAGAAAAAGGACATCACCTCCCTGCCGTACAGCAAAATCCAGGTCTTTTCCATCGAGACGGCGGGCGTGCTCGACTTGGACAGCGAGCTGGACCTGTGGTTTGCCGGGCTCGGGAAGGTCAGGTTCGAGTTTGCCGCCCGCGCCGACGTGGCGCACCTGGCCCGCATCATCGGCGAGTACACGTTCAGGTGCTAGAAAAAGCAGCCATCAGGAGATGGCTGCTTTTTCTACTGGTATTGAGAGACGGCTGCTACTGGTTTTGGATGATGATTTTAAGCTCCCCTTCCCGGCTGAGGCTCAGGGCCGTGAGGTCGACGTCGATTTCAAGCTCCTGCCAGTCGACCGGCAACTCGTATGCGAGCTTGCCGCGCAGCTTCTTCCCGGGCGCGACCGTGCCGTCCATCGTCGGGATGTCGCTGGCCATCTGCGCCGAGAGCGACTCGGAGACGGCAAAGCCATCCTGATACGCGTCGAACATAAGCATGGAGCTGACGGTCATCTCTTTATCCGAGGTGTTCTCGATGACCAGCACGAGCTCCACAAACTCCTTCCCCGCGGCGGGCTTGTTAAACTCCCCGCCTTCCGGCTTGCTGACGGCCTCGAGCGTCAGGGTAAAGCTCTTCGTCCTGGCGGTCTGCCCCGCCGCCGTCAGCGTCCCGCCGCCTGCGGGCGACGCGCTTGGAGACGCATCAGGGCTGGGCGCGGGCGACAGCGTCTCCACGAGCTCTTCCCCGGGGTTTGTGATGACGGGCGGCGAACCGTCGTCTCCCCCGAACGCGACGATGAGGATAACGGCGATGAGGATGACAAGCAGCCAGAACCACCATCGCTTATAGAACGGCCGCGCCGCGCGCGCGCCGCAGAACGGGCAGACTCTCGCGCTCGACGGAATCTCTTCCGAGCAGCTTCGGCATCTTTTCATTTTCATGGAAGCGGAAAGCCCCTTTCGGATATGGTTTGATGCGCTTTTACACAGGTTAGTTTTACATATCGCGGCGCATTTATCCGGAAAGGGCAAAAAAACCGGCCGGAGCTACAGCC
>ENA-UPSB01000782-UPSB01000782.1-bioreactor-metagenome-genome-assembly--contig:-NODE-782-length-46506-cov-5.798196_pt1 | contig 46506 bp, 44 predicted proteins | sample MGYA00238182_ERZ773286 | MGnify/ENA primary metagenome ERZ773286 (study PRJEB29026, sample SAMN07631240) | bioreactor metagenome | isolation source: Switchgrass digestor | place: USA: Dartmouth...
AAAGGCAGCCATATCCTCACTGTTAAAATATTTGTCCGCCGTCTCATCGGAAATAATCCCGATTAGCTCATTGGGGTCCATTGAAGGCTTGGAAGCCATGGCCAAGACTTTGCCGGTTTTTACGTCCAGCACAACAGCAGCGCCCCCCTTGGCATCAGGGTGCTTTCTGGCCACTTCTTTAATTACCCTCTCCAATTCATCTTCCACAACCCTCTGCAAACCGCTATCAATGGTTAATTGAACAGTATAGCCCGGCTGGGGTTCACTCAAAGTCTCCCGCGCTATCGGTCTCCCGTTGCGGTCCACACCGATTCTGTCCACACCATGATCTCCCCGCAACCAACTATCATAACTTTTTTCCACACCCATTTTGCCCACCAGGTCACCCGGGGAATATTCATAAGGATCGTTGGCGGCGGCTGCCTGTTTGTTGAATTGTTCAAGTTCAGCCTCGCTTATCTCCCGCACATATCCTAGGACTTGGCCCAGCAATGTTTTCTGGGGATACTCCCTTACCGGAACAGGTTTAATACTTACGCCGGGCAATTCATCGCTATGCTCGGCAATAATAGCCTGCAGCTCGGGCGGGGCATTGTCCAAAATAGTAACCGGCTGGTAGTTTTGCCACTGCTGATTGCGGATCATAACAAATATATCTTCGGTAATCAGTTCCACGGATTGATTTTTATAAGGCCAGTAAGGTTTTATATAGCCCGCCAGTTTGGCCACAACATCCTTCCAGTCTTCCTTATTGACCCGCTGCAGGTCGGTCCAGTCCAAGGACAGGGTATACTTGGGGACACTGCGGGCTAAAACCACTCCATTGCAGTCTACAATTTTGCCTCTCATGGCAGGAGTAGTAATATTTTTCATCACATTGCCGGCCGCCAGTTCTTCGTAAACAGAGGCATTGGCAATTTGCAGATGCCACAGGTTTACTCCCAGAACCAAAAATAGAATAACAACAGCGACGCCAAGACCTATCAACTTTTTTTGATATTGTTTTCTTTCTTTTGTATCCATAGGTTTTCACTCCTGCTTACCACTGTTGTTGTTCATATTCACGACTGGCTTTTAGGATTCCCTTGGTAAAAGATCTGTGTATAAGAGGATAAGTAAAAGGAACGAGCAGACAGTTATAAAAAGAAATGCCCATCATAGTGTCAAAAGGATTGCGGGCCGACCACTGCAGGCCTGAAGTTACCGCCATTACAACCAGCAGCAACTGGCCTAAAAAAGTAAGGAAAAAAACCAGCATCATGGTAAGTATAACATTCTCCCGATACCATTTCTGCTGGATATAACTGACAAGCAAAGCAACAACGGCCAAAATAATGGCATGTAAACCGATATACCTGCCCATATACATATCAATAATCAGCCCGTAGGCAAAACCATAAATTAATCCGGCCAGCGGCTTCTGGTGCAAAGCTATATAAATAACCAATAACATAACCAAATCGGGTTTAATACCGCCGATGGACAAATACTGGAATAATGTTCCCTGAAAAACCAGGCATAAACATAACAGAATAAACAGAACAATATTCCTTTTCATCAGCCTTCCTCCGGTACGCTAATAATATTCACTTCTTCCAAAGTGTCAAAATTCACAATAGGATCGACTGTAGCCACTTTTTGGATACCGGAAGAATCGATTTTGACGGAGGCTACGACTCCGATAGGAATTCCTTTGGGATACACCCCTCCCAATCCGGAAGTAAAGACCAAATCCCCGATATTTACTTCATCTTCTTGAAGAAAGGTAATTTCCAAGGTTCCCCAGCTTTTCAACCTGTTATCCCGCTCAAAGCTACCGCTTAACACTCCGAAAATAGGTTGTCCCTGGCTGTCTCTGACCATAGCCCCTACTTTGCCCTCGCTGTCGGTTATCATCAGAATATCGGCAGTAGTTGCGGTTACGGTCACAACTTTTCCGACCAATCCCAAATTCGCAACTACAGGATCGTTAACTTTCACCCCATCGTTCTTTCCTTTATTAACCTTAATGGTTTGATACCAGGCCGAAGCATTGCGGTTGATGATCGTTGCCCCGATTTTTTCATATTTGTCCAATGTGGGGTTATTAAATGGCTTGCTCAATTCCTCATACCTTAGAGCCGCCAAGACTTGTTCCTTGAGCTTGAGATTGTCACTTTTCAACTGTTCAATCTGCTTTCGGTATTCCTCATTCTCGGCTAAAACCTCACGAAAACGAAAAATGGCCCGCGCATTTTTTTTGATGCCATCTCCAACTTTCCAAATAACTTCTTCTATTGGGGACAAAATTCTGTTTAGAGCATTTCCTACCGGATTAGGAAAATCATTTCCCATTCCGGTAAGACGAATCGCTGTCATAGTAATCAAAAGCACGGCAAAGACCACAACAACTATGCCCAGCAAATTAAATCTTTTCCCCACTATTTCCTCCTCCGCTCATTAATTCTTCTGCAAGGCGGCCAATTTTTTCAAGGTTTCTTCGCTTTCCAATACTTTTCCGGTACCCAAAGCCACACAACAAAGCGGATCCTCAGCCAGGTGGACAGAAATTCCGGTCCGTTCGGCCAACAGCCGGTCAAGATTTTTCAATAGGGATCCTACGCCGGCCATGACAATCCCGCGATCCATAATGTCCGCTGCCAGTTCGGGAGGAGTTTTTTCCAGACAGGTCTTAACAGCCTCTACAATGGACGTTACAGGCTCACTTAAAGCCTCCACAATTTCCTCGGAGGTTAATTCGACATTTTTGGGCAATCCCGTTAAAAGGTCTCTACCCTTAACCTGGTAGGTTTTATCTTTATCCGGCATATAAGCCGCTCCAATTTCCTTTTTAATATTTTCCGCGCTTTGATATCCGATGGACAGGTTATAATTGCGCTTGATATAAGCAATGATGGCTTCATCCATTTCATCGCCCGCTACCCTGATCGAACCGGCGGTAACAATTCCTCCCAAAGAAATTACCGCTACCTCCGTAGTTCCGCCGCCAATATCCACAATCATATTCCCTGTGGGTTCGCTAACCGGAAGTCCTGCTCCTATTGCTGCAGCCATTGGTTCTTCCATAATAATCGGATCCTTGGCCCCGGCAGCAAGTGCAGCCTCCCGTACAGCCCTTCTTTCCACGGCAGTTACGCCTGAAGGTACGCAAATCACCACCCGCGGACGGGCAAACAAAAAATTGCTTCCAATAGCCCGATTAATAAAATACTTAAGCATTTTCTGGGTCACGTTAAAGTCAGAAATAACCCCGTCTTTCAGCGGCCGGATAGCAACAATATTGCCCGGAGTTCTGCCGATCATTTCCTTGGCCCTATCTCCAACGGCCAATGGTTCATTGGTCTCTATATCTATAGCAACCACTGAAGGTTCCCGCAGAATTATTCCTTTTCCTCTCATATGTACCAGGGTATTGGCCGTTCCCAGGTCTATACCTAAATCTTTGGAAAATATCATTTTCAGAAGTCCCCTTTCACCTACATCCAAACTTTATTTAGTTTACCACAATTTGCTTAGTGTATTCTTAGTACTAAAGAATCCCTTGCTCTTTAAGGCTTACATATCTTTTATCGCCAATAATCACATGATCCAAAACTTCAATACCCAAAATCTTCCCACCTTCTATCAATCTTTTGGTCACATCAATGTCTTCCCTGCTCGGAGTCGGATCGCCGCTGGGATGATTATGCAAGAGGATTATAGCATTGGCATTGCGCCGAATAGCTTCCTTAAAGCATTCCCGTGGATGGACGATGGAAGAATTCAAAGATCCGATAGATACAGGACTGATTCCCAACACATTGTTGCGGGTACTCAAAGACATAATCCGAAAATGTTCGCGATCCAGAAGCCTCATCTCTTCCATCACAAGCCCGGCCACATCGGCAGGGGAATTAATAACAGGCCGGGACATTGGCTCCACATTTACACTCCGCCGGCCTAATTCCAAAGCTGCTTTAACTTGAGCGGCCTTGGCAGGTCCAATCCCATTGACCGCTTGAAGTTCCGACAAAGACAGTTCCGCCAAACCGCGAAGCCCTCCGGTTTCGACCAAAATCCTCTCTGCCAATTCCAAAACATTTTCCCCTTTTGATCCTGTCCTTAAAATAATGGCCAGGATCTCTTTATTGGAGAGAACCTCCGGCCCATATTGATGAAGCCGTTCTCTGGGTTTAAGGTCCTCCGGCAAATCCTTAAGCCGACGGTATTTCATCTCTTCGGATAGATCCCTCTTTCCTCAAGTTGGGCGGTCAACAACTCCATAGGCAGACCAATAACATTGGTCAGCGACCCCTCTATTTCCAGGACAAAGTCCTTGGCCTTACCTTGAATACCGTAAGCTGCCGCTTTATCCATAGGCTCCCCTGTGGCAATATAAGCCAAAATCTCTTCTTTATCCAGTTTTTTGAAAGTTACGGTGGTTATCTCCAGGCCTGTCCAAACTCTAATCTCTTCATTTGGGTTATAATCAGCCAAAGCGATGGCCGTCATCACCCGGTGGGTTTTACCGCTAAGAGTGCTCAGCATCTCTTCGGCTTCCTGCTCATCTTTTGGTTTACCTAAAATCCGATTGTTTAAAACGACTATGGTATCGGCACCTAGAACCAGATCCTGATTCGATTCCCTTTGGTCCCGCCAGAGTTTAAGCCCGGCCACTGCTTTTTTTTCGGCTAAGTACCTGACTGCCGCTTCCGGTTCCAAACCAGGCTCAAATGTTTCGGAGACCGGTGCCTCAATACGCCTAAATTCATATCCCCATTCCGTTAATAGTTGGCTTCTCCTGGGAGAAGACGATGCCAAAACCAGCACGCTTGTTTCACGTCCTTTGGCCAAATTGCGACAAATCTCCTGTAGGTTAACAAATCCACGGCAGGTCAAGGCAATATCGTAATTGTTTCGACATTCCCCTGCTTAATCCCTTTACTAGTTTGTAAAAATATATAACAAATATTATTAAATAACATGTATTGTCAAAAACCGAAGATTTTGGCAGTTAATTGTGATTCACAACACTCTTGGGAATTACACCCTGATCTTTGAGGATTACTACATACAAGGCATCCAGCAAAGCTTTGGAGCTGGCGCGCAAAATATTGCTGGATATGCCGATGGTACCCCAGCTATCCAAACCATGCCTGGTCTCGACCACCACGCGGACCACTGCGTCTGTTCCTTGTGACCCGTCCAACACCCTAACCTTATAATCGACAAGCTGGCTTTTCTCAATAACCGGGAAAAATGCGCTCAAAGTATTTCTCAAAGCCTTATCCAAGGCGTTAACAGGTCCGTCACCTTCAGCCGCGACATGTACACATTGATCTTTAACCTTAACCTTGATCACAGCTACGGAATCAAGCTCCCCGCGCAAGGGATCGCTCCAGACATGACAGTCAAGCAGTTCAAAGGGAGGATCAAATTTTCCCAAAATCTCCAGGCAGAGCAGATCAAGACTGCCTTCAGCCGTCTCGAACTGATATCCTTGATTCTCCTCTTCCTTAATCCTGCGCATGGCCTCTTCCACCAGAGGATCATCTTTTTCAAGATCCGGCTGGAAACGGCGCAAACGCTCACAGATATTGGCTTTACCGGATTGGTCGGAGACAAGGATGCGTCGTTCATTACCCACCAGCGAAGGATCAATATGCTCGAAAGTGCGTTTATCTTTCAAAACGGCATCCACATGCATTCCTGCTTTATGGGCAAAAGCACTGCGGCCGACAAAAGGCTGTTTGGAATCAAAAGGATAGTTAACCAATTCCGCCACATAACGGCTAAAACGAGTTAAGTTCCGCAGGGCTTCAGGCTCCATCACCTCATAGCCAAGTTTCAACTGTAGCCAGGGAATAAGAGTGGACAAATTGGCATTGCCGCAGCGTTCTCCCATACCGTTTAAACACCCTTGGATCTGATTGGCTCCCGCCTCCACAGCTGCCAAGGAATTGGCTACAGCCAAACCTCCGTCGTTGTGGGCATGAATTCCCAGAATTTGAGGGTCAAAAGTTTTTTTCACAGCTTCTACCCCACGGCTTATATCCCTGGAGTAAGTACCGCCATTAGTATCGCAAAGCGTAATCCCTTTAGCTCCTCCGAGCATTGCGGCTTCCACACATCGCATAGCATAGTCTGGGTCCTCCAGCCAACCGTCAAAAAAGTGCTCAGCGTCAAATATTACTTCTTTGCCCGCTTGAACTAAAAAATTAACCGAATCACGAATAATCCGAAGATTTTCTTCCAAAGAAGCGCGCAGCACCTCAGTAACATGCAGTTTCCAAGCCTTGCCGACAATAGTCACCGTATCGGTACCGGCAGCTATGAGTTTACTTAGAATCTCGCTTTTCTCCGGTGATTCGTTCACTTTACAAGTACTGCCAAAAGCTGCGATCCGGGCGGAACGCTTGGCTTTGTCTTTTGCCGGCAGTGCAATCTCCTTGGCGGCAATCATTCGAAAAAGTTCATCGTCTTTAGGGTTAGAGCCGGGCCAACCGGCCTCGATATAATCTATCCCGGAATTATACATCATCTGCAAATAAAGAATTTTATCCTTGACAGTGAAATTAACCCCTTCACCTTGGGCTCCGTCTCGCATAGTAGTATCGTAGATGCTTATCTTAGTACCTTTCATTTTTTCCCCTCCAGGAAACAGATCAAAAATCCAGCCTTGATTAAGAAATACCATTTCTATCTATTTTATCTATTTTACCTAGAATCGTTCGATAAATAAAGTAAAATTTATTCAAAAAAGAAGATGCCTTCAAGAATGACATCTTCCTTTATATTGGTTTATTAACGACGTTACCCAATATCAAGCCATTCTTCCTCCAAGGTTAAAAGTCAAGACTTCCAGATTTACGGAAAGGTCCACATTGCGAAGTTCGATCTCCGGGGGAACATTCAATACCACGGGAGCAAAATTAAGTATGGCCTTAATACCGGCCCTGACCAACTTGTCGGCCACATCCTGAGCGGCGGATGCCGGCACGGTAATTGCTCCTATTTGTGTTTTGCGCTGTGGAATGATTTCCTCAATTCTGTCAATATGCATCACTTCGATTCCGTTAACAATCATACCCACTTTTTCCGGATTATTGTCAAAAATACAGGTAATCGTAAAACCTCGATCCTTAAACCCGCGGTAAGTACTTAAGGCCAATCCCAGATTGCCTATACCGACTAAAGCAATATTCCAACCTTCACTTAAGCCTAAAATTTTCAATATTGTTCTATTAAGATCCTTGACATTATACCCGACCCCTCTAATGCCAAATTCACCAAAATAAGCCAGGTCTTTGCGTACCTGAGCGGGACTTACGCCAACCCCTTCCGCAATATCACCGGAAGAAATAGTAATTATACCTTTGCGGTCCATTTCCGACAAATAACGGGAATACACTGACAAACGCATAATCGTTGCTTCCGGAATCTTGAGTGTTTTCAAAATAATCCCCCATTTCTGAAAAAGGCTACTTTGTAATATTATACCACTTCGATAAAAAAGTAATTTATTTTATGTTAGAAAAAGATTCGGTTATTATTTGCTTATACTCGGCATACAGGCATAGAAGATTCTGGTTGTAGATGTTTTTCTGCTTGTCTTTGGCGCCGGGCGTTACCAACAGTTCCGCCAGCGCATCCTTCAGCCGGGCAAAATCCACCGGATACTCAATGGCCAAGATCTTCTCAACGGCAGCCGCCAACTCGGACGGAACCGAGTTTCCGATATCTCTCAATAAAGAATTGCTTATAGTTAAAACCCTGCTTACTTCTTCGGCATTTTTGCCCTTTACCTTGTAATGCAAAGCCGGAAAGCGCTCTTCTCTTACCCAGGTGTTGATGTCCTCTCCGGATAATATATCACAGAATTTGAGTGCATCTTCCTTAACCGCAAAGGCACCAATGGCTACCGTATAAGGATCTTCAGAAATAATTGCCGCTTTCCATCCCTTTTGTCTTAAAAATTCCACTTGATTTTCCGCATTCTTGAGGTCTTGAAAAACTCCTACCTGGCAGGTCCACAAATTAATATCCGGTAAATCGAGGATCCGGCTGTCAGCAGCCTGAACTTTGGCCGGAGATTTAAGCGTATTGGCCGTAACCAGGCCAATGAACATTCCGCCTAAATGCCAAGTGAACCAACCGATTCCGCATATCCCTATTATTACCAAAAAAACAGTAATCAAACCTTTAAAACCATTATTTTTTTTCACAGTAAACACCTTTTGCTTGTTCTTATAATCAAGCTTATGTGTTACTGGAAAAAGTTAGTACTATTAAAAAAATACTTTCTGACTTCCGCAATCATATAAAGGGAACCGGTGACGAGAAGCATATCTTCGGACCCCACCGTTTTAAGTGCCGCCTTGACTGCAAGAATCGGGTCTTCCACGGCATGAATCTTTTCCGGCGGCAGATATTTACGGGCAAAACCGGCCATTTGTTTCCACTGTCCGGCCCGGGGGGAGTCAGGCTTGGTTACAAACATTTCATCAGCCAGGGGCCCAATAATGTCCATGGTTTTTTCCACTTCTTTGTCGCTGAGCATCCCCAGGCAAAGAACCAGCCGTTTATGTTGCAAAATATTGTCTCCGTAATCTTTTAAGGCTTGCACCAAAGTAAGCATGCCGTCCCTATTATGGGCCCCGTCAAGGAGGATTTTGGGATTGGTAGACACAAGTTCCAATCTGGCCGGCCATTTCACTTTTTTCAAACCTTGACGTACGGCCGCCTCCGTGATCCGGAAGCTTTCCTTTTGACCGCGGACAATAAAAGTTTCCGGAAAACAAATATCCGTCAGAACTTCGCCTACCGCCAAAGCCGTAGCCGCATTGCGGAATTGATGCCGCCCCAAAAGACTCAACTCCAAACTTTCAAACTCCCACTTCAATCCATGATAATCAAAGGCATTGTTTCCGCCTTCCGCTACCCGGAACCAAACCTCTTGAACCATTTTTGACTTTTTATCCTTTGGAGTCCCCTGCTTCTTGAGCTCAGACTCTCGATCTCCCGGCTCCTGATCTCTGACAATAACCAGTCTGGATCCTCTTTGGGCCGCAACCTCCTCTATAATCTCCAATGATACCGGCTTTTCCGCCGAAGTTACTATCGGAATACCCTGCTTGATAATACCCGCTTTTACCCTGGTAATCTCATTCAGGGTAGGTCCGAGATAATCCATATGATCCATTCCTATACTGGTCAACACGGAAACATAAGGTCGAACCACATTGGTGGAATCGATTTCTCCTCCCATTCCTACTTCCAGCAAGACAAAATCAGGCTGTTTTTGGACAAAGTAAACCAAGGCCAAAGCAGTACTTACTTCAAACTCCGTAGGATGCTCCAGCCCTTCCCCGATCATCTCCTCCAGAACGGGACGGATTTCAGCCATACAGGCCACTAGCTCGGTTGGGGAAATCAACTCATGATTAATCCGGATTCGTTCCCTGTAGTCATGCAAATGGGGCGAAGTAAACAGCCCCACCCTGTAGCCGCTTTGAATCAGTATTTCCGTCAGGATGGCAGCTGTGGAACCTTTGCCGTTTGTACCTCCAATATGAATAACCCTGAGTTTTCTTTCAGGGTTGTTCAAGCGCTTCAGTAATTCTTTTATCCTGTCCAGTCCCAGATTGACGCCAAATTTGGTCAGGTTTTTGATAAAGGCCAAAGTTTCTGTATATTTTTGCTCCTCTTTTACCTTAATCGTCTCCCTTATATTCTTAGTCATCGCCCTTGGCTTCGCTTAGATCGGAAAGCCTATGCTTTAAAGAACCGAGCCTATTAATAACTGCATCGAGCTTCTCTTTTTCTCTGGCCACTACCTCCGCAGGAGCCTTATTGATAAAGCCCGGATTGTTAAGCTTGTCTTCCAGCCTCTTTTGTTCTTGCAAAGCATTCTGTATTTCCTTGCGGATTTTGGCAATTTCCTTATCAAAATCGAGCAATCCTTTAAGCGGAATATAGACAGTCACACCGGCCAACACTGCACTGGCCGCCTGGGTCGGATTCTCTTCCACCTTTTGAAGAATAGTTATATTTTCCCCTAAAGCCAATTGACGGATATCTTCCAAACCCTTTTGTAAAATTTTAATCGTCTCTTCTTCAGGCGCCACCAAAATAATATCAGCCCTGCGGCCAGGAGCCACATTCATCTCGGAACGAATATTGCGCACCACATGGATGACATCCATTAAAAGGGACATTTCTTTTTCCACCTGTTCCTGACGGTAACCGGTGACTTCAGGCCAAGAACTAAGCATAATTGTCTTTCCTTTGGTCGGTAAATGCTGCCAGATCTCTTCGGTCAAAAAGGGCATAAAGGGGTGGAGTATCCTCATGGTTCCTTCCAGAACTTCCAGCAACACGCTTTGGACCGTATTTTTTTCTTCAGGATTATCTTGACTATATAGCCGTTTCTTGCTCAATTCGATATACCAGTCGCAAAACTCACTCCAAATAAACTCATAGAGCAGCCTTCCAGCCTCGCCCAGATCATATCTTTCCAAGGCATTGGTAACGCTTTGCACCGTGTATTCATAGCGGGATAAAATCCACCGGTCGGCCAAAGTTAATTCGCCGCGGGGTTTTCCTTCGAAATCCTGCAAATTCATTAAGACAAAGCGGGAAGCATTCCAAATCTTATTCAAGAAATTACGGGTTGCTTCCAACCTTTCAAAATGGAATCTCAAGTCGTTGCCCGGGGTATTGCCGGTAATCAGCATAAATCTCAAAGTATCCGCCCCGTAGCGGTCAATAACTTCAATCGGATCAACCCCGTTGCCCAAAGATTTGCTCATCTTCCTGCCCTGGGAATCCAAAACCAGTCCGTGAATCATTACTTTACGGAAAGGAACCTGTTTCTGAAACTCCAGGCCCATGAAAATCATTCTGGCCACCCAGAAAAAGATAATATCCCGGCCCGTAACCAGCACGCTGGTCGGATAAAAGGTTTTAAGCTCCTCGGTCTTTTCCGGCCAACCCATGGTGGAAAAGGGCCAGAGGGCAGAAGAAAACCAAGTATCCAAAACATCCGGATCCTGTTCAATATTCTTGCTATGGCAATGGGGGCATTCCGCCGGATCTTCTTTTACGCAGATTTCCGCGCCGCAGTCCTGACAATACCAAACCGGGATGCGGTGTCCCCACCACAACTGGCGGGATATACACCAATCGCGGATATTTTCCAGCCAGTTGATATATATCCTGGTAAATCTTTCCGGTACAAATTGCACATCGCCCTTTTCAGCCGCCCGGATAGCCGGTTCGGCCAAAGGTTTCATTTTCACAAACCATTGTTTGCTGACCATCGGTTCCACAACCGTTGAACAGCGATAACATTCTCCCACCGCATGGGTATGGGGCTCGATTTTCACCAGCAGACCCAAAGCTTTAAGATCTTCCACAATCCGCTTGCGGGCCTCATAACGGTCCAATCCCCGGTATTGTCCGCCGTTTTCATTAATAGTACCGTCGGTATTCAAAATATTAATCTGCTCCAGATTATGCCTTAAGCCCATTTCAAAATCGTTGGGGTCATGGGCCGGAGTGATTTTTACCGCCCCGGTGCCAAATTCCTTGTCCACATAGTCATCGGCAATCACGGGGACCTCCCTGTTCATTAAAGGCAGAATTACAGTCTTGCCGATCAAATGGCTATATCTCTCATCCTCAGGGTGAACGGCCACGGCCACATCACCTAACATGGTTTCCGGTCGGGTAGTGGCAATTACCACTCCATCTTGCGAGTTATCGCTGCCGGCGGCAGGATAGCGAATATACCATAGGCTTCCTTCCCTCTCGTTATGCTCAACTTCGATATCGGAAATGGTAGTATGACATTTGGAACACCAATTTACAATATAATTGCCTCTGTAAATCAAACCTTTGTTATAAAGCTCGACAAAAACTTCCCTCACTGCACGAGAGCAGCCTTCGTCCATGGTAAAACGCTCCCGCGACCAGTCACAGGATGCACCGAGCCTGCGCAGTTGCCGGGTAATGGTGCCACCGTACTCCCTTTTCCAGTCCCAAACCCGTTCCAAAAACTTTTCCCGCCCCAACTGGTGGCGGTTGGTTCCTTCCTGGGCCAATTGTTCTTCCACCCTGGCCTGGGTGGCAATACCCGCATGGTCGGTTCCCGGAAGCCATAAAGTTTTATATCCCTGCATTCGTTTAAAGCGGGTAAGAATATCCTGCAGGGTATTATCCATGGCATGCCCCAGATGAAGCATCCCCGTTACATTCGGCGGGGGCATTACTATACTGAAAGCTTTTTTCTCCGATTTAACATCCGGAGTAAAAAAACCGTTTTCTTCCCAGAATTTATACCATTTTTCTTCAACTTGCGTGGGATCATATACTTTGGCCATTTTTAGCTCTTCGCCCATAAACCGATAACTCCCTTCCATTATTCCAAAAGATATTCCATTAATCTCCAAACTAGATAATAAACAAATCAATAACCATAAGCAATATAAAGCAAGCCATAATATAAAAAGTCCTTCTGCCACCAGGACGAAAGACTTGCGGTACCACCATAATTTATATATATGTGGCCGGATCCACCGTACCTCACAGTCTACCAATATTGCCCCAGACTATAAAGACGTAAAAGCCAAATTCCGTAAAATTATTATACTTTTGGTAACAAAAAAAGTCAAAATTTTTGTGGGGTCTTAAGGGCCTCATTTTAGATTCAGCACAATAACTCCCGCCACGATCATAGCCGTTCCCAAGAGCTTGGTCCAATAAACATGCTCCTGCAGAAAACAGGCCGACAGGATCATTACAAACACATAGCCCATACTGACCATGGGATAAGCAATGCTCAGTTCCAATTTGCGCAGAACGAAAATCCACATGAGCATACTGGTAACAAAACAGGTAACGGCCAATACTATTTTGTAATTGATTAATGAAAAAACCAATTCCAGAACACTGCCCTTATTTTTTAAACCCAAAGCGACAAGTTTTAACAAAAACTGGCCTACGGCCCCGAGCATTATTGAAATTAACGCCAAAAGATAAACCATTTTTACCTCACTTTTGCCAACAGTGAAAAATAACCCTTTACTGTTTGAGCCACTTTCATTTTGCTGGCTCCTTTTTTTAATTCATACCGCAGGATAAGGGGCACCTCTCCGGCCCGGATTGCCATCTTACTTAACTTGGCGGCGATCTCGGCCATACAGTCAAAACCGTTGGTAGTCACCAATTCATCCCATTCTTCAAGCGCTTGACGGATAATACCGGCTCTATACGCCCTAAAACCCGAAGAATAATCATTCAAATTCTTTATAGGGAAGAACAATTTAAAGAAAAACATAGCCCCCCTGCTGTAAAATTTGCGCAAGGCCTTAAGCCCCAACTCACAGCCCCCTGTGGCAAAACGGGAAGCCACCACCAGATCCAGGTTGCGGCTGATCAAGTTACCCACCATGCTTTCAATCAAAAATGGATTATGGGTATTATCCGCATCCATGGTAACCAGAACATCTTCAGCCTCCAGATAATTAAGGGCATAACGGAAAATGGTCTTAATTGCTTCCCCCAGACCTTTGTTTTTTTTATGCCTGATTAAATTGACAAAACCGTGTCGCCGGGCAAATTGCTCCACAATGCAAGGGGTTTGATCCGTACTGCCGTCATCAACCACCAAAAGTTCAAGCTCATAGCGGCTTTTTTGACGGTAACGGCAAATGTCAGTTAAAACATTTGATATGTTAGCCTCTTCATTATAAGCCGGCAAGGCAATTAAAACTTTCATGCCTGCAACCTCTTTTATGCTTATGTCTTACAGTATTTTGCTTGTTGCCGTTTGTTCTTATTCATGCTCCACGGTCAGTCCGGACGCAAGACATAAATGGGGTATCCTTTCACCGGCTCCAGCTTGGGATATTTTTGTTCGATGTAACGGATAAGTTTTTGATCCTCGTCTCCATATACCTTTCCCTGAATGGGTACAAAATATTTAGCCCCCTGCTCAATATAAAACTCCAGTTCCTGATAGGGATCCGACGGCACAAAGGAATACATCCCCAAATTGTAACGCCACCCCCTCCTGCCGGATAAACTTAAAAGGCAAGGGTCCAAGGAGCCCACCACCAGTAAATCATCCCGGGCAGTCAGCTCTTCCACCACCTTTTTCTGGGTGGCCAAAAGCTCATTGATGGTATACATAGGCTTAACGAGAACGAAGCTTTCCAGCAACAACAGCCCGGCCAAAACCAAAGAAACGATTTTCCCTTTGGGAAAAGCGAACAATCTGTCCAGTAGATTGCCGATAATCAAACTACAGGGCACCAAGGCAAAAATAAGATAATAGAATGCCCTGACAGGAGCCACGATAAAAATTACTTCCAATAACATAGCTCCCAGCCAAATCAACAGGCCGCTTTGATTCCTGCGCAGGGCGAAGATCCCCGCCAAGGTCAGCAACAAGCCTGTTATCCCCATGGCCCGGGGCACGTTTTTTCCCAAAAACACTTGGCTCTCCGGAGTGTAAAATGCACTGAAAATTTTGGGCATAATAATGTCCCGAGTAATACCCAGGGAGAATTTGAATTCGGCAATCCCTGCACTGTAAACATAATAAGCCAAGGCCAGCCCCAGGGTTGCCGCGGCATAAACCCAGATTTGCGGAGTTTTAAGCCACTCCCAACCAAAATGGCGATAACAAATATAGAGCATAAACAAAGCTCCGAAAATGACAGGAGGTTTGGTCATTAAGGCCAGGGCAAACAAAAGCGAGCTAATAATTAAAGGCTTATAGCATTGCTTTTCTCCCGAATGCTTTTTTTCCGCCCAGACTTCGAAATAATATATGCCCCCTATCCAGAACAGCAAAGCGGCGGATTCCGGCATAATCGCCCGGGAATAGTAAAGGTTGAGCGGCAGAAAGCCATAAACAAAAACACTGCATAATGCCCCCAGCCCGCTCAAATATTTGCGGGCCAGCAAGTACAAATAAACCGAAGAAAGCAGAAAAAAGGCAATGGGAACTAGCCGGGCCAGAAAATAGTAATGGCCGAAAAGCTTATAAAGTATAGCAATCAAAAAAGTGGTGACTTGGACCTCCAGAGCGGGAATATTGGGCAAGGGCCCGTCATAATTCAGATTGGGGCGCAGGGGATGAAAATCATAGGTAGCAAAATTCCAGGCCATGGATTCCGTGTCGGCTTGTCGCCAACTCTCTTCGATTTCCAAAGGAGGAATGCCGATATGATAAAGCCGGCTGACAAAGATAAAAAGGAGCAAAAAAATAAGGATATATTTTTCCTTGTTTGCCATAAACACCTCAAAATTTTGCAAAAAAATAACCAATAAATATTATTGGTTAAAATTCTGGTTTTGATTCCTGATTATACTAAAATTTCGATTCTATCTTCCCTTCAACTGCCTTTTAGCTTCCACTTTCCACCAGTCAAAAGCATCCTGTTCGGATACATCCGGATTTTTATGGCATAATTCAAGTATTTTGGCTCTTTCGCGCTCAGTGTTGTTCCGGTAAGACAACATCCCGGACTCAATATCACTCTCATCTCCATAATCCCCGCGGGCATAAACGGCAGCTTCTCTTTGTCTCACGGGGATGGAATCCCTGGGGGAATAAACCGTCCTCTCCCTAGGGTAGTATGACACCGGTTCCAGGTGTTCGTAATAAGACTTGCGTTCGGAGCTTAAAACTCCGGCTCCTAAAACTCCCGCCAGTAAACCTAAACCTGTGCCCTCGGAAATAATTTTGAGCGTCCCTAAAGAATCAATGGAAAAATAAAGAGCCAGAAGCAAAATCCCCACGACCGCATACCCACCGGCCGCCAGTCCTCCGGGCAGGATTCTTCCGGAATAACTGCTTGCCCGGTAGCCCGCAGCCAAACAGCTCAAGAGCAGGCCGAAATCCACCAGATAAGCAATTATGCCTTTATCGATCCCGGCCATAGACGAGCCCAAAACAGCTAAAAGAGTCAGGACCGTTACCAGCAGACCGGTTGTAATTCCTCTCAGGACAGCAGTTCCCATCTTCCAATCACCCTACTCTTTCCCTTTTCTTTATTTTTACTTCTAATATATTTTACAAATAGGAAGATTTATTCCTGTTTTATACAGTTGGGAACAATTTTTTTGGATTAATTTTCCAAACAAAAACCGCCGGCCTCTTTACTTGACAAAAAAAAGCTCCGGCGGTATTTTCTATTAGTATACCATTTATCCAAAAATATACCATTATTCTATACCATCTAAATATACTATCATCTAACAATCTTTATTCCCGGAGGAGACAATGCAGCAACAAACATCACCCGGAAAAATCTCTCCCTTTATAGCTGATATTTCCCTGCTCCTTGTAGCTCTGGGTTGGGGATCCACGTTTATTGTAGTGAAAACGGCCATTCAAGATCTTCCCCCTTTTCCTTTTCTCTGCGGACGTTTTGCCTTGGCTTTTCTTTCCCTGCTGCCTCTTCTCTGGCTGCATCGGCGCCACATTAATCTACCCACAATAGGCAAGGGAGCCTTGGCCGGATTTTTTCTCTTTTTAGGTTATGCCACCCAAACCATTGGCCTTCAGTATACCACTGCCTCCAATGCCGGATTTATAACAGGTTTGAATGTGGTTATTGTTCCCATACTTTTGGCCATTTACCATAAAAAACTTCCACCTAAGACCTTGTGTTACGGTATTATATGCTCGGTCTTAGGCTTGGCTTTAATGTCCATCCAAGACGGGTTTACGGTCAATGCGGGGGATCCTATCGTTTTGATCTGCGCCTTTTGTTACGCTCTGCAAATCATTTTAGTAGCCCGTTTTGCTCCTGAAGTCAATGCCGCGGTACTGGCGGCTTTCCAAATACTCACGGTATCAGTCTTAAGCGGCCTATGCACCCTCATTATTCCCCAACCGCATTATGTATTCTCCGGTTATGTTTGGTTCGGCCTGATTCTAACAGCTCTGATCTGTACATCCTTTGCCTATTTAGTCCAAAGTAAAATGCAGCAGTTTACCTCTCCAACCCATACTGCCATTATCTTTGCCACCGAACCGGTATTTTCCGCCATATTTGCCTATCTGCTAGCGGGAGAAGTACTGTCTATAAGAGGCTATGTCGGAGCAGCCCTGGTTCTGGTGGGTATTCTTTGCGCCGAATTAAGCAATATTAATTTTTCTCATAAATGATATGGTTAACGGCTTCCTCCAAATCCTCCATGCCGGTCCCGTCTTCCGAGGAAAAAGGAATAATCTCCTGCCAACTCTTTAAACCTAAAGTCTCGGCAATAATTTTCAGATATTTGGGACGTTGCCCGCGGGCTACCTTGTCCGCTTTGGTGGCCACCAACAAAAAAGGAATTTGGCATTGCCAAAGCATATTGACCATCATCCGGTCATCCTCCGTGGGCTTGTGCCGGATGTCCACCAGCTGGATTACCCCTTTAAGATTTTCACGAACCCGGAAGTAGGTATCCATCATTTTTCCCCATTGGGCTTTGGTCCGCCGGGATACTTTGGCATAACCATAACCGGGTAAGTCAACCAAATACCATTCATCGTCAATATTGAAAAAGTTTATGGTTTGGGTTTTGCCCGGAGTCTTGCCGACTTTGGCCAAATTTTTCCGGTTGGTCAGCTTATTGATTAGAGAAGATTTTCCCACATTGGAACGGCCGGAAACGGCCAGTTCCGGCTTATTGCCCTCGGGGTATTGTTCGGGCGTGACCGCCGAGATGAGGAATTCAACTTTACGCAGGTGCAAATTCCCCACCTCGCTATAATGGCCTTGTATCCGTATGCTCGAACTCGTTATAAACCGCTACTCCCGGTAAAAACGGATCCGGCTGGGAGACCGGAAGAAGTGCGATTTCTACCACCTCTTCCATTTTCTTTACAAACTTGAATTCCAATTCCCTACGTATATCATCGGGAATCTCTTCCAGATCTTTGCGATTCCTTTCAGGCAGGATAATTGTTTTAATCCCCGCTCGATGGGCGGCCAATACCTTTTCTTTAACCCCCCCGATGGGTAGAACATTTCCTCTTAAGGTAATCTCTCCTGTCATAGCCACGTCCTGCCGCACTCCTCTTTTAGCCAAGGCGGAGGCCATAGCGGTTGCCATGGTAATCCCCGCTGAAGGTCCGTCCTTGGGTACCGCACCTTCAGGAACATGGATATGCAGATCAACATGTTCATAGAAGTTTTCATCGATTCCCAATTCCGCAGCATGGGAGCGGACAAAGGTAAGCCCTGCCTGGGCCGATTCTTTCATAACATCGCCCAGTTTCCCGGTTAGAATCAGTTTGCCTTTGCCAGCTAAGGGGGTTACCTCGATAGTTAGAACATCCCCACCTACTTCCGTGTAAGCCAAACCCACGGCCGCTCCGATTTCCGGTTCCGGCTTTATTTTTTCATAATGAAAGCGCGGAGCACCCAGCATGTTCTCTATATCTTCGGGCGTCAGGGTCCTGGGCTGCCATTCTTCTTTGACAATGCTCACCGCAACTTTGCGCAGGACATTGGCAATTTCTCTTTCCAGATTGCGGACCCCGGATTCTCTGGTATAGCCACGGATAATTTTTAAAATCCCTTCTTTATCCAGTTTAACGTCATCCTCAGTCAAACCGTGGAACTTCATTTGTTTCGGCAAAAGATGCCTTAAGCCTATGTTGACTTTTTCATCTTCGGTATAGCCGCTGATATGGATAATCTCCATCCTGTCGTAAAGGGGCCGTGGGATATTTTCCGCATAATTGGCCGTCATAATAAACAACACCTTGGACAAATCGAAAGGAATTTCCAGGTAATGATCGGAAAAGTTGCAATTCTGCTCCGGATCCAATACCTCCAGCAGGGCGGAAGCCGGATCTCCCCTAAAATCGGAAGCCAATTTGTCGATCTCATCGAAGAGAAAGACCGGGTTTTTGGTTCCGGCTTTGCGAATGCCCTGAATAACCCTGCCCGGCAAAGCCCCGATATATGTTCTGCGGTGCCCCCGGATTTCGGCTTCATCTCGCACTCCGCCCAAGGACATTCTCACAAACTTCCGGTCCATGGCCCTGGCAATGGATTTTGCCAGCGAAGTTTTGCCAACGCCCGGAGGCCCGATAAAACAGAGGATGGGACTGCGCAGTTCCTTAGCCAATTTACGAATAGCAAGAAACTCCAAAATTCTTTCTTTGACCTTTTCCAAACCATAATGGTCCTCTTCCAATATAGCCTCTGCTTTGGGAATATCAATTACATCTTTGCTCTCTTTAGTCCAGGGCAGGGCTAAAATCCAATCCAAATAGGTGCGAATGACTGTGCCTTCAGCGGAGGCGGGAGGCATTTTATCCAGGCGATCCAATTCTTTAAGCGCTCTTTCCTTGGCCTCTTTGGTTAAGCGGGCTTTTTCGATTTTTTCTTTATATTCATCTATCTCGGCTTGCTTTTCATCTTTATCGCCCAGCTCTTTTTGGATGGCCTTCATCTGCTCTCGCAGGTAGTATTCCTTCTGGGCTTTTTCCATTTGTTTGCGTACCCTGAGAGCAATGCGCCTCTCCAACTCCAGGATCTCAATTTCGCGCATAATGAGCTCGGTTAATTTTTCCAAGCGCTCGTTTAAATCAATCGTACCCAGAACCGCTTGCTTATCCTCGATTTTTAGATTTAGATGGGAAGCAATTAGATCTGCCGCTCTTCCGGGCTCCTTAACACTCAAAACCGTACCCACAGCCTCGGGCGAAATTTTTTTGCTAAGACGGGCATATTCCTCAAACTGGTGAATAAGGCTGCGGATCATATTTTCTATTTCGGGTGTCAAACGTTGTTTGTCAGCGATTTCAATGACTCTGGCTTTAAAATATGGTTCCTCGGCCAGGAATTCTTCGATTTCACCGCGGTGTAATCCCTCAACCAAAACTCTTAATGTTCCACCGGGCAGGCGAAGCAACTGTTTAATTTCAGCTATCGTCCCCACCGTGTATAAATCATCGAAAACCGGACTGTCAATCTCGGCATCCTTTTGGGATAACAAAAGAATGCGACGATCATTTAACATAGCTTCTTCGATGGCGGCCATAGACCGTTCCCTACCGACATCAAGGTGGATGACCATATAGGGAAAGACAAGGATTCCTCTAAGCGGAAGAATTGGAATTTCTCTTACATTCATATTTAAATCTCCCCTTAAACACTTGTCGGTCCTTTATTTTAACATGTATTACCATGTTCAGGCAAATTTGCAACCGGCAATTTCATCTTCTTTAAAACTTTATGTATGGCTATATCTTTTTCTGCCAAAGAAACCTTCACTGTTTCTCTTACTTTTTCTGTTAACAACGCACCTTCTAATACTTCGGAAAGAGTATCGACAGGGATAATCTGTGTCTCGCAGTCCATATGACTAAAACGGGCCTGCCAGTTTTCCTTAGGGATAATAACTTTTTTACAGCCTGCCTGGATAGCCGCTTCAATTTTGGCCGCTACCCCACCCACGGGCTTAACCTTGCCCCGGATCGACAATTCACCGGTCATAGCTACAGTATTGTCCACTTTAATCTTTTTTATCGCCGAGAAAACAGCGGTAGCCATGGCTATTCCAGCTGAAGGCCCGTCTATAGGGATCCCTCCGGGGAAATTAACGTGAATATCGTAGTTGCGCGGTTCAATATTCAATTCCCTGCGCAAAACCGTCAACACATTTTCCAACGAGGAACGGGCCATACTCTTCCTGCGGATTTTTCGTCCCTCATAACCGGATTCTTCTTCCTCTGCAATCCCGGTAACAAATAGCTCCCCTTTCATCGCTTTGGCAGGATAAGCGGTAACCTCAATTTCCAAAAGCATTCCCAAATTGGCTCCATAAACCGCAAGACCGTTTACCAGCCCTATTTGAGGCACGGCAGGTATCTTTTTCTCCGGTCGCGGCGCATACTGGCCGGTGGTCACGACCCATTCGATAATCTCCACTCCTATTTCGAAGTGGCCTTCATTTTGCGCCACCCCGGCGGCCAACTGAATTATATTTACTGCCTCCCGCCCGTTGGTGGCATACTTCTTGATCACTTCCAAAGCGCTTTCACTTATTTTCATCTTAACTTTTTCCGCGGCATTCAGGGCTATTTGCCCTATCTCCTCAGGAAGAAGGGCGCGGAAAAAAATTTCCATACAGCGCGAGCGTACGGCCGGCGGTATTTCTTCCGGTCGACGAGTCGTGGCTCCGATCAATCTAAAATCTGCCGGCAGTCCGTTTTGAAAAATATCGTGAATATGCTCAGGAATATTGGTGTCCTCAGAACTGTAATAGGCGCTTTCCAATATAACTTTTCTGTCCTCCAGCACTTTCAAGAGTTTATTTATTTGGATAGGATGCAACTCTCCTATCTCATCAATAAACAGAACTCCTCCATGGGCCTTGGTCACCGCCCCCATTTTAGGCTGGGGGATCCCGGCCATACCCATGGCTCCCGCCCCTTGATAAATAGGATCATGCACGGAACCGATCAAAGGGTCGGCAATACCTCTTTCATCAAACCTGGCAGTCGCCCCGTCAATCTCCACAAACTTGGCGTCGGGTCTAAAAGGAGAAGCCGGATTTTTCTTGGCCTCATCCAAAACCAACCTGGCAGCGGCGGTTTTTCCCACTCCGGGCGGCCCATAAAGAAGAACATGTTGAGGATTAGGACCGCATAAGGCTGCTTTTAAAGCCTTAACTCCTTCCGCCTGACCGATAATCTCCTGCAAGGTTGACGGCCTTGTTTTTTCCGACAGGGGCATGGAAAGAGATATTTTCCTCATATTATCCAATTTTTCTTTTTGTTTTATAGACTCCCTTTCCACCAAACATCTGGTAGTATATTGCTGCCTCAACATATTCCAAAAATACAATCCTATGATTAAAACAAAAAGAAGCTGAACGACAAGCAGCAGCCCTCCTAAACCTTCCATAATGTCCCTCCTGTAAAAAATTCTTTACCTAGTATTTACAGTTCAAGTATTTTCAAAACATTTTTTTAAAATATGCTATTATAGTAAGGTATACTACACTTAGGAGTGGTTTATTTGAGCGAAAGCAACGTATATCGCTTAACGCTGGAAGACAAAGAAATAATCCTCATCGGTACCGCCCATGTATCCAGACAGAGTGCGGAAGAAGTAAAAACAGTTATCGAACAGGAAAAACCGGACACTGTATGCATTGAATTGTGCGATTCCCGCTATAAAACTATTATGGAAGAAGACAAATGGAAAAATACAGACATCTTTAAAATCATTAAAGAAAAAAAAGCACTGATTCTCCTGATCAATCTGGTTTTGTCCTCTTACCAGAAAAGATTGGCTAAACAGTTTGGCATAGAACCCGGCCAGGAAATGATTCAAGCTATAAATTCCGCCAAGGAAATCGGCGCCCAAATCTGCCTGGCCGACCGGGATATCCAGACCACCTTGATCCGCTTGTGGCAAGGAGTGGGCATTTGGGGAAAATTCAAGCTCATGTTCCAAATGCTTCTCGGCATGTTGCTGGACGAAGAAATTACTGAAGAAGAGCTGGAGAAATTGAAATCCCAAGATATCCTAACTTCCACCTTAAATGAATTGGCGGGTTCATTTCCCCAGTTTAAAACAATATTAATTGATGAACGGGATCAATACCTGTCCCAAAAAATCAAAGAAGCCCCCGGCAAAAAAATAGTTGCCGTCCTTGGGGCCGGCCATGTGCCTGGTGTTAAAAGCGAATTATTCAAAGAACATGACTTAGACAAACTCAAGCAGACAAAACCAACGTCTCCCGGACTTAAAATATTAGGCTGGTCTATTCCCGCCCTAATCTTAATTCTTATCATCGCTACCTTTTCAGTGGACAAGTCGGCCGGTATAAACCAAATCCTTAGCTGGCTCATCTGGAACGGCTCCCTGGCAGCCCTGGGAACTCTGCTGGCCTTTGGCCATCCCCTTTCGATTCTGGTCGCTTTTTGCGTCGCCCCTATAACCTCCTTAAACCCTTTGCTTGCAGCCGGTTGGTTTGCCGGGCTTACGGAAGCATTTCTAAAAAAACCCAATGTCCAAGACTTTGAAAATATTGCACAGGATATACACACCCTCAAAGGCTTCTGGCGCAACAAAGTCACCCATATCCTGCTCGTAGTGATCCTGGCCAATCTCGGCAGTTCCTTAGGAACCGTTATCGCCGGCCTGGATATAGTAAAACATTTTTTCAATGTCTTTTTCTAATTTTTTCAATACCATTTTTTAGCCATTCCCAAATACAAAACAACATCCTCTATTTCTGGAAAGGATGTTGTTTTTTCCAAATCAAAATGATATCATATTAATATAATAATGATATAAATGGAAGGAAGTGACTCTATGGTTGAAAAAGGAGCTTGGAAAATTAATGGTTTTTTGGGATTGTTCATTATTGTGGTTCTAATTGTCGTGGCTGTGATTAACTTTATTTCAGGGATAAAGGCTGTCGAAACTTTCAGAATCATCCTGGGGATAATCATATTTCTTATTGCTTTGATCCTGACCAGTGGAATCCTGATTGTTCAGCCCAACCAGGCCAAAGTTTTGACCTTTTTTGGCAGCTACTTGGGAAGTATCCGCAATCCTGGAATCTGGATGACGGTTCCATTTGTTAACTCCAAAAAAGTTTCCTTAAAAGTCCGCAATTTTAACAGTGAAAAGCTTAAAGTCAACGATGTTGACGGTAACCCCATCGAAATAGCCGCCGTTGTGGTCTTCAAAGTAATAGATTCAGCCAAAGCGGTTTTTGATGTTGATAATTACGAACAATTTGTCATGATCCAGAGTGAAACCGCCCTTAGACATGTGGCCACCAAATACCCCTACGATAACTTTGAAGACGACGCCTGTTCCCTAAGAGGCAACACCGAAGAAGTAGCCAATGAGCTAGCTTCGGAACTTCAAAACCGTCTTGCTGTTGCAGGGGTGGAAGTTGTAGAAACCAGGCTTACTCATCTTGCTTATGCTACTGAGATTGCCAGCGCAATGCTGCAGCGTCAACAAGCCAATGCTATCCTGGCGGCTCGCCAAAAAATCGTGGAAGGTGCCGTCGGTATGGCCCAAATGGCTATTGCCCAGCTGGAAAAGGACGGGACTATCCAGCTTGATGAGGAAAGAAAAATGGCCGTTGTTAACAACCTGATGGTGGCCATTGTCTCCGATAGATCGGCCCAACCGGTCATTAATACCGGAACCTTATATTAATTAAAAATTAATAGTTTAGGTAGCGGAAAAGTGTCAACAAAGAAAAAAAATTTCCCCTTGAGGATAGATCCCAAACTGTTTGAATTGCTGGAACGCTGGGCGGCCGATGAATTCCGCAGCGTAAACGGCCATATTGAATATCTCCTAAGAGAAAGCTTGCGCCAAGCAGGCCGCCTCCCGCAGAGAATGCAGGGTCAAAATAATCAAACAGATGAAACAGACGAATAAAAAAAGAGTTAGCTCTAGCATTTTCTGGAGGAATTTTTTTGGACCATTAATATACCGTAGGCAGACAGCATTCCAAACTGTCTGCCTTTTTTTCTTAGCACAAAGATTTTTGCTTTCTTCAAAAAAAACTTGCCCAAATACAATGAAAGTTAAGGGGTAGTAGCGTTATAAGAACAAAAACACACGCGTTAAGACATGTCAAGGGTTAATTTGCAGAAAGCCCAGAGGTTTTGGCATGTTAGCGAGTATTTTTATTTTTAACTACGTAACCTGGCGAATGGAGTATCTGGGCAAGTTTAAGATAAATAGAGCATAAAAAAAACGGCTGTTAAGCCGTTTCTTCTTTTTTAATTTTTTCGTTGGCAAAAACCAGTTCAGGATCAATTCGTTTGAGGATGGTATCTCTGGTAACGATGCATTTCGTGACATCCGTTCTGGTAGGAAGATCATACATTACATTCATCATTGTTTCTTCCATAATTGCTCTCAAACCCCGTGCACCGGTGTTGCGGCGAATAGCCTCTTCGGCAATAGCTTGAAGTGCGTCTTCTTTAAACTCCAAGGTTACGCCGTCCATTTCCAACAGTTTTTCATATTGCTTAACCAGAGCGTTTTTAGGCTCAGTCAAAATTCTGACTAAAGCATCTTTGTCCAAGGCATCTAAAGTGACAATTACCGGTAGTCTTCCGACAAATTCCGGAATCAAACCGTATTTAAGCAGATCGACCGGCAAAATTTGCTCTAGAATCTCGCCAATTTTCATCTCTGATTTTTTCTGGATTTCTGCACCGAAACCCATCATTTTTTTGCCGATACGGTTTTGTATAATTTTCTCGATGCCGTCAAAAGCGCCACCGACAATAAACAGGATATTGGTGGTATCCAGTTGAATAAACTCCTGATGAGGATGTTTTCTGCCACCCTGAGGCGGTACACTGGCCACCGTACCTTCCAAAATTTTCAGCAAGGCTTGTTGGACTCCTTCCCCGGAAACATCCCTGGTGATGGAAGGATTTTCGGATTTGCGGGCAATCTTATCTATTTCGTCAATATAAATTATGCCCCTTTCCGCTTTTTCAATATCATAATCGGCAGCCTGAATTAATTTTAGGAGAATATTCTCGACATCCTCACCGACATAACCGGCTTCGGTCAGGGATGTGGCATCAGCTATGGCAAACGGAACATTTAAAACCTTCGCCAGGGTAGACGCCAATAATGTTTTTCCTGAACCGGTTGGGCCAAGCATGATGATATTGGATTTTTGCAGTTCAACATCATCTATTTTCATGCCAATGCTAATCCGCTTGTAATGGTTGTAAACCGCTACGGATAAAGCTTTCTTGGCTTCTTCTTGACCGACAACATACATATCCAGGACACTCTTGATTTCCTTTGGTTTTGGGATCTCACCAATATCAGACCCGACATCATCCTGGAGTTCTTCTTCAATTATTTCATTGCATAATTCTATGCATTCATCACAAATATAAACCCCGGGACCGGCAACCAGCTTTTTAACCTGTTCTTGGGTTTTCCCACAGAAAGAACACTTTAGCTGATTTTTATCATCATTGAATTTTGCCATATGCTCACCCCTTTACTGACAATTCTATGGCAAGACTACTCTTCTTTATTCGCCGCCTGGCTTGTGGAGTCCTTTTTTACGGAGGAATTTACCAGAAAATCAATTGTTTTTTCGGTAACGATCCCCAGTTTAAACCACTCCATCTCCCCTCGGGATTCTATGGCGGCTTTCAACTCTTCGGCACTGCGTCCATATTGGGTGGCCATTTTCTCTATTTCTTTTGCAACATCTTCATCTGAAGCAGTAATATTTTCTTTCTTGGCGATTGCTTCTAACACCAATTCGGTCTTAATGCTTTCAGCAGCTTGGGCTCTGTAGGTTTCTCTTACTTTTTCGTTGTTTTCTTTCATATATCGATCCACATATTTCTTTGGAATACCTTGAGAGGCCATGCTTATCTGCAATTCCTGGATCATGGAATCTATTCTGTTTTCAATCATTCCCTCCGGTATTTCTACACTGGCATTGTCAACAGCTTTCTGAACAACTTCTAAACGATATTGATTTTCGATACTCCGCTCCATGCCTTGCAGTAATTTTTTCTTAATATCTTCTTTAAGCTCTGCCAGTGTATCAAACTCGCTGATATCCTTGGCAAATTCATCATCCAGTTTAGCCAATTCTTTGCGTTTAATTGCTTTAACCTTAACTTTAAATTTTGCTTCTTTACCTGCAAGGTCTTTGTTGTAATAATCGTCGGGGAAACGAACATTGATATCCAGCTCTTGACCGGGGCGGGAACCTTTCAATTGCTCCTCGAATCCGGGAATGAACGTCCCTGAACCGATTGTTAGCTCATAATCCTCCCCTTTGCCGCCTTCAAACGGAACATCATCAATGAATCCCTCATAATCGATGGTCACAATGTCCTCATCAAGTACTTCTCCGTCTTCAATGGGGATCAGTTTGGCATAGAGTTCCTGGCGACGTTTGAGTTCCTGCTCCACCTGGTCTTCGGTGACTTCCGCCGTTTTCTTTTCCAGCTCAAGCCCGATGTATTGGCCTAATTCTACCTCCGGTTTAACTTCCACAGTAGCTTTAAAAATAAAATCCGAATCTTCTTCCATTTGGACAATGTCTACAGTTGGAGCGGAAACAGGGAGTATTTCCGTTTCCTGGTAAGCACTGAGCAGGGCAGGTTTAATTAATTCTTCCATTGCTCTGTCCTTCAAATAATCTTTTCCCACATATCTTTCTATTATATGCTTTGGTGCTTTTCCTTTGCGAAAACCGGGTATATTTATTTCTCTACCGGCTTGTTTAGCAGCTCTGTTATAAGCGGCGTTGACCTTTTCAGCCTCAACCGTTATTTCTAACAGGACCCTGCTTTTATCCATTTTTTCCATTTTTACTGCCATTACTGCTCCTCCTTGGCTTTTCGCCCTACTATATTAATATATCAATTAAGATCATTTACTTTCCAGCATATTCTTACCCTACATCAAATAAGTCAAACCTAAATTTGCCAAATATTCACAATTTTAATGAAGAGGAAACCATCGCTTCCTCTTCAATGAGTCTACTATCTAATTAGACCAATTAATATTAGCAGAACTTGGCCAAAGAATCAAGACACATTCTAATAGCCCTCAAACGCTGGATGTTTAATTGTCATTAACCTTAATTTCCTCTGAATACAGCTTTTTAATACATTCCGGACAGATATCGTGAGTAAACTCCGCCCCGGTATGCTCTTCGATAAATTTCTCAACTCGATTCCAGTAGCCCTGGTCGTCCCGAATACGTTTACAGGAAGCACAAATAGGAATTAAGCCTTTGAGTTCAACAATTAAGGAAATATCTTCAATCATTACCACGGAAAACAAATCATTCTTATAATAAAAACAGGATGCACTGACTAAAACACTTAAATCTTTATTCGGCTGCAATTCCAACCTTCCTCTTAAACGCTGTGTAACTTTGCCTTTCCTGGCAGCCAAAGCCGCCTTCCTGACAATGCATTCTCTGCATAACTGGCCATAACCGCACCCCAGAGGGTGGTCAGCCGCATGCCTACAGCCAAGAGTCTCACCGCAACTTTTGAAGCTGTTAAACTCTTCCTTGTAATTTAAAAATTTCTTGGCTGCCTGGTTTACGGCCCTTACTTTTACATCTTTGTCCAGTACAAAAGTTAGAATAGGGATAGCGTTAAAAATACTCTGGAGAAAAGATTTTTGCTGAAACAAATCTCTCATACCAGACTCTCCCTTCTTAACCCACCGGAACCTATTGGCCATTCTTTTTTACTTGGGACAAACCATTAATTGCCTCCTTATGCTAATAATTTCCACTTACTAAATTTGTTTCTACATTTTTTTTCATTTTCCTTTACCAATTTATAAATTTTTTATTGTTAAAATTTTGTCATTATAATACTCTTTATTATTTTGCATTTTTTGTATATTAATCATATTTTTAATTATCCCTGTTATCAATTATTATCCTTTTGGCTGTTCCTGTGGAGAAGGGTACTTTTTTCCCAAAATTGCTGATCAGTATTTGTTCTCTTTGCGGAAATGCTTGTTGCACTGCAGGTATGGACCGCAATGCCCGACAAACCCGGTCCTTAAAATCTTCATCCAGCCTCACGGTATTGTCTTCGCTTGTCTTAAGATCAACATACAAGCAGTCAAGGCCGGAATTATTTCCGATTATCACTCCATAGTCCACCACCCCGTCAAACAAGAAAATGACCTCATCTAACTCGGCCATGGAAAAGGAATGCTCTTGAACTTTTATCCGGCCCGCAAGTCTGCCTTTTACAATTTCCATACTGCGCAAAACGGTACCGCAAGGGCATTGGGCGGGTATAAAGCGACTTAAATCCCCTGTACGATAACGGATTAGGGGCATGCCGACACGGGTCAAAGTAGTAAAAACAACTTCCCCTGTTTCCCCTTCTTTTAAAACCTGACCGCTTTCAGGGTCAATAATTTCAAAATAAAGATCCGCTTCCCTTAAATGATAGCCGGCGAGCGCAGCGCATTGTACCCCACCCCCAAGGCCCATTTCAGTCATGCCGTAATGGTTGAATACTTTGCAGCCCCAAGTATCCTCCAACACTTGGCAAATGGAGCGGGGAACATGATCCGTACTCAATAGCACGCTTTTTATGCGGTCTTTCAACAATTTGCCTTTTTTACTGCGAGCCATGGCCAAAACGTGGGTCGGAATACCTACCAAAGAGCTGGCCTTAGTTTCAAGGGCGCACTGTATTGCCTCCCCGGCATCGGATACAGGACCAAAGGGGATGGCTCCCGCCCCCAGCCGTTTAAGGCCCTGTTTGAGAAGATCTCCCACACTGCCCGGCTGTTTCCAAGGAAGCAGGATCATGACCCGGTCTTGAGGCCCAACCAAATTTCTCATTCCATAATCAAAAAAGTCTATAGTAAGCTCCTGATCAGCCTGCGTAAAAAAAATCCGTTTCGGCTGTCCGGTCGTTCCCGAAGAGCGGAGGGTTACAATACGAGCAATATCCCCCTGTCCGGTACAGACTAGCCGCTGCGGATTGTTCTGAACATCCTGAGGCCAAGTAAAAGGCAGCTTGGAAAAAACAGAAAAATCAGTTATGGCCTCCGGTTCAATATGGCCTAGTTTTTGCCGGTAAAAACTGCTTTTGTTTTTAACCCAATCTATAGTTTTCCGAAGTTGGGCCAACTGATAGCTCTCAATGGCCTCCCGAGTCAATTCTCCCTCTTTAAGACCTATTTTTCGGGCTATCCAATCTTCCAAGGGAGTCTTGGGTATAATCTTTGCTACTTCTTTATCCTTCAATCCTCTTCACCATGCTCGTGACCGCCACAGCTGCTATGGAAATGCAACATAGGCAATTCTCCTTCATATGTAGTGATATAATCCAAACGGTATTCTTCCATTAAATTAAGAGCATCCCGGGCAGAATAATTGGCTCCGTTATAACGGGTAATCTGCTGTTCGGCCAAAGCTTCAAACGAAGGCCTTTCCATGCTGCCGGTAATTATCGCTTCACAATCCTTGGCAATAATAATCTCTACCAAGGCCAGCTCCGCCGGAGGAGGAAAACTGTCCTTACTGTAAACCTCGAAACTCCAATCATCCATTTCCACTACCAGCAAATGCGTGCTTTTCTCAAACTTCTCGGCTACTGTATGTTCCAACGTATGGCCATTGGTAGCAACAGCAATTTTCATTATTGTTCATCCTTTCTAAAATATCTAAAATACCGGATTTATCTTACTGCCTATTCTTAAATTCATACCCGTGAGCCTCCAGTATTTCACAAACCATATCATAAGTTGCTTCTAACATCCTCGGACATTTAATTGTCCTGTTCAATTGATCCCCGGCTAAAATATCTTTACAAGTGATCCCACCGTTTTTCTCCTCATACTCGCCGCGGAACCACTCGGTCAATTCTTCAATCAACACCGGCGAATCCTCCGGTTCCAATAAAGCAATAAGGCAGGCCGACCCGCTTAAAATCCCGCATACCATCCCTGTGCGCAAGCCGTCGCATAACCCGCTCATGGCTTGAATCAGGTCGGGATTGTCTTCCTTTCCTGCATCCTCCAAACCCAATTGCATAATTATTTGACTACAGCAGTATCCTTTTTGCTTCAACTCAAACAAACGAGCCCGATCGACCATTCCTTTCTTACCTCCTACTCTCAAACCTTCTTGCCAATAAGCAAGAAATAATCAGGTTTCCATTTTTTTATTTCTTCCTTGCCAAAACACTTGTTGTCCTCCTTGGCCAGCAGGCAATTCCATAGCAATTCCGCTGGTTTGCCGCTTAAAATACAGTCTGCCAGCAATTGGGCAAGATAGTCGGATTTTTTCTGCCAATATTCAACCGCAAATCCCGTTTCGTCCAGTAATCCCAGCATATCTTCCTTAGTCTTGCCCGGCCTGTTTTGATAATAAAAATCGCTGATTACAATTTTACCTTCTGTTTTTAGCACTCTGTGAATCTCCGTCAAAACCTTCCTGCGGTCGGAGAAAAGAGAAAAACTGCACTCCAGAAATACACCGTCAAACTCGTTAGCCGAAAATGGTAAATTACTGGCATCCGCCTGCATCAACGGTAAATCAGGGGAAATACATTTTCCTGTTTTTATCATCTTTTCCGAAATATCGATCCCCAGGGCATTCAAATTGTATTTTTCCCTCAACAGTTGGACTGTAGCCCCGCTCCCGCAGCCGATATCCAATATGGTCGCGCCTTCAGTAAACCTGCACAGCTCAAGGGCTTGCTCCGTCAGCACAAAACCTCCCGGCCTTAAAGTCCTGCCCGTAACCTCTTCCAACAACCCCAGTTCATAAATATTGGTAGTCTCTGGGCCGCCCAATTCTTTCTTCACCCCTAACACCGGCCAAAAATAATCATCTAAGATTGGCCACCCAAAGATTCGATCAGAACTTTCATCATGCCGCCACAGACCATACCTTCTTCTTCCGCAATTTCCGCGGTTAAATCAATTCGCTGAATGGTGCAGCCTCCTTCGGCTATAACATCAAGAGCCTTGCGAATAATCATCCCTTCGCTGCACCCTCCGCCAATACTGCCCAAAATTCTTCCGTCGGGCCAAATAAGCATCTTGGCACCGGCCCTTCTGGGCACCGAGCCCTTGGTCAGGATAACCGTAGCCAAAGCCTTGCGATCATCTTTATTCTTACTCAATTCTTCAATTACTTCACGGTCAAACTCCGTCCAGCCTATTTTTTCGGACTCCCTGCCCAAAGTCGGTTCCTTAAGCCTGCGGTAGCCGATTACTTGGGCCAAAATAGAAATAGCGATTTCTTCCGGGGTTATTGCTCCAATTTCCAGACCTATAGGCGCATTGACCTTAGCCAAAACTTCAGGGTCAAAACCTTCGGCCAATAATTGATCCTTTACCCCTTTTACCCTTCTGCGGGACCCTATCATTCCGGCATAAGCCCACTGGCGCTGCACTACCTGCCTTAAGCAGTCCAGATCGTATCTATGACCTCTGGTTACAATTACCACATAGGTGTAAGGGTCAAATTGTAGCAAATCAAAACAGCGTTCGAAACTTTCGCAAATAACCTGCTCAGCTTGCGGGAATCGTTCCTTATTGGCAAAGGAAAGGCGGTCGTCCACCACCGTTACGGCAAAGCCCACTCTGGCTGCAAATTCCGTTAGAGGTTTGGCGATATGCCCTCCTCCCAACACAAAAAGCTTGGGCTGGGGAAAAAAAGGTTCAATAATTGTCAACCCATTGGTCAGCTCGTTTTCCTTACCCGACCCCTTTTCGGAATCTTGCAAAACTAAAAGTTCCCCCGAATCCAGGCTTTGTTTGATGCCTTGAACGACATAATCAGGCCACATTAGACCAAAATTTAGATCCTCAACATCCTCTTCCGTATAATAATATTTCTCTGTGGTTATCAAAGCCTTGTCGTCTGGGCCCTGGCTTTGATTATTGCCTTTGGTCACAGATGTCACCATTACCGTTTTTTTCCCGCCGGTCAGTTCTTTTAAAAGGCTGCCGTAAATATTCATACCGAAACTTACTCCCCTTTTTCTCCAGATACTTAATAACGTTGATGCAGGCGTATTCTTGTTCAATAGTCAAAAGGTTTTCCAAAGGGACATCCAGCAAAGCACACAAGATAGCCCGGTTTACTCCGGCATGAGAAACGATGACGATATCCCCTTCGCTGCTGTCGACAATTTCCCGGTAGATAGGCAAAACCCTCTTTTGCAAATCAACAAAGCTTTCGCCCTCTGGTGGACGGTAATTTACCAGATCCTGCCCTCGCAACTCATATTCAACAGGATACAAAGACTTAACTTTATCCAGGCGTAACCCTTCCCATCGTCCCAGGTTGATTTCTCTAAGTTCCTTTACTATCCGGGGATATAAATCGTGCTTTTCGGCAATAAACATTGCCGTTTGCAACGCCCGCTGCAGATCGCTGCAGAAAATAGCGCTAAGATCGACAGTACTAAAAAAGTCAGCCAGCAACCGGGCCTGTTGTTTGCCCTTTTCACTTAAAGGCAGGTCGGACTGTCCTAAAAAATACTTCTCCTGAAACAGGTGCAGCGGCTCAGCGTGCCTTAAGAGATAAACCGTCTTGCCTTTCATAGCCGGCCCCTTGTTAACTCTGACAACAACTCATTTAAAGGAATGCCAAGGATTTCTTCCAGATTTTTCTGTACTTTCCTTGCTTTGCCCAAACGTTCATGAACACTGTTGAGAGCCGAATCATCATGGCCATAACGTTTGCTTCGTTCCTTCATTCTCTCTTCCAAGGAAACAATTTTTTTCCCTTGGACCAATTTATCCGCCAGGTAAAGAACCGAATATTCATCGATTAAATTGAGATGTTCATTGGGGAGATCCATATGGGCTCCAATAATCTCTCCGGCCTTTTCATAGCCCATATCGGTCACAATTTGTTGTCCTTTGGCTGCATGTTCCTTTTCCTTCTTGGCTATATCGTGCAGCAAGGAGCAAGCTTGAACCAAAGCGGTATGAAGCAAAAAACCCCGACTGTTCAAGTGCTCACAGAGCATACAAGCCACCCTGCTTACTTGTTCGGAATGAAGGATTACCGGCCGGGGAGTCTCATATTTTTGCCACATCAGTTCGCACTCTGCACGGGTAGGATAAGGAGCCAACGCAGTGTGGTTTCTGATAATGTTTTGGTAATCGTCTTCAGTATCAAGATCTTGTAAAATTCCATCCTCGCTTACTTCAATTTCTGCATAATCGGTCCCTACGACCTCCAACAAGCCCTTTAGCCCGCCGGGGGCTTCACTTTGCATAATATAGGAACTCAATTCTGTGGAAATTAAAGGCGGGTGTCCTCTTACTCCCTTAAAGGTAGGATATAAAACCTGGTGCGGCTGGCGGCGGTATTCATTTAACATTTCTTCAATTACAACAGAAGAAACCAAGGGATAATCCGCCGGTAAAAGGAAAAAAGCTTCCGTATCCTCGGGCAAAGCCTTAACTCCGGCTTGGATCGAAGAATACATCCCCTGGTCATAGTTAGGATTATAGATTATTTTTATACCGCGATATTCCAGCACAGGCTCCAGTAAAAACGCTTTATGCCCGGTAATCACAAAAATATCTTCTATCCCGGCCGCGCCTAGAGCTTTAATGGGCTTTTCCACTACCAGAGAAAAAGTTAATGGCAAAAGAGGCTTAAAGAGGCCCATTCTTGACGAATATCCGGCGGCCGGAACCAACGCTGCAATTCTACCCACCGGGCTATCCCCCCAACCCCTGACAAAATTGCATCAAAAAATCTATTTATCTTCCAAGGCTTCCTCCAATTCGGCCATCCGGCCTTCGGCCAGTTCCTTGGGGATCAACACCTGGCCGCACTGGGGACAGTTTAAGACATCATAGGTAAACTTGTGCCCAAGGTAAAAAAAGCTAGTGTTTTTCAGCACCAGTTGCTTATCGCATTTGGCACATTTCCAAACTCTTCCCCCGCTACTCACGGCTTCTTGGCCTCCTCCCTAAAATGGATCCGGTGGCAATAGGTGCTAATTATTTCATAGGTTTGAGGTCCGATTTCTTTATACTCGACCCAGTAGGTGATAACAGGCTTAATCATACTGCAGAGAGATATGCCATTGCTCTCATCGTAAAACTTATAACCGGAACTTTCCGCTTTCCAGATGGCTTCCTTCAGATCTATAGCAGAAATAAGCTTATCTTCCATTTCTTTCTGTATTTCATCGCTGATAACCAGTTTGAGCCCATCCCACTCCCGGGTCTCGGGTTCAAAATCAATACCGCATTCTTTTTTCATTAAAATCTTTTTGACCTCCAAACTGTTTTTCCTCTTTTCCTCCAAAGTGGGCACGTTAAGCCCTGTGTTCAGACCGAAGGCCAGATCTAAAATGTGTTTGCACTCTTTGTCCCGCCGAGCAAAGATTTCCCGGCAGTTTGCGCAATACACAATATAAGGCTGATCACTGGCTTCAGCCCGGTTCTTGGTTATCTGCTCATACAGACTCGGGTTGGCCAGCCGAATATGACCGCCATAGCCGCAGCAGCGGTTTGGATCTTTCAATTCTTCCAGAACTACCCCCGCTTTTTTAGCCAGCTCTCTGACACCGGCCTCCATACCATGGTTGTCCCTCGCATTGCAGGGGTCAAAAATCGCTGCTTTTTCATAAGCACGGGTCGGGGAAATCTCCTCGCTTTCAGCCAATAAGGCATAAAGTGAAACCCGTTTTATTTCAGGCAAAAACATATTAAAAATACTCTCACAGGTCGCGCAGGCAAAAATTAAAGTCGGTTGCCCCATCTCATTCCAAGACTGCCTGATCCTGTCCCTATTCTCGTTCAGCAAGTTTTCATCACCGGCCCAATAAGCCGGAGCGCCGCAACAGTTAAGCAAAATACCGCAATCATACTTGCTGCGCAAGAATTCATAAGATTTAAGCACATAATCCGGATTGGATGCCCCAAGCTGGCAGCCAGGGAAAAAAGCATAGGTGCAAACTTTTTGCCCACGGGGCACCGCAGCCAAAAAGGCTTCCGAAGTGGCAAAGTCCATTTCCCGTAGCCAGAAATCATGAAAAGCGGCCGGATAGGATTCACCACCTTCATTTTTGCGTGCCGTGCGCGAAAACTGGAGCAAGGCCCCGATATCCACATCCTCCGGACATACGGATTTGCAATGGCCACAGATATTGCAGGAATATGTCTCTCTGGTAAGGGCGCGGCTGGCTAAAGTGCCCTTCACCTGCATGTCCGTAGCTACTTCCACGGCAATCTTATGGGGCTTTTTACGGAATTTTTGCAACATTTCGCAGGAAGCCATGCAATAATCGCAATCACAGAACAAACAGCGCGCCGCTTCTTTTTTGGCTTCCTCCTCAGTATAACCGTCGGGGGAAGAAGCTATAACACGCGGTGCGGACACCGCGCTATCATGTTTTAGATAACGCTCACAATTTTTCTTGTCATAAACAAAAACATTCATTAAGGAAGCTTTCCCGGTCTGCAGGAAAGCCTCGATTGTCTTGGATGCTCGGATACCTTGTGCAATCCCCTCCATTTTGGAGACCCCGCACAAGGTGCCGCCCATAAACACCTTATTTTGGGAAGTTGTTAACAGCTCAGCATCCCAACTGGCAAGAAGGCCAAAGGAATTGCCGTTTTTTCCTGTAGCCACATATATGGCATCATATTCGGAGAGTTCCTCAAGGGCTTTAATTTCTACGCCATAACGGAACTCCACATCAACTGCGGAAAATTGCAGGGCAAAGTCACGATCAATATCAGCAAAACGCGGATGGGAACTCAGACGCTCTCCGCTGGGAAGATGCCCGCCCCAGCCGCTCTCCTTTTCAAACACTGTAACCGGGTATTTTTTCTGCGCCAAATTAAGGGCACAGGACAAACCTGCCACCCCCGCACCGATAACAGCAACGCGTTTCGACTTGGGCGGAATGGCAAAAACCTCCGGTTTGGTATTCTGGGCAAACTTTATGCAGGCCGCTTCCAAATCAAGCATGGCCAAAGCCTCATCACCGAGCAAATTACGTTGGCAATGCTTGCGGCAAGGCTCGTCGCACAAAACGCTGACGGCAGTAGGAAAAACCACAGCATCGCGCAACATTTTGTAGGCCGCAACCCATCTTCCCTTGCTCATTTTTTCCAGAAAGGAACGGATATCCAGATGGAACGGACAAGCATAGGAACAAGATGCAGGTTCTCCGTTAAAACACTTTGCCGTATATCGGGTAGCATCTTCAAGCTTCATTGTGTATCATTCCTTTCCGGGTAAAATCAATATTATTAGTATACCTAATAATAATTATACCTTATTATTAAGGAATACAGTAGTCAGAGTTAAGAATTCCCAAATCCAAATTCTTGAATTCTTTCTGACTACTGTTTCCTATCTACTTATCTACTTATTTATATCCTGTCCATTAGATTTAGCCTGTATCGTTTATCTTCAGACTGTTTCTACTTATTCTTAGATCGGATTGTTCTTAATCATTTCCATTTCTTCATCGAAGTCAGTGCCCAGATAATACTTCGGAGGAGTAAGGTCTTCGCCGCGTTGTTTTGCTTCCCAAGCGGCTTTAACCTTTTCTGGGGTTGCCGGCAAAGCATAGATGCGGACACCGCAAGCATTATTGATAGCATTGATCACAGCCATATGGCCTGAGGACTGGAAGCACTCGGAGCAACCGCAGGAACCATGAGGTCCGGTCTTGCGCGGGTTGTCTTCCAGAAGAATAACTCTTATATCATCAGGGATCATGTCAATGGTCGGGATACCGCAACCTGCCATATTGCCATGTTTATCCTGAGCATCGTAAATTTCACTTAAAGCGAAACCGATGCTATGGGACAATCCGCCATAGGCCTGTCCTTCGACTGCCAATCTGTTACCGACAATACCGACGTCAGCTACGCAAGTATAGCTTAAGACCTTGGTCTTACCGGTATTGACATCAACTTCAACCAGGCAGGTGTTGACACAGTACATGTAAGTCGGGTTCTTTTCACCCTCGCCGGTATTGGGATCAAGACCCATTGACAGTCCAATATTGAACTGGTCAAAGTGACCAATATATTTAGTCGGGATGCCTTCCTTGACCATTTCCTCATAGGTGCGGTAGGTGCCGTCCGGTTTACGCATAGCATCCATCAGTTTATTGGCAGCATCGATGATGGCATTTCCTCCGCTGTAGTGGGAACGGCTGGCAGCGGATACGCCGGTATCCGGACAGTATTTACTGTCGTTCATAACAAGGCGAACCTGATCCGCTTTGACGCCCAGAGGCTCCAGTGCTTTCACAGCATGGGTCAAAGAACCGATATCTCCTCCTTGTCCCACATCTTGCCATGTATCGTAAAGGGTGAAAGTTCCGTCCGGATTCAGTTCGAGGGCAACCTCAGCGCAATCGACAAAACCGAGGGTAATAATAAATCCACCCATACTGATACCTACACCGACATGGCGTCCTTCCTTCTTAGCGGCTTCCGCTTTCGCTTTGTATTCATCATAGTAAGGTTTGATTTTCTCTAACAATTTGGGGTAGACATAATCATGGTATGGACGGCTGTTAATGGTAAGGTCCCCGGGTCTGGCCGCATTGATATAACGGAATTCCCACGGATCGATACCTGCTTTTTCCGCCAGCATATCGATTAATGCTTCTGTAGTGGTATAAACCTGAGGAGCACCGAAACCGCGATATGCAGTATTGAAAGCATGGTTAGAGGACCCACCGCGGGCCAAAGCTCTGAAATTCGGAATATTGTACCCATGGAAACCAACGGAAACCAAGTTGTTGAAAATCTTACCGCCCATAACAGCATAGGCTCCGTGGTCAAGGCCAAGGTCGTATTCCGCAGCTATAATCTTGCCGTTTTCATCGCAGGCAATCCGACCGTTGGTAAAGGTTGCGGAACGTTTACCAGTAGTATGCATGAACTCATCATATTTTAAGGTCATGGTGCAAGGTCTTTCCAGATTCAACAAGGCAGTCAAGACCAAAGCACTGGTGTTGGGGCTGACGGAGTATCCGAAAGAACCGCCGACAGTGTTCAAAACGATCCGGAGCTTTTCTTTGGGAATACCGCAGGCAGCAGACAGGTCGTCTCTGTTCTCGCCAATAGCCTGCGATTTGCTCTGCAGAGTGTACATGCCGTCTTCATCGATATAGCCCTGAATAACCTCAGGCTCTATGGGCAGATGCGGTTCATGCTGGGAATGGAAACTTCCTTCCACTTTATATGGAGCATTGTCAATAAGTTCTTTGGTATTTTCGCCTTTAAAGACGGGCTGTTCCATATACAGGTTGGGTGTGCCCTCATGGAGCTGGATGGCATTGGGCATCGCTGCTTCGGGCAGGGTCATATAAGCCGGCAGAATTTCTAATTCCACCTTGACTTTTTTCGCAGCTTCACGGGCTATCTCTTCCGTTTCAGCGGCAACCAGCGCCAAAACTTCTCCGCGCCTATTAATCTTCTTGTCTACAATAATCGGCCAGTCGGTAACACCTCTACCCTTGTGGCGAGGAACAAAGGGAGGAACATACAAATTATTTGTCCCTTTAACGTCTTTGGCGGTCATAACCTTAACGACACCGGGCATGGCTTCCGCTTCGGAAACGTCAATGCTAATAATTTTGGCATGGTGTACTTCAGACAGAACAGGAACAAGATGGACTGTACCTTCGGGCATCTTGAGTTTGACATCGTCGCCATAGTCAGCCAAACCGCAAACCTTGGCCAAAGCAGAAGGCCGAGGACGTCTGGAACCATAAATATCTTTTTCGCCTTCAAAGTCATAGGTAATATCTTTCATGGTAGCTTCGCCACGCAGAACTTTCGCTGCAGCCATAACAGCATCAACGATCGGTTTATAACCGGTGCAACGGCAAATATTTCTATGTTTTCTGAACCATTCCCTTACCTCTTCCCGGGTAGGATTTGGATTCTGATTCAGCAAAACATACGCGGAGACAATAAAACCGGGGGAACAGAAACCGCATTGGACTCCACCGTAAGTAATAAAAGCCTGCTGCAGAGGATGGAGATGCTGAGGAGTACCAATACCCTCAATGGTAATAATTTCGCTGAATTCTGGAACATTTTTCATTTTCTTGGTACAGGAGCGGACTACCTCACCGTTTAAAACAACGGAGCAAGCACCGCAAAGCCCTGTTCCACAGCCAATTTTGGTGCCGGTAAGGCCCATCCGGCGGATAACTACTGCCAGAGTATCCTTCTCCGGTTCATAGACAACAGGCCTATCAACACCATTGATCTTTAGCATTTTTCTTGACAACCTTTTCAATGTTTTCACCCTTTCTATTTTTTTCTAAGAAGAGGTTTGATAATGAAATAATAATAAGACCGCCAACTATTATAATTTAATATTTGACAGTTGCTTAAATAGTATTACGATTGTTGCAAATAAAAAAGTGGACGGAATAAATAACTTCCCTTCAAGTCATTAAGATTAACCAGCCTTAACAAAATGTCACCGTCATGACAAAAACAAGGCTGCAATTAACCTTAACAAAATTGAAGAGAGGCTCGTCCACCACTCATTTGTGATATTTTTCATTAATAATTCAATATTTTTACATTTTCTTCACTTTTATTTTAGGATCTACTTAATCCTTTTGTCAAGGGCTTTCCGAGAAACAAAAAACACCAGACTTCTAGCATCTGGTGGGATATTTTGTCGATTTTTGGTGTGTAAAACGGAGCCTGGCTTTTACTATTTTCCAACCCCCTGATCAACTTATGTAACACCCAATGGACATGCTGAATATGATATAAAGACAGCTCCTCGTGCACGATATAGGAGGTGATACTATATGGGCGAAAATCTTCAAATTCACGTGATCGAAACTGAGTTGGCCGTTATTATCCTATTACTGTTAGTGTTTATCTTTAATTTTAATCAAAATGACGACAATAATGATTATGGCTATGACAATGAGAACAGTAACCCAAATAGGAACCATAACCATAATGCAAATACTATTACAAATACTATTACTATTTTCCCCCCGTCAAAAGATAAACTTTAATGAATATGGGCCTAGGCGTATTTGCCTAGGTCTTTCTTTGTAAAACTATTTGGAATTAGCTTTTTCTCCAATAACCGACCTTGGACACCTTGAATAAGATATATAGGGCAATTCCAATTTTTTCTATATGTATTGGAGGTGACAATTTTGGGTGTAATCATCGGAGAGTTGGCAATTATCATATTCTTATTGCTAGGTATCGTTAACAATGTATCTGAAAAAAATAAAGGAAGTTCCAGGAAAAATGAGAGTATAGGCAATAACGGCAGTAAAGAGAATAGAGAAGATAAGAAGAATAAAGAGAATAAAGACAATAAAGAGAACGGACAGTATAAGATATGGTAAAAAATGAGCCTGGGCAGATGTGCCTAGGCCTTTTCATCGCGCTTGACCCTGACCGGGTTGTTATTTGCCATAATTTTGTACTTCTTTGTCCTCTCCTGAACACTCGTTGGACATGCCGAATAAAATATATAAGACAACTCCACTCACTTTCTTTTAAAGGGCGTGAAGCCATTGCCTAAAATTTGTAAGGCCTATCAAGATAAAGCATTAAAGATACTGTTTACATTTAAAGATAAAATAATCGAAACTGAGTTGTTTATTATTAACGCATTATTATTTGTTATAGTCTTTATGTTTCATAAAAAAAAGAACGACAATACCAATAGCAACAAAGGTACAAATAATAACAAAAATACAAATAACAACATCAATACCATTACAATCAATATAATCAAATATCCTTAATTAACTCAAATGTACCCGCCCTACAAAGGGTGTGTGATACATTACTAATTATCTTCCATGAAATCCTGAAGTCCACAAGCCTAATAAGTAGGAGCAAAAATCAGTTTACGCTGGTTTTTGCTCCCTTTATATCTGTTATACTTTTATATCTATTAGAAAAACAGCGAATCCACCCAAACATAAAGGCTTAGTAAACTAATAATCAGTCCAATGGGAATTACCATAATGGTAACTTTCAAATAATCGGCCCAACTAACCCTAATATGATTTTCTCTTAACAAAAACATCCAAATGAGGGATGCCAAAGTACCGATCGGGGTAAGCAAAGCACCGATATCCGAACCAATAATGCTTGCCAGATAGGCGATTTGCAGCGTGGAAGTATTCAGCCCCATTTCAGTAAGTGTAAAGGTTCCGATCATAACCGACGGAAGATTATTAAATAAATTGGACATTACCGTAAGCAATCCGCCGCTGATTAAACTTGCATTTAAATAATTAGCAGATACGGGTTCACGGAGATGTTCGACTAGCAGCGCGGTTAAGCCAATATTATGCAATGCGTAAACCACAACATAGATACTAAAAGCAAATAAAATTATATGCCAGGGCGTTTTCATCACTATATCGAGAGGTCCTGCTCTTTTTTTATACCACCTATACAAAATCAATAATATGGCTCCAATAGTTCCAATCAATTCGATAGGGATACCAAAGCTTGCTCCGATAAACAGGCCGGCTCTAATAAGAACAATAAGAACGATACAGACCCTGAACATGGACATGTCTATCTCGACCGGTTGATCAACCTTCTCTATAGAGTTTTGATGCCTGGGATGTCCAACAAGATTTTCATGCCTGGGATGTCTGACATGCTTTGGATGGCGAAGATGATCAATATGAAGATCCGGATGAGGATGGGCAGGATGAGAATGAGCAGGATGAGGAGGCCCTGGATGGTGGGGAATGGAAGAAAGGGAGACGGATAATTTTCCCTGAGCATAGGATATCAGGACAGTAGGAATTCTACTCGGAATATCCCTTCGGAAATAATAATATAAAAGTAAAGAAATAACTGCAATTCCCACCATTGAAGGAACAAACATCATCGCTACATAAGAATTTAAGTCTAAGCCAACGATTTTAAGTGCAATCAGGTTGGCCAAATTACTGACAGCAATCGGCGCACTTGCGGCAGTTGCAATCAATGCTCCGGAAAGAAGATACGGGAATTGTTGATGAGGTTTTAATCTTAGAAATTTCACAATTTCAATGATAATGGGGGTAGTAATGAGAATGCTTCCATCATTGTTAAAAAACAAAGTCATAAGAAAACATAGCAAAATAATATACCAATAGAGTAAAATACCCGAACCGTTAGCTCGATTCACCAGGTTATAGGCAGCCCAGCGGAAAAAACCAATACTGCCAAGGACAATGGACATTACAATGGTAGATAAAATAGTAATGGAAGCCCCGCTTACAATTCCTAATATTTTGGTTATATCGCTCAGAGGAACAATTCCGGCGAGGAAAATTAAGATAGCACTAATGGTAGGAGGAATGGCTTCACTAATTCCACGGGGCCTCCAAATTAGAAATAAAACCATAAGGAAAAATATGATTAACGTGTATTGGGTTGCGAAGTCAGACATCCAGCCACCCCGCCGTCAAGAGAAGAATCCTTAGCATATATGACTTCTTCTTTTTTGAAGAGGGAATATTCGGGAACAGGGGGTTTTAAAAGTAAATATAGAATACAACCGCAAATAATTATTAAAGAGCCCATTAGCATTTATAGCTCCCCTCCTTCTTTAAAAGTTTTGGGAAAACAAGTTAATTTTTTAATAAAATGAAATAGTATTTTAAAGCTGGTTTTGCAGCATTATGCCTTTTCTAAACACCTGGGTATTTAAACTGTAATCCTTTAGATAATTTTTAATGTTCCGTTCTTAAGAAAAATAAGAATGTGAGGCCCATTTGTCTAGAAATCTTTTCGGGATTAATAATTCAGGTTAGATGAAAATTAGCATTTAAGTTACTCTATATTATGTATTTAGAGACAACTTGGTGCGCTCTCGGACAAACTATATTCCAAAAAATAACAAACTCGCACCACTTTGGTAATGATGCGAGGAAAAACCGTAGCCAATATTTTTGAAAAAAGAATAGGAGCTTGTAACACTATAGATTACTTGTACATATTTTAGACTAGAAATAAATGGTAACCCTTGATTCTCATCTTATACCGCCACACTTGTGGTAATCAAAACGAAAGGGGATATACCATATGTTATTTAATTCACCGCGTCGATTGTCTGTTTCTCCTATTCCATTTATTTTAGCTCTGTTCAACTCAATTCAACTTGGCAGACGTATAGGAATAGGTGTGGATTCGAGCTTCTGGGTTGGCAACTTCGGCGGAATACAAAATGGAGTTGCAATATTGACTGATGCTCAGCTTTTCGCCAACATGGGAAAACCAGTTGATGAAAAGCGACCGGTAGTTCGAATCCCAATCAGACTAATCACGTTTGTTGCCCAATAATTTTGGGGAAAGGGTAGGATTCTTTCCTGCCCTTATTCTTTCTCTAACTCCCTGCTCCTCCAGCTTAAACCCAAATAGCATGTTAAATAAAAAGTGAGGTGAAACTTAATGGAAAAAACTCCTCTAATTAGTATTGATGTAGCAGTCAGAATTGAGTTAGCAATTATTATTGCATTATTAGCATTTCCAATATTCAAAGAACCTGTAAAGAAATTTTTTAAAGAGCGTGGCAAGAAAAACGGAGGAAAGGGTCCTAACAAACCTGCTCCTTCTGCATGGTAATAAACTAGTAAACGATTTTTTTGATTTCTTCTAGGTTGAAGGACTGCATAATTTGCAGTCCTTACCCCTTATTATTATTCTTAAATATGAGTTTCTATATGAAGATAAGGATAAAGTATTTGTCGCATCGCATACATAAGCAAAAAATTTCAGTAAATTAAAGAAAAATCAGAACTAGTGGTAATAAGAACCAATTTTAGACAAGCGCATATTATATATCGAACAAGGTAAATTTTGCAAAATTTTTAGTAAAGGGGTTATTTGAAATGCCTTTAGAGCATAATGAAAAGGAAAGATCGTATTCATTATTCATCCCGGGAATAATTGTAGGAATTATAATAACAAGCTTTATTGCATCGCGTATTTTTGCAAGCTTATTAGGTTCTAAATAACCTTTCGGGATCAATATTAACCCAAAACAATCCCGTTGGTAGTTTATGACCACCAAAAATTAAACCTCACATCACTATTTTGGGTGGTGTGAGGTTCCTTCAAAAAACAGGTATCTTTTAAGCATTCGGGTTCTATTAAATACGAAAATTAACCTTCCTCTTATAAAAAGGCCTTATCTTCTGGGTCTAAATTATCTTAACTAGGAGGAACCGGAATGCTTTTATTCAAAAATAATTATTATTATTATCAATCTCCTAACCTGTTCCCACCTTTTCGGACAAAATGCTTTGTTCCTACAGGAAACCGTAATACCTTTCATTCCGTTTTAAAATCTCTCTTCGAAAACCCCAATCAAGACATGCAAAACGCAATTAACAACGTTGTTAATAGTACAGCCCAAGCCTTCCTAACAGCAATTAATACTGCTTTGGCAAACTCAGGAAGTAATTTAGCTCTGGTAAGAACCCAGCAAAACTTGCAACAGGAAAAAAGTTGGAACAATAGCGAAAATTCCTATTCGGAAAATGCCACAGAACAAAAATCTAATTCTGAAAGTATGCTACAAAACCTAATGGCAAAAATCACTTCTATTTTTCAGAATGAAAATCAGGAGAAGAATACTTCGCAGAAACCGAATCAGCAAAACGATAAACAAAATAAGAACAAGTAATAATCATAAATTATGGAACCTTAGAGCCGTTGCCAAACGAACTAACCGTTCGCAGCGGCTCCTTTTCTTTAGGGAAAAATAAAACTGCAGGTCCTCAAAAATCTGCAGTTAGATCCCTTGGGGTTATAAATACTTCTTTTATGTAATTGGCTATAAAGATAAAGCCATTCTGTTCTTGGTCGAGTTTTAACAGAATGACTCTTTTGCCTATAGCCGCATTTATAATAAAATCATTTTAATCCAACAGGTTTTCTTCTCGACTTAAATTTTGATAGCGATATTGAAGTTGTTCAATTTTGTCCTCAAGTACGTCTTGAATCATAGGATGATTTAGATTAAGCAGATATATCTTTGTTCTTTTTATTAGTAAATTAGAATCATCCTGTTCTTGTTCTATCAATATATTCTGAGATAACATATATCGTATGAGTTCCTTTATTTCTGCTGGGGATCTTTCTAATTCCTTGCTCAACGTCACTCTTGCCCTGGTTGATGCTACATAAGGAAGTCTTAATTGCATTCTTGCAATTACCTCAATGCCTTTAATTAAATCGTTTGAAGGGTTATAAACCGGGGAATCTTTCGTTGATAAATAACTAAAAACATCAAAATCATCGCAATATGGAAGAAGGTCATGATGAATTCTATTTTTAACTCCTACTACTTTTACTTCTTTTCCCCAGGCAAGTATTCTTTTGACCAGTGGAAAAAAATCCCCATCACAAGTGAACAGAAAGACAATATCTACAGCTGAAGGCCTGGTCAAGAGTATTTCCTGTGCATCCAGAATCAGTTCTAAATCTGCAGCATTAGGCCTGATTTCAGTGTTGGCCAAAGTATTCTTACTATATATATGCCGGGTGAAAATACCCTTCTTTTGAAAATAAGACTGAGTCTTCCAAAATTCTTCCTTATCAAAATTTGCATATAAATACGCTGCTTGTAAGTCAGCACCAATATATTCAGTGTAGGTTTTGACCAGTTCAACCAGTTCCTCTGGTTGTATCCTATGGCCCATATCCGCCATAATGGAATAGATATTTTCATAATCTATAAATGCTATGCCCTTCATAGGTTTTCCTCCATTTATCCATGGTTCTGGTAACATTATATGAATTGATTGGACAAGGAGTGACAAACCTCGATATTGAATAAGGCAATCCCACCATTGCGTAAATAAAAAAACCGCAAAGCATTCCGCCCTGCGGGATTGTGTCTAGTTTTGGTGCGGAAGACAGGACTTGAACCTGCACGGGGGTTGCCCGCTGGAACCTAAATCCAGTGCGTCTGCCAGTTCCGCCACTTCCGCATTTTTAA
>ENA-UPSB01000788-UPSB01000788.1-bioreactor-metagenome-genome-assembly--contig:-NODE-788-length-46216-cov-16.840428_pt1 | contig 46216 bp, 38 predicted proteins | sample MGYA00238182_ERZ773286 | MGnify/ENA primary metagenome ERZ773286 (study PRJEB29026, sample SAMN07631240) | bioreactor metagenome | isolation source: Switchgrass digestor | place: USA: Dartmouth...
GAAAATGAAGCTCACGATGACGGAGAATTACAGTGTTAACTATGATATCTCTCTTGAACTTATATGTTTGGGCTTACAGGGTTTAGAGGATATAGTTTAATCTCCCAGGTAGTTAGTAGTTATTCCTTTTTGTCCATTTATCTGTTTTGAAAATCTTCTGTAGTGCTCAGAAAAAAATTGTGGGTAATGGTGGGCTTATAGCAGGATACTATAAAACACCCATTGAACCTCGCTGTAAAAAAATATATAATGACCAGAGTTGAATTCGAGATTTAAGGAAGAGGTCTATGAGTCGCTTAATTACTGAAATGCTTAAAGAAGAAATGAAAAAAGTTTTGGCGGTGGATTTTCCGGGAGTGGTAGAAGAAAAAGAAATATCTGTTGAGCCTACCCGTGATAAAAGCCATGGCGATTTCGCTACGAATCTGGCTTTTATTCTTTCTCGGAAAATAAAGAAGTCTCCTCGGGAATTAGCTACTAGTTTGCAGTCCTCTCTCTCCCCAAATTTGAGAAATTTTGCCCGGGTAGAGGTAGCAGGAGGAGGATTTATTAATTTCTTTTTACAAGACAAGATTTTATTATCCTTTATGCCAGAAGTGGAAGAAGAAGGGGAAAATTTTGGAGCAGTAGACTTAGGAAAAGGTAAGAAAACTCAAGTAGAGTTTGTAAGCGTCAACCCTACTGGCCCTTTACATGTGGGGCATGGTAAATGTGCCGCTTTTGGAGATAGCTTATCCCGTATTTTAAAAAAAGCTGGTTTTCAAGTGGAGAGGGAATATTATGTTAATGATGCGGGAAGACAAATCGACCTTTTGGGAGCTTCTTTAGAAGCTCGTTTTCGTCAGCTTTTAGGGGAAGAAGTAGAAATTCCTGAAGACGGCTATCAAGGGGAATATCTCATCTCTATCGCCGAGAAGTTATTGCAGGAAAAAGGAAGAGAAATTTTAGACCTTCCCTCTGCGGAGCGCTTGAAGCTATTCCGAACCTTTGCGGTGCAGGAAATTCTGAATAGTATTCGTCAAGATCTGGATGATTTTCGAGTGCATTTTGACGTATGGTTTCGGGAGAGTTCTCTGTATCAAAAAGGAGAGGTGGAAGAAGTACTATCTCTCTTGAAGGAGCGAGGGTATACTTATACTAAAGGTGGGGCTCTGTGGCTCCGGACTACTGATTGGGGAGACGATAAAGATAGAGTATTGGTGCGAGAAAATGGTTTACCTACTTACTTTACCTCTGATATTGCTTACCACTGGGATAAATGGAAAAGAGGATTCCAATTAGTGATTGATATCTGGGGAGCAGACCATCATGGCTACATCCCCCGGATGAATGCGGCAATGCAGGCTTTAGGTCTTCCTCAGGATTTTTTAGAAATGTTTATTGTTCAGTTTGTTACTCTCCTGCGAGGAGGACAACCAGAAAGAATGTCCACTAGACATGGTGAATTCGTACCTCTGCGGCAGTTGCTTGACGAGGTAGGGGTAGATGTAGCCCGTTACTATTTTTTAATGAGAGACCCGGCTACTCATCTGGAGTTTGATATAGAAGAAGCCAAAAAACAATCTATGGATAATCCGGTATATTATGTCCAGTATGCCCATGCTCGTGTTTCTTCTCTATTTAAAGAGGCAGAAAAAAGAGGTTTTACCCCTCTTCAGAGTAGCACCTGGTCTGAGTTCCCCAGTGGAGAGGAGAGAGAAATAGTCAAAAAAATAGCTTATTTCCCAGAAACGGTAAAGCGCAGCGCTCTTTTGCGTCAACCTTATTTGATTTGTAATTATCTGCAGGATTTGTGTGGGGATTTTCATTCTTTTTACAACCTTTATCGGATCATTGATGAGGATAACCCGGAGCTTACTTCTTTTCGATTAAGTCTCTGTCGAGTGATACAAATAGTATTAAAGAATGCCTTTCAACTTTTGGGAATCTCTGCCCCTGATAATATGTAAATAAAACTAAAAATGGCTATAAGGGGAGAACCCCTTTATAACCCCCTAAAAAAGCAAATAAACAAAAAATACTTTCCTCAGTGCCTGCGGCACTGGAAAAACTAAAAACTGACAGGATAAAAATTATGGGGATAAGAGGGAAAAGGAGCTAAAAATGGACAAGGGAAAATATATTTTTGTGACTGGTGGAGTAGTATCCTCTTTAGGGAAAGGTATAACTGCTGCTTCACTGGGGAGAATTTTAAAAAGTAGAGGCTTTCGAGTTACTATGCAAAAGTTTGACCCTTATATTAATGTTGACGCTGGCACTATGAATCCTTATCAGCATGGAGAAGTATTTGTAACTTATGATGGAGGGGAAACGGACTTAGATTTAGGGCATTATGAGCGATTTATCGATGAAGAGTTGTCCAAGCTCAGCAATGTAACCACAGGAAAAATCTATAGTTCAGTTATTGAAAAAGAAAGAAGAGGTGATTACTTAGGGGCTACGGTTCAAGTAATTCCCCATATCACCAATCAGATTAAAGAAGAGATTTTCCGACTGAGAGAAGAAAGTAAAGCCGATGTCTCTATTGTAGAGATTGGAGGAACGGTAGGAGATATAGAAGGCTTACCTTTTTTGGAGGCTATTCGCCAGATAAAAAATGATATAGGGAAAAGCAATTGTCTTTATGTTCATGTGACTTTGGTGCCTTATCTTGAAGCGGCGGGAGAGCTAAAATCCAAACCTACTCAACATAGCGTAAAAGAGCTTCGGAGTATTGGCATCCAACCCGATATAATAGTTTGTCGCTCTTCTCATCCTATAACCTCAGAAGTAATGGCTAAGATTTCTCTGTTTTGCGACCTGGATAAAGAGGCTATCATTCCCCTTATGGATGCTGATTCCATTTATGAGGTGCCTCTCATTTTGGAAGAGAAAAATGTAGGAGACCTGATAGTCAATCGGTTAGAAATGGATTCCACTCCTTCTGATTTAAAAGGATGGTCTCAAATTGTTCAGCAGTTTAAGGAAGTAAACAAAGAAGTAAACATTGGTTTGGTGGGAAAATACACCCAATCAAAAGATGCTTATCTGAGCGTTTGCGAAGCACTCAAACACGGAGGGATAGAGCTGGGATCAAAAGTAAACATTAAACCCATAGAAGCAGGAAATTTAGAGGGTGATGAGGTGAGCTGTTTTCTTTCTGAAGTAGATGGTATAATTATTCCTGGTGGTTTTGGTCAGCGAGGAATAGAAGGTAAAATTCAAGCTGTTCGATATGCCCGAGAAAAAGAGGTCCCTTTTTTGGGGATATGCTTGGGAATGCAGGTAGCAGCGATTGAGTTTGCTCGAAATGTTCTTCATTTCTCTAGTGCTCATTCTACTGAATTCGACCCCTCAACTCTTTATCCGGTGATTGATTTATTACCTTCTCAAAAAGATACCCAAAAAATGGGCGGGACTATGCGGTTGGGTAATTATCGGTGTATATTAGAAAGCTCTATAAGTAAGTCTCTGTATTTGAGGGAAGAAGTTTGGGAAAGGCATCGCCATCGCTATGAGCTTAACAACTTGTTTGTAGATAAGCTGGAAAAAGCAGGGTTACGAATGGCTGGCTATAATCCTGATTATCAGGTAGTGGAAATAATAGAGTTAAAAGACCATCCTTTCTTTGTAGGAGTGCAGTTTCATCCGGAGTTTAAATCTCGACCTAATCGAGCGCATCCTTTATTCCGGGGTTTTGTGGAAGCAGCTTACAACTATCGACAAAAAAAGGGGAGATAGACTTGGAATTCAAACATCCTCTGGGAATAATTGATTCGGGTATCGGTGGCTTAAGTGTAGTAAGTGCAGTCAGGGCTCTTTTACCAGCAGAAGATATCGTGTATATAGCTGATCCTCTTAACTTCCCCTATGGAGAAAAAAGCAAGGAGGAGCTGTTGGAAATAGTAAAGCCAATTATTGGTTATTTATCTCAGAGAAAAGTAAAATTAGTAATTACTGCCTGTGGCACTCTTAGCTCCCTTTGTCTTCCGGATCTGGCTCAGCTGGTAGCAGCTCCGATTATGGGAATTGTTCAGCCGGCTTGCCGGGAGGCAGTAAAGGTAACCAAGCAAGGTAAAATAGGAGTATTAGCTACCCGAGCTACGGTGAAAGCGGGAGCCTTTCGTAAAACTCTAAAAGAAATTGACCCCACCCTAGAAGTGGTAGAAGAGGCTTGGCCAGACTTTGTTAGTGCGGTAGAAAAGGGAGAATTTAATAGTCCGGAGTGGAAAAAACAAATCAAAAGTAGATTGATTTCTCTAAAGGAAAAGGGAATAGATACCTTGATTATGGGCTGTACTCATTTTTCTCTTATTAGCTGGCTTTTCCAAGAGTTGGTGGGAAGAGATTTGGAAGTAGTGGACCCCGGCTGGGCTTGTGCTCAAGAGGTAAAAAAGAAATTGCCTGCAGAAAAGGGAAATTCTTCTTGGGGTAAGCTTTCTATTTTAGTGCGAGGTGATACCTCTACTTTTCAGAAATCGCTCCAGAGTTTGCCTTTTCATTTTCAGGAAGAGATACACCTTTTTCCCGTTGATTTAGGTGCAAACATCAGTGTGTGAAAAATTTGTTTTACCTTCTTATGGTAAAATCAACTGGTTTTTAAAAATTGGCGAAACCCTCCCCGATGGTTATCATAGAATTGAATCACTGATGCAAAGAATTGCCTTTGGGGATGAAATTGAAGTTTCTTTAGGAGAAAGAGACTGTATTACCTGTAATTTTCCCATTCCCACCGGGGAGGATAGTATTCTGGGCAAATTATTAACGGAGTTGCGTAAAATAGCTCCTTCTCTCCGGGAAGTGGGGTTCAATATAAAGATTAAAAAAAATATTCCCCTCGGAAGCGGACTGGGGGGAGGAAGCAGCAATGTAGCTTCTATTTTACAATTGATTAATTCCGTTTTTAAGTTAGATTTAAGTTGGGAAGAAACTAAAGCTATTGCTATTCGGATAGGTTCAGATATTCCTTTTTTTGCTCGGGGAACTCCTTTTGCCCGGGTGGGAGGAAGAGGAGAAGAGGTAGAACCTCTGTTTTTTGCTCCTCGCCGGTCTTTGATTTTACTTTTCCCTCCTCTTTCTATTTCTAGTGCCTGGGCTTATCAGTGTTGGGAGGAGAAAAAAAGAGAGATTAGAAGAAATAAAAAACCGGAGATAGCTCTGGAGGAATTTTTAAAAACGAAAAATCCGGAGATCATAGAGGAAATAATTTGGAATGATTTTGAAGAAGTGATTTTTCAGTGCTTTCCAGTTTTAGCTTCTTACCAAAGATTACTTTTAGAATTAGGATGTAAAAAAGTGTTTATGAGTGGTAGTGGTTCTACCTTAGTGGGAGTGGTAGAAAGTGAGGAAGAAGGTGAAAAAATAGTGAAAGAGATTTCCTCTTCGGGAGTTAGAGTGGTTTTAACTTCTACTTGGGGAAAGGAAGAAGGGGGGAGGAATTATGGCTGATGCCATAGTTTTAGCTGGCGGCGAAGGGGGAGAGATTGAAAAAAAATTTGGAGTTATTAACCGGTCCCTACTTGTCATAAAGGATAAATTTATGATAGAGTATGTAATAGAAGCCCTCAAAAGTGTTTCTTCGATTAAAAGAATTATAGTAGTTGGATCAGTAAAGGAAATAAAGTGTCGGATTGGTGGTTTAGTTGAGGAAGTAGTCCCGCCAGGGAAAAACCCCCTAGAGAGCGCTTGGAAAGGTTTAGAAGCTTTACAAACTAAAGAGAAAGTTTTAGTAGTTGGTAGTGACTTACCCCTTTTAAAAGGTGAAATGGTAGAAGATTTTTTATTGAGATGTAGTAAAGAAGAAGCTGATTTTTATTATCCTATTATCCGTCGAGAAGTTTATGAAAAAAAGTTAAATGATTCTCAAAGAACTTTTGTATGCTTACGAGATGGATGCTTTACCGGTGGTGATGTGTTATTTCTCAATCCCCAGATGATGGAAAAGAAAAAGGAGTGGCTTTCTAGAATAGTCGAAAACCGTAAAAATCCCCTTGCTCTGGCTCGCTTGATAGGGGCAAAAATAATTTTTAAATATCTCACCAAGCAATTAACTATTAAGGATGTAGAAGAGAGAGTGGACAAAGTGTTAGGTATAAAAGCTTTAGCTATTATTACTCCCTACCCAGAAATGGGGTTTGACGTAGATAAAGTAGGCCACGTTCAGGTAGCGGAGAGAATTTTAAAAAAATAACAGGAGGAAATAGAAGTGGATAGTAATGATAACCAGGTGAAAGAGTTAGTAGAAGAAAAAGAGAAGGAAACCGAGAAAAAATTACCCACTACTCAGTTTTCTTTGGCCGATTTAAAAAAGAAAACTAATGCTGAATTGTTTGAAATCGCCCAGAGTTTGGGTATATCTGGTTATAGTCGTAAAAGAAAAAATGATTTAGTGTTTGAAATTCTTAAAAAATCTGCTGAGTCTAAGGGATATTTATTTAGCGAAGGAGTTTTGGAAATCACCCCGGAAGGTTACGGATTTTTGCGAACCTCTGATGATTTTAGTCCCAGCGATAGTGATGTTTACGTTTCTCCTTCTCAAATTAAGCGTTTTATGTTAAGTGTAGGAGACAAAATAGCGGGACAGGTGCGTCCTCCTAAAGAAGGAGAAAGATACTATGCCCTTTTGCGAATTGAAGCTATAAACGATGAAGACCCAGACCAGGCTAAAAAACGCCCTCTTTTTGAGAACCTCACCCCTATTTTTCCCGATGAACAGTTAGTTTTAGAAACGGTTCCCGAGGAGATTTCTACTCGCATCATTGACCTGTTTGTTCCCATTGGGAAAGGACAAAGAGGGTTGATAGTTTCTCCTCCTAAGGCGGGGAAAACGGTGCTTTTGGAGAAAATCGCTAATGGTATAATGGCCAATTACCCTGAGGTGGTGTTAATTGTTCTTTTGGTGGATGAGCGGCCAGAAGAAGTTACTCAGATGGAACGCTCAGTCAAAGGGCAAGTAATTGCTTCTACTTTTGACCAGAAACCAGAAAACCATCTCCGAGTAGCCGAGCTCACTTTAGAGCGAGCTAAACGTTTAGTGGAAGAAGGGAAAGACGTGGTTATCCTTTTAGATAGTATTACCCGTTTAGCTCGAGCGAATAACTTGGTAATTCCCACTACCGGAAAAACTCTTTCTGGAGGAATTGATTCTTCCGCTCTTCATTGGCCTAAACGTTTCTTTGGAGCAGCTCGTAACATTGAGGAGGGTGGTAGCTTAACCATTATAGCCACTGCTCTGATTGATACTGGCTCAAGAATGGATGAGGTAATTTACGAAGAGTTTAAAGGGACAGGCAATATGGAGCTTCACTTAAATCGTGCCTTAGCAGAAAGTCGTATATTCCCGGCTATAGACATTCATCGTTCGGGAACTCGGAAAGAAGAACTCTTGATAAAGAAAGAAGATTTAGAGAGAATCTGGATGTTGAGAAAACTTTTATCCACTGTGGAAGCTCAAGAAGCCACTCAGATGGTTATTGAGCGGATGAAGAATACCCGCTCCAATAAAGAGTTTCTCAAAATTATTGACCAGGTCATCAAGGCTTCACGATAAGAGCTGTTCTTTTAGGAAGATTTTAAATATACTATTTCTTACCCCTTAGCTTTGTAACTTACAAGATTATAGTATTTATGGGTAAATATACCTTGGTGGTATAGTTAGCTCCAAAATCCATGGGAATATGATAAGGCCTGGTAATTTTGCTTCCCGGGGTTTGAGAAATTTCTTTAGCCTAGGCCGTAGAGAAGAGGGGTAAGAAATGGGGATTTTGAAATAATAAAGCTGGAAACTTACGTAGTAAGAAGCTCCTGCGGGCGGTTATTGCAATTTTGACCCTATGTCCTTCCTCAGTGATTTTTAGAAAGCACTGAAGTGCTAAAGCATGTTTCTCTTATAAAAAATGAGAGTAGCCACTACCACTGCTATGGCGGAAATAAAGACGACAAAATGGAAGGCGTAAGGGCTGTTTTGGAGAGGGAGTGCCACATTCATCCCGTAGAAAGCTGCCACTAATGCTGGAATAGCCAGAACTATAGTTATAGCAGCTAAAAATTTCATAACTATATTTAAGTTGTTGGAAATAATAGAAGCAAAGGCATCCATGGTTTCGCTTAAAATATTACTGTGAACTTCGGACATAGATAATGCTTGCTGATTTTCGGTAATGGCGTCTTCTAACAGGTCTTCATCTTCGGGATAAAGTTTAATGGGTAAATGGTCTTCATTTTTTTTATCTACGGGGCGAAGGTGAGACCGGAGAAGTTTTTCCATAAGGATTTGATTAGCTCGAAGGGCGGTAGCTAAGTACACCAGGCTTTTTTGAATTTCCATAAGCCCAAACATCTCTTCATTTTTCATAGACTTCCGTAGCTGATTTTCTATCTCTCGAGCTTTTAAGTTTAAACGTTTGACGTTATCAATGTAAACGATAGCTGTTCGGTAAAGAAGCTGTAAGAGAAGACGAGTTTTCTTCCCGGTATGAACTTTGTCCTTGTGCATTAACTGCTGGATAAGAGGAATATCCTCTAAGCAGACAGTCACAATATAGTTTTGCCCCATAATTATTCCTAAAGGTAAGGTGACACAGGTGAGAGAAGAACGGGCTACAGGAATATTGATGATAATCAGTGCTTGTCCTTCTTCCGTTTCTAAGCGAGGACGTTCTTCTTCATCTAGCGCTGCCTTTAAAAAATCCATGATGAGTCCTGTAGAATTGGCTACCTTTTGCAATTCTTCTTCCGTGGGAGCTACCATATGAATCCATACCTGGGGCTCAATGTTTTCTAGTTTTTGCATAACGCCTTTAGTTTCTCTATAGATATCTAGCATTATTAATCGGGGGTTAGCCTCCTTTATCTTTACTTAGGGGAATCAAGTCTACTTAAAACTGTCAAATAATACCACAAATTGGCTGTTAGCGAAAGGAGTTGGTTGAAAATTTTTGGAACACGGAAAGGAAGATGATGTTCCCCTAGGAGATGAGCATCTATAGCATCAGTTTTAGCTAACTTACTGAAACTCGAGGTACGCTCTCACTCTGGTGGGATTAGCGAGAGATTAGGGAAACCCTGTACCAAAGGCCTTTCATATCCTCCAGTAGCTTATAGCTTTTGGGGGTTATGAGGGGGGCAGTTTCCACTGGGAGAGACGTTTTTCCTCTCCCAGTAATATTTGTTTTTTTATGTTTTTGTTTTTTAGTTTTTTGGGGTTATAAGGGGGTGAAACCCCCTTATGGGTGTCATTCGTCATTCCCGAAATCTTCAATCGGGAATCCAAGTTTTTGTTTTTCCAAGAGGATAATAGGGGGGGATCGGTTTTCCCCTATAGTTCGGATTCCTGATAGAGACATTCAGGAATGACAAACCCGGAGGTTTCCCTCCGGGTTATTTTTGACCTTTTTCTTTTGTCTTTTTGTATTTTTGTCTTTTCAGGGGGTTATAAGGGGGCAGCGCCCCCTTATAGTACTTTTCTGTCATGCCTGAAATCTTTTATCAGGCATCCAGAAGTTTTTGCTTTTTCTTTGGTTTTTAAATACTGTGGACCCCTGATAGAGACATTCAGGGGTGACAGACACGGAGGTCTTTTTCTCCGGGTTATTTTTACTCTCTTTGTTTTGTCTTTCCGGGGGATTATAAAGGGGTTCTCCTCTTTATAGTTTTGGACCCCTGATAGAGGTATTCAGGGGTGACGAACAAGAAGGGTCATTGCAGTAACGAAAAAAAGAAAGGGGTTTATAAGGGGGAATTCTTTTCCCCCTTATACCGAGGGACGTTTTTCCCCTCGGTTAGTATTTATCCTTTCGTGTTTTGTCTTTAGGTTTTTGTATTTTGGGGGGTTATAGGGGGGGTAAGCCCCCTATTGCCGTTTACAAGGGGGAATTCTTTCCCTTTTGTACTGGGAGAGATGTATTTTCTCTCCCAGTAGTTTTTTGCATTTTCTGTTTTTCTTTTAGTCTTTTAACCTTGCGCCGTAGATCGTTTGTTTTTTTCTCAGTAGTCTTTTATGCTTCCTCCTTCTTGCTTTTTCCGGGGGTTATTTTTCCCCTTATTGTAGGAAGACGTTTTCACTTCCTCAGTGGTCTTTGTCTTTCTCTCTGTTTTTTGCCTTTTTCTTGCGCCGCAGGCTGAGGGAAGCGTTCTCCTTCCTCGGTGTCTTTTCCTTTTTATATTTTTCGATTCTTTTTTGTTTTGCGCCGCAGGCTGTTTTTTCTTTGTTTTTCGGGGGATTATAAAGGGGCTCTCCCCTTTATTGTTCGGTTATAAGGGGGTTTTACCCCCTTATTGTTCTTTTTTGTCTTACGCCGTAGGCACTGAGGGATTCTTTTCCCCTCAGTGGTTTTTACTCTTTGGCTTTTTGTTTTTCATGTTTTAATCTTACGCCGTAGGCACGCTGGAGTGTTGTTCTCCAGCGTATTGGTGGAGCTTTTCCCACCAGTACTATTTACTTTTTAAGTTTTTGTCTTTTTCCTTTGCTCTTTGGGGGTTATAAGGGGGTTTCCCCCCTTATTGTTGTTTTTTAATCTTACGCCGTAGGCTGTTAATAACAAAAAAGCTCACCAACCGTGGTTGGTGAGCTAAAATAAGAGTAGCTTCAGTTTATTTAAACTGCAGAAGACCTAAAACGACTAATGTTTTTTTCAAAGTCACCTTGCAACTTCTTAGCCTGTTCATCAAACTCACTTCCATTCCTCCAAGTGGAGCGAGGGTAGAGCAGCTCACGAGGAACATCTTTGACTTCTTCAGGAACTAAAAAGCCAAATATAGGGTCTTCCCGGAAAGAAGAATTTTCGATACTACCTTCAATTATGGAATGGACAATAGCTCGAGTATAAGTTATATCTATTCGTTTACCCACTCCATAAGGTCCTCCCATCCAACCAGTGTTAACTAAGTAAGTTCGGGAACCATGTTTAGCTATTTTTTCTCCTAACATCTTAGCATATACCTGAGGATGGCGAGGCATAAAAGGAGCACCAAAACAGGTGGAGAAAGTAGCTTGGGGCTCGACAATTCCTCTCTCTGTTCCCGCCAACTTACTAGTATAACCCAGCAGGAAAAACTCTACCGCTTTTTCTTTGGTTAGTTTAGCCACGGGGGGCATCACTCCAAAGGCATCAGCAGTTAACAAAATTACCACTTTAGGATGCCCAGCCATACCAGGAACAAGAGCGTTGGGAATATATTCAATGGGGTAGCTGGCGCGGGTGTTTTCGGTATAGCGAGCATCATTATAATCTGCCTCCCGGGTGAGGGGGTCTACTACCACATTTTCCATAATAGCTCCATAGCGCAAAGCTTCCCAAATCTGGGGCTCTTTCTCTCGAGAGAGATTTATACACTTAGCATAGCATCCTCCCTCAAAATTAAAAATCCCCTTATCTGACCAACCATGTTCATCATCACCAATTAGACGTCGTCGGGGGTCAGCAGAAAGAGAGGTCTTTCCAGTACCAGAAAGCCCAAAAAAGATAGCTACATCATCTTCTCTCTCTCCTACATTAGCCGAACAATGCATAGGAAGAATTCCTCGCTGAGGAAGGAGAAAATTCATAACTGTAAATATAGATTTTTTGATTTCTCCTCCATAAGAAGTACCGCCAATTATTACCATCTTTTTCTGAAAATTGATGATAATAAAAGCTTCGGAACGCACACCATCTTCCCCCGGGTCAGCTTTAAAATTAGGAGCACAAATTACCGTAAACTCGGGTTGAAAATTAGCTAGCTCTTCCTTAGTAGCTTCAAGAAACATATTCTCTACAAAGACTGTCTGGTAAGCATATTCATTGATGAAACGCACTGCCAATCTACACTGAGGGTCTACTCCCACAAAACCATCGTAAACAAAAATGTCCTTACCTTGAAAATAAGCACATAATTTACCTTTTAGACGCTCGAATTTTTCTGGTCCTATGGGAACATTTATTTTGCCCCAATCTATAGAATCGTGAGTTACTTCATCATCCACTATATAGCGGTCTTGAGGAGAACGACCGGTATATTTACCGGTTAAAACATTAAAAGCTCCAGTAGAAGTTAAAATACCTTCTTCCCTTTTGATAGCTTCTTCCAAAAGCTGGGGAATAACCATATTATAATAAACACACCGGGGGTTACGAATACCAGCTTTGTCCAGAGGATAAAAGAGAGACTGCATTTACTTTTCCTCCCTTACTTAAATTTCCAGAATTTTACCACAATCGGAGAAAAAGTAAAGCAAGCACTGACCTTAAGGCATAATAAAAAACACACCAAGACTCATTGCCATACTGCACGCTTTGTTACCGCAAGGGCCCAAACCATAGAGGATAAACCCCCACCAGCAAAAGTCTTCAGGTAGGACAGAATATGAGAAAACAAAAGCCGGGAAAGACAAAGACTATTGGAGAGGGGAAAAGGTCTTCCGCTATTGTAATAAGAGAAGTAGTATTTTCAACTCTTCTTTGAGATAATGTGGTTATGAAAAAACTTCTCTTAAACTTAACGTTAATTTTTCTTGTGGGATGGGTTGGTTTGTGCTCTGTAGCCTTGGCGGATACTGAATTCCGGGGAGTATGGATAGATGTGCGGAGCATCCCTCTAACCGAAGATGGTATTCGGGATATGGTGAGACGGGTGCATTCGGCTAATTTTAATGCTCTTTTAGTGGAGTCTTTTTATTTAGGCCAAACTATTTATCCTTCTTCCTTTTTAGCTTCTCAAGGGCTACCTTCTCAAATGCCTACTTTTCAAGAAGCTAGTATTGACCCTTTGAACATCATTGTGGAAGAAGCCCATCATCTTTCTTTGCAAGTGCATGTGTGGTTTGATATGTTTTATGTGGGGCTCAATGAGCCTGGAGCTTTGCTTTCTCGCTACCCCCAGTGGGGGGCCATCAACCGAGATGGAAGCACTGGCTATCAGCAAGGGAATAACCGCTTTTTCTGGATTTGCCCTGCTCACCCGGGAGTGAAGGAATTTTATTCTCAGCTTCTCCGGGAAGTAGGCGAAAGTTACCCCATAGACGGGATTCATCTCGATTATCTTCGCTTTCCCGACCCGACTTTAGCTGATACTTGTTATGCTCCGGAGCATTGCCAAGAGTTTGAAGAAAAGTATGGCATCGACCCCCGGGAAATTAGCCCCTTCGGTCATCCGGATCTCTATCGAGAATGGAATACCATGCGCGCTCAATCTTTAACCGACTTTGTGGCTTACATCTCAGAGGATTTACACCGTTCATTGCCTCATTTAATTTTTTCCTGTGCGGTGAAACCCCAGGGTTTTCCAGAAGAGTTGAATCCCAGGTCGTTGCAAGATTGGCCTCACTGGGCAGAATTAGGGCTTTTTGATGTTTTCATTCCCATGACTTATAGTTCTCGACCTCCGGAGTTTAAGGGTTTGTTGCTCTGGATAAACACTTTTCTTTCCTCTGCACCCTTTTATAGTGGAATTTGGGGGGCTAACCTTCCTGATTCCACTATTGCTCGAGAGATTAACATTTCTCGAGAGGCAAAATCACAAGGAGTGTCTATTTTTGCCTATCCTTATCTTTCTGTTGAGACCTTGAATTTTTTATCTACTGGTCCTTTCCCAGAAAAAGTTGCTCCTCCTACTATTGAAGAATTAGCAACTCCGCGGGAACTTCCTCCTCAAGTGAAGCCTCTTTCTTATTATCAAGAAAACGCTCGGCAGATTACTGCTCTTTATACCGATACTGCTATTGTACCTGATGGTGTTTTAGAGAAAAGCTGGGACTCTGCCCGCTGGCAGGCCGATTTTACTCTTATTACCGGGGAAGGAAAGGCTGCACAGGAAACTCAAGTAGCCCTCCTTTATGACTCTCAAAACTTATATATTGCCTTCCTTTTCGAGAAAGACCCCCATGAAGTGGTGTCTTCTGTAACCCAGAGAGATGGCCCAGCATTTTATGATGACTCAGTAGAAATTTTTCTGGATCCGGGGAAAAGTAAGAGTTTTTACCATCAGTTGGTGACCAACTTAGTAGGTGCTCAATATGATGGTTCCTCCTTACAAGGAGCAGCCTGGAATGCCAACTGGAAAGCGGGAGTTTCTCAAAAAGACTACCTTTATTCTTTGGAGATAGCTATTCCTTTTTCTGAAATAACTGGAGAGCCGCCTTCACCGAAAGAAGAGTGGGGGATAAATTTTTATCGCAATAACTTGAAGCCCGAAGAATTTAGTGCTTGGTCGCCCACCCCGGGGGTCTATGCTGTGCCTTCCCTTTTTGGAACGGTAGAATTTTCTGTACCCTAAAAAACATCTATGGGGAGTCATCTTGTTGAAAGATAACTCCCCATAGATGCAAGGAGGGGATTTTCTTAGTTCAGATTTTCAATCACTCATTTTCAATCCGAAAGGTATTATAGCTGGTTATTATTTTTTGTCAATAGCTTTTGGCAAAAAAAATAAAAAAAATTAAAAAGACAGCCTGCAGCGCAAGAAAAAAAAGAACAATAAGGGGGTAAAACCCCCTTATAACCCCCGAAAAGATAAAGGAAAAAGACAAAGCAAAAGACAAAAACTTAAAAACTGAAAAATATAAAAGACTACCTGAGGAAAGAAAAACGCTTTCCTCAGTGGGAGAGCCCCTTTATAATCCCCCGGAAAAGGAAAAAATAAAGAATAAAAAATTAAAAGATTAAAGGCAAAACTACTGAGGGAGAAAGGCTTTCCTCAGCCTGCGGCGCAAGAAAAAGGCAAAAAAGATTTAAAGAATAAAAGATTAAGTACAAAAAGCAAATACTACGGAGGATGAAAAACATCCTCCGTGCCTGCGGCGTAAGATAAAAAAGAACAATAAGGGGGTAAAACCTCCTTATAACCCCCGAAAAGACAAAAACCTAAAAACAAAACACGAAAGGATAAATACTAACCGAGGGGAAAAACGTCCCTCGGTACAAAGGGGAAAGAATTCCCCCTTGTAAACCCCTTTCTTTTTGCTCACTACAATGACCCTCCGTGTCCGTCATTCCTGAATGTTCCTATCAGGAATCCGAATAATAGGACGGGAAACCCTCTACATATTCTTTTCCTCTCCTTTGACTCTCTTTTTCTTCCCCTCGCCCTTCCGGGGTGGAAGTGAGAGTGAGGAGGAAATAACCATAAGGGGTTTCACCCGGAGAAGAAACAGACTTTGCAAAAAATCCACTTGGTTCGCTTTTTAGGGGGTTGGTTTCCTGAATTTCCCACTTTTAGTTTTTGGTTAGAAGATGAATTCGATGAGGAAAGAGAGGTAGAGTATACCTCAATGTATTTTGACCGTAACCCAGAGGGAAAGAATATAAAGGAGACAGTGCTAACCACTATAAAAAACAAGTTCTCAGAGCGAGAGTTCACGAGAGATGAGTTAATGGCTGAGCTACCTTGTGAAATCAGTGTAGATTGGTTAAAAAGAATTCTTACTAATTTAGTTAAGTTAAACACGATTTCTAAAGTAGGTAATACCAAAAATACTAAATATTTTTTTACTAAAGAGGGGGAAATTTTATACTCTAATCCCTTAGAAACCGCTCTACATAAGGAAAAGGATTGGAGTAGTGATTGGAGTATACCCCCCCAAATAATACTCCAATCCTCTGGTGAATACTCTAATCAATACGCTAATCCAAACCCACTTGTAGAGCCAATTTCAGAGGGATTAAGGTATTCTGAAAAAGAATACGCTAATCAATACGCTAATCCTAATCCACGTCCCACAAGGCTTTCGGGTGGATTAGAGTGTTCTATCCCTCTTAATACACCAAAAATTTTTTGGGAACAGGAAAAGATAACCAATTCACCCCCGGAGGAGATTTCCCGCTGTAAATATTGTGGTGAGCCTATTACCTGGGGAAAAGACACTGAAACAGGTCAATGGCTACCAATGAGACCCGACTACAAAAGCTTTCATAGATGCCAAAAGGAGGTAAAACATTGAGAGTGTTTAGTTTACGAACCCCCAAAAAGGCAAATTCTTTCTTACTATTACTGGTAGGGGATTGGGAAATAGAAATTGAAGAGAGAAAAGAATAGAAGGTAATTTGAAAGAAAATTAATGAGTCCGTTGCTCATAAACGGGTTAGGAAAAGGTAAAATAGAAGGTAAAGATGGCTGAAACTGGCTTTATATAACAATGGAGCGGAAAACGGGATTTGAACCCGCGACCCTCGGCTTGGGAAGCCGATGCTCTACCATCTGAGCTATTTCCGCTCTTATGCACTAATATAATAACATGAAGAATATTTTTTTCAAGTATCCGAAAAATCTATTTGAAAAATCCTACCTTTTACAGAGCATAATTCCTTTCTGTGCTCAAGAAATATGCCTCTTTTGCAGGTCTTGAGCTATTCCTTTATGTTTCATTAACCTCCGGGGTGAGGAACTTGATGAAATTCCACTTTCACCCTCACTTTCTCACTCTCACCTTCACTCTCGTCCCGAGAGGGTGACCAAAAGAATGATTACGAAGGAAAGAATTTTTCGAGCAGCTTCGTTAGTGATTGCTAATTTAAGATTTTTCGTCTACAATAAAGTTTGTTAAGCATGGAGATAGAGTGGGGAGGTATTTATGCCGTTTATAGAAATAAATCCAGGTATCTATTGGGTGGGCGTTAACGACCACACTACTGACCTTTTTGAGGGATTATGGCCTATTGATGAAGAGGGAGTTTCTTACAACTCATATCTGATTAAAGATGAGAAAGTGGCGCTGGTTGATTTGGCTAAATCTTTAAAAGTGGACGAATTTTTGAGCCATATAGGAGAGTTAGTTGATTTTTCTCATATCGATTATATAATCCTAAACCATTTAGAGCCTGACCATACTGGGGTTTTAAATATCTTGTGGAAATTGTCTCCTCAAGCTACTATCATATGTTCTCCTTTAGCTCGAGAAATGGTTTCTTCTTTTTACGGGATTAAAGAACGGGTTAAGGTAGTAGAAGATGGAGAGGAAATTTCTCTGGGAGAAAAGACTTTGAAATTTTTCTCTACTCCGATGGTGCATTGGCCAGAGACTATGATGACCTATGAAGTTAATTCTCAAGTTCTTTTCTCCTGTGATGCTTTTGGCGGTTATGGGTCATTGCAAGGAGCAATATTTGATGACGAATGCAGCGACTTTGATTTCTATAAAAGAGAATCTCTACGTTATTATGTTAACATCGTAGCCAAATTTAGCCCTATGGTGATTAAAGCCATTGATAAACTTTCCTCCGTAGCTCTAAAATTGGTAGCTCCTTCTCATGGTCTTATCTGGAGAAAGAACCCCTCTTTGATTATAAACTTATATCGTCAGTGGGCTAATTATGCCCAAACAGGGGGAGAAAAGGGAGTAGCTTTAGTTTATGGTTCTATGTATGGTAACACCGAGACTATGATGGATGCTATAGCGCGGGGAGTGGCAGAAAGTGGGATAGGGGTGGAGATTTTTGATGTTCGAAGGACTAACTCCAGCTATATTCTTCCTTCTCTGTGGGTAAATAAAGGGGTAATAATTGGAGCTCCTACCTATGAGGCCGGCCTTTTTCCTCTTATGGCTCATCTTTTAGATTTGGCTGTTCGCAAAGGAATAAAAAATAAAAAAACATTGTATTTTGGAAGTTATGGTTGGTCAGGAGGTGGAAGAAGAGAGTGGGAAAAATTGGTTTCCCCTCTTAACTGGGAGATAGTGAATAGTGTAGAATTTAAGGGTGGATTTAATTCGGAGATTTTGGCTCAAGGAAGAAATTTGGGTAGGGAATTTGGAAAAGTGATTAAAAATCTATGAAAAGGGGGAATATTCAATGTTAAGCAAGAAATTAGAAGATGCCATTAACGAACAAATTAAAAGCGAGCTTTACTCTGCTTATCTCTATTTGGCTATGGCTGCCCATTGTGAGTATAAGAATTTCAAGGGGTTTGCTAACTGGCTTAAGATTCAAGCTAAAGAAGAAGTCTCTCATGCCATGCGACTATATGACTTTGTAAATGACCGAGGAGGAAGAGTAGTATTAGGTGCTATTAATCAGCCCCCGGTAGAATATCAATCTATTACTGAGATATTTGAGAAAGTTTTGAATCACGAGAAAGAAGTTACTGCTAAAATTAATCATTTGTATGATTTAGCCAAAGAAGAAAACGACTATGCCCTACAAGTGCATCTTCAATGGTTTATAAATGAACAAGTAGAAGAAGAAAAGAATCCTGCAGATATATTAGCTATGTTGCAACTTGCCGGAGAAAGCGGAAATGGCATAATGATGTTAGATCATGAGCTGGGAGAAAGAAAAGATTAATTTAAAATTTTTAAAAAATTTCGTTTTCCCTATTGACAAATCTAAAAAGGAATGGTAAATTATGATTACCACCGGTTCTGAGGGACTAAGCCGGAGGATGGAAAAAAGAGCTTCTTTTTTGAAAGATGGGAAGCTCAAAGCTTTAAGGTGGAAGTCCATCCTGAAATTTCTCACCGAGAGGTGAGAAAGAAAAGGCTAATGTTCGTTGGAACCGGTGGCTTTTTTGTTTTGTGCTTTTGAAAAATTTATGCTTTAAAAGGAGGGTGAATTGTGGATACCGTACATTTTATGGAATTGTGTAAAAATGGAACTCTTTCGGATATCCAGAATGCTGTTCAGTCTGGAGCAGATGTCAATGCTTTAGATGATCACTTGCGTACTCCTTTGATGGTTGCTATTCGCTTTAACCCCCATCCCGAAATTATCTCTTTTCTCATTCAGTCGGGAGCGGATGTCAATGCTAAAGACAAAGCAGGGTGGACTCCTCTTATGTTTGCTGCTCGTTTTAGCGCTAATTCTGAAGTAATAAAAATTCTTTTAGAAAAAGGGGCAGATGCTAAAGCGAGAGACAAAAGTGGGAAAAAAGCTATAGACTATGCCCGAGAAAATCCTGCTCTTTTGAATAGTGAAATTCTATCCCAACTAGAAGAGATGGGAAGAGATTAGGACTAATATTAGGTATACTTTGTAAGTAATAGGTATTTTGTCTTTTTACTTTTTTGTCTAATACTGGGGAAGCTTACCTTTTCCCTTGTAATTTAAGCTCCTGATAAAACCATTCAGGGTGACTTCTCTTCCTGTCATGTCTGAAGGTTTTAGTCAGGCTCCATGTTTTTATAGTATCCCACAAAACTGGTTAAACTGTTAAAACTTAAAAAAATAAATAAGGGGGATTCTTCTTTCCCCCTCATTGTCTGTTCTGTCATTTCCAAAATCTTTTATTGGGAATGACGGCTGAGGGGATGATTAACGCATTTAGGGGTGACAAACACGGAGGTTTTCCCTCCGGGTTATTTTTGACCTTTTTCTTTTGTCTTTTTGTGTTTTTGTCTTTTCAGGGGGTTTATAAGGGGGCAGCGCCCCCTTATAGTACTTTTCTGTCATGCCTGAAATCTTTTATCAGGCATCCAGAAGTTTTTGCTTTTTCTTTGGTTTTTAAATACTGTGGACCCCTGATAGAAACATTCAGGGGTGACAGACACGGAGGGTCATTGCAGTGACGAAAAAAGAAAGGGGTTGGCAAGGGGGAATTCTTTCCCCTTTGTACCGAGGGACGTTTTTCCCCTCGGTTAGTATTTATCCTTTCGTGTTTTGTCTTTAGGTTTTTGTATTTCGGGGGTTATAAGGGGGCAAGCCCCCTATTGCCGTTTACAAGGGGGAATTCTTTTCCCCCTTGCACCGAGGAAGACGCTTTCCTTCCTCGGTGTCTTTTCCTTTTTATATTTTTCGATTCTTTTCTGCTTACGCCGTAGGCTGTCTTTTAAATTGTGAGTTTATCTAAGATAGGAATATGGTTTTCCCTCAATATTTTTTCAGCCTCTGCCAATTTTTCTACCCGTAATACTACGTAGGCTCTTTCTCCTTGAGGAGACACAAAGGCATAAAGATATTCAATGGAGATATTTTGGTGAGTCAGAATACCTACTACTTCAGCTAATCCTCCAGGGCGGTCTTCTATCCCTACCGCTAAGACTTCAGTTAAAGTAGCGGCAAAATTCTGTTTTTTCAAATTTTCTACTATTTCTTCCGGATTTTCGGCAATAAACCTTAGAACTCCAAACTCAGCAGTATCAGCTAAAGAAAGCGCTCGAAGATTTACTCCCTCTTCTTTTAGTTTATAAAGCACTTCATAGAGACTACCTGGTCTGTTTTCTAAAAATACTGATATCTGTTTCATGAAATCTCCTCCTTTTTTCGCAAATCTATAATTCTTTTAGACTTTCCCTCGCTACGAGTAATGCTCTTAGGTTCGAGCAATTTTACTTCGCAACTTAAGTTTAATTCGGTTTTCAATTTTTCTTCAATTTGTTTTCTTAATCCTTCCAGCACTTTTACCTGGTCAGAAAAAAATTGAGGGGCAACTTCTACCTGGACCTCAATTTGGTCTAAGAAGTTTTCTCGGGTGAGGACAATCTGGTAATATGGTTCTACCCCCTCAAAGCTTAAAATGACGCTTTCAATTTGAGAAGGATAAACGTTTACCCCTCTAATGATAAGCATATCGTCAGTACGAGAGAAAACTCTTTTCATCCTCACCAACGTTCTTCCACAGGAGCAGGGCTCGTAGTTAAGAGAAGAAATATCTCCGGTGCGATAACGAATTACTGGAGTGCCTTCTTTAGTAAGAGTGGTAAATACTAACTCTCCTTCTTCTCCGGGAGGAAGAGCTCTTTCTGTCCGGGGGTCGATTATCTCAGGAAGAAAGCGGTCTTCAGAGATGTGTAGTCCGTCTTGGGCCTCACATTCAAAAGCTACTCCTGGTCCGATGACTTCGCTTAACCCATAGATATCAAAAGCTCGGATGGGCAGTTTTTTCTCTATGTCTTCCCGCATTTCTTCTGACCAGGGTTCAGCTCCAAATACCCCAATGCGTAAACTACTTTCTTTCCAATTGATATTGTTTTCTCTGGCTACTTCGGCTAAATAGAGAGCATAGGAAGGAGTACAAGCCAAAACAGTTATTTGCAAGTCTTTCATAATCTGGATTTGGCGAAGAGTGTTACCAGCAGAAGCAGGTACTACTGTAGCCCCCAATTTTTCTGCTCCATAATGAATACCTAACCCTCCGGTAAAAAGGCCATATCCAAAAGAGACCTGAATGATGTCTTCCTCATCTATTCCGTAGCTGGAAAGTGCTCGCGCAGCAAGCTCAGCCCAGGACTCTATATCTTTTTTGGTGTACCCCACCACCGTAGCTGTTCCTGTGGTTCCTGAAGAAGAATGAATTCGCACTACGTTACGCAAGGGTTCCGCTATGGCTCCAAAAGGATAAGCTTGGCGAAGGTCTTCTTTAGTAGTGAAAGGTAGATGAGAAAGGCAAGATAGAGAATTGATATCGTAAGGATTAATTTTTCTTTCTTCCAGTTTATTACGATAATAAGGTAAATTGTGATAAGCACGGATAAGGACTTTTTTTAATCTACTGAGCTGGATTTTTTCTAACTCTTCCCGGGGAAGGAGTTCGTAATATTCATCCCAGAGTGGCGTCGTTCTCACCCCTTTTTAATTGGTATTTTACCACTTTATCAGTGTTTATAAATGATTTACTCCAAAAACCATTGAAATATTTTTCATATTTTTCTCTGTCCAAAATTCTTAGCCAAGTCTTGAACCTCTTTTTATTTCGTGCTAAAATGAGCATAAATCAATCAAATTCGTGCAAAATAGTTTTCGAATGATGGAGACAAATGGATAAAAGTGAGCGTTTAGCTAAAATATTGGAAATTTTAAGAACCGAAGGCAATGCCTCTACTAAATATTTAGCTAATGTTCTGCAAACCTCAGAAGCTACCGTAAGAAGAGATTTAGCTGAACTTTCCTCAGAAAATAATTTTCCTATAGAGAGGGTCCATGGAGGCGTTATTTACTCTTTAGAAAAAGCCGGGTCAGAACCTATGTTTGATTTGAAACTTTCTCAGCGAGTAGAAGAGAAAAAAAAGATAGCTAAGTTAGCAGCTAATTTAGTAGAAGATAGAGATACAGTGATTTTAGATTCGGGCAGTACTTGTTTTTATTTGGCTAAAGAATTAGTGAGGAGGAGAGGGCTAAAGGTCGTTACTGTAGATGTAAAGATAGCAGGGGAGTTAGCTAAATACCCTAACATACAAACTATTATCATAGGGGGAGAAATAAGGCCGGGCTATTTTAGTGTAGGAGGAGAAATGGCAGTAAGATATCTTAGCGAAGTTAGAGTGGAAAAGGGGTTTATAGCTACTGATGGATGGGACTTGAGTGGTACTTACAATTCTTCTACCTTTGAAGTGGGGATAAAAAAGATGATTATCAAAAACTCCATCAAGACTTTTCTCATAGCTGACTACACTAAATATGATCGGGTGGCGTTTGTTAAGGTAGCTGACCTAGAGCAATTCGAAGGCATTATAGTCGATAGCCCTCTGCCGGAAGAAGTTTTAGATGAGCTTTCAAGAAGGAATATAAAAGTATTTTGGGCGGGGGAAGAAGAGATGTTGGACGTAGAAAAAATCTCCTAAAAAGGGAGGTGGTAAGGCACAAAGTATAGGGAGTTTTGAATTCTTTTGGTAGGTATTATTCGTGGTTAGAAACGAGTGGTATGGTGTTTAACTTATTGATTTCTAATTGAAAAGCGAAGGAGGATTAGTAATGATTAAGAAACTGGTATCTCTGTTAGTTATGATTACCCTTGTGGTAAGTTTTGGATTATGGGGAGTAAGTCAAAAAGCGGAAGCTGAAGAGCTAACTTTTGCCACTGTGGTAAAATCAGTAGCTTTTAATTGGTTTATTAGAATGGAAGAAGGGGTTCTGCAGTTTGGGAAAGATTATGGAGTAAAAGCTTTTATGGAAGGACCCTCAGTAGCAGATTCTGCTCAGCAAGTGGCTATAATCGAAAACCTCATTGCTCAAGGAGTAAATGCTATTATTAATGTACCTTATGGAGTAGAAGAGCATGAGCCAGTGCAGAAAAAAGCTATGGATGCCGGTATTGTGGTAGTGACTCACGAAGCTTCTTTCGTTAAAAATGCCCACTATGACCTTGAAGCTTTTGATAACAAGGCTTATGGCGAAGAAATGATGAAAGAGTTGGCTACTCGCATGGGTGAAAAAGGTAAATATGTCCAATTTGTGGGTTCTCTAACCAATGCTTCCCACAATGAGTGGCAAGATGCTGCTTTAGCTTATCAAAAAGAGCACTATCCTGATATGGAGTTTATTGGAAAATATGAAAGCAAAGAAGACCAAGAGATAGTTTATAATACGGTCAAAGATTTGTTAAAAACTCACCCTGACCTTAAAGGGGTAATGGGTTCAGCTGCTCTCGATGTAGTTGGTGCAGGACGGGTTTTCGAGGAGCTGGGCATGTCTGAAGACACGGTAGTTGTAGGTACTAGTATACCTTCTTATGCTGGTGAGCTCTTAAAAACTGGAGCAGTTGATTTAGCTATGACTTGGGATCCAGCCACTGCTGGTTATGCTGCCAATGTAGTAGCCTATAAGATTATCCAAGGTGAAGAAATTACCGAAGGGATGGACTTAGGAGTTCCTGGATATGAGTCGATTAAAATAATTAAAAATGAGAATGGAGTACCAGTAATTTATGGAGCAGGCTGGGCTAAAATTGATGCCAGCAATATGGATCAATATCCCTTCTAACTGTGGGAATGCCAATATAAAGGCAGAGCGTACATGCTCTGCCTTTATACTTTATAGGTTTATTAAAGATATAAGAGGGTTCAAATGAGCGAAGAACTACTTCGATTAGAACATATTAGCAAGCGTTTTGCTGGAGTTAAAGCCTTAGATGACGTGAGTTTTAACATAAATCGGGGAGAGGTTCGGGGTTTGGTGGGAGAAAATGGTTCAGGCAAATCCACTATGATTAAAATCATTGCTGGAGTTTATGAACCAGATGAAGGCGATATTTATATCAATGGGAATCACTATAAACGACTGACGCCGATTGTTTCCATCCGGGAGGGAATCCAGGTTATTTATCAAGATTTCTCTCTCTTCCCTAACCTTACAGTAGCAGAGAATATCGGGATAAACCGGGTGATATCTAAAGGCGGAAGAGTGGTAAATTGGCAAGAGATATATGAAGCAGCTAAAGAGGGTCTCTCTCGAGTGGGCACTGATATTCCTTTGGATGCTTTAGCTGGGGAGCTTTCTACTGCTGATAGGCAAATTATTGCCATTGCTCGAGCTCTGTTAGAAGATGCCCGGCTTATCATTATGGATGAGCCTACTACCGCTCTTACTCAGCGAGAAATTGAGTATCTTTTTAAAACTATTAAAAGTCTAAAAGCCCGGAGTATTTCCATTTTGTTTGTGAGCCATAAATTGAACGAGATAAAAGAGATAGCAGATCGTATCCTTATTTTCCGGGATGGCAAAAAAGTATTAGACCAAGAAGCAAAAGGGCTGGATATTAAAACTATGGAATACTATATGACTGGTCGAGAGATTGACACGAGCTCCATTGCCTACAGTGAGCCAGAAGAAACATCCCCTTTGCTAAAAGTGGAAAATCTAACTCTGGATCCTTATTTTTCCGGAGTATCATTTGAACTAAAACCCAAAGAAGTATTAGGCATCACTGGCTTACTGGGTTCAGGTCGAACAGAGCTGGCTCTTTCTCTGTTTGGTGAGCTACCTGCTGAATCAGGTAAAATCTGGTTAGAGGGTAAAGAGGTTTCCATAACTCGTATCCCAGATGCCATAGAAAAGGAGATTGGATACGTTCCGGAAGACCGAATTAAAGAAGGCCTTTTTCTAGAACAGTCTATTTCTAATAATATTATAGTTACAATTGCCGACCGTATAGCTAGTAAAATAGGGGTTATTAGTAATAAGACTAAGTTAAAAACAGCGGAGGAATGGGTTAGTAAGTTAGAAATCAAGACTCCCTCGGTTGAGAATCCCGTTAGTAGTCTCTCAGGTGGTAACCAGCAACGGGTGGTGTTAGCTAAGTGGCTCGCTGGTAATCCTAAAATTCTTATTTTGAATGGACCCACAGTGGGAGTGGATGTGGGCTCTAAAGCAGCCATTCATGAGTTAATTCGTGATTTAGCTAAGCAGGGAATGGGAATTATCTTAATTTCTGACGATATCCCTGAGCTGATACAGACCTGTAATCGAATACTGTTAATGAGAAAAGGTAAAGTTGTGGAGAGTTTCCGACGGGAAGAAACGAGTGAAGAAGAGCTTCACCAGCACTTGATAGCGCCGGAAAGTTAACCTAGTTTTATAGACTAAGGTAATAGAGATGAATAAGCCCAGAGAGGTTTTTTAAAGAATATGAAAAAATTACTAAATTCTCATGAGTTTATGATGTTTATAATTTTGATAGCTGTTTCTATAGTTATTGGCCTTAAGAATCCTCTGTTTTTCTCTGCTTCTACCATTTTTGATATTGTTCGTGGTTCATTAGTTTATTGTATTATGGGTCTAGGAGTATTGATGGTTCTTATTTCCGGAAATGTTGATGTTTCTTTTGTAGCTATAGCGGCTATGACTTCTTATTCCACCCATATGTTGCTTCTTAGACTTGGTTATACCGGCGGTATGGGGCTCTACTTAGCTATTGCTATCTTGTTTGGATTATTAGCCGGATTAGCTATGGCTTTCATTACCACTCAATTTGACCTCCCCATTTTTTATGTATCACTGGGCTATCAAACTTTGTGGTATGGATTTAATCTCTTTTTTATCGGTCGGGCGATGAATTTTAGTCTACCACAAGGTTTGGTAGGTTATTACTCTCGTTTTCTAATAAAGGTTAAAGACCCAGTGGCGGGGGAAACTGGCCTCCATATATCAGTAATTTATCTCCTAATAATTGCAATTTTTGTCTGGTGGTTGCTGAAATATACCACTTTTGGTCGGGGATTGTACGCTATGGGAGGCAATAGGGAAGTAGCAATCCGAGCTGGTTTTAATGTAAGACGCATTACTTATTTGATGTTAGCCTTAAATGGTGCTTTAGCTGCAGTCGCGGGAGTCATTCAAGATGCTTATAGCCGTTCTTTTAACCCGGTTTTGTTTATGGGTCAGGATTTAGATGTTATAGCAGCAGTGGTAATAGGAGGAACAGCTATTACTGGAGGGCGAGGCTCGGTCATAGGGACAATTCTGGGAGTTTTATTAATTCAAATACTTAATCGAGGCTTGATTTTCTTAGGAGTTTCGGCTGAATGGCAGAGAATGGTAGTTGGTTTGGTGCTGATTATTTTTGTCTCCGTACCAGCAGTTATAGAACGACGGCAAAAACGGCTTAAGTATTCTCCAATGGAGAAAGAAGAGTGAAGGTGAACCGGGATATGGCTGAACAGAAAAAAAGCAGTTTTGCCAGGCAACTTAGCTTTCATATTGAGGGTAGAGTTTTAATATTGGCGGTAGTCTTAATAATTCTGGTTATTTTTTTCGGTACGATCCGAAGCCGTTTTCTTACTACTAATAGTATAAAATCGATGGCTTTTCAGTGCCCAGAAATTGGTCTTATGGGGTTAGGTATGGCCATTGCTATGATGATTAATGGCATAAACCTTTCTATCAATGATACAGCTAATGTATCGGCACTGGTGGCAGGATTATCTCTAATAGAATTGGCTCCTCTTTTTGTGGGCCATGAATTTATCTCTATAGCTATAGCTTTCTTAGTGGCAGTAATTATGGGAGTTGCCTGTGGTTCTTTAAATGGTTTCTTAGTAGGGTACGTAGGTGCTCCACCGATTTTGGTTACTTTAGCTACTTTGACTTTATATCGGGGAATATCGGTGGTTATAACCGGAGGGCAAACTCTTACTGGCTTTCCAGACGAATTATCAGTGATTGGCCATCAGGCAGTGTTAGGAATTCCTGTTCCCTTTGTTATTTTTCTTTTGACAGGCATTGTAGTATATTTTATTCTTGAACATACCACTTTTGGGTTTAAAGTTCGAATGTTAGGCACTAACCCTACTGCGGCCAAATTTTCAGGGATTGATACGAAATCTATCACTATGAAAGTTTATATTTTAAGCGGTATTCTCGGGGCTATAGCAGGAATTATTGTGATGAGCCGTACTAACTCGGTAGCTTATGAATATGGCACTAGGACTTATATTTTACAAGCTCTTTTAATTTCAGTTTTAGGAGGAATTTCTCCAGGTTTTGGCAGTGTTATTGGAGTGTTATTGGCTACTTTCATTTTGCAGGTAATTTCTACCGGGTTTAACATGCTCCTTTTGGGAGTGCAAGGTAGTTCCTTTTTCAAGGATTTCTCCTGGGGAGTTATTTTCATCGTGATACTTATAATTGATCGTCTGGTACATCGCCACTCGGGTATGGGGTAAAAGAATAAAATTATAAACATAAAGGGGAATGCTATGGATAAACGTTGGAAAGAGTTAGGCAGTTTATTGGTAAATTATTCTACCGCAGTGAAATCAGGAGAACGAGTGATGGTGGCTATGGTGGAGGTAGAAACTTACCCTCTGGTACGGGCAGTTTACGAGGCTAGTATCAAGGCCGGAGCTCGTCCTCAAGTGCAGTTTTTATCTGAAGAGCTAAATCGGTCATTGCTGAAGTATGGAAGTGAAGAACAAATAGAGTGGATACCAGAAATTGAAGCCTACGGTATGGAGTGGGCGGATGTATATTTGGGGCTGCGAGGTGCTCACAATTTAAATGTTTTCTGGGATATACCTTCCGATAGGCTTTCTAAGTTTCGGCGCACCTTGGGTAAGATATCAGCAATGCGTTGGGAAAAAACTCGCTGGTGCTTGCTGCGAGTGCCTAATGCTTCTTTGGCTCAGGAAGCGGGAGTAGATGAAGAAACTATAACTGATATGTTTTTTAATGCTTGTTTGCTAGACTGGCCAAAGTTGAGCAAAGAGTGGCAGCGTTGGGCTGATGTGCTTAACCAGGGTAGAGAGGTACGAATAGTGGGGAAGAATACCGATTTGAGCTTTTCTGTGGAAGGGCGGAAGTGGCAGGTCGCTGACGGGAAAATAAATATGCCCGATGGGGAAATTAACACTGCTCCGGTAGAAAGTACAGTTGAAGGGGAAATATATTTTGAATTTCCCGGTGTTTTAGGGGGACGCATCGTTCCCGATATCCATTTGCGGTGGGAAAAAGGGGAGTTGGTAGAAGCTACTGCTTCTGCTAATCAAGATTTCCTTCAAGAAGTGGTTAAAAGCGACCCCGGGGCTAGTCGAATTGGGGAGTTTGCTTTTGGCACTAATCCAGAAATGAAATATTTCTGTAAAGATATATTGTGGGATGAGAAAATTGGTGGAACTATCCACATTGCTCTGGGTCGAGCCTATCCGGAGAATGGAGGCACTAATAAATCAGCTATCCACTGGGACATAGTAAAAGATATGAGAGAAGATGGCGAAGTATATCTGGATGGGAAGCTGATTTTCCAAAAAGGAAAAATATTAATTTAGGAGATTCTTTATGAGCCAGGAATATTTGTTAGGGGTTGATATCGGTACTTATTCTTCCAAAGGAGTGTTAGTGGAAAAGGAAGGTAATATTGTTGCTCAGTATGTAGTCCCTCATGGGATGGATATGCCTCAACCTGGTTATTTTGAGCATGATGCCGAGGGGGTGTGGTGGCACGATTTTCGAGAAATCGTGAAAAACCTGCTAATCGAATCAAAAATTAACCCCGAGCAAATTGGGGGAATAGGAATAAGCGCTATCGGGTCTTGTGTTCTTCCTCTTACCGAAGACGGACAACCTCTGCGGCCAGCCATCCTTTACGGGATTGATACTCGAGCGACTCAGGAAATCGAGTATTTAGAAAAAATATTGGGTAGAGAGGAAATCTTTCGCCAGAGCGGTATGTATTTGAGTTCTCAAGCCTCTGGTCCTAAGATTTTGTGGATAAGAAATCATGAACCGGAAGTTTTCCAAAAAACCAGATGGTTTCTCACTAGCCAGGCATATCTCGTATATAAGCTCACCGGGAAAGCAACTATTGATGCTTATACTGCTAGTGGTTTTGCTCCTTTGTTTGATATGCAAAATTTGTGTTGGAGAGAAGATGTGGCCTCTTATATTACCCCTATAGACCGCTTACCCCAGATTTATTGGAGCTGTGAAGTAGCTGGCTACGTTACTGATAAGGCGGCGGTAGAAACTGGTTTAGCTGCAGGCACGCCAGTTATAGTGGGTACTACCGATGCGGCAGCTGAGGCAATCAGCGCCGGTATGAGAGAGTTTAACGATATGATGCTTATGTTTGGTAGCAGCATATTTTTTATCGTTAAAACTGCTGCATTAATTAAAACTCGTCACTTTTGGAGTGCTCCTTTTTTGGAAAAAGATACCTATGCTTTTACAGGGGGAATGTCTACTGCTGGGAGTTTAACCAAGTGGTTTCGCGACCAATTTGGCTATCGGGAAGTGGAAGAAGAGATTTCTGTGGGGAAGAATGCCTATCAATTACTGGCTGATTTAGCCTATCAGTCTCCACCCGGAGCTAAGGGGCTTATACTCCTGCCTTATTTTGAGGGGGAACGGACTCCTTTGAATGACCCTCGAGCTAAGGGGTTGCTCTTTGGTTTGGGTTTGAGGCACACTCGAGGAGATGTGTATCGGGCTTTATTAGAAGGTGTGGGTTTTGGTGTTCGCCATAATCTGGAAGTTATGAAAGAAGAAGGAGTAAATCCGGCGCGTATTTTAGCTACTGGTGGGGGAACTAAAAATATGCTGTGGATGCAAATTGTCTCTGACATAACTAAAATTTCGCTCTCCATCCCTCGACAGCAAATTGGAGCCAGTTTTGGAGATGCTTTTATGGCTGGAGTGGGCATAGGTTGGTTTAAAGATCTTACTGAAATTAACCGATGGGTAGAAATAGAAAAGATCATTCAGCCGGATTTAAGAACTCATGAGAAATATGCTTTAAATTACCGGCTTTTTCTCTCGCTTTACGAAGCGACAAAACCTTTTATGCATGAGCTATCTGATGCTTTGGCTGGTCAAGATGTTATTTAAATCAAAATCAAATACTTGAGGAGGAAGTAAAATGACTGAAAAAACCTGGGTAGAAGAATTATTTAACTGTCAGAAACCAATTATAGCTATGTGCCACTTCAGCCCTTTGCCTGGTGATCCGGCTTTTGACAAGGAAGGAGGGATGAAGAAGGTAGTAGAGTGGGCACGAAAAGACTTGCTAGCTCTTCAAAATGGGGGAGTCGATGCAGTAATGTTTTCTAACGAGTTTAGCTTGCCTTATATGACTAAAGTGGATACAGTTACGGTAGCAGCTATGGCTCGAGTGATAGGAGAGTTAATGCCTGATATAAAAATTCCCTTTGGTGTAAATGTGTTATGGGACCCTACTGCTACTCTTGATTTAGCTGCAGCTACCGGAGCTAAATTTGTCCGAGAAATTTTTACCGGAGTATATGCCAGTGATTTTGGGCTGTGGGATACTAACTGTGGAGCGACCGTGCGCCACCAGCATGCCATAGGAGCAGAGAAAGTTAGGCTGTTGTTTAACATCGTGCCTGAGGCGGCCAAATATTTAGCCGACCGGGATATAGTGGATATCGCTAAATCTACGGTATTCAATGCTCGTCCTGATGCTTTATGTGTATCAGGTTTAACTGCGGGAATAGAGACCGATGTGCAAATCTTGAAGAGAGTAAAAGAAGTTGTTCCTGATACAGTGGTTTTTGCCAATACCGGGGTGAAATTAGAAAACGTAGAAGAACAGCTTAAGTTTGCCGATGGAGCAATAGTAGGGACTACTTTCAAACGTGATGGTCGCTTTGAAAATCACGTAGATGAAGGAAGAGTAAAGGCTTTTATGGATAAAGTGAAAGCAATACGGTAAACTATGTGTTATTCTTTTATCGATAAGTTACTGTAGTATCCTGTAAAACCTGTTGAACTACTAAAACTTTATCTTTTTTGTCTTTTAGGGATTATGAGGAGGGTTTTACCCCCCCTTTTATACTGAGGAAGATATTTTTTTCTTTCTCAGCGCTGGGTCTTTTCCTCAGCGTACTGGTGGAGCTTTTCCTCCCAAGTAGTATTTTTGTTTGCTTTTTAAGTTTTCGTTTCTTTTTCTCTTATTATCTGGATTCCTTGCAGAGGTATTTAGGAATGACGAATAGAAAGGGGTTTATAAGGGGGCAAACCCCTTTATTGTTCTTTTTGTTTACGCCGTAGGCTGTCTTTTATGGGGGTGATAGGGGGTCTTTTTCCCCTAATACTGAGGGAGATACTTTTTCTTCCTCAGTGGTTTTTTGTCTTTGTATTTTCATCTTTTTGTTTTATTCTTTTATGGGGGTGATAGGGGGTCTTTTTCCCCTATAGTCGTTACAATGTGTTTTAGATTAATTATATTTTTTGAGGAAATAGTAACTTAGTTTTTGCCTGACGGGAGGTTTAGATTGGTGTCTTTTGATATTTTGGAAGCTATGATTATAGCCTCTCTATCGGGGGGAGGCATATTAAAGAAGTATTTTGAGGAAAAAAATTTCTCTATTTCTCGGAAATCTGTCTCTTATGACTTAGTAACTTCTGCAGATAGAGAATCCCAGGAAAAGATTATCTCTATCTTAACTGGTCGTTTTCCCCATATCCCGATAATAGGGGAAGAAGGAAGCAAGGAGATACCTCATTATCGGGAAGCTTTTTATGTAGATCCATTGGATGGGACTTTAAACTTTGTCCATAAATTTCCTTTCTTTGCCGTTTCTTTGGGTTATTGGAAAGACGACGAGCCGATAGCTGGAGTAGTATACAATCCCCTCACCAAAGATTTATTCTATGCTCAAAAAGGAGAGGGCGCTTTTTTAAACGGAGAAAAAATAAGGGTTTCTGCTACCACCTCGGTAGAAGGAAGCCTACTGGTGGTTGGCTTTCCTTACCAGGAAGAAGGGCTCCTCAAAACGGTAGAAGACATAAAATCTACTATGAAAATTACTGATTTGCGGGTTTTGGGTAGCGCCTCTTTAGAGCTGAGCTATACTGCTTCGGGTATCATAGATGGTTACTGGGAATATGCTCTATCTCCCTGGGATTTAGCTGGGGGAGTGGTAATTGCTCAAGAAGCCGGGGCAATAGTTTCAGCACCCGATGGAGGAAAGTTTGATCTATTTAAAGGAGATATATTAGCTGCTACCCCGGGTATATATCGAGAATTAGTAACAGCCATAAATGGCTAAAGGGATTTTAATATGAATATCCCGCACCACCTGTAAAACCATTAAAACTTTAAAAAGCAAGTTATATCGGAAGTTAAAAAAGCGAGATTGCCAGAGACTATAAAGGGGCGATGCCCCACTGAGGAAGGTTTTTTCTTCCTCAGTTAGTTTTTTTCTTTTAGTTCTTTTGCCTTTTGGGGGTAATAGGGGGTCTTTTTCCCCCTATAGTTAGGAAGGTTCTTTCTTCCTCAGTGTTAGTTTTTTTCTTTTTGTGTTTTATTTTTGAGTTTTTATGTTTCTGGGGATAATAGGGGGTCTTTTTCCCCCTATAGTTAGGAAGGTTCTTTCTTCCTCAGTTAGTTTTTGTCTTTTTTATCTTTGGGGGTTATAAGGGGGTTTACCCCCTTATTGTCTGTGGTGTTTTTCCACCAGTAATTTTTGTTTTTGCTTTTTGTGTGTTTTCTTTGTATCTATTTTAGTTCTTTTGCCTTTTGGGGGTGATAGGGGGTCTTTTTCCCCCTATAGTTAGGAAGGTCTTTTCTTCCTCAGTGTTACTTTTTTTCTTTTAACTTTTTTGCCTTTTGGGGTAATAGGGGGACAGTTTCCCCCTATAGTATGATGAGGTAATAAAACTCTCTCATAGTAAATTTTTATAACCAGTTGAGGAGGTGGCGTTTGTGATTCTGGACCTATTAGAAAATGGAAAACATTATATCTCTTTAAATAGCCAATTTGCTAAAGCTTTTTCTTTCCTTACCGAAAATGATTTAGAACGCTTTCCTGATGGGCGATATGAAATAGATGGAGAAAATTTATTTGCTACAGTGATGTCTTATACCACTCGACCAGTTACAGAGGTGAAGTGGGAAGCCCACCAGAAATATGCGGATATTCAGTGTATGGTGAAAGGAAAAGAAACTATAGGGTGGGCTCCGGTAAATCAATTAGTTCTCTCTCAACCTTATTCAGAAGAAAAAGATATAGCTTTTTTTGAAGCTCCCCAGATTTGGACAACGATTAATATGAGCGAAAATTATTTTGCCATCTTTTATCCTCGAGATGCTCATCAGCCTTCTTGTATCTGTAATGAACCGGAAGAGGTAAAAAAAGTAGTAGTAAAAGTAAAACTGGGGTGAGAGTGAGGATGAAAGCCTCTCAAATTCGTCACCCCGAAATGTTTATATTCACACTTTGCTGTCATTCCTGAAGGTTTCTGCAAGGAATCCAAACTATAGGGGAAAACCGATCCCCCTATTACCCTCTTGGAAAAACAAAAAACATAAACATAAAGAATAAAAACTACTGAGGAAGGGAAAGCATCTTCCTCAGTGAATTCCCGACTGAAGCGCTCGGGAATGACGCAAGACGGGACGTCATCCCGGAATGGTTCTGCAAGAGGTCTACAATATAGAGAAAAAAGCGCTGGAGACAGTTAGAGCAGTTTTTTAGTGAACGATAGATGTGCTCTCCCCCCTTATAGTTTTGGCAATCTTTCTTTTTTCTTCTTAGGAGGTAGTAAATAACAGGTTTTGGAGAATACTTTAAAGCTGAAAAAGTCATATAATTATAAGGAAGGGGTATAAAATTGGGAGAAGTTTATCGAATAAAAAAAGTTAATATCCCTATTTCTAAATTAGAAGTAGGAGAGGTTCTTCCTTTTAACCTTCTTGATTCTCGCGATCGAGTTCTTTTAAGCCGAGGACAAGTTATAACTTCTGAATTTATAGAAAAAGCCCAAAAAGATGGTTATTCTTCTTTCCTGGCTGAAATTTGGGAAGAAGATGAAGAGTTAGTTGCCAGGGAAGATGTACCTCTGGAAATTAAAAAGAAAACCTTAGAAAATATGCAAGAGATTTTGGAAGATTTATCCCAGGGAAAAACTACTTCTATTGTGCCTCTTGGGCAGAATGTCTCTCAGATGGCAGAGGAAGTTAAAGCTCATAAAGAGTTGGTGATTCCTCTCATACAGCTAAAAAAGCACGATGACCTTACTTTTACTCATTCTCTTAATGTAGCTGTTATTTCTCTATTTATTGCTAAATTTTTAGGATTAAAAGATGAAGAGCTTACCAATCTGGGGTTGGGAGCTCTTTTACATGATTTAGGAAAACTCGTAATTCCTCCGGAAATTTTAAATAAACCTTCTAAACTCTCCGAAGAAGAATATGAAATTGTCCAAAAACATCCTCTATCTGCCAAAAATATTTTAGACGAGAAAACTCAATTGTCCGAGAAAGTTAAAGAAATACCTCTGCAGCACCACGAGAGAATAGATGGTAGTGGCTATCTCTTTCATTTGACTAAGAAAAAAATATCTATTTTGTCTCGCATTGTGGCAGTAGCAGATGTTTATGAAGCGCTCACTTCCAATCGACCTTATAGGAAATCTCTTCCTATCCCTGAGGTGGTTGAATATTTGATGGGGAATGCCGGCTATAAGTTAGATGATAAAGTAGTAGGTGCTTTTATCCGTCACCTTTCTCCCTATCAGGTGGGGGATTTGATAAAATTGTCTACCGGAGAAGAAGCAGTAGTAAGTAGAATTAACCCAGTTCTTCCTTTTCGGCCTATAATTCGGATTAAAAAACAAGACGAACAAGGAAATGTTTATTTTTCAGAAGAAATCGACCTTTCTTATTCTCTGACTTTGACTATAATTAGTGAAATAGATATGAAAAGTAGGATGAATTTATGACCGATAATTTTATTAAGTTTTTAGGAACAGCTGGAGCCCGGATAGTAGTTTCTAGGCAGTTGCGCTCCTCGGGGGGAGTGTGGATAAAATATCAAGATACTAACCTTCACTTAGACCCCGGCCCCGGAGCATTGGTTAGAGCTTTATCTAGTCGTCCTCCTCTTTCTCCTCCCTCTTTAGATGTTTTGCTCCTTTCTCATCGCCATTTAGACCATTCTAACGACCTCAATATTATGGTAGAAGCTATGACTGAAGGGGCTACCAAAAAAAGAGGAGTTGTTTTTCTTCCTCGAGAAGCTTTAGAGGGAGAGCCGGTGTTATTCAGTTATTTACGAGAAAAATTAGTGAGCTTAGAGATTCTAGAAGAGGGTAAAACATATCATTGGAAAGACCTTTCTTTTTCCACTCCCTTGCGCCACTTCCACTCTGTAGAAACCTATGGTTTTCGCTTTTCTTTTCCTCAAGGAGAGGTATCTTTTATTACTGATACTCTCTTTGAAGATAAATTAATCGAAGCTTATCAAGGTAGTAAAATTTTAATTATAAATACTGTCCGTTTTAAAAAGGATAATCCTCCTTCTATACTTCACTTAAGTATTCCTGATGCTCAAGTTCTCATTGAGAATATTAAACCTCGCCTGGCTTTGCTCACCCATTTTGGGTTAACTGTTTTGCGAGAAAAACCCTGGAAAATAGCGGAGGAAATGTCTCAAAAAACAGGGATAAAAGTAGTAGCCGCCAGCGATGGCCTGAAAATAGATTTAGAAGAAGCGTTACAAGGTTAAAAACGGGTTAAGGAAAAATAAAATGAGGAAAGAAGAAGAGAAACATAAGATAGGAGTATTCCTCCTATTATAGTGTTTAAAATTAGCCCTACTATTCCTAAGAATCCTAAAAGCCAGAGTAGCAGGTAACCAATTAAAAAGAAGAATAGAAGGAGAATGAAAAAAGTAAAGCATTCCCCTAAGTTCTCACTAACCAAGTGAAAACTATTGCGAATGGCAGAGAAAGGATTGTCTCCTTCTACCACAGTGAGAGGAATAACAAAAAGGAGCAAAAAAGCCAGTAAAAACCCTAAAAACACAAACCAGATGGCAAAGAATGCCTCCAAAAAACCTATTATGAGGGAGACCATAGCTATATCTGGTAAGCGCTTTTGAATTATCCGCCAGGCACGGTGCAAGTCTACGATATCACGGTATCGGTAATCCCAGGCTATTGCCACTATAAAACTCAGAGCAATGAAACCTAAGAAAACTCCTAGGATTAGTAAAATTGCACTTCCTATCCCCTGGAGGAAAACAGAAACCCAAGCCAGGCGTCCTTGCCAGGTCAGATAATTAGAGGTAGCAATAGCTAAAGAAGGAATAATAGTAATCAAAAGAATCTGCGGATAATGAACAATGAGATTCCAATTTTTCTTTAGTTCTCGCCAAAAATCGAAGGTTTCCATCTTTTTTATATACTCTTTCTTTAAAAACGTGCTATGATTATATCATCTTTGACCAGGAAAATAAACTAAAAATAGGTTTTTTCTTAAATTATATTCACTAAATTAGTTTTTATACTACTATGATAAATATATTGAGTTTTTATTTTAAAAGTTCTAACGATTATTAGAATTATTAGTAAGCCAAAAGGAGGAAAAGTTAATTTGGAATCTAAAATTGTTTTTTCGGTTGTTTTTCTTTCCCTGATTTATTTAATCAACAGCAGTGGAGTGGTTTTATCTTTGGAACCCTTAGATCAGGCTCAATGGTTATTAGAAAAAGGAGAGTTGGATAAAGTTCTTGCTCTTCTTGAACCTCTTCTGGATTCTTTTTCTCAGGAAGAATTATCCCAGGCCGTAGAGATGATTTATCAGATATACTTAGAAAAAGGAGAGCCTGATAAAGCGGTAGAAGCGTTAGAAAAATATGTTAATAAATTTCCTGACGACCCATCTTCTTATCTCTATCGCTACTGGATAGCCAAAATAGAAGAAGATAAAGGAAATTTTGATAAAGCAATGGAGCTGTTTTACCAGATTATTAATTCCTATCCCCAAGGCGAAGAAGACCCTTATGGGCTCAGGGATTTGGTTCGGGAAGATATGGCTTATAACTTGCAATATCACAGCAAAGATTACCTGGGAGCTATTAAAGTTTACCAAGAGCTTTTAAACTCTTATTCCAATGTGGAGGAAAAGGCGAGAGTGATGATGGAAATTGCTTCTTGTTATGAAAAGTTAGGAAAAATAGAGGAAGCTATTTCTTATTATCAAAAAGTAGCTCGAGAAGCGCCTGATTTTTCTTACGGTCGATGGGCAGAGCTACGGATAGTTTATCTCCAGTCTCAGCCCACCGGGGTAGAAAAAAACAAAGAAATTTTAGTTAAAAAGCTTAAAGAAGCTTTCCAAAGTAAAGATATTAAAAAACTGGAAAGCTTGGCTAAAAAGGGAGATTTCTGGATGGGGGTTATGTTTAGTGAATTTGAAGTAGATGATTTTTATAAAGTTAAAAATTACTTGAGTGAATATCTTCCTCAGTCTAACAATCTTCAATTTGGGGAGTTAGAGAAAAGAAACGATGACTTTGCTCTGAGAATTGATAATTGGCCAGACCCTGATTATAATATCCTCTACCTCTTAATACAAGAAGGATTATACGGTTGGGAATGGAAAGGTATTATCGTTTCTAATACTGAATTAGAAAGTTTACAATAGAAGGAGTGAGCAAACTGGGAAAAAGAGAAGCTCTAGTTAAGAGAAAAACTCGAGAAACTGATATCGAGGTTTATCTCTCTTTAGATGGAGAAAGAGATATCCAGATGGAGATGGACGTCCCTTTTTTCCCTCATCTTTTAGAAAGTATGGCTTTTTATGCCCATTGGGATTTAAAAATAAAAGCCATTACCTCAGAATTTATTGACGATTATCATCATATAGTGGAAGATACTGGCATAGTTTTGGGAGAAGCTTTGGAGAAATGCCTAGGAGATAAGAAAGGGATAGAGCGTTTTGCCACTGTTTTTATTCCTATGGATGAAGCATTAAGCATGGTGGCTATTGATTTAAGCGGAAGACCTTATCTTCTTTGGGAAAAACCTGATTTAGGAGAAAAAGTGGGAAGCTTCGAGGTGGGGTTGGTAAAAGAATTCTTGCAGGCTTTGGTAAATAATGCAAAAATTACTCTTCATGCTAAAATATGGTGGGGTGAAAATGGTCATCATTGTTTAGAAGCTTTGTTTAAAGCTTTGGGTAAGTCTTTGGCTCAGGCTGCTAATATAACGAGTGTTTATCTTCCTTCTACCAAAGGGACTTTATAACCAAGAAGAGGGGTAGCGATGATTGTTATTGTTGATTATGAAATAGGTAATTTATATAGTATCTCTAAGGCGTTGGCTAGGCTAGGTGAAGAGGTAGTAATCACTAATCAAGCTCAATTGATTAGAGAGGCTGAAGCAGTGGTTCTTCCCGGGGTGGGCTCTTTTGGGAAAGCTATGGAAAATTTGGAGAAAAAAGAGATCCGAGAAGCCATCAGGGAAAACCAAGAAGATGGTAAACCTCTTTTGGGGATATGTCTGGGTTTACAACTCCTTTTTGATAAAAGCCAGGAAGCTCCTCGCAAAAAAGGACTTTCTCTTTTACCGGGAGAAGTGAGAAAGTTGCCCCCTACTAATAAAATACCCCATATAGGCTGGAATCGGGTATACTTCAAAAAAAATTCTCCTCTTACCCAGGATATCCCGCAAGGTAGATTTTTCTATTTTGCCCATTCTTTTTATGCTTTACCAGAAGAGAGCTCAATAGTAATAGGGATATGCAACTACAATGTGGTAATCCCTGCCCTTGTGAACCAGGATAATATCTGGGGCTTACAGTTTCATCCTGAAAAAAGTTCGGTCTGGGGTATGAAAATTCTGGAAAATTGGGTGAGGAGCTGGAAAAAGTGATTTTACCCATCCCTGCCTTAGATATTATAGAAGGGAAAGTAGTAAGATTAGAAAAGGGAGATTATCAAAAAGCAGAGGTTTTTAGTTCTTCTCCTATTCTCGTAGCTCAAAAGTGGGAGGAAGAGGGAGCTCCTTTTTTGCATGTTGTAGATTTAGAAGGAGCAAAGTTAGGATATCCGGTTAATTTCTCCCTGATTAAAGAATTAGTTCAGGCAGTGAGAATACCAATTGAAGTGGGAGGAGGGATTCGAGAAGTATCTTCTTTTCTAAATTATCTTGAGGCCGGGGTAGAGAGAGTAGTGTTAAGCAGTGTGGCAGTAAAAAATCCCTCAATTTTAGAAGAGATGATAAAAATAGCCCAAGAAAAAATAGTGGTGAGTATCGATACTCGAGAGCAATTTATCTCTTTAGAGGGATGGAGAGAAGAAGTTCCTATTAAAGCCACTGATTTAGCTAAAACTTTAAAAGATAAAGGTATTGAGCATTTTATTTTTACTGATGTGCAGAGAGATGGAACGCTTCAGGGAGTGAGAATAGAAGTGATTAGGAATTTTATTGTTGAAAGTGGAGTAAGTATTATAATTGCAGGAGGAATAAGCCATAAAGAAGATATCCGGAAGATAAAGAGTTTAGGGGAGGGTGTCGAAGGAATAATCCTAGGTAAAGCTCTTTACACCGGTCAGCTGAGCTTTAAAGAAGTATGTAATATTCTGCGGGAGGAATAAAGTGTTAGCTAAAAGAATTATCCCCTGTTTAGATGTAAAAGAAGGAAAAGTGGTAAAGGGAGTTCATTTTGAAAATATAAAAGATGTAGGAGATCCAGTAGAATTGGCTCGGAGATATGAGGAAGAAGGAGCAGATGAACTGATTTTCCTGGATATAACTGCTTCTTACGAGCAAAGAGAAACTATGATTCAAGTAGCGGAAAAGGTAGCAGAAGTTTTAACTATCCCTTTTACTATAGGAGGAGGAATAGGAGCTACCGGACAAGTAGCCAATCTTCTCAAGGCCGGCGCAGATAAAATATCGATTAACACTCAGGCAGTCCTCAAACCGGAGTTAATAACTGAGTTAGCAGAAATGTTCGGTAGTCAATGTGTAGTGGTAGCTATAGATGTTAAGAGAACCTGGGATCGAATAAATCGGCGTAGTTATTGGGAAGTATTCATCAACGGAGGGCGAACTCCTACGGGGAAAGATGCTCTATCTTGGGCTCAACAGGTAGAAAAGTTGGGAGCAGGAGAGATATTATTGACCAGTATGGATACTGATGGAACTCAAGCTGGCTATGACATCAGTCTTACCCGAAAAGTAGCAGAAAGAGTTCATCTACCTATCATCGCCTCAGGTGGAGCTGGAAAATTGGAGCATCTTTTGGCAGTGTTAAGAGAAGGAAAAGCTGATGCAGCTTTGGTAGCTTCCATTTTTCACTATCGCTATTTTAGCATAGGAGAGGCAAAGGCTTACCTTCAAAAAAGAGGGATACCAGTAAGGGTGGAAGATTAATGGAAAAATCTTGGGAAGATATCCTTTTTGAAAAAGGAGAGTTAATTCCCGCCATTGTTCAAGATGTAGAGAGTGGCAAAGTTTTGATGATGGCGTATATGAACCGGGAAGCACTGTCTCGGACTTTAGAAACTGGAAAAACCTGGTTCTATAGTAGAAGTAGGGAAAAGCTGTGGAATAAAGGGGAGCAAAGTGGCCATTTTCAAGAGGTGCAAGGGATTTATGTAGATTGCGATAATGATACCTTGCTCATTCAAGTAAAACAAGAAGGAGTAGCCTGTCACACCGGTTTTTTCTCTTGTTTTCACCGGGAACTAAAGAAAGAGGAGATTTCTGAACCCCAAAACCAGCTTCCTCCTTATTCTCTTTCTTCGTTTTTACAGGAGCTTTTTGAAGTCATAGAAGAAAGAGCTATGAATCCTTTACCTCAATCTTATACCTCTCGTCTTTTAGAAGAAGGAAGAGAAAAAATTCTGCGCAAAGTAGCAGAGGAGACTACTGAGGTAATACTGGCTACTTTGGAAAATGAAGATTATAATAGAGAACACTTACAGTGGGAAATAGCCGACCTTCTTTATCATCTTCTTGTCCTTCTCCAGCACGAGAAAATGACTTATTACCAAATTATGGAAGAATTGAAAAAAAGAAGAAAATAAGGAACGAGATAAAATTAGTGAAAAACCACAGGTGGATGCTTTCCTATTGTTTCCGTATCATACATAGTTTTGCTATTAACTTTGATAGCGCAAAGGGTGAATAATGTGATTGTTAGTTTTAATCGAGGGTTAAGTGACTTAGAAAAGCTGGAAGTAAAGGAAAAGTTAAATAGAGAAAATCTAAATCCTTATTTTTTAGAAGACGAAACCGGAAAAACCGTTTTAGTTACTGAAAACAAATTTCCTTCCTTATGGTTGGATGAAAAACTAGTAGAGAAAATAATAGATATAGATACTCCTTTTCAGCTGGTGAGCCGCAGCTTCCGTCCTCAGGGAACAGTCATTAAAGTAAAAGGAGTAGAAATCGGAGGAGATAACCTCACGGTTATGGCTGGACCTTGTGCGGTAGAAACAGAGGAACAGCTTTTTGAAACGGCAGAAACAGTGAAAAAAATGGGAGCTCATATTCTTCGAGGGGGAGCTTTTAAACCTCGCACTTCTCCTTATAGCTTTCAAGGTTTAGGAGAAGAAGGACTGAAGATTTTGGCTCGAACCGGAGAAAAATTTGATTTGCCAGTGGTTACTGAAGCTACCAGCCCGGAGATTGCTGAACTGGTAGCCCAATATGCCGATATTATTCAAATTGGAGCTCGCAATATGCAGAATTTTGAGCTTCTAAAAAAAGTGGGTTTTTTGAAAAAGCCCGTTCTCCTCAAGAGAGGTTTATCTTCTACTATAGAGGATTGGCTACTGGCTGCTGAGTATATCTTGAGCTGGGGGAATTTCCAGGTAATTCTCTGTGAGCGAGGTATTAGAACTATTGAGAAATTCACTCGTAACACTCTGGATTTGACTGCTATTCCAGTGGTAAAAGACCTTTCTCACTTACCGGTGATAGTAGACCCCAGTCATGGAACAGGTCTGCGAGAGAAAGTAATTCCTATGGCTCGAGCGGCTGTAGCTTGTGGAGCAGATGGGGTAATAGTGGAAGTCCATCCTCATCCTGAAAAAGCTCTCTCTGATGGTCCACAAAGCCTTTATCCTGAACAGTTTAAGAGATTGATGAATGACTTGGAAGTAATAAGTATTTTAGTGGGCAAAGAATTAAAAAAGAGTGACATACCGCAGAGTCTGGAAATAAAAAGTAAACCGCAACCCTGGAGTTTACGGGTGGCTTTTTTAGGAGAAAGAGGTTCTTTTAGTTCTCAAGTAGCTCGTCGCACTTTTGGAGAAAAGGCTGAGCTATTACCTTGTTCTAATTTTCGGGAGATATTTGAAAAAGTGGAGCAAGGAGAAGCTACTCACGGTTTAATACCCATAGAAAATACCATTACCGGCAGCATTCATAATAATTATGACTTGCTTTTGGAGTTTTCTGATCTCTATGTGGTAGGAGAGCGATTCATCCGTGTTTCTCAACATTTAGGCATTTACCCCGGAACTGAAAAAGGTAAAATTCAGGTTTTATTTGCTCACCCTCAGGGTTTTGCCCAATGTGCTCGATTTATCGAATCCTTAAAGGGAGTGCGGGTGATAAATGTAGGTAGTACCGAAGAAGCAGCTCGTCGAGCTAAAGAATTTGGAGAGGGAGGAGCTTGTATTTCTTCTGAAGAGGCCATAAAGAAATATGGTTTGGAATTAAACCAAGAAGAGATTGAAGATAATCCTCGCAATTTTACCCGTTTTTTGGTTATTTCTCCCTATTTTGAGCCTTCTTCCCAGGATGATAAAGTTTCTTGTGTCTTTGCTGTAAGTAACTACCCGGGAGCACTTTACGAAGCACTTCGTGTTTTTGCCACTCGGAAAGTTAATCTATTAAAACTTGAATCTCGTCCTCGACCGGGAAAACCCTGGGAGTATCTATTTTATGTAGACTGGGAAGGAAATTTGCAGGAAGACCCATACCAGGAGATGATAAAAGAGCTCTCCACTAAGACCAGCTTCTGGCGTATTCTGGGAAGTTATAAGAACTCCTGGAAGAAGAACTAAGGAGGAAAACTATGGAAAAACTGATAGATTTGCGCCGGGACACCATCACTCTTCCCACTCTCGAGATGAAAGAGGCAGCTTTCCATTCTTCTTTGGGAGATGCAGTTTATGGTGAAGACCCGAAACAAAAGGAATTAGAAGAATTAACCGCTTTTATCTTGGGCAAGGAGAGAGCCCTTTTTCTCCCCAGTGGAACAATGGGCAATCTGGTTGCTCTGCTTACCCATACTCAAAGAGGTAATGAGATAATCTTAGAAGAAAATGCCCATATTTTTACCTCTGAAACCGGAGGATTAGCCCAGGTGGCGGGTTTGATGGTTAAAACTTTGCGAGGCGAAGACGGAGCGCCAGAACCAGAGGATATTGAAAAAGCCATTCGACCAGAAAACATTCACTATCCCCGGACAGCTCTTATTGGCTTAGAAAACACTCATTATCGCTATGGAGGGATAGTGGTTCCTCTTGCTAAATTGGAAAAGATAAGAGAAGTGGCAAATAGGTATAATTTACCCATTCATCTTGATGGAGCAAGACTTTTTAATGCCGCCATTTATTTAGGAGTGGAAGCTAAAGAAATTGCTCGCTATGGTGATTCAGTTATGATTTCTCTTTCCAAAGGTCTGGGAGCTCCAGTTGGTTCGCTCTTGGCCGGAACTGGCGATTTTATAAAAGAAGCAGAGAGATATCGTAAAATGCTAGGGGGAGGGATGAGGCAAACTGGCTGGTTGTGTGCCTGTGGTATTGTTGCTCTTTCTAGGGATAATATTGCTCGCCTACAAGAAGACCATGATAACGCCCAGTTTCTGGCAGAGGGCTTATGGTCTCTCCCGGGGATAAAAGTGAATCGGCGTCAGGTGCAAACCAACTTTATTTTAGCTGATTTAAGCGAGAGGGGCTTAAACGCTACGGTGTTTCTAGAAAGAATTAAAGAAAAAGGAGTTTTAGCTACTAAAGCGGGAGAGTTTATGGTTCGCTTCGTCACTTCCCGGGAAGTGAACCGAGAAGATATCGCTTTCGCTCTTCAAGTTATAAAAGAAGCTATAGGCATTAGTTGATTGGAATAAGCTACTCTCTGGTACTCCCTTGGTATTTATCCCAGAAACTTTTCTTTCGAGCATGGGTCTCGGCTATTTTTTTAAAGTACAGCTCATGAGGAAGAACCCCCTGCCAGTCAGAGACTTGAGGGGCTAACTTCTCCAAATTTTTCAAATACCGCACCCCGTATTTATAATATTTGGATTGGGCTCGGCCTAAAATAGATTCTAAAAGCTTTCGATAGATAATAGTGAGGACAAGGAATCGATTTTCTTTTTCAAACCGCTGGGCCAAAGTTAGCATTAGACCATATTGGTCGCCATTTAAAGTGTCCTCATTTTCTAATACATATTTTTGAGCCAGGTCAACCTGGTTAGTATCGAGCAAAAAGGAAATATCATAATAGAAAGAAGAAGGGTTAGCCATAATTTCCTGGCTGGTTTCAGCTATCACTTTTTCTCGTTGGTCTTCACCGATAATAGATAAAAGCTCTTCTAGATTATCGACGTCTTTGTGCCGGCGAAAAATTCTCCAGGCTACTTCGGCTAATTTTTCCTGATTATCGATTTTTCGATAAATGTCTAATAATAATTTATCTCGCTTATAGTCTTCTAAAGTCATCTCTGGGGGAACTTTCTTTATCCAGTCGAGTGCTTTTTCTGGCTCTTGCGCTTCTAAATAAACTTCAGCAATATCTAAACAAGTTCTAGAAGAAAGGCCAGGCCAGACAGCTAATGCAGCTCTTTCAAAAAGAGGAGCGTCATGTAGCTGACGAGCTAAAGATTCTACTGCCAAGAGAGAATGTCGAGCATCGTATTGGTTATCTTTAACAGTCTTATCAATATTTTCGGCATTTTCCCAGAACCGTTGAACCAGAGAGCGCAAGGTTTCCTCGGGTAAAAATTGGGAAGCATGGTCTACCAATTCTTCCCGGACCCCGTATTCATCTTCCTCATAGAGCTTGAAAACTAAGTCGGACAAATATGATTTATCTTCTATATCTTGAGCATAATGAGTAAAAAGTTCAGTGGCATCGTAGCGAAATACCTCTCCCACATTTCCATAGGAATCATCACAGGACCTTAAAACTTGGTTATCACTTTCAAAGAAAGCTACTACTAATTCCAACCCGATTTTGGGGTCTTCGATATTTCTTTGAATATCAGCTAAAAGATCACTTAAATCTGCAGCATAACTCTGAGCTTCTCTGGCTCCTAAAAACCTTTTTCTTTGCCTTAACCCTCTTATTCTGGCTTTAAGATGCCGGAGATTTTCTCGGGGAGGAGATAACAGTTGTTCAACGAGCTGAGCAGCTTGATCATTGCGGGTGGACAAATCCAGAAGGGTATCAGCTAACTTCTCTGCGCCCAATTTAATCAGTTGTTCTCTAGGATTAGTAGGTATCATTAAATATGACCTCGCTTGGGTAACTTAAATTAATTTTTATTTTATCACTTTTTATCTTTGGATGCTTTTGTTGTGTTATATTTATTCTGAGATTATTGAATAATAGGAGGTAATAAATGAAGAACAAGCTGATAGTAGCAGGAGTAATTTTTACCTGTTTGGTTCTTCTGGTAGGTTGTGGTGATGAAAAATGGAACCCTTTAAATGTGGAGATAGTTGACCATGAGACGGGATGCCTCGCTTTAGAAGAAGAGTCTATCACCACTCTCTGGGAGGGAGAAGATATCGTAGCTACCACTATTTTCTCCACGTCTGTTCCTTGCTATCAAATACGGTCCATTTCTGCTCGAGAGAAGGAGGATAAAATCGAAGTAAAGATAAAACTGGAGCGAGAAGCAGGGACGTGTATAGAATGTATAGGCTTTCAGAAAATAACTTTTCGAATAAAAAATCCTCGCCTTTATCCGGAAATTAACTTGGAATTGCAAGTAGACGTTGACGGTCAAATATTGATTCCAACCATTACAGAACAGCCTACGGCGTAAGATAAAAAAGAACAATAAGGGGGTAAAACCCCCTTATAACCCCCAAAGAGCAAAGGAAAAAGACAAAAACTTAAAAAGTAAATAGTACTGGTGGGAAAAGCTCCACCAATACGCTGGAGAACAACACTCCAGCGTGCCTACGACGTAAGACTAAAAAATAAAAAATAAAAAGGAAAAAGAGATGTAAAAGACTAAAAACTTATAACGCTGGGGAAATAACCCCAGCGTGCCTACGGCGTAAGACTAAAAGATAAAAGAGATAGAACAATAAGGGGGTTACCCCCTTATAACTCCTAGAAAGATAAAACAAAAAACGAAAACTTAAAGAGCAAAAAACAAAAATTACTGGTGGGAAAATATCCACCAGTAC
>ENA-UPSB01000794-UPSB01000794.1-bioreactor-metagenome-genome-assembly--contig:-NODE-794-length-46012-cov-7.423374_pt1 | contig 46012 bp, 44 predicted proteins | sample MGYA00238182_ERZ773286 | MGnify/ENA primary metagenome ERZ773286 (study PRJEB29026, sample SAMN07631240) | bioreactor metagenome | isolation source: Switchgrass digestor | place: USA: Dartmouth...
TCCCCTCGACTTCCTGAAAACTTGACTGTCCAATATGTTTGACAATCCTACAAAATTTCAAAATCAGACAAAAGGGACCATATCGGAATCAAAAAAACCCGTCCTGTGGCAGCGCGAGAAGTCCGGCCGCAGATCGTCTTCGAATATCGCGCGCGTTAAATATATCGGGTTCAGAGGCGCGTTCGCGACCGTCATGACTGCCGCGGCCGACAGCTCTCTGTCCGAAACCTTGGAAAATTCAACGGATTTATAATAATCGGGAAGGTTTATTTCAACCGGTCCCTTCTTCCCTTTCTTCTTGACCTTGATCACAGGGGACGAGAAGAAGGCGTTGAGCCTTTCGGCGGCTCGGTCGGGCATCTTTGAGTCATACAGGTAAGCAATCCTGTATTCGGCATATGCGATATCGGAAACAGGTTTTACAGGAGCGGATGCCGAAAGGACTTCAAGTCCGGCCGGAAGAGACGCGTTCAGGCGATCCTTAACTGATCCCGCGTCGCCGGCCAGCACTTCGCAATCGAGTATCTCACGGCCGCCCGTAAACCCTACCGGAAGAGGGTGGGCAATTGAAAGATATGGGTGAGGGTTGAAGCCCTCGGTGTGCCGCAGCGGTATTCCGGCACGCATAAAGCTTCTGGCGAACGTGCGCATGACATCGAGATGGGAAAGGTATGCGGCGGTTCCGGATTTTGAAAACATTATACGCAGCTTAAGCATCGCATTTCCCTCCGTCAAGAAGCCTGTTTGCGCCGCAGCCGGTGCATTTCGCGCGGCAGTCGGGAGTAATCTCTGACTTGTATGCCTTCTCCCTTTCTCTCCGGAGATGTCTCTTTGACACCCCGGGGCTCAGGTGATCCCACGGCAGAATCTCGTCCTCCGCTCTCTCCCTGTTCGCATAAAACGCAGGGTCGATGCCCGCGGTTTTAAACGCCTCCATCCATTTCCCGAGGCTGAAGAATTCGCCCCATCCGTCGAATTTGCAGCCAAGGCGCCATGCCTTTTCAAGCGCGTCGGCCACACGCCTGTCGCCGCGCGCAAAGACTGCTTCAAGAAAACTGGTGTCGGGAGCGTGCCAGTTAAAGGTAACGCCTCTCGGCATATGTTCGAGGAGAAGCTTCTGCTTTCTCACGAGCTCTTCAATGGTGTTTTGGCCGTCCCACTGAAAGGGCGTATGCGGTTTAGGCACGAAGCAGGAAACAGATACTGTAATCTTAACTCCCCGCTTGCTTGCGGCAGTCTTCTTTGCGAGCTGGTGCATCCGGTATGCCAGCTTTGCAATGCCTATTACATCCTCGTCTGTTTCCGTGGGAAGCCCGATCATGAAATACAGCTTAAGCGTGCCGTATCCGCCCTCGAAGGCTATCCTGCAGGTGTTTTCGAGGTCTTCCTCGCGCACGTTCTTGTTTATGGCGTCGCGAAGCCTTTGGGTTCCGGCTTCGGGCGCGAACGTCAGGCCGCTTTTCCGCACCTTCTGGACCTTGTCCATCAGCTCGAACGAAAAATTGTCCGCGCGAAGCGACGGAAGCGACAGGTTTGTGTTGTGCGGCTCGCACCACTCAAGCAGGCCTTCGCAGAGTTCGTTTATCTGCCTGTAGTCGCTGGTGCTGAGTGAAGAAAGGGAAATTTCTTCGTATCCGGAATATTTGCAGGCCTCAATGCCCTGATTTATGAGGACTTCCGGAGTCTTGCAGCGTACGGGTCTGTAAATGTAGCCGGCTTGACAGAATCGGCATCCGCGGATACAGCCGCGGAAAAGCTCGAGCATTACCCGGTCGTGGACGATTTCCGTCGATGGAACGACAGTCTTCACGGGATAATAGACCTTGTCCATATCCTGAATAATTCGCTTCTCAACGACAGCGGGGGCTCCGTTTGTCGCAGCAACCGACTTTATTCTTCCGTCGTCGTAATACTCGACTTCATAGAAAGATGGTACATATACTCCCTTAATCGTTGCCGCCCTGCGGAGAAATTCCTGTTTCGAAGCACATTCACGCTTCGATTTGCGATAACATTCGATAACCTCGGCGTTCACTTCTTCCCCTTCGCCCAGCACAAAGAGGTCGATGAAAGGCGCGAGGGGCTCCGCGTTGAAGGCGCACGATCCCCCCGCCATAATGACAGGAGCAAGCCCCTTCCGCTCTTCGGAGCGTATCGGCAGGCCCGCAAGATCGATCATATTCAGGATATTCGTATAGCTAAGCTCGTATTGCAAAGTGAACCAAATGAAATCGAAACCGGCGATCGGATCGCCGCTTTCAAGACCATAAAGCGCGATCCCCGCTTTACGCATCTCATTTTCCATATCGGGCCAGGGTGCAAAGACACGCTCGCACCATACCCCCGGCATCTCGTTACTCAGGCCGTAAAGTATCTTCATGCCCAGGTTGGACATGCCGATCTCGTAGACGTCGGGGAAGCAAAATGCAATTCGCGTATCTATTTCGGACTTGTCGAACACGTATGAGCCGTATTCGCCGCCGGTATATCGGGCGGGTTTTTCGACCCGGCTTAGTATTCTTTCAAGCTTCTCGTTCATTCGTTTTTCCTCAGCGTTTAATTTTAGGCCTGATTATTCTACATCATATCCGGTCGTTTGACAACCCCCGAAAAACCGGCCTGCGTTCTGTCAGCGCGCTTAACAGAAGATATGCCGCGGCTAACAGAAGCGATATGTTTACACCGTATATAAGTATGACATATAAATTGGCAGCCAGCAGCAACAAGACGGTAACGATACCTGCGACAGTCAGAGCCGCAGGTACCCTGCCCGAGAAATGAAGGCACACCGAACGCAAAGCGTTTCCTCCGTCCAGCATTTTCGCGGGCAGCAGATTAAAAAGTCCCAGGGTAAGATTCAAGCCTGCGAACGCATATAATTCCGTTGAAGTCATAATGCCGCCCGCCCACGACGCAGTAAAGGCAGTCAGAATATTCGCGGCAGGACCCGCCATATATATAAGCGCCTCATGGAGATAAGGCGTGCAGAAAGTATTCGCAAGAACAATTTCGGCCCCGGCGGCGGACAATCTGATTCCGGCGATTCCGCCTCCGCATGCCTTCACGGCTCCGATATGGGCGGCCTCATGAATCAATGCGGCCAACAGTCCGTATAGCAGCAGGTTTTCCGTATCCAGAAAAAGAAGGACGGCAACCGTCAGGAAAAACCCCGGGGTAACTTCCGTCCTTCCGAATTTCATCCTGTCATCACTCAGCTTTCCGGAGATACATAATGCAGCGGATCCAGTATCATATCGCCGTTTCTTATCTCAAAATGAAGATGAGGTCCGGTCGACAGTCCCGTTGACCCGACTTTTGCCACTGCTTCCCCCATTCTGACAAGCTGCCCCTCGTCGACGAGAATCTTGCTGCAATGCCCGTAGAATGTTATTATTCCGTCCTTGTGGCGAATGAAAAGGTAATTCCCGTAAATCGAATTGTAGCCCGTAAGCTCTACCGTTCCCGACGAGAAAGCAGAAACGATTTCTCCCTTCGAGGCTCCTATATCGACACCGTAATGAAAGCTCCGGTTTCCCGTAATCGGGTGCTTCCTGTATCCGAAAGCCGATGTTATATTTCCCTTCAACGGAGTAGTATAGTCGAACTCTATAACGTAATAGTCATAGCTCACGTTTTCCGGAAGCTCGTTTTCCGAAGTTCCGGTCATGTCCTCGAACTCGGACGTCGGCAATCTCAGCAGGAGCTCCTCCAGATATTCGTCGTTCTGGTCCAGCCTGAAGGCATCATCGGATTGATCCCCGGCTAAGTCCGCCGATTCGGACCCCGGCCCATCGGGCGAAAGCGTTTTGCCCGCCGGCAAATCCGTTTCGTCAAGTATGTCCACCACGCTTATCGCTTCCACCGCTTCGGCTCCGTCGCTTATACCCGAAGATGTTTTCCCGGCGTCGCCGTTTTGCGAACGCACATCGGGAGTATTGCCCGGTTCCGGGTATGCCTTTTTGGGTTCTGGGGTATCGGTATCGCTTCCCTGCGGGTCCTTCCTGAAGCCGCCGAGCGATATGCCTTTAAAAACTTCGATTATGTTTTCTCCGCTCGTTATGGCTTTCCCTATAGCGGAGAACGCGGCCTTGCAGTCAAGCCCGCTTGCGAGGTGTCTGGACACGGCTTCCGCTCCCGAGGGAAAAATAAATTTAAGTGCCAAAAGAACCAGAAACGCAGAAAGACAAATGACAAGCTTCACGACGCTTTGCTGAAGCTTCCGCTCGCTTTTTTCCCGCAGCCTTTTCGCACCGCCGCTTCTGCCCGAATACAGCCTTCGCCGCGGCATCGCCCTGCGTCCTGCCTGTACGTTCATAACCGCATCCTGTCCTTTCCCATATTGCAGTCCGTCTCTTGTCCTTTTGCTTTATATATATTCGAAGAGCCGGTATAAAATGAAATCTTTTATACCGGCTCCCTTAGCTCAAAATATATTCAATTAATTATAATAAACAGATATCAGCTAATTATGATTGCTTGTTCTTTGCCTTTATATACTGGTCCATGGCTACCGCCGCCTTTTTTCCGGCGCCCATGGCGAGAATTACTGTGGCGGCGCCCGTTACGGCATCTCCGCCTGCAAAAACACCCGGGCGGGATGTCATCATTGTCTTATCGTCCACTTCGACACATCCGTGGCGGTTTATCCTCAGGCCTTCGGTGGTTGAGGAAATAAGGGGATTCGGAGACGTTCCGAGCGCCATTATGACCCCGTCCACTTCCATTTCAAACTCACCGCCGGCTTTCGGTACGGGGCGTCTTCGTCCGCTCTGGTCGGGTTCTCCCAGCTCCATTTCAACGCAGCGCATGCCCCTGACCCATCCGTCTTCTGTGCCGAGGATCTCAACCGGATTTGAAAGGAGTCTGAAGATGATTCCCTCCTCCTGCGCATGGTGTATCTCTTCCCTGCGGGCGGGCATCTCGTCCATGCCGCGGCGGTAGACGATGTAAACTTCCTTTGCCCCTATACGTTTCGCGCAGCGCGCGGCGTCCATTGCGACATTGCCGCCGCCGACCACGGCCACCCTTGTGAAATCCTTTATCGGCGTGTCATATTCTTCGCGGTATGCGTTCATAAGGTTAATACGAGTGAGAAACTCGTTTGCGGAATACACGCCGTTAAGGTTTTCGCCTTTAATGCCCATAAACTTCGGAAGCCCCGCGCCCGAACCTATAAACAGCGCCTGATATCCGTTTTCGAACAGTTCGTCTATGGTCATGGTTTTTCCGACAATGAAATTGCACTCTATTTTTACACCGAGAATCTTAAGGTTATCGATCTCCCTGCGCACGATCTCTTTCGGGAGCCTGAATTCGGGTATTCCGTAAACGAGAACGCCGCCCGCCACGTGGAGCGCTTCAAATATGGTGACGTCGTAACCCATCATGGCCAGGTCTCCGGCACAGGTAAGCCCGGCGGGTCCCGCTCCTATTATGCCGACCTTTATTCCGTTTTTAGGGGCTGTGTTTCTTTCCGCCGCGGGCTTTTCCATCGAACGGTCGGCCGCAAAACGCTCCAGCCGGCCGATTGCAACGGGTTCGCCCTTTCTGCCGCGTACGCAGAGGGCTTCGCACTGGCTCTCCTGCGGGCAGACCCTTCCGCATACTGCCGGAAGCGAGTTTGTCTCCTTGATTATGTCTATGGCCTTGTCGAATTCTCCGGCGGCTATCTTTGATATGAATTCGGGTATTTTTACCGAAACCGGGCATCCTACCGTACAGGGCCTGTTTTTGCACTGCAGGCAGCGGGCGGCCTCTTCCACGGCTTCTTCCGCGGTGTATCCGAGAGCGACTTCGTTGAAATTCCCGTTTCGTATGTCGGGGGCCTGCTCTCTCATCTTCACTTTCTTAAGAGACATGTTAGGCATTCCCGTCGCCTCCTCTCAGTCTGCAGGCATGCTTCTCGGCCGCTTCCCGCTCCTGGGCCCTGTAAATGGCCGAACGTCTGATTGCCTCGTCAAAGTCGACCAGATGCCCGTCGAAATCCGGTCCGTCCACACATGCAAACTTCATCTCGCCTCCGACAGTCACGCGGCAGCCTCCGCACATCCCCGTACCGTCGACCATGATCGGGTTCATGCTTACTATGGTCTTTATCCCATAGGGCTTGGTGGCGAGTGATACGAACTTCATCATTACAAGGGGACCGATTGCGATAACAGCGTCATATTTCTCACCCGACTCAAGCAGCTCGCCGAGCTTTGCGGTAACGAGACCCTTTTCGCCGTAGCTCCCGTCATCGGTCATCACATACAGTCTTGAGGAATTTTCACGCATCTCGTCTTCCAGAATGACAAGCTCCTTTGTGCGGAAGCCGGCGATTATATCCACGTCCGCTCCGCTCCTGTGCAGGTGTTTAGCCTGCGGGTATGCTATCGCGCAGCCCAGTCCTCCGCCGATAACGCATACCTTTTTCAGACCGTCAAGATGGGATGCCGTGCCGAGGGGGCCCGCAAAGTCGGCTATGAAATCGCCTTCATTGAGGCTGCCGAGTTTCATTGTGCTTGCGCCGACTTCCTGGAAAATTACGGTCACAAGGCCGCGCTCCGGATCGGTGTCCGCTATTGTCAGCGGGATTCTTTCGCCGACATTATCAACACGGAAGATAATGAACTGGCCGGGCTTTGCCTTGGCCGCAACAAGGGGAGCCTCGATCTTCATCAGCTTAACTTCGGGATTCAAAACCCTTTTCTCAACTATTCTGTACATATCAAGCTCCATTTCGTGGTGAAAATACCGTAATTCGGGTAACCTGCAACAATGCCGCACAACGGGGGTATTCCGAAAATCCTGAAGCAATAAACCTCAGAGTAAAGCGTATAAGTAAAGTATAATAAAGGAGATGGGTAAAATCAATAAAGTATTATTTATTGTCCGTATCGGCCTTTATCTTGTCCCAGTAGCTTTTGAATGCCTGTTCGTTTTTATTGGGGCCGTATTCGTAATAGACCCTGTCTTTCAGCTCGTCCGGCAGATATTGCTGCTTTACATAATGGTTTGGAAAACCGTGCGGATATTTGTAGTCCAGCCCCCTGCCGAGCTTTTCGGCGCCGCCGTAATGCGAATCGCGCAAATGGTCGGGTACGTCGCCGACCCTGCCGTTTCTTATGTCTTCCATAGCCTTTGAAACGGCCGTCACCGCCGAGTTGGACTTTGGCGCGGTGGCGCAAAGGATAACCGCCTCGGCAAGAGGGATCTGCGCTTCGGGCAGCCCCACCTGCAGCGCCGCGCTTACGCAGGCGTAAACAATCGGCATGGCCTGCGGATATGCAAGTCCGACGTCTTCGGCCGCTGCAACCAGAAGCCTTCTGCAAGCGGACAGCAGGTCGCCCCCTTCGAGTATGCGCGCAAGGTAATATACTGCGGCATCGGGATCGGAACCGCGGATAGACTTTTGAAATGCGGAAAGCAGGTCGTAATGGCTGTCGCCGTCGCGATCGAACCGAAGGGCCGACCTTTGGGAAACGATTTTCGCGTCCTCGGCGGTGACAAGGATCCTGCCGCCGGAGTTCGCAGAAGCGTTCACCAGAAGCTCTACCGCGTTAATTGCCTTGCGGACGTCTCCTCCGGAGCAGACCGAGACATGACGCAGAACGCCGTCCTCAAACTCAATGACGGTATTGAGCTCTTTTTCCAGAAAACCCGCAGCCCGGCGGAGCGCAGTCTCGATATCCTCCGGCGGAACGGGCTTGAATTCGAAAACGGTGGAACGGCTTAATATTGCTCCGTAAACGTAGAAATACGGATTTTCGGTGGTGGAGGCGATAAGTACTATTTTCCCGTTTTCAATAAACTCAAGGAGCGATTGCTGCTGCTTCTTGTTGAAATACTGTATCTCGTCAAGATACAGAAGGGCTCCGCCCGGGGCCATCAGCGTGCCGGCATCGGATATGATCGACTTAACGTCGGATATAGAGGCGGTCGTCGCATTAAGCTTGTAAAGGGTGCGTTTTGTCTCGTTTGCTATGATGTTTGCGACCGTGGTCTTGCCTGTGCCGGACGGGCCGAAAAAGATCAGATTTGTGATCGTTCCGGATTCGATTATCCTTCTGAGCAGACCGTTTTCGCCCAGCATTTCGCGCTGTCCGACCACCTCGGACAAGTTCTGCGGCCTAAGCCTGTCGGCAAGCGGCCTGTACATATAACCACCTCTCCTCCTGCCGGCTTTTCGGGCATAATCAGGCGTAAAGAGGATATTTTTCGCAAAGCTTTGCGACTTCGGATCTGATATAATCGGCTTTCGCGGGATATTCTGTGGCCGTGAGATAGATAAGATCGGCGATGACGCGCATGTCGTCCTCCTTCATGCCTCTTGAAGTAACAGCGGGCGAGCCGACGCGTATGCCGCTTGTGGTAAAGGGGCTTTCAGGATCGTTCGGTATGGCGTTTTTATTTACCGTTATGTTGACTTTGTCAAGACGCTTCTCCATTTGCTTTCCGGTAACCCCGAACTTGCGCAGGTCGACAAGCGCCAGATGGTTGTCGGTCCCTCCGGAAACGAGATCGAATCCGCGGCTTAACAGCCCTTCGGCAAGGGCCGCCGTATTCTTAAGGATTTGCCGCTGATACTCCCTGAACTCATCGGTCAGGGCCTCTCCGAAGCAGACGGCCTTCGCGGCGATTATATGCATCAGGGGGCCGCCCTGCGTTCCCGGAAATACGGCCTTGTCGATCTCCTTTGCGTATTTCTCCTTGCAGAGGATTATGCCGCCGCGGGGCCCGCGAAGCGTCTTATGGGTCGTCGTGGTTACAACGTCGGCATACGGTACGGGGCTCGGATGAAGGCCCGCCGCAACAAGGCCGGCTATGTGCGCCATATCCACGAACAGAATTGCGCCGACTTCATGCGCAATTTCCGCGAACTTTTCAAAGTCGATAATCCTGGGGTAGGCCGAAGCTCCGGCAATGATCATCCTGGGCTTATGCTCAAGCGCAAGACGTCTGACCTCGTCATAATTGATGCGATGGGTCGTATCGTCGACACCGTAAGGCACTATGTTGAAATAGCTGCCGGAAATGTTTGCGGGGCTTCCGTGCGAGAGATGTCCGCCATGGGCGAGATTCATTCCCAAAACAGTATCTCCCGGCCTGCAGAACGCGAAGTAAACCGCCGTGTTGGCCTGGGCTCCGCTGTGCGGCTGCACGTTGGCGTATTCCGCGCCGAACAGCCTGCAGGCCCGCTCCCGGGCAATGTTTTCTATTGTGTCGGCGTTTTTGCAGCCCCCATAGTAGCGTTTTCCCGGATAACCCTCGGCGTATTTGTTTGTCAGGACATTCGCCATTGCCGCCATAACCGTCTCGCTGACGAGGTTTTCGGAGGCTATCAGCTCGATGCAGTTCTGCTGACGCTTCAGTTCGTCGCTTATCGCGGCGGATACTTCCGGATCTTTCTCTCCCACAAACGAAATTATTTCCTTTATCATAAGGCCTCTCCTTTTTAATGAAATAAAAAATATCCCGTTTTTGGTTTCATACTTTAGCTTATTATATCGTCAATGCGTGAAAAAAACAATCAATAAAATGCTCAAAGATAATAAAGCCGGAAAGACTTTACCATATATTTTGAATCATTTAAATTGCTGACATAAATTCCCACATTCCGGCGCTTTCAGTTAAAATAGCAATATGTTATGATATTTCAGAACAACGGTATGTAGTGTTCAATATTTCGCAAGACAGGACGGATGCCCTTCATGGACCGTAAAAAACAGGCCGCTCTCATAATCGAGAGATTGAAAAAGGAATACCCTGAAGCAGAATGCTCTCTTTCGTACAGCAAGGACTATGAACTGCTGTTCTCCACCCGCCTGGCCGCCCAATGCACCGACGAGCGCGTCAATATCGTAACCGAAACGCTTTATAAGGTATATCCCACTCTCAAGGCGTTTGCCGATGCCGACATCGAGGAGCTTGAGAGCTATGTGCGCCCCACCGGTTTTTTCCGGACGAAAGCCCGCGATATCAAAAACACCGCGAACATTCTCCTTGAAAAGCACAACGGGAAAGTGCCGGATACGATGGAAGAACTGCTTGCACTGCCGGGTGTCGGAAGGAAAACCGCAAATCTTATACTCGGCGATATTTATAAACAACCGGCGGTGGTATGCGACACTCATTGCATCCGCATCTCAAACCTTCTGGGGCTTGTATCTTCGAAGGATCCTGCGAAGGTCGAGGAACAGCTTCGCGAGCTTCTGCCCCCGGAAGAATCTAACGACTTCTGCCATCGCCTTGTGCTGCACGGAAGGGCCGTGTGCGTGGCAAGGCGCCCGAAATGCGGCGATTGTGTCCTCAACGAGTTGTGCGACTATTACCTGAATGAGAAATCAAAATACGAAAGCAAATAAATCATCCGCAACCGGCCGGATAAAGCTAAAAACGTTTCTTCATCGAAGGAACGTTTTTTTTGCCGATTTTTGATTTTTTTACTGATGGATGAACAATTTTCCGCTTTTCCGCATAGGATTGAATGATATTTAAAACCCGTAATCATCCGAATAATTAAATCATATATTTATGGAGGTACATATGTCCGGTGAATATGAAAACCTTGCGAAGACCCTGCTGAACTCGCCGCAGGGAGCGGCCGTGCTTGCGAATTTCGATAAGATACGTTCTTACGTAAACAAGCCGGAGAGCAGGCATCTTATTTCCCTCCTTGCAGGAAAAGGCGGAGACGCTCTGAAGAACGCCGCCGCGGCCGCCGCCGAGGGCGATCAGGATACCGCGAAGCGTCTGCTTTCAAGCCTTCTCTCCACGCCGGAAGGTACTCAGCTTGCCAAAGCCGTATTGGATATGCTGAAGTAAACATACCGAAGCAAAGCAACCGTTAACCGCCGCTCCTCTATGACAGCGGCCGTAGAGAGCCGGAAAGGAATTAGCCGTATCGGCGGGATGGCCGGCAACGCCGCCCGTCGCCGCAGGATGGAGGTAATCATGGCTGAAATGGATGATATTCTCAAAAATCTGCTTTCGTCTCCGGAAGAGTTGAATAAAATTCTGTCGCTTGTTAAAGGAATGTACGGGACCGACCAAAAAAAGACGGACCAAAACGAACCGTCCCCGGTGTCTTCCCCGGTGTCTTCCGAGTCGGGTTCCGCCTCAGCCGTACCGGCCTTTTCACCGCAGCCCGAAGCGCCGCCGCGGAACGCCGTTCCGGCTTCGGCCCAGTTTCCCGACCTTTCCGTTTTATCGAAAATCGATCCGAAATATGTCTCGGTGGCAATGAGGGTCCTCGGGGAATATTCCGCGGACGACGATAAAATCCTGCTGCTCAACGCTCTCAAGCCGCATCTCCGCGATGAACGCAGGCAGCGCATCGACAGGGCCGCACAGATCCTGAGGATAACAAAATCCATCCGTGCCGCTCTGAGCGGACTGTCGGGAGGTGACAAACTTGTATAATCGCTACATATCCGGCAGGCAGGGCGACGAGGATTTTATACCCGCGTCGCAGAACCAGCCAGATTTTCTGAAACCCGCCGCATTGCCAGAGCCGGCCGCGGCGGAAGACCATTCAGGGGATGCCGAAAAGGCGGCTCCGGTATCTTCGCAAAAGCTGTTTACGGGAGGACTGTTCAGGAAAGGCGGAGCCGGGCTATTGGACGGTCTGTTCGGCGGTCTGAAAAACCTTGATTTGGGCGATATAATCTTGATTTTAATTCTGATTCTGCTTGTGCTGGAGGGTGACGACAGCGACTTCCTTATTGTTCTTGCTCTGGTGCTGCTGCTTGGCATTTAGGCCTACCCCAGCTCAGTCAGAAGGTTCTTTCCGTTCGGAAGGATGAAAAACGATATGTCGGGTTCCGCATCGGAAAATGAGGTTTCGGGCACCGACATGCGGTAAACCATCATGTCTTCTTCATAATATTCGGCTCCCCACAGGATGCCCTTCTCGAGAGAAACCCAATAAATACGCGTATAGCCGGACGCTTTGTCGGCTATCGCGGTTTTTACGCATGGTTCGCCGTTGTAATACTCGTAGGCCGCGGAGAGAATATCCTCCTTATCCGCGGTCAAAATGTCTTCATATGTGGGAATCTGGGTGATGTCGTCGACGGTGATGTCCGACTCCGCGTAAATTGCATATGTGTCGCTTCCCTCATCCCAGACATACGTATATCCGTCGATATAAATAAAGTTTTCCGTCGGGCTGCCGTTTTGATCAAAATACCTGAGGCGGGCCACCCTGTCGAGCACCCATATTCCGCGCACAACTGCCGAACTGCCTCCGTTCCAGAAATGCTCCACCAATATCTCAGACGAGTAGCTGTCCGGCCTTTCGAGGCTTTTTATAACTTTTTTCACGTTCTCCGGGGTAATTTCCACAAGAGTCTTGCCGTCCGAAGATATATCGGGGCCGGATATGTTTCCTCCGGTGGTATGGTTTCCCGACGGAACGGGCGGAAGATATATCTGCGGAGAGTTGTTGCCCTCCGCTGTGTTTATGAGAAAGACGATGAATATGGCCGAAGTAAGAAGCACGGCCGCCATAACCGCAAACACCGTCATCTTCCCTTTGTTCATTGCAGCCTCCGTTAACCGATAAATTCGTCGGGCCGGTCTCCAAGGCCGAAATGCCAGACGATCGCGTCGGCAATCCTTGAACAGGCTCTTCCGTCGCCGTAAGGATTGACCGCGTTTGCCATCCTAGCGTATTCCTCCTCGCTGTCAAGCAGGGTGCGCGACATTTTTACTATGTCTTCCCTTTCGACTCCGCATACCTTTACCGTTCCGGCGACAACCGCCTCGGGACGCTCCGTCTCCCTGCGCATTACGAGGACGGGTTTTCCGAGCGCGGGCGCTTCCTCCTGAAGCCCCCCGGAGTCGGTGAGTACCATATGGCAGCGGCTCATAAGATTGTGCATCTCGTCTACATTAATCGGAGGAAGAAGCCGCACGCGGGGAACGCCGGCAAGAATTCCTTCGGCCGTATTCCGCACGACGGGGCTCATGTGGACGGGGTAAACAATCTCAATGTCGGTATAGGCTTCCGCAAGATCTTTAAGCGCATTCATTATATTTTCCAGCGGACGCCCGTAATTTTCACGCCTGTGAGCTGTGACAAGGATTACTCTCCTGCTGTCGAAATCGAGATCGGATATCCCTTCTGTCTTGAATATAAAATCGTCGGATACTGTTGTGTGCAGAGCGTCTATAACTGTGTTGCCGGTAATGAATATTTCGCCTGAGACCGATTCCCTTCTGAGGTTTTCCGCGTTTGCCGCAGTCGGGCTGAAATGCATTTCAGCAATCTCGCTTATCAGGCGACGGTTGATCTCCTCAGGATAAGGCGAGTAGCGGTCTCCCGTTCGGAGGCCTGCCTCGACGTGCCCAACGGGGATTTTATGATAAAATGCCGAGAGCGCTCCTGCAAAAGCGGTGGACGTATCGCCATGGACAAGCACGATGTCCGGCTTCACTTCCGAAAGCACCCCGTCCATACCGAGAAGCGTCTTAGATGTAATCGTGGCGAGAGTCTGGTCCGGTTCCATTATGTTCAGGTCGTAATCCGGCTTTATACCGAAAATTTCTATAATAGGGTCGAGCATCTGGCGGTGCTGTCCGGTTGTGCAGACTATGCTCTCGATCCGTTCCCTTTTTTGCAGCTCCAGAACCAGCGGAGCCATTTTGATCGCTTCGGGTCTTGTCCCGAATAATGTCATTACTTTAATTTTTTTCATTGCATTTCCATTCTTTATTTAAAATTCATGCGGCACGCAGCATTAAGGGACTGCAAAAATGCTGCCCAGCCCAAAAAGCTCATTATCCTCTGTCATTTGGGATTCCTGTCATATAGGAAAACACGCGCGCTTATTACGGCGACAATAATAACACCGATAATGAAGAGCATTGCCCGAAGCTCGCCGCTGGCCGTCAGCACAACGGCCGTCAGCCCGAGGATGCCGCTCAGCGTGTACATTATTGCTACCGCCTGCTTTTGGTTGAACCCCATGTCTATGAGCCTGTGATGGACATGCCCCCTGTCGGGCTTCATCGGGTTTTTCCCGGCGAGAAGCCTCCGGAAGAAAGCAAAACTGATGTCGAATATGGGCAGCGCCAATATGAGGAACGGTACGGCGAAGGACATTATCGCGTAGAACTTGAACAAGCCCTGAATTGAGATTGTGGCAAGGATATAGCCGATGAATGTCGCGCCGGTGTCTCCCATGAAGATTTTCGCGGGATTGAGGTTGTAGGGCATAAAGCCGATGCAGGCGCCTGCCAGGGCCGCCATGATGATGGCGATCTCGGGCTCCGACACAAGGATCGCTATGATCAGCATCGAGATTGACGAGATCGACGAAACACCGACGGCAAGTCCATCGAGCCCGTCTATGAAGTTAACCGAGTTGGTAATGGCGACGATCCATATCACCGTGACGGGAACGGACAAAACGCCAAGCTTGAGCCAGGGATTATCGCTGAATATGTTCGGGTTTGAAATAACCTCGATTACAACTCCATGGGCCACCGCCACAAGGGCCGCCGCGATCTGGACAATGAACTTAAGCCAGGCCGGCAGGTTTATAAGGTCGTCGATAAGCGCAAGCACAACAATTATAACCGCACCGAAAAGTATGCCCCGAAACTCGATATCGATTTTTGCGAACAGGAGAACGCTGACGATGAAGCCAAAGAATATCGCCAGCCCTCCGATTCGGGCTATCGGTACGTTGTGCATCCTTCTGTCGTCTTTCGGCACATCCATCGCGCCGATGCGCACGGCAAGCTGCTTCACGACCGGCGTTGAGGCAAAGGAAACGAGAAACGATACCCCAAGCGCAACGAGCACATAAACGACCATTTGCTGTTCAAGATTCATCGGAGCGCGCTTCCTTTCCTGTCATTTCGCCACAAACCCGATTTTCTCTTTTACGGCGTTAAGCGTCGGAACCGCAAGCTTTTCCGCCCGTCTGGCCCCTTCCCTGTAGATGCCGGCAAGATACGCGGGATCGGAGAGAAGTGAATCCGTTTTTTCGCGGATCGGTCTCAGCAGCTCGATCACCGCTTCGGCGACGGCAGTTTTGAAAACGCCGTAACCCTTTCCGTCAAACTCGGACGAGATCTGGTCGAAGCTCTTGCCGGTTGCGCTCGCGTAAATCGTCATCATGTTCGAGATACCGGGCTGTTTCTGCGGGTCGAACACAACCCTGTTTTCCATGTCCGTCTTCGCGCGTTTGAATTTCTTCATTATCTGATCGGGTGTGTCCATTATATACACGCTTCCCTGCGGGTCCTCGTCGGATTTGGACATCTTTGTCTCGGGGTCGGTGAGGCTTTTTATCCTTGCTCCCACCTTCGGCACAAAAGGCTCGGGCAGCGTGAACGTGTGGCCGTATATCCCGTTGAAGCGCACCGCGATATCGCGTGCGAGCTCGACGTGCTGCTTCTGGTCTTCGCCGACAGGGACAAGATCGGCCTGATACAGCAGGATATCGGCGGCCATCAGTACGGGATAGGTATATAATCCTGCGTTAAGGTTATTGGAGCCTTTTCTGACCTTGTCCTTGAACTGGGTCATTCTGTTGAGCTCGCCGAGCATGCTGTAGCATCCGAGGATCCACGAAAGCTCCGCGTGCTGCGACACGTGGCTTTGCAGATATATAATGTTATCCTTCGGATCGAGGCCCGACGCTATATACTGAGCAAGCTGCTCAAGCGTTCTGCGGCGCAGGACCGCGGGATCGTTCCGGATGGTTATGGCATGCATGTCGACTATACAGTAGAGGCACTGATATTCATTCTGCAGGTCTACCCAGTTTTTGATCGCTCCTATATATGAGCCGAGGGTAAGATCTCCTGTCGGTTTGATACCGCTGAAAATTCGTTTTTTTCCCATCAAGCAACCTTCTTTCAGGATATCACGCACAAGGCGGATTTTATTACTTTACATAATCGGAAAGGACTTCGCCGATAACCGCGATTCCCCTGTCTATCTGCTCGTCCGACGGCAGCGAGAAGTTAAGCCTGAACCCTCTCGAAAGCTCCGTTTCGTCGACGCTGAAAGCATTTCCGGGCACGCACGCTATTTTTCTCTCCTTAAGTCTCCTGCATAATTCCAGACCGTTGTAACCCTCGGGAAGTTCCGCCCATATGAAAAGTCCTCCGTCGGGAATGTTCCATTTGGTCTTTCCTTTCATATGCCTTTCCATCGCGGAAAGCATTCTGTCGCGCTTTTGCCTGTATAACTCTCGGCACTCGTCGATATGTGCGTCGATATTTCCGGTTTGGAGATATTTCGCGACAAGAATCTGGAAAAAAAGATTGGTATGGACGTCGCTTACCTGTTTTGCAACGGTCAGCTTCGAAATTATGTCCTTATGGGCGCAGACAAAACCTACGCGGATACCCGGAGCAATGACTTTTGAGAAGGAGCCGGCAAAAATGACATGCCCGTCGGTATCCATACTCTTCAGTGTCGGCAGGTCCTCACCCGAATATCTCAGCTCAAAGTAGGGGCTGTCTTCAACGATGATGATGTTGTATTTCTTTGCAAGCTCGATAAGACGTTTTCTGCGTTCGAGCGACATTGAGCATCCGCATGGGTTGTGGAAAGTGGGAATCGTATATATTAGCCTGGCCTTTGGTTCGTTTTTAAGCGCGTTTTCGAGCGCATCCATGTCCATGCCGTCGGAGTCCACCGGAATACCGACAAGATTTATTTTATATGATCTGAAGGCGTTCAGAGCGCCGATAAAGCTCGGCGACTCGCAGATAACCGTTTCGTCTTCGTTTACGAGTACCTTGGCGGAAAGCTCGATACCCTGCTGACCTCCCGACACCACAATGAAATCGTCGTAATCGCGGCCGACAGAGTATTTGGAGGTAAAACGCTCCCGCACCGCGTCCCTGAGGGGGCCGTATCCTTCGGTTATGCCGTATTGCAGTGCGTCCTTATAATCGTTCGCGAAAACCTCCGCGGCTAAAACGGAGAGCTCATTGGCGGGGAAAGTGAACGGGGACGGATTGCCCGCGGCAAACGATATCGCATCCGGGTCCTTCGGCATTTTCAGAATTTCCCTTATTGCCGACGGCTGCAATTCCTTAATCCTGTCTGAAAATAAAAAATCCATCAGGCACACTTCCTAAATAAGAAATTACTAGACGTTATAATAACATAAACAAGACGACATGGCAATTTATATTTCTTAATTTGAGAATATTTGCTGTCTGCCGAACAAAAGATATAAATGATTAATTACTATGTAAATCTGCATAATACCGGCATTGTTCTTCATTTTTGCAGCAAGTTTAGTGTTCACATAGCCGGAGAAAGAGGGTTAAACATGAAAAGAAGGACCAAAATCAGGCTTGCAAGCTTCGCGATAGCCCTGATACTGGCTCTCGGAGGTTTTGTATATATCTGGTACACGAGAGCCGAGCATTACCAATGGCTTCTCGAAGCCAACTATCAGCATTATTTCAGCGAACTTATGGAGAGCATCGAGCAGATAAGCACCACGCTTCAGAAGGGACGTTATGCCACTTCGCCGGTTATGGTCGTCACCCTGTCGAACGAGGTGTCGCGCCAATCCGCACTGGCAACAGCAGCCCTTTCGGGTCTCCCCTTTTCGCATATCGAGCTTGAAAAAACCGCCAAGTTCCTTTCTCAGGTCGGAGACTACTCTTTCACCCTGTCGAAATTAAAAGCGTCGGGCTTGCCGCTGAGCCAGGAGGAAAAGAAAAATCTGATATCATTATCGGATACCGCGTACCAGCTGTCCGGTAGCCTGAACGAGCTGTACAACGAAATTTTCAATAAGAACCTCAGTATCGGCGAAACCTTTCTCACCAACTCCCCGGACAAGGGAATCGGTTCGGTGGCGGAAACCCTTCAGGATATTGAAACGCAGTTTCCCGAATATGCTGGTCTTATTTATGACGGCCCGTTTTCCGACCATATCGAGAAAATGACTCCGATGATGCTCGTAAACGCTCCCGATGTAAGTCTGCAGGACGCAATGAAGCACGTCGCCGACACATTTGGCGTCGATGTCTCAAGCGTCACCCATGAGGGCGACGGAAACGGCGCTGTTCCTGTATACTCTCTGAGCGCCGACAGAAACGGAAACACATTGTATGCCGATGTGACGAAAAAGGGCGGATTCATCATAAACATGATGGATTCGAGAATCGTTTCGGAAGCGAACATTCCCGTAAAGGACTGCATAACGCGCGCGGTCGACTTCATGGAGAAGATAGGCATCAAAAACATGGTGCACAACTATTATATATCAAAGAACAATATTGTTACCGTAAACTTCGCATATACCGAAAACGACATAACATATTATCCCGATCTGATCAAGGTTTCGGTGGCTCAGGACAACGGCGACATAGTCGGCTTTGAAAGCCGGGGATATCTGATGAGCCACGGAATCCGCACGCTGCCCGAGATCAAGGTCAGCGAAGAGGAAGTGCGGGAAAAGGTATCCGACGGACTGAAGGTTGAGAACGTCAGGCTTGCGGTCATCCCCAGCATGGGCAGGTACGAGTATTTCTGCTACGAGCTCAAGTGCGTCGACGACTACGGACAGCGCTGTCTGATTTATGTAAACGTCGAAACCGGAGTCGAGGAGCAAATCCTCATCCTGGTCGAAGGCGACGACGGTATCCTTAGTATATAGGTAAAAAGATATTATAAAAGGAGCTGTATTTGCAGCTCCTTTTTGCTTGTCCAAAATGTTTTTAGAAATACTTTCGTATCTGATTTATCGCGTTTTTTTCGAGGCGGCTTACCTGCGCCTGAGATATGCCGATTTCGGAGGCCACTTCCATTTGAGTTTTCCCGTCGTAAAACCGCATGGCAAGTACATTTCGTTCACGTTCGCCCAGCCTTGAAACCGCTTCTCCGAGAGCGATGTGCTCAAGCCAGTTGTCATCGGTGTTCTTTATATCCTTCACCTGATCCATTACGCAGATGGCGTCTCCGCCGTCCGAGTAAACCGGCTCGTACAGCGAAACGGGATCGGTGATGGCGTCGAGGGCAAACACGACTTCTTCCCTTTTGATTCCGAGCTCCTTCGCTATTTCGTCCATAGTCGGCTCCCGCTGCTTCTCCGCCATCAGCTTCTCCTTTACCTGGAGGACTCTGTAGGCCGTGTCCCGCATCGAGCGGCTGACTCTTATCGAACTGTTATCCCTTAAATAACGGCGAATTTCACCGATAATCATGGGTACTGCGTATGTTGAAAACTTAACCTCATGCGAAGTGTCAAAATTATCGATCGCCTTTATAAGCCCCACGCAGCCGACCTGAAACAGGTCGTCGACGGGTTCGCCGCGATTTCCGAACCGTTGTATGACGCTCAGAACAAGCCTGAGATTTCCCGATATCAACTCCTCCCTGGCCTTCATATCGCCCTCCTTGGTCTTCGCCAGCAGTTCATTGATAACCTTGCCGGACAGGACCTTAAGCTTGGAAGTGTTCACTCCGCAAATCTCAACTTTTCCCTGCATCCGAGAAATCCTCCCCCGGTTCGACGGTGCTCGTTTCCGAACCCGTTAAAATTATTGACCGGAGGGGTTTTTTTCATACTGTAAGACTTTGGAAGGGTGCTTGCGGCGCCGCCGGGCGTGTGTTACAATAAATAAGCCGCCGCTCGTTATTGAATGCGGCGGTATTTTAAGTAATTAACTAAAGGTGATTATTATAAAAAAGCCAGTTATTGCGGTTACAATGGGCGATCCTGCAGGTATCGGACCGGAAATTGCAGTGAAAGCACTCACGGACCCTCAGGTCACCGAAACCTCGGACTGCTTCATTATAGGAGATGCGGAGGTTATAGCCGACGCGGCGAAATATTCCGGAGTTGACTGCAAGCTTTATAGGATATCAAACCCATCCGAAGGGATTTATGAAGCCGGTACGGTCAATGTAATTGATCTTGCGAACGCCGACCCGGGTAAATTCATAAAGGGCGAAGTCTCCGGACTCTGCGGCCGCGCTTCCTATGAATATATCGAAAAGAGCGCGGCTCTAGCAATCACCGGAGCGTGCGACGCCGTGGCAACCGCTCCGATAAACAAGGAGTCGCTCAGGGCGGGCGCCGTCCCCTATATAGGCCACACCGAAATTCTGGCCGGGCTTACAGGCACAACAGACCCCATTACAATGTTTGAAGTCAGAAACATGCGGATATTCTTCCTCACACGCCATGTGTCGCTTCGCAATGCTTGTGGTATGGTAACCAAAGAGCGTATCGTCGACTTTGCGAAAAGGTGCTATGCCGCTCTTGAAAAGCTCGGGGTAAGCGGCGGAACAATAGCCGTCGCCGGCCTTAATCCCCACGGAGGCGAGCACGGCCTGTTCGGAAGCGAAGAGGTTGAGCATGTTTTCCCGGCGGTCGAGTTGCTTCGCGGCGAAGGATACAGTGTTGAGGGGCCGGTCAGTGCGGACTCGGTGTTTCATCTGGCGCTTCAGGGGCGCTATGCCGCGGTTCTGTCGCTTTATCACGATCAGGGACACATAGCCGCAAAAACGCTGGACTTTGAGCGCACGGTCTCTATAACAAACGGACTTCCCTTTTTAAGGACTTCGGTAGATCACGGCACCGCGTTTGACATTGCCGGAAAAGGAATCGCAAGTCCTGTCAGCATGACGGAAGCGATAAAAGTAGCCGCCAAATATGCGCCTTACTTTACGAGGTCCTGAGCCTCCAATGATTTTTTATATAGAAGTATTGCCGAGTTTATCTCCGCTCCCGTTAGAATAACGATGCTGATGACAAAAAGCCACATTATCAGCCCCAAAAAGGTTCCCACGCTCCCGTACAGGACCGAGTAGTTGCTGAAGTGGCTTATATACACTTCAAAACCCTTGTTAGTCAGAAGCCATGCTCCAGCCGCGGCGACTGCACCCGGTATCATGTGGCGGATCTTTATATCATATCCCGGCGTGTATATATAAAGCCCCATAATGAAAAGAAATATTGAAATAAAAGCTACTGCGTACTTTATAATAAACACAACTGCGGATATAAACCCGTCAAAACGCATGAGCATGCTTTCGCCTATGATCCAAACCGCAAGTCCGATTGCAACCACGGCAATAAACACAATTACGAAAAACAGTGCAGCGAACCGTTTCAGTAATGGTCTTTTGGGACTGTCGCCCGTGTATGCCCTGCATATACCGCGCATCAACGCCCAAATTCCGGCGGATGCGGACCATAATGTGGCTACGACCGGTATCATTGAAAAAGCGGACAGCAGCGGCACCTGCGACAGTATACCGTTAAGAAATGCGGCGACGGAGCTTGGCAGGAGATAATTAAACATTTCCCCTGTGAGGTCAACCGAGTACCTGCTGAGCGTCGAGGCTATTATAAGACTGAGCGGAAACACCGAAAGCAATAGAAAAAAAGCTGTCTCGGCAGCTATACCGGGAATATTGTCGTCAAAAAAGTTCGCGAAAAACAATATGACGGCCTTCATCTTCGGATTCCCGTCTATACGCGTTTGCAGCTTTTTTACTTTATCTGTTATCTGTGATTTTATTAACTGAACGGTTCTGCCTCTCTCTTTTTGCATTTATCCCCTTGATCAGCTACTTTCGTCTTTCTGTCCCAAAATATGCCAAAAGGAACTTATTGAGCTTTATATCTGGTTGACAAGCTCAATAAGTTCTTCTTTTGTAAAGCGATACACCTTGTCGCAAAACTGGCAGGTGACCTCGGCCTCCCCCTGCTCTTCGGCCATTGCGGTCAGCTCGGCTTTGCCGGTGCTTATCAGGGCGCTCTGCACCCTCTCCTTGCTGCAATGGCATTTATACACGGGTGAAATCTCCTCCAGCGGAACAAGCTCCATATCCCCCGCCAAACGCTCAAGCATTTGCTCCGGGCTTAATCCATCGCGAAGCATTTGAGTAACCGTGCCGGCATTCAGGACCGAGCGCTCAAGCTTTTCGGGAGTATCTTCCCCGTAGCCCGGCATGAGCTGCAGCAGGTATGCTCCCGAGCAGAGAACCGAACCGTCGGGATTCACAAGCACTCCCGCCGCACAGGCCGTTGGTATTTGCTCGCTCTCCACAAAATATGCAGCCACATCATCTGCAATTTCGCCGCTGAGCAGTTCGACAGTGCCGATATACGGTTTGTCAAGGTTCAGATCCTTGATTACCGTTAAAAAGCCGTTGCTTCCGATCAGCCCTCCGACGTCGAGCTTCCCGTTTTCTTTTCGTTCGACGTCGACAAGGGGATTTTGAATATATCCGCGCACGTTTCCGCCGGCGTCGGAAACGACGACGAGCGATCCTCCAGGTCCTCCGCCTTTGAACTGCAGCGTTACCGAGCCGCCTTCTGCCTTGAGTGATTTCCCGAATAGAGACGCTATCGAAAGGGCTCTTCCGAGGGCGGCTGTCGCGGTTGGCGAAGTCTTGTGTATTGTTCTGGCTGTTTCCGCTATATCAGTGCTGTCAATGGCCGAGGCGAGAATGAACCCGTCCTTGCTTCGCATGCGTGACATTTTCCCCACTTTAAAGACTCCTTATACCGGTTTCATGGCTGTAAAGTAAACTCGCTTTTCATTGCCGGCGGGCGGTCTCCCGTCGGTCCCGCCAAGCATGCGTATATCTTCAAATCCCGCGTCCCCGAGCATTTGGCGGATCTCTTCCGTTTCATAAGCGTATTCTAAATGCTCCTCGCTTTCGCGCTTCCAAATACCGCCCGAACCGTCATCTTTTTTCAGTGTAAATAAATCGACAAGATACTGATAAGTTTTCGGACGGTCGGTAAGCGCTACTCTCCAGACGCAAAAAACTCCATCTTCTTCCGCCTCGTCAACAAAGGACATACCGTCCATTTCGCCGAATTTCAACGGCGTATTGGCGTCAAACAGAAAAACACCGCCCGGATTCAGGAAGAGCAGCACGCGTTTGAAAACCTTCAGAAGTTCATCGGGCTCAGTAATATAATTAACACTGTCGAGCATACATATGCATGCGTCGACGGTTCCGTACAAATCGAGCTCCCGCATGTCCTGCTGAATAAAAACGGGAGCCACGGGCGCCCGTTCCGTTGATCCCTTCGAGTATGCGACCGACAGCATCTCGGGAGATGAGTCCACACCGATAACCTCATATCCCTGTTTTGCCAATAAGTATGACAGTGACCCGGTTCCGCAGGCCAGGTCCAGAACAATTCCGCTTTTAATGCCATAATCAAGCAATATGTTCTTTATAAACGCGGCAAGCTCAGGATAATTTACATCGCGGGTAAGCAAATCGTATTTCCTGGGAAGGATTTCGTATGCCATTATTTTTTCTCTCGCTCAAGCGCGATTCTGTATCCGTCGGAACCATAGAGGAGCGCGCGGTTTACCCGGCTGATCGTGGCCGAGCTTGCGCCTGTTTCGGATGCTATTTCGCTGTAGACTCTGCCCTGGCTCAGCATCTTCGCCACCTGATAACGCTGCTCCATGGCTTTAAGTTCGGAAACCGTGCAGAGATCGTCAAAAAAGCAGTAATATTCATCCAGTGTCTTCAGCGACATAATAGCCTGAAAAAGCTCATCCATCTTTTTGCCCTTAATCTTTGAAATCATTACAGTCTCTCCTCACATATAATTTCCCTGTTTAACTATTTACCATAATGATCAGGTCCATATTACAATATAACACATATTTTCGCAATTTGGAAGAGCGTCGGAAAATAATCGTACGCTTTGGGCGATTATTTTCCAAACGCTCCTTCAATCACGCTATACGAGTGCTTTAATTGATTCCTGAACTTTTTCAGACTTGAACTGATTGGTATACAGCTCGTAGTAGTGGCCTTTCAGCCTCATGAGTTCTTTATGAGTGCCCTGCTCGACAACTTCGCCGTTGTCGATTACGAGAATCCTGTCAGCGTGTCTTATTGTGGACAACCGGTGCGCTATTATGAAGCTCGTGCGGTTGCGGAGAAGAGTCTCGCTGGCCTTTTGGATCTTGATTTCCGATTCGGTGTCAATGGAGCTTGTCGCTTCATCAAGCACGAAAATCTTGGGATCGGCTATGATCGCGCGTGCGAACGATATGAGCTGTTTCTGTCCCGTCGAAATAAGCCCGCCGCCTTCGCCGACCTCGGTGTCGTAGCCCTTTTCCAGGCTCATTATGAAGTCATGGGCTCCGACCATTTTGGCGGCGTTCTCCACTTCCTCGTCGGTGGCGGAAAGTTTGCCGTAGCGGATGTTTTCTCGGATGGTCCCCGAAAACAGCTGCGGAGACTGAAGCACATACCCGAGATTCGACTGGAGCCAAAGCTGACTGCGCTCGCGTATATCCTTGCCGTCTATGAGTATGCAGCCCTCCTGAGGTTCGTAAAACCTGCAGACGAGGTTTACGATCGTTGATTTGCCGCTGCCTGTTTCGCCGACGAGTGCAATGTTCTGCCCGGCCTCCACCCTGAGGTTGAAGTTCTTCAGGACATGCTCCCCGTCCTTGTAGCTGAAGGATACGTTGCGGAACTCCACTTCCCCTTTTATCGGCTCCCAGTTTTCCGTCCTGGGATTAAACAGGTCGCCATACTTTTTAACGACCTCCACCGAATCACTTATGTCCGACTCGGCTTCCAGAACCTCAACAACTCTTTCCGCGGCGGCCTGTGAGGACTGCAGTTCAGCAAAAATCCTTGCGAAGTTCCTTATGGGCTCAAACATCAGGTTTCCGATCTGCATGAAGAAGTTCAGCTCTCCAATTGTGATCCACCCCGACGTCACGTCATAGCCGCCCGCATTCAGCACAAACGCAACTGCAATGCTGATTGCCATAGACGCAACAGGCATATACATCGCGGATACGAGCGCCGCCCGCATGGAAGCTTTTTTCATGTTGCCCGTGATTGCGAACATTTCCTTGTTATTCAGCTCTTCGCGGACAAGAGTCTTTGTGGTCCGGGCGCCCATGATCCCCTCGTTGAACGAGGACGTTATCATGCTGTTGAGCCGCCTGGCATCCCGCTGGTACCTGAGTATCTTCTTCTGGAAAACGACTGATATCAGGACCATGACCGGAATAGCCGAGACAAGGATCAGGGCAAGTTTGACGTTGACGATAAATGTTCCGATCAGACTTGCGACCAAAGCCATGCTGCCCCAGCCGACGTCCATGAAGCACCAGGAAATGGTCTCCGTAGCCCTTGACACGTCGTTTGTGAGGCGGGTCAGAAGGTAGCCGACGGAAGTTTTGTCGAAGTACGAGAAGCTCATTGTCTGCAGCTTTGAAAAAGCTTCTTTTCGTATGTCGGCCGAAAGGTGCGCTTCAAGCTTTCCGCATGCTCTGACAAACGCTATCGTGAAAATTCCGAAACCGAACTGCACGAGTACTGCGACAAGGATATAAACGGGAAGCCCGCCGGTTTTCTTCGGTGAGATGAAATCGTCGATTGCCCACATCGAAATGTAGTTGGTGCACAGATCGAGAATTCCGGTGAGCATACCGAAGAAAATTGCGATGACGATATATTTTTTCTTGTTTTTTGCGAAGCCGAGAATCCGGCTCCATGTCTTGAAATTTACTTTTTGGTTTGTATAATCCTGTTCCTGTATTGCGCTCATATTACCCTCCTAACACCGGTCGCGGTGCGGCTTACTCAATCTGCGAGCTTTGGATGTCATAAGTTTTCCTGTATATGCCGCCGAGCTGCATAAGCTCGTCGTGCGTGCCCTCTTCCGCAACCTTTCCGTCCTTCAGGACGAAGATCCGGTCGGCTTCCATAAGCGTCGTTATGCGGTGAGAGATGATGAAAGTCGTCGTTCCCTTCCGCCGGCTCTTGAGCGCCTCACGGATGCTTGCATCGGTCTTTGTATCGACTGCCGAAAGCGAGTCGTCGAAAATGAGAATATCGCTGTCGTTGATCAGTGCCCTTGCGATGGCGACGCGCTGTTTCTGTCCGCCGGAGAGCGTCACTCCCCGCTCGCCCACAACCGTGTCGTAGCCTTTCTCAAAGCTTTCGATATCGTCGTGTATCGATGCTATGCGAGCCGCTTCATGCACCTTTTCGACATCGGGCTTCTCCATTTTTATAGCTATGTTTTCAAGAATTGTCTTTGAGTACAGGAAGGGTTCCTGCAGTACTATTCCGATTCTGCCCCTTAGATAGCTTTTCTTCATTCTGGTGATTTCTACTCCGCCAATGGAGATGGATCCTCCCTGATAATCGTAAAGCCTTTGCAGGAGCTGCACAAGCGTGGATTTGCCGGAGCCGGTCCCCCCGAGTATTGCGACCGTTTCTCCGCCCCTGACGGTCATGTTGAGGTTTTTCAGAACCTCGTGTCCGTCGTAGGCAAAGCATACGTCTTTGAACACTATGTCCTTGCGCAGATCGGGCGTGAGGCCTTCCTCCGAATCCTCTTCCTCTTTTTCCGCCAGCACCTCCTCAACGCGCCCCACAGCGATAAGCGTCCTGCCGAAGTCGGAAAGAACCCTTCCGAAGCCGCGAAGAGGCCAGATGAAGATGAACACATACGTCATAAACGCGGTGTATTGTCCGAGAGTTATGCTGCCGTTTACGGCAAAGATTATTCCGAAAACGGACACAAGGACGATTTGAGCGCCGCTGACAACATCGAGAGTTCCCCACAAGTACGCGAACATATTGTTGAGACGAATGATTTCCTCTCTCAGCTTTTCATTGCCGACATTCAGCTTGTCGAGCTCATAGCGCTGCCTTCCGAACGCGCGCACGACGCGGGCTCCGGTAAGATTCTCCTGAATAATGGTAAAAACGTCGCTGTCGGCCTTTTCCACTTCGGTAAAGAGCTTTTGGATCTTTTTGAAGAAGAACATGGACGTCAGCACAATGACGGGTGACAGCGCAAGCGAAATGAAGGTAAGCGGTATATTGATATCCGCCATCACGAAAATGCCTATCACAAACAATAGAATTGTTCTTGCGAATTCAAGCAGTGATCCCGAGATGAAACGCCTTATCGTATCTACGTCGCTTGTGGCGCGTTGGATAAGGTCGCCCGTCTGCGCCGATACATGATACTTGAAAGGCAGGTTCTGGACATGCGAGTAAAGCCTGTCGCGCAGACGTTTTATCGAGCTTTCGCTTGCTTTGTTGTTTGCGTAAGCGCGCGCAAAGGTCAGCAGACCCCGTATGGCCTGCAGTACAACCATTGCCACTGCCATAATCCACAAATTGCCCCGAATATGCGAGATGCCTCCGACAGCGTTAATAAACCATACGAAATATGCAGGAGCGTTCAAAGCGTTGTCATCCAGTACCGAGTCAATGGTAACCGACAGTACCAGCGGAGATACAAAGGTCAGAAGAAGTTCGGCGAACATCAGCGCGAGGCTGAGCACGATAAAGAATCTGTATCCCTTAACATATCCGAACAACGCTTTTAATTTTTTTCTGTTCAAGATTTATCCTCTCCTCAATGATTTGCCTTGCCGACATCGGGCAAAAAAAACCGCAGGAAGCTCAACCTGCGGCTTTTTTTCCTTATTAAGCAAGGGCCACAGACAACGGCCCTCAAAGCACCGGTAATTGAAATCACCTGGCTATGGCAAGGCCGGACATATTAAAATAACTGGAAGAATAGTTTTTTCTGAAGTTAGAAACATTGGATTCATTTATTCTCATCGAGCCGGCCTCCTTTCATAATTTTGCTTACCACGATATTATAGTGGTTGAGTTTGCCACTTGTCAATACCCTTTGCGCATATTTTAACAAAATAAGAAGGATCGTCATTGGTTCGTCCGTAAATTGAGGACATTTGTCCTGCAAAAGTGGACCGGACGGGTTGCGGCAGTTCTGATCAATACATTCCGTAGAGCATTTTTACTGCTTCGCCCCGCTTTACGTTATTGTTCGGCCTAATAGATCCGTCGTTATATCCGGTAAGCACGTTCATTCCCACAAGCACCCCGACATAACCCTTCGCATATTCGGGAATATCGGTGCTGTCGCTGAACGGGACCTCTGCGGACGCTATCCCTTTCGGGAGAGTTCTTCCAAGCACGGTCATTACTTCCGCTCTTGTAATCGGCGCCATCGGATCGAATATAATCGCTCCGCCGCTGCTCTTGCCTTTAATTATGCCCTTTGCGAACATTGCTGACACCGATTCCATCGCCCATGAAGGAATTTTCTCAACGTCGGCATATGGAAGCTCCGTGCCCGCGTACTCCGAAGCGTTCAGGCCGAGGTAATTTGCCATCATCACGGCAAACTCCGCCCTGGTCATCATGTTTTCAGGCAGGAAGTATCTTCCGTCCTTGCGCACCGTACCGTTGATGATTCCGAGACTGTTGAGGTATACGGCGTACTGCTCGCTCCAGTGGCCTTTTGTATCGACGAACACCTGACTTGACGCGCCGTTCGGGCCGATATCGCACGATACTGTCGAGATGTTTCCGGAAGCATCCTCCGCCTTCACGGTTATGCGGTGCAGTATCCCGTCATTCGGGATTGCGACTTCGGCCGAGATTTCCGCCGAAGCTTCATTATATGCGAACTGAACATCTTTCCCGTCAAGGCGAAGGCTTACCTGGCTCTTCGGAATCGGAACAGGACCGTTATCGGTTATTTTTACCCTGAGGGATACGAAACCCTGCCGTGCGGTTGTATCGAATGAGATAACTTCAATGCTTGGAGTTGTAGTATCCATTTCGGGTAAATATGACACGGTAATATGATCTATATATATTGCACCTGTCAGCACATCAGATTCGTTCCTGATATATAAATCGCTGATCGCCGTTGTGTTTTCGGGCAACTGCAGAATGAATGGCGAATACCCGGTAAAATCAAGCGTGCAGACCGGAAGATATGTCGTGTTCCCTTTCAGCTTCAACCCAAGAAGATTGCCCGAATTGTCGCCGTACACCCAAAGCCTTATATATTTGCTGTTCTGAGGTATATTCCAGTTGGCGGAAAGCATAACCGCCTTATCTTCGGCTTTTGTGAAGTCATAGGAGATTCTGGCCGATCCTTTTCCGTAGTGCACATATTCTGCATTCGACTCTCCGGCCGAGCTTATCGCTTCGTTGCCGGACGAAAGACCGGACGGATCTCTTTCAAAGGATTCGATCAGGCTGTCGGAAGCTCCGACAGAAACCTTTATCTCGACCTTCATATCGCCCGCGGAGACTATTATCTTCCCCCTGCTTCCTACTATACCGGAAGCCGTGAAAACGCCGTTTTGGTCAATGGTTCCGATTTCGGCGGCTTCGTTTACAACGCTCCATGTATAAGAGGAATCGCTGCTTAAAACACTTATGCCGTTAAACGAGCAGGAAGCATTCAAGTCCACCGTATGATACGGCTCGACCGCCAGCGACGTCACCGCCGCGCCGGAATAAGCGTCGACAACGGAGATCGCCGTGGGCGTCTTTATAATCCTCACCGGCGTAGAACCTTCGACGCCGCTTCCCGCCGCCGATACGCGAAGCTCTCCTTCCTCCCGCCCTGCCGTAAAGACTCCTGTCTGATCAATTATACCCAGGTTGTTATCTACCGAGAAAGATATATCCCTGGGAGCCTGCGCCGGATAATAACCGTTGTCGGTGGCCTTTGCCTCAAACCTGACCGTTGCCCCGGCAAGCACTACGGGATCGTAGGGATAGAGATGCAGATTTGCGGGAACCCCGCTCTGTTCGGCCTGATTGATAAAGAGTATGTAATTTGCGCCCTTGCGCTGTTTGCCGTCGGACGGACGGTTAATGGTTTCGAGAGTACTGTTTCCCGGGAACTGTGAAATCATTACCGTCGAACCGCCGCCGTCGAGATTAACCGCTTCAACACAGCCCAGAGACAACATGCGGCGGGCCAGTGCGTTAAGTGTCATACCTCTTGAATAACCGCTCTGGCGGCCGTCTACGGTATAGAAAACAAGCTTGCCCTCGGCAGTTATTCCGGCCGCGGTTCTGGGCGCGGTTCCCGTGCCCAGGCCGGCCGCCACCTGACCGGAACTGACAAGCGTATCCCCCGCGCCGACGGCGCTGACAACCTGCATCCAACGCTCGTCGGACGTTTTTACGGATATGGTTACCAGGGAAGATTCGGCGATTCCATCAAGTTTTGCCGCAAGTCCGTTCTCCTCGGTTGCCGTAAGCACCATCGTTCCTTCGGAGATTTCAACGGGAGCGGTCCCTTTTATCACACGGTCGACCGTTGCCGTAACAGACTCGCCTATTCTGAGGTTCCCCGAAACGTCCTTGAGGACGATGGTCGTTCCCTCGGTCGAGGTTCTGGTGTTAGCCGAAAAATCGGGAGTAAGAAGGTAAACCCCGTAGTTTTTTCTTGTTTTATTTACATAATCGATGTTCAGGGAATAGCCCGTGTCCGTCGTTACGTTGACGGTAAGTGACGGCTTTCCTATGACGGCGGAACCGTCGGGAAAAAAGCCGACGGCATTGCCGCCGTTATCGGAACTGCGTAGTATTCCGTCGGTTACGACAATACCGATAGGTATTCCGGTGTCAAGCATGAAGAAATCACCGTTCACACCCGCAACCACCGTCTTGCCCCTTGACTTGTTGAAATCCGCAACATAGTTGATAGTAGACATTCCGTAAAGCACGGAACCGTATGAAACAACCGGCATGACCTGCGAACCGGGAGTATACTCTATGTAGCGTTCTTCGTTCTGACCTTCGGTGACATGCTGCAGCGTGTTGATATGTAACTCCGTGCCATCGGCGATCTTCAGCCTGCTTTCCCTTACAAACGTCCCGATTCCTTCCTTGAAATTCAGTTCGATCGCGGCTGCCTGCGTTATAAAAAGGGCAGCTGCAAGAAATAGTGAAACAAGTCTCTTCTTCATATCCTAATCCTCATTCAGTACAGATTAACCTTTTCCTCGGACCTCGTTCCAAAGCATTTGCCGGCTTAGTTACCATATTAACATAATTTGTCCAATAAATCAAACTGCCGCTTGAACCTTTTATAGGATCAAGCGGCAAATATTGTTACCATAATATCTACAAGGGGTACTTATTCCTCTGTGTTATTCTCCGTATTTTCCTCCGGCTTATCCCCTTCGCTTACGGCGACTATCTCGTCGGGCATGGATGCTCTCTCTTCGGCTTCCTTATGCGCCGCGGCTTCAAGCAGCTGTCTGATGCTGAGCCATACTTTCTGCTTTTCCGCATCGACTTCGGTTATGATGCAGTCGACGATCTGTCCTTCGGAGAGGACATCGCCCGGCTTTGCGATACGGTGATCCGCAATCTGAGATATATGAATAAGCCCGTCGACGCCCGGGATTATCTCGGCAAACGCGCCGAACGGCATAAGCTTTACAACCTTTGCCTTAATAACGTCGCCTACTTTGTAGCCGTCCATGAATTTCTTCCAGGGAGCGTCCTCCGGATTGCGGAGACCCAGGGAGATCTTCTTCTTCTCCGGGTCAAAGGAAATGACATGGACGTCGACCTTATCGCCGACCTTAACGACTTCGCCCGGATGGCGAACCCTCTGCCATGACAGCTCGGAAACATGGACCATTCCGTCCACTCCGCCGATATCGACGAAAGCTCCATAGGAAGTGAGGGATTTGACAGTACCCGTATAGTGCTTGCCCACTTCTATCTCCGACCAGACTTTTGCGGCCTGCTCGCGGCGCTGCTCGTTCATAACCTGACGAATCGATCCCACCACACGGCGGCGCGCACGGTTGACCTCGGTGATTTTAAGCTTTACCTTCGTCTTTACAAGCGGAGAAAGCGGAGATCCTTTGGCTATTCCCGTCTGGGACGACGGAACAAAAACGCGTACACCCTTGACCGATACGACTATGCCGCCCTTGTTTTCCTCGACGACGACGCCCTCGAGCGTCTCCTTGCTTTCGACCGCGGCTTCGACTTCCTCCCAGCCCTTGACGGTGTCGAGGCGCTTCTTTGAGAGCATCGCAGTACCGTCGACGTCGTTTACACGCAATACATATACTTCCACTTCGTCGCCGACTTTAACAATATCTTCCGGCTTGGCAGAAGGACTGTCGCTGAGCTCCGACAGGGGTATGTACCCTGCGTGTTTGGTACCGAGATCGACATAGACCTCTGTGTTGGACATACCCGTAACAGTACCGGTCACCTTATCTCCCGCTGTAAGTGTTTTTAAAGATTGCTCCAAAAGCTCCTCAAAGGATTCGGCTCCGGTTTCGGCTCCCCCGGGTGCGATCTCGGTGTTTTTTACTTCGTCACTCATTTTGTTACAGACCTCCTCAATTATCCACGTCGGTGTGGATGCGCCGGTTGTAATACCGACTTTGGAAAAATATTTAAATTCTTTTGCATTCAGCTCGTTTGCGCTTTCGATATGCTTCACAAAGGGCGAATACCTTTCGCACAGAGAATAGAGCCTGCGGGTGTTCGCGCTTTTTTTATCGCCGATGACAATCATCGCATCGCATTCTTTTGCCAGCCTGACGGCCTCGTTTTGACGCAAGACGGTAGCTCTGCATATTGTATCAAATATTTCGGCATTTGTACACAGTTTTTTTATTAAATTTACGCTCTCCTCCCAGAGTTCAACGTCCAGGGTGGTCTGAGATACGACCGTAATCGGTTTGTCCCTGATTTCCGCCAGAGACTCTTCCAGCTCCTTCATATTCTCGGCTATAAGGAAATTATCGCACCAGCCGGATATTGCCTTTATCTCGGTGTGATTCCTGTCGCCGATTATCAGGACAAGCCTTCCTTTTTTACTTTCTTCCGCGACAATTTTATGGATTCTTTTTACGCATGTACAAGTTGCGTCAATATAGGATATGCCTTTTTTCTCAAGATTATCATAAGTCTCCCTGGAAGCTCCGTGCGAGCATATGATCACGGTAGTTTCGCAGTCGGCTTCGTCCACGCTTTTAATCTGGCCGATTCCCTTTTCTTCAAGCCGGCCGGTGACGTGGGAGTTGTGGATGATTGGTCCGAGCGTCTTAACTTTTCTCCCCGCGCTTGCTTCAACCGCCATTTTCACCGCACGATCCACACCAATGCAGAACCCTGCCGTCTTTGCTACTTTTATTTCCATATCTACAATCCTTCTTTGACTGCCTCTTTTTCATCCTTCAGCGCCCGGATTTTCCCCATAAGGTCATTCACAATTCTGCGGTATGCCTCGGTGGTCGGGATCCCCGCTTCCTTTGCGGGCATATACGGCTTGCCGAACGCGACGGTAATTTTCGGGAATCGTAAAAGATTTTTCCTCCCCTCGGTAACGTATACGGGTACGAAAGGCGAGGAAGTTTTCAAAGCCATCATGGCCACGCCGGTCTTCGCCTGCGCATCCTCCCCGACCTCCACGCGCCTTCCTTCGGGAAAGATTATGATCTTTTCATCGTTATTGAGGATTCCGATTGTCTTCTTTATGGCTTTCATATCGGATTTTCCCCGGTTTACAAATACGATGAGCGGGCGAATGATAGCGGAGAGGACGGGTATCCTTGAAAGCTCCGCTTTGGCCATAAACTTTGACTTGTGCCTGCCTTTGCGATACATTGCGACGGCAATGAAAAGAGGGTCGAGCATCGAGGTGTGGTTGCCGCATATGATCGCGCGCCCCTCCGGGACGTTTTCCGCGCCGGTCACCTTAATCCTGCAAAAAATTCGGAAAATCGCGGCGATTATATAGTAGTAGATTACAAAAAGCATTTTCTTCTCCTTAAGGAACAACGGCGCAGCCAAGCTTTTCCCTGATGATTTCTTCAGCCCTGCCGACGCTCTCCTCGAAGTTAAGCTCGGTCGTGTCGATAAATACCGCGTCTTCGGCCGGCTTCAGCGGCGCCGTGCTTCTTGTCGAGTCATTTTTGTCGCGCCAGAGAAGATCTCTGAGGACCGAATCGTAATCCACCTGCTGCCCTTTCCCGCGCATCTCGATATAGCGTCGTTTTGCCCTTGCTTCCGGGGAAGCCGTCAGGAATATTTTCACGTCGGCGTCGGGGAGAACGACAGTGCCGATGTCGCGTCCGTCCATAACCACGCTGCCGTGTCTCGCAAGTTCTCTCTGGGTTTCAAGCAGAAAAGCCCTGACTTCGGGAATTTTTGATACGTTCGACGCATATATCGACGCTTCGGCGGTGCGTATTTTATCTGAGACGTCCTCGCCGTTCAAAAAGATGTGCTGGCCTTCCCCGTCGTGCGTTATTGACAGACGGATCTCGGGAAGCAGGGGAATAATGTTCTCGGCGTCGTCTGATGCGATGCCTTTGCGGAGCACATAGAGTCCGATCGCCCGATACATGGCTCCGGTATCAATATACGTGCATCCGAGCCTCCTTGACAATTCGCGGGCCAGCGTGCTTTTCCCCGCGCCCGTCGGTCCGTCAATTGCAATAGCGTAGTGTTTCATGTCACAACCTCCGGATTTTTAATTACTTTTGCAGCGGCAGCCCCGGCAGCATAGCCGGTGGACCATGCTATCTGCAGATTGAACCCGCCGGTATATGCGTCCACATCCGTTATTTCACCGGCAAAAAACAGGCCCGGCACGAGCCTGGACTGCATGGTGTGCGGATCGATTTCCTTAACGCTGATTCCGCCGGAGGTTACAACCGCTTCTTCGACCGGCCGCGAGCCGGTCACTTCCACGCGGAAGTCCTTCAATAACCTTATAAGCTCCTGCCTTTCACTTTTCCGGACGGAGTTGACGGGTTTTGAAGGTTCGATGCCCGACCTTTCAACCACTTCGTCGATCATTCTTGCGGGCAGAAGGTCGCCCAGTGCGTTTGAAAAGCAGCGGTTCCTGTATTTTTCAAAATCACGAAGAATACGGTCGTCAAGCTTTTTTTCATCCAGGGCCGGCTTCAGATCGATCGACACGGTATATCCGTGATTGCCGAAATCTCTCAGGTGCGCGCTCATGCTGAGGACCGTGGGTCCGGATATACCGAAATGCGTAAAAAGGAGTTCGCCGAAATCTTCGTATACGAGCCTGCCCTTTTGGTCGTAAGCCTTCACCCCGACGTTTTTCAGCGACAACCCCTGCAGTCTTTTGCACGCGGGGTCGTTCGACTCAAGCGGAACGATCGAAGCCTTCGGCTCGATCAGGGTATGTCCCAGTGAAACCGCCAGGCGGTAACCGTCTCCGGTGGATCCCGTCCGGGGATATGAAAGCCCTCCTGTGGCAAGTATGACCGCCTTGCACATTATTATCTCGTTTTCGGTCCTGACAGCGTAAACCTTGCCTTCCTTTACGGCAAGCCCGGCGGCTCGTCCTTTTCTTATTTCGACTCCATGTCGCACCATCAGCCTGTGCAGTGTTTCGGTGATGTCCTTCGCCCTGTCGGAAACCGGAAATACCCTGTTTCCCCGTTCCGTTTTTAGGGGTACTCCGTTCTTTTCGAAAAAAGCGATTGTCTCGGCAGGAGGAAATCGGTTCAGACAGCTGTAAAGGAATTTTCCGTTACGCGGTGTGTTCTTGATAACTTCCTCAGGAGTGCAGTTATTTGTTACGTTGCATCTTCCTTTACCTGTAATATTCAGTTTGACTCCCACAGTTTTGTTCTTTTCCAGAACAATCACATGCGCGCCGTGTGACGCCGCGGTTATGGCGGCCATCATTCCGGACGGCCCCGCCCCCACGACGACTATATCGGAAGAATCATCACTGGTCTTCGAACTTCTCATAAGTCTCATATTCCTCCCATATCCCCTCGAGCACCTCAAAGGTTTTGGAGATATCGTCCTTTTTCCTCATTCCCGCGGAAATAATCAGGGCGTTTATGAGACTCAGGGGAGCGACAAAAGAATCCACAAAGGAAGCCATCTCGCTCGGCGCATAAAGCGTGTATCTGCCCATGCCCGCAATCGGGGAACCCGGCGAGTCGGTAACCGATATGACATCGGCATTCCGGTCGAGAACAAAACGCAACCCGCGCAGGGTCCGTTTCGAGTAACGCGGAAAGCTTATTCCTATCACGACGTCTCCCTCGCCGGCCCTGAAGAGACTCTCAAAAATATCCTCCTCGCTTGACCCTCCGCCAACCACCGTGACGTTGTCAAATATCAGCCTGAAGTAATAACCCAGGAAGTTCGCAAGGAAGGACGACGAACGAAGCCCGAGTATGTAAATGTGGCGGGCGTTGATAATCGTGTCGACGGCCTGATTGAATATTTCGTCGTCCACGCTTTCGATGGTTTTTCGGATCTTGTCCACGTCGCTCTCCATAACGGATTTCAAAATGCTTTTGTTTTTCAGCCTTTCGCTTGTAAGCTCAATGCGCTGAAGCGACGTCAGCCTTGTGTTGACCATCTCGCGCAGCACCCTTTGCATATGCGGATACCCGTCATAGCCCAGCTCGGTCGCAAACCTCACCACAGTCGACTCGCTGACATTAACCGTTTTTCCCAGGGCATAAGCTGTCATGAACGCGGCTTTGTCGTAATGCATCAGTATAAAATCGGCAATCCTCCGCTGGCTCTTTGAAAATCCGCCGCGTCCTTCAGTCAGCTTCCTCAGCAATTCGTTATTCATAGCACCAACCCTTACTTGTTTTTACAAAGGCTATCGGTAAATTACGCATGGTCAGCGGAGCGATTTAAGATATCGTACCTCTTTTTTATCAAGATGCCGCCATTCTCCGGGCTTCAGACCTCCGAGGGAAATTTCGCCGATTCTGTTGCGCTTGAGCCTGAGCACCTCAAGCCCCGCCTTTTCGCACATTCGACGGATCTGACGATTTTTGCCCTCGTGGATGACAATCTCGAGCGAGCTTCTGTCGGCTCCTGTTTTTAAAACCCTGACGATGGCGTTTGAAATCGGTTCCCCGTCAAGGTCCGTGATGCTGCGAAGCTCTTCGAACTTCTCCGGATCTGTGCTGTTGACCGTCACCCTGTACGCCTTCTCAATCCTCTTCGAAGGATGGGTCAGCTTCAGGGCGACTTCCCCGTCGTTAGTCATCAGAAGAAGCCCTTCGGAATCGATATCGAGCCTTCCCGCCGGATAAACGCGCGTACCGCAATCCGCGACAAGGTCGCTTACGGTCTTGCGGCCGCGCTCATCCTTCAGTGTGGTCACATAGCCCCGGGGTTTGTAAAGGGCGATATATACGGGCTCGGGTTTTTCGCCCAATACCTTACCGTTGACCATAATTATGTCGTTTTCGGGATCGGCGCTCTGGCCGACCTCGGCAGTAATGCCGTTGACCTTTACAGCTCCCTCGATTATAAGTTTTTCCGCCGCACGCCTTGATGCGATGCCATAATCGGATAATATTTTCTGCAGTCTTACCTTCACTGCCTTGTCCACTCAACTTTCTGCGCCGCTTACCTGCGCCGTTATATATGCGTTTTATGGTTTGCCGTATTTTTCCGGCCTGATTATTCCTACAACTGCGATTATATCAGAAAGCAGATTATCGTACAAGATTTTTAAAGAATTTGACTATCCGTTCGCCAAAACCCGGCTCCTGTTCGACCGCTTCCGCACCGGAATCATACCTGAGTACGGCGCGTTTCACTTCAACACCATTGATATAAACGGCCATCGCTCCCGCGATTGCGTCCTTGCATACCGGCGCATAAACAAATCTCGGCAGATAAAGGACAACTTCGACGTTCTCTTCTCCGGCTGCCCAAACCATCACGTCTTCCTCAAGGCAGGCCCCAACCATCGGCACGTCGCCGCTTATAACCGGTATATACGCATATACATGCCCTTTATTGCCCGCAACATATTCTTTGTATTCTCCGAATGCTTTATTATAAAGCGCGGTATGGTCCCTCCAGTCGTCCGGCGCATTGAGCGTCACTACGATAACTTCCCTTCCTCCCCGCTCCACCGAAGAAACCAAGCAGCGGCCCGCGGAATCGGTATAGCCCGTTTTCAGGCCTGTAGCGCCCTCAATGCGGGTAAGAAGCTTGTTGTGGTTTCTCATGTACCTTCCCGCGAAATATCCCCCTTTTGTCCCGACAATCTGTCTGAAGACCTCGTTTTTCATGGCATAGGCCGCAAGAAGCGCCATGTCTCTCGCTGTCGAACAGTGCCCCTCTTCGTCAAGGCCGTTCGGGTTACGGAAGGAGCTGTTCTGCATGCCTATCTCCCTGGCCTTCTCGTTCATCAGCGCGGCGAACTCCTCCTTGCCGCCCGCGCAGTGGTCCGCGAGCGCGAGTGCGGCATCGTTGCCGGACATGAGCATCAGGCCGTAAAGGAGGTCGCGGACGCTCACTTCCTCACCTTCCCTGAGATACATCGACGACCCGATGGCGAAATGCTTCCGGGAGATTTTCACCGTATCGTCCAAATCGGCGTTTTCTATTGTGACGATGGCGGTCATTATCTTTGTTGTGCTGGCAATCTTCATTTGGCGGTCGGCATCCTTCTCGTAAAGGAACCTTCCCGACGACGTATCAAAAACCGCCGCCGCCCTTGCCGAAATTGCCGGATATTCAATAACGGCCGCCCGAGCGTCAACGGCCGATATCAGGACCGTAACCGCAAGAAGAATCATAAAAGCAAATGTGCCGGATCTACTGAAAATAAATTTACTGAAAAAACACATAGAACCTCTCATCATTTTTGCATCCTTCAGATTTTAGCAATACTGCTTTTTTTCCTTAACATCACGTAAAAGCGATAAAAAAATCCGCCCAGCGTATTTTTCCGCGGAGCGAATTGTAATATTCGTTGATACTCGTCTGAAGGGATCCCGGGCTATATGACTCAGGATTGAGACTGCTCTTCCTTCTTTTTGTCGTCGCACGGTTTCTTTTTGTCCTTGCCGAACATCTCGGTGATTTTGTCGACAACGGAAGGCACCATTTCGACAACGCGGTCGATCGTGTTTCCAGCGGGGGGTGATACCGGCAGAAGCTTCACGTTCCCGTTTGAAACGACAAGAAACGCCACCGGAATTATGTTGATTCCGGCGCCGCTGCCGCCGCCGAAATTCTGTTCGCCACCGGAATTCTTTCCGCTGAAGTCGGAACCTCCGGAAGCAAAGCCGAAACACAGCTTGGATACCGGAATGATGGTCGTTCCGTCCGGAGCCGTTATGGCCTGACCTATAATTGTGTTTACGTCAACCATTTCCTTGATCTTCTGCAATGTGACCGACATCATGTCAACAATCGGCTTTTCCATACTTTGCACCGCCTTTTTCAATTTTTTTAAGTTTCAAGAGATCCTTGATGAGCCGGAAACCAACCAATATAAGCCCGCCGAGCGGGGCGGAAACCGAACCGTGACAGAAAATCGAGGGGCTCTCCGCCTGATAATCAACGGCGATATTGATCTCTTTTTTTAATACTTTAATGTTATTTTCCAAAACAGCCAGAATTATTCCCTCGGCAGCCCACGCCTTCCCGTAGAGTATGGCGGCTTTGGCAGCGTCGTCCCTGGCGGCCGCCACAAACCGGACCTTGATGAAATCGATCCGTACCAACCTTTTCAGGGTCCTGATGAGGTCGAGCGCAAAGTCGAGGTATTTCCTGAAAAGCTCCAGAGGTCCGCCCTGTTCTTCCTTCCCGCCGTTCTTTTCTTCGTCCTTCGGGACTTTCTCTCTCTCCTCAGGCTTCTCCTTCTTTTTTTCTTCCGCAGGATGGATCCTGCGCCTGTAAAACCCGACCTTTACCCAAACCTCAAGACCCGTCTCGGAATATCGTATCGTCAATCCGACGCGGACAAAACATATGGCGACGAGCACGGCAAGGATTATCCCGGCTATGATCCAACCGGTCAAGGCATCACCGCTTTCCCTGGTTATTGCGGGTTGAGATCCGACAGAGCGATCTGACCCTCGGCTTCTTCATATTCGTCAATCTGAGGAAGTTCGTCTATCGAGGAGATTCCGAACGAGCGGAGAAAAGCCGGAGTCGTGACGTAAAGCTTCGGCCTTCCGGGCACGTCCAGACATCCGCTCTCCTCAATAAGCTGCCTTTCGAGCAGCGTTCCGATTGTGCCAGAACTGTCAACCCCGCGGATCTGCTCGATAAAGGCTCTTGTCGTAGGCTGGTAATAAGCGATTATTGAGAGGACCTCCAGTGCGGCCCTCGAGATCATCGGCTGTTTTCTTATATCCAGAATCTTTTTTACATATTCGGCATACTCGGCGGCCGTTGTCAGCTGATACGAGTCGTTAAGCCTAACAAGGCGGATCCCGCGTCTGTTGAATTTATAATAATCGGAGAGACTGTCGAGAACGTGCAAAACGATTTGCCTGTCCACGCCCAGGACATCCGCGAGCTTGTCCGCGGTCACGGGATCTCCCGCTGCAAAAAGTATTCCCTCAACGGCAGATTCTATTTCCTTTAAATCCATTTAATTCACCGTATATTTCTTATTCTTGGTAATTTGCGCCTTCTTCCCCGACGACACAGGTGATTTCAAAATCGTCCTGTCGCTGCTCGATCTCCGCCTTGTTCTCCTTGCACAGCTCAAGGATGGCAAGGAACGTGGCGATTATTTCCGAACGGCTTTTGCAGCTGGAAATTAGCTGACGGAGCTTCGCAATCGGAGCAAATATAAACCGCTGCAGTAATTCGGATATCTTGATCGAAACGGGAAAGGGTTCCTTTCCGACAATGCCTTTGAACGACGAAACGGGCGGAGGAAGCTTTCTCCTGGTGCGGAGCCTTATCTGCGCTATTGCCGCGGGAAGCTCGGCCGGATCGTGAACATAAGGGTAGGACCTGTCAACTTCAATCCGGATGGGTTCTTTTGTAAAGATATTGCTGCCGACATCGGCGTGCTCGATAAGATAACCGACGCCCAGCTGCATCTTCCTGTATTCGATCATCCGGCTTCTTTCCTCAAGGGATTTTATGAGCTGTTCCATCTCTTCGGCGGTCTCACTGTCGTCGACGGAAAGAAGCATCCGTGTCTTAAGGTACATGAGATGCGCGGCCATGGCGGCAAATTCGCTTACCGCTTCCAGGTCAAGCTTCTCCATTATGCTCAGATGCTCGAGATACTGGTCAAGTATGTCCGATATTTTAATATCCTTTATTTCGATTCTGTTCTTTGAGAGGAGATACAGGATAAGGTCGAGGGGGCCTTCGAAATCCTCGTAATCTTCTTTGGTTTTAACCACCTTTTCGAGGTGGAAGGTAAGCGCGTCCATATAAACCTCCGTCCGGAGATGTCATTGAAAAATGGAAAACGGGAACTCCGCCGCGCGAAACAGGGCGTCCAATATGAACCCCCGAACGATGGTGAGAGGCCTGTTGATCCAACCGAAATACAGAAGGACGATCAGAATTATAAAACCGTAGCGTTCATAGCGGAGGACCGTGTAATAAGCCCTGTCAGGCAAAAACGAAAACAGGATTTTAGAACCGTCGAGCGGCGATACGGGAAGCAGATTGAAAACGCCAAGCCCGGTACTTAACACGACTGTTTTAATGAGGAGATTTAAAATAATAATTATGACGGTGTTCTTAGGAGCAAAATTATCAAGAGCGATCAGGATGATCAGCAGCAAAAAGCTAAGGAGGAAATTCGAAAAGGGACCGGCAAGTGCGGTAATCGCCATATCCCTCTTTGGTTTTTTAAAATAGCGGGAATCGACCGGAACGGGCTTTGCCCAGCCGAATCCTGCGATTACCAGCAAAATAAACCCTATCGGATCAATGTGCCTGATCGGGTTAAGGGTAAGCCTGCCGCTCATTTTCGCAGTCGGATCCCCGAGCTTGTAAGCGGCATAACCGTGGGCACATTCGTGAATGGTCACACAAACAACGGCTGCAGGAATGAAATACGGATCGAAACCGCTGAGGAAAATTCGTATTAAATTCAATAAGTGACCTCCATTTTCCTAAAAAGCAGGCAATATCATTTGCCAATACTGTATTTTTCAGTATATCAGCTGTACCGTGAAAAAACAAGACGAAAGTTGTATTACGCCTGATTCATGTAATATTCTGCTTGCCGTACCATATCCTGAAGTATATAATAAAAACAGCATAATTAAGCAATTTCATTCTATATATACGTATTTTCATCGCGCAATAACCAACAATAATATGGATAGGGGGTACTTCCATGGCCGCGAAATTCATCGTCACCATCAACCGCCAATACGGAAGCCACGGGCGCGAAATAGGCCGCGCACTCGCGGATGAGCTCGGAGTAAAATACTACGACAGGGAGCTCATCACCCTTGCTTCGAACGCAAGCGGTTTTGCGCAAAGCTTTTTCGAAAATGCAGACGAAAAACCCTCCAACAGCCTTATGTACTCGCTGGTTATGGGTTCTTTTGCCACCAAGGGCTGGTTCTATCAGAATAACGATCTTTTTTCAAACGACAAGCTTTTTGCCATCCAGGCGGAAATAATAAGAAAGGTGGCGTCGGAGTCCTGTGTGATAGTCGGAAGATGCGCCGATTTCCTTCTCCGCGACGAGCCCGGGCTTATAACGGTATTTACCCACGCACCTATCGAATACCGAATTAAAAACGTCAGGAAAGAGCACCCCGAAGCCTCCGACAAGGACCTCGAAAGCATGATAAGAAGAATGGATAAGAACAGGGCCAATTATTATAATTACTATACAAGCCGCGAATGGGCAAACCTCGCGAATTATCATCTCGTGATCGACACAAGCTTCACCGGTGTCGACGGTGCTGTAAAGCTTATCCTGAAGCTGAAAGAACTTAAAGAGAGGAAATCTTGAGACTGATGAAGGTTTTATTTATCGGAGGTACGGGGCTTATCAGCTCCGCCGTCTCCAGGCTGGCGCTTGAAAAGGGCTATGACCTTACTCTTCTGAACCGCGGAAGCAATCGTGAGTTTGAAAAGCTCGGAGCGAAGTATTTGGTCGCTGATGTCACAGACCCCGAATCGGTTAAGCAAGCCGTTTCCGGGCTTCATTTCGACGCCGTCGTCAACTGGATCGCATATACTCCCGATGATGTCATCCGGGACTGCGGGATCTTTCGCGGCATGGCCGGGCAGTATATATTCATCTCATCCGCTTCCGCATATCAAAAGCCGCTGTCGCATTACCTTATAACGGAATCCACTCCGTTGTCAAACCCTTACTGGGAGTACTCCCGAAACAAGGCGGCATGCGAGGAATACCTCTTCGGGCGATACAGGACGGACGGCTTCCCCGTCACGGTTGTGCGTCCTTCCCATACCTACGGCGGTTCAAAAATGATTGTCCCCCTTTCCGGTGCCAGGACGTCCTGGACATATGCAAAACGTATGCTGGACGGAAAGGAAATCGTCGTCCACGGAGACGGCAAGTCCCTTTGGGTTGTAACTCACAACACCGATTTTGCCCTCGGCTTTATCGGCCTGATCGGAAACTACCACGCCATCGGACACGCATTCCACATCACGTCGGACGAGGTCCTTACCTGGGATCAGATTATATCCATCCAATCGGATATCCTCGGCGTCGAGCCGCGCATTATTCATATTCCGTCCGACTATATATCGGGCGTGCTTCCGGAATACAGCGGAAGCCTTCTGGGGGACAAAGCCGAGAGCGTGGTCTTCGATAACACGAAAATCAAGACATTTGTACCCGGCTTCGTGTGCAAAACACCTTTTTCGGTCGGGGCCCGCCTTGTCATCAACGAACTTCTTTCAAAACCCGAACTTCAGGTTTCAGACGAGTATTATAACGCAAGAATCGACGACCTTATACGCCGGTACCGCAATATGTAGCTTGCATTGTTCGCGAAGAAACGACCGTATATGCTTTTTTTTGAATTTATTTTTTATTTATTTTCATTATTGTACATTGATCCCCCGTATGTTATTATTATTTAGGCATAATGTCAACATCAAACACCGAAATACTTTGTGGTTCGAAAGGAGTGAAATTGCGTGACTGGTGACCCTCGAGGTCGATTATGTAATTCCCGTACGCAAAGCCCCTTTAAGAATCCGGAGTATTTTTTTGTTAATGCATTTTAACACAACTAATGCAAAGGATTCTTTCAGGGATGCAAAGCCTGCTTTGCGTATACTGAAAGGTTGTGTGAAAAATGCTGGCTTTATTTAAAACAATCGACGGCGTTATCAGCTCCGTCGACTCCATCGAGAAGGGTGTCTGGATAAATCTTATCAACCCATCCGATCATGAACTCGCGCAGGTTTCCGAGTCCACCGGCGCCAGTGCCTCCTTCCTTAAGGCCGCGCTTGACGAGGAGGAGACCTCCCGAATCGAAACCGACGACGGGCAGACCCTTATCATTATCGACCTCCCCGTCATGGAACACGGAGATACCGCGCACTACTCAACGCTTCCGCTTGGGGTTGTTGTTACCGAAGAAAACATCATCACCGTATGTCTTAAAGAAAACGCCAATCTGGCCGAGTTTACCTCGGGACTGATCAACGGCGTGAAAACTTCCATGAAAACACGCTTTGTTTTCACTCTGTTTCTCAGAGTAGCCAACAGATACCTGCAGTATCTCCGCCAGATAGATAAAATATCGGGCATGATAGAAAATCAGCTTTATAAATCGCAGCGGAACAAGGAGCTTATCAAACTCCTGAACCTGCAGAAATCCCTCGTGTTCTTCAGCACTTCCCTCAAGGCCAACGAAGCCACGCTTGAAAAAATACTCAGGGGGCGCATTCTTCGTCTTTACGAAGAAGATCAGGACCTGCTTGAGGACGTCCTCATTGAGTTCCGCCAGGCTATCGAGATGACCAATATTTACTCGACCATTCTCACCGGGACAATGGACGCGTTTGCGTCCGTCATCTCGAACAACCTCAACGTCACTATGAAAATGCTCACAAGCCTGACGATCATAATTACCATCCCGAATATAATCTTCAGCTTTTATGGGATGAATATCCCGTGGCTTCCGGTCGCTTCGGTCTGGTTCCCGCTGCTGCTTTCCGCATGCACCATGGGTATTGCCGGGGTCATTCTGAAAAAATCAGGTCTTTTTTGATGAGGTTGTCGGAGGTATTCGTTCATGCCCTGCATTTGCGGCGCTGTCATTATACGGCAATCTAATATTATTTCGCTGATGGCTTCGGGATTGCTGTGCGTTTTCGGTCCCTTCACCGTCTTCCTTCTTCTCCGCAGAAAAATGTCCCTTAAGTTTATACCGTTTGCCTGCGGCGCCATTCTCTATATGGTTTTCGTCCTGCTGATCGAACATTTTTACTTCGATCTGCTTTCCGGCCCCGACTCCCCTTTTAAAGACGCTCTTATCGCAAATCCCGCTCTCTATATGCTCTTTGCGGGTTTCAGCGCGGGTATCATAGAAGAAGGCGGACGATATCTCAGCTTTCATATAATGAAGAAATGGTATTCCGACTTTCCCGTTTCCATCTCCTCCTCCCTCGGCTTTTCCTCGTTCGACGGAATTTACCATGTGGGCGTTCGTTTTATTATTTATGCAATCCTGGCAATTCAACATAATTTCAGGGTTCATGCCGGTAACCCCGGTCTTGAATACCTGTCGATATTTCGCACGCTGTCGCAAGCTTCTTTTTCGGAATACCTTCTTGCCGGGTTGGAGCGCATTCTGTATGGCGGCATACATATAGGGCTTTCCACGCTTGTATGGTATTCCGTTGTCAAACCGGGCTGTACCTATCTGCTTTACGGTTCGATCCTTCTCCATGCAATCTTTACCGCACCCGCCGCATTGAGAGAAATTCATGTGCTGCAAAGCCCTTCGATTTACTTCAGCGTTCTGGCGTCGTTTTCTCTTGTCAGCCTCTTTATCGGTTTTCTTGTGCATCGTGCCGATGTCCGCGGCCGTAGGGAACCGTCCGATCCTTTCTCCCTGTTTTGACAGGCGTGTAAAAGGTTTGCCACTCGCTTGGACATTTTTATAAAGCATGCCGACTGTTAGGCTAAAGATTATCCCGCCCGGTATTTATGGGCGGGATTTTTCCTTAATTGTTCTTTACATTTTCTTGTCGAAATCTAAAACCGCTTTTATTGACACAAAGCCAACTCTTTCGAGTTGGTTTTACTTCGGAGGCGCCACCCAGATGTTGACCAAGTTCAAATTTGGGCGGCAACAAGCCTAAAAGCAAAATAGTCAACTCGTTCGAGTTGACTTTGCTTTGGAGGCGCCACCCAGATGTTGACCAAGTTCAAATCCGGGCGGCAACAAGCCTAAAAGCAAAATAGTCAACTCGTTCGAGTTGACTTTGCTT